>JAEEGK010004731.1_pt1 | contig 33196 bp, 26 predicted proteins | sample 8958771 | NCBI WGS metagenome assembly JAEEGK01 (sample SAMN16246547, study PRJNA631951) | gut metagenome | biome: gut microbiome; feature: rumen; material: SC-attached | host: Bos | place: Iran: Karaj | collected 2018-10 | reverse complement strand
TCAATCTATTAACACAGATGATTATTATTTTGTAATGGGCTTTGTTGAAGGCGAATTACCTAAAATTATAAAAGATGAAGACTATTTAAGTGATGTAAAAAAGTATGAATTAGGAATTAACACAAGTTTAGAATTAAATAAATTTAATAAGATGTTATTTATGGATAAATTATCTAGGAATAAGAATATATGTATTTCTTATGCGTTAAGATCTGATTTTAATACATTTATGCCTAGTCATCTTTTAAGTGAATACAAATTTATTGTTATTAAAAATATGAAAATAAAGAATACATATTCAAGTAATTATAATGTTTTAAATTATGGAATGATGCTTGATAACTTATTAAAATATAATTCAATGTGTGATGAGTTACCAGATTACCATCGAACATATAAAGAAACCGGTTATAGAAAATATGACAATTCTTTTACTGGAATAAAGGATTTTACTTTAGATAATCTAAAACTATCTTATACAAGTGTAAATGATTATTTTAAATGCGGTTTTAAATACTATTTAGAATATATTTTAAGAGTGGATGAATATGAAAAAACAATGGCACTTAACATTGGAAATATTTTTCATGCTTGCTTATCTCATATGGATGATGATGGATTTAATTTAGATGAATTTTATAAAAACGAAATTGAAAGTAGAAATATTGATGATATTAAAGAATTACATTTTGGAAATAAATTAAAGGAAAATTTAAGATTTGTAATTGATACAATTAAAAATCAGGATTCTTATACTGATTTAGATGAAGAATTATGCGAAGAGAAAGTAGTTATAAATAAGAGTAAAAATATAACTGTTACATTTACAGGTATAATTGACAAACTTAAATATGGTGAATTTGATGGAGAAAAAATAGGAGCAATAATCGATTATAAAACCGGAACAATTGAATCTAGTGTTGATAATATTAATTATGGACTTAATTTACAATTGCCAATTTACATTTATCTTGCAAAAGAAAAATTTCCTGATATAAAAATGGCCGGATTTTATCTTCAAAAAATATTGCAAAATCCTTCTGTTGATCAAACTGATGAAGATGCGGTTAAGAGTTTAAAATTAGAAGGGTATAGTACCAGTAATATAGATATATTAAGTAAATGGGATAAATTCTATCAAAATAGTAACTTTATTAAGTCGCTTAAAATGTCATCAAATGGTTGGTATAGTTATGCAAAGGTATTAAGTGATGAAGATATTAATAAGGTTTCAAAGATTGCTTCTAAAAAGATAGACGAAGCAGTAGAAAAAATTAAGAATGCTAATTTTGATATTAATCCCAAGAGAATAGATAATGATAATGTTGGATGTAAGTATTGTAAATTTAAAGACGTATGTTTTAGAAAAGAAGAAGACATCGTTAATTTAGAGTACAAGAAAATTGAGGATATATTAAAGGAGGCGCAAAATGACTAAGTGGACAGAAGAACAATTGGAGGCCATAAATAAAGAAGGTACAAATATCTTAGTTAGCGCTGGAGCAGGATCTGGTAAGACAGCTGTTTTATCTGAAAGAGTATTAAGAAAAGTAAAAGAACATGTTAGTGTTGATGATATTTTAGTTTTAACATTTACTAATGCAGCAGCAAAAGAAATGAAGGATAGAATTAGGAGAAAAATAAGTGGGTATCCTGAATTAAAAGATGAATTAGATAAAATAGATTCAGCATATATTACAACGTTTGATTCATTTGCTCTTTCAATCGTAAAAAAATATCATTACATTTTAGATTTGCCGGAAGAGGTTGGAATAGGGGATCAAAATGTTATTGATTTAAAGAGAAAAGAAATACTTGATAGTTTTTTTACAAAAATGTACGAATCTAATGATAAAGATTTTTTAAAATTAATAGATACATATTGTTTTAAAGATGATGTGGAATTAAAAGAATTTATTCTTAGTGCTAATAGGTATTTAGATTTACTATATGAAAAAAAGAATTATTTAAATTCTTTTGTGGAAAACTATTTTAGTGATTCCAACATTGATTCATTAGTGAATGAATATCTTTCGATCGTAGATTTTGAAATAAATGAAATTAGAAATAATATAGATGAGATATATAAAATTAATGATTCTTTTGGGGATAAAGCAAATGCGTTATTGAATCCATTATTGAAAGCAAAAACATATGAAGAAAAGAAATATGGATCAAATGTATCTTTTTCTTCGCTTAGACTTCCTAATGGAAGTCCTGATAAGTTAAAGGAACTTAAGGAAGAGATTAAAAAGTATTTGGATGATATAGTTAAGAAATTGAGATTTGATTCATTAGAACAAATTAAAATGGAATTGTTGAATTTAAAACCTCTTGTAAATACTTTGGCTACAATTATTAAGGATTTTGATTTTCAAATAGATTTAATGAAGAAAGAATACAATCTATATGAATTCAATGATATTGCCAAGTTTTCTATAAGAATACTTGTTGAAAACGAGAATATTAGAAGTGAATTAAAAAATAAATTTAATGAGATATTAATTGATGAATATCAAGACACTTCTGATTTGCAAGATTTATTTATAAGTCAAATTGAGAATCATAATATTTATATGGTTGGTGATATTAAGCAATCAATTTATAGATTTAGAAATGCTAATCCTATGTTGTTTAAAGCAAAATATGCAGATTATTTGAAACATTTAAATGGAGAAAAAATTGATTTAAATAAGAACTTTAGATCGAGAAAAGAAGTATTAAGTAACATTAATTTGATGTTTAATTATTTAATGGATGAAAGAATTGGTGGAGCTGATTATCGTAATTTAAGCTCTATGATATTTGGTAATACTTCTTATGATGAAGAAGGATCAAATGGGAATGATAATAATTTTGAAATATTGAATTATTATTACGATAAAGAAACAAAAGAAAGCAAAGAAGAAATAGAAATATTTACTATTTGCAAAGATATTAAAGAAAAAGTTGAAAGTGGGTATAAAGTTTTTTCTAATGGAATAGTTAGACCATGTGTTTATAGTGACTTTGCTATATTGCTTGATAGATCAACGAATTTTAGTGCATTTAAAAAAATATTTGAATATTTAGGAGTGCCTTTAAATATATTTAAAGAAGAATCAATTAAAGATAATGTTGATATTACTTTAATTAACAATATTATTAAATTACTCTTGTGTTTAGAGGATAAAGATTATCACGAGAAATTTCGTTATTCAGTAGTAAGTATTGCAAGAAGTTATTTATTTAGGCTAACTGATGATGAAATATACCATATGAATAAAGATTTTAAATACTTCGACAGCGATATATTGAAGATTGCAGAAGATATTTCAAAAAATATGGATGAAAAATCATTGTATGCAGTTGTCGATGAAATAATTGATAAATATGGTTTTTATAAGAAAATGATAACGGTAGGTAATATAAGAAATCATATAGCTACTTTGGATTATATAAAGAAACTTAGCATGGATTTTGATTTGATATACTCATTAAGAGAATTTAGTGATTATTTAAATGAAATAATAAATGGAAAGTTAGATATTGAATTAAGTATTAAGGAAGAAGAAAGTAATTCGGTTAAGATAATGACAATTCATAAATCTAAGGGATTAGAATTTCCAATATGCTATTTTGCATTCTTAGATAAGGAATTTAATATTAGCGATTTAAAAGAAAAGTATATATTTGATAAACAATACGGATTTATAATACCTTCAATAAATAATACGACTTTGATAACTAAAGATTTATTAAAGAAAAGATATTTGGAAGAAGAAATATCTGAGAAGATTAGATTATTCTATGTTGCTTTAACTAGAGCAAAAGAGAAAATGATTTTAGTATCTAATCTTACTGGTAAATACGAACCATCTAGTAAGTTGGTTGTTGATGATAATATTCGTTTAAAATATAGATCGTTTAAGGATTTCTTGGAATCTATATACGATAATATTAAAGATTATATTAAGCCTATTGATATCGATAGTTTAAACATTAGTAATGATTATAATTTATCCATTAAGGGAATGGATGTAGCAATTAAAGAGGGTACATTAATTAAAACTAAAGATTTATCAATTGATGATAAATTATTAGAGAAGAATGTTTATTCTAAGAAGTGTAATGTATTAAAAACAGATGAAGAAAAGAAAAATGAAGAATTTGGTACTTTAATGCACGAAATATTAGAAGGTATAGATATAACGAATAATGATTACTCATCAATGTCTAATAAATATATAGATATTGTTAAACCTTTGTTAGATTTGTTAAATAAAGATAAGATTGTAAATTATTACCAAGAGTATGAATTTATTTATCAAAAAGGCAGTACCATAAATCATGGAGTTATGGACTTAGTTGTAGAATATGAAGATTATTATTTGATTTTGGATTATAAATTAAGCAAAGTTACAGATAATGCATATGTAAATCAATTAAATGGATATAAAGAGTTTTTAATGACTAAAACGAGTAAAGATATTAAGATTGCACTTTATTCAATCTTGAATAAGGAAATTAAATATGTATAATGATATATGAGAGTATATGTTAGATAAAGGAGATAAATATGGAAAAAGAAAAAATTTATTTAACTGAAGAAGAAAGAGACACTTTGAGGAAATATAATATTGATCCTAAAAATATGTCTAGTTTTGATGAACTATTATTTACAATTGATAAAATGAGCAATGATACTGATCTTGACGAAGAAGAGATGGACGAATTAGAATACGTTGCTAATGAAATAAATCAAAGAAAATGGTATACAAGTTCAAATAAATAATCAGGGGAAGACTATGCCAAAGATAATTATAAAAAGCAATAATAATGTAGAGAGTTCTGAAAGTGCATACAAGTTTTTGCGTGTTCTTTTAGTTATGGTATTAGTTGTTTCAATTTCTGTTATAGTATCTGTTGGTATGGATATAAAAACTAAAATTGATGAGGAACGTACTCAAAATAATGAGGACAAAATTGAACAAATATTACAAGAAATAGATGATGAGGGATTAAACTATCCGTCTAAAATATAAAAAAAAAGGGAAGGAAAATGTGCCATGCATTGTTATAAATGTGGAAAAAAAGTTGATGGTAAAGATAAATATTGTAGATTTTGTGGTGCATATTTAAATAAACCTAAAGGAAAACCAAAGGCAAAGAATAAACCTGAAAAAGTAGTTGTAAAACAAACTGAGGTTGAACAAAAAAAATCTGCTGTTATAAAACCTATAGAAATAGATTTTTCCAATAAGCCTAAAGAGATAGTTAAACCCATAGAGCAAACAGAGAATGAGGGACTTCGAAATATTGTTATAACTCCTGTAGAGTCTGAACCTAAATCAATAAATCCTGAAAATACGCCAAAGGCTGAAAAACCAAATTTTAAATTAGGTTTTTTAAAGGTTAATTCTCCGGAATTTGAAGATGATAAGAATAATAATAAAGGAGAATTGGAGGAAAAAACCTCATTTTTGATAGAAATAATATTGCTAGTTATTATTTTTGGAATTGTAATTGCATTAGTTATATTTAATGGCGGAAAAAATAAAGTGTATTGTGTAGTAGATGATTCTGATGGTAAGAAAATCAAGGATATGGAATATTATTTGTATGCTGGTAATTCAAGAGTAAGCTTATATATAGAAAGAATATATACATACTATAATAGTAAAGAAGATGCTCAAGAGTATTATGATAAGCGTAAAAATGATTGTCTTAATAAAAAGAATGATTTAGAATTCTGCTATTATAATGTAAATGGTAATATGGTAATAAAAACTATAGAAAAAGATTATTTAGCTTATCAGCAAGAAAAGTGCGAAGGTAAAGATTTTACCCAAAGAAAAGATTGCGAAAAGAATTATACACAATGTTTAAATACAAATTGTGTAAGATATAATAATAAAGAAGTAATAACACTGGCAGAGCAAGTATTAACATCTGGTAATAGTGATATTACTGTAAAATGTAGATAAAATTAATTCTTTTAGAATTAATTTTTTATTTTTTTAATTAATGATATAATAGAGTTTGTTGAGTTTATGAAACATGAAATGTAGGTAATATTTATGAGAAAATTATTAAAAAATTTAACAAAAAAAGATTTATTATTTGCTTTTATATGCTTTGTTTTAATTATAGGTCAAGTATGGCTTGAATTAAGAATGCCTGAATATATGAGCAATATTACAAGAATGGTTGAAACAAGCGGCCATTCATTAAAGGATATTTTAACGCAAGGATTCTATATGCTTTTGTGCGCTGGAGGGAGTTTAGTTTTAGCAGTTATAGTTGGATTTTTTTCAACTTATATGACTTCTAATTTTTCTAGGAATATTAGAAAAATTATTTTTGAAAAAGTTCAACACTTCAGTGCTAAAGAAATCAATAAGTTTTCTACAAGTAGTTTAATTACAAGAACAACGAACGATGTAACACAAGTAGAAATGTTTATGACTTTTGGATTACAGGTTATGATGAAAGCCCCCATTATGGCTATATGGGCAGTTGTAAAAATATTAAATAAAGGATTTGAATGGAGTATATTAACCGGAGGATGTGTAGTCATTCTTTTGACATTTATATTTATATTAATATCTATTGTATCGCCTAAATTTGAAAAGGTTCAAAAATTAATAGATAGAATAAATGGAGTAACAAGAGAAAATCTTACAGGTATAAGAGTTATTAGAGCGTTTAATGCTGAAAAGTTTCAAACAGATAGATTTGAAACCGTTAATACAAACCTAACAAATATTCAATTATTTATTCAAAAATGTTTTGCAATTATGCAACCAGTTATGTATATAGTTATGCATAGTTTAACCTTGGGTATTTATTTAATCGGAGCATATTTAATTAATGCAGCTGGAATGGTTGATAAAATAACATTATTTAGCAATATGATTGTTTTCTCAAGTTATGGCATGCAAGTTATTTTTTCTTTCTTATTACTAGCTTCAATATTTGTTATGTGGCCAAGAGCTAATGTGTCTGCAAAGAGAATTAATGAGGTTTTAGTTGAAGAAAGTAGCATTAAAGATGGAAAGTTTAAAGGAAAAACAAAAGAAATTGGAACAGTAGAATTCAAGAATGTTTCATTTAAATATCCAGATGCTGATGATTATATTTTGAATAATATTTCGTTTAAAGCTAATAAGGGAGAAACTGTTGCCTTTATTGGATCTACTGGTTCTGGTAAATCTACATTAATTAATTTAATCCCAAGATTTTATGATGTTACTGACGGGGAAATATTGGTCGATGGAGTTAATGTAAAAGATTATAAATTATCTGCTTTAAACAATAAAATAGGATATATCCCTCAAAAAGCAGTTATGTTTACAGGAACAGTTTCAAGTAATGTTTCTTATGGAGAAACTGATAGAGTGGAAATTGGACAAGATCAAATTAAAGAAGCTGTTCGTATTGCTCAGGGAAAAGATTTTGTTGAGAGCATGGATGGAGCATATGAAGCGCATATAGCTCGAGATGGAACAAATGTGTCTGGAGGGCAAAAGCAAAGACTTGCTATAGCAAGAGCTATTGCCAGAGATCCTGAAATATATATATTTGATGATTCTTTTTCAGCATTAGATTATAAAACTGATGTATCTTTGAGAAAAGAATTAAAAAAGCATACTAAAGATGCTACTAGTTTAATAGTTGCACAAAGAATTGGAACAATTATTAATGCAGATAAAATAGTGGTTTTAGATAATGGAAATTGTGTAGGAATTGGTACACATAAAGAGTTATTAAAATCGTGTGATGTATATAAAGAAATTGCTTTATCACAATTAACGAAGGAGGAGTTGGAAAATGCCTAGATTTGGTGGAATGAGAGGCCAAGCTCCTGAAAAATCAAAAGACTTTGTTGGGGCAATGAAAAAATTACTTGGTAGTTTAAAGAATTGGCGTTTATTTATTCTTATAGCAATAATATTAGCTGGTTCAAGTGCTTTATTTTCTTTGGTTGCACCCAGAAAACTTACTGAATTAACAAATTATGTAACTGAAGGAATCAGTCCTAATGTTGATAAATTAGGAGAGATTGCTACTAAATCCCTTATCAATGTAACAATGGGTAATATTTCTGGATTAAGTGAATATGATGATGTAACAAAAGAAGACGTTGAATTAACAAGAAATTTATTAAAAAAGATTACGATTACTAGTACAGCAGAAGATATCTCAGTAATCATAAAACAAATACCTGAGAATGTTATAAACCATTTATTAAAAGATATCGAAGTAGATGGGGTATTGATTAGTGTAAAAGATCAAAAAGAGTTATATAAATTAAATAATAGTTTAGAATCTTTTGATAATAGTATGGAGTTATTACAACAAGTCGATAAATTACCGAAATCTATTTATGGTTTAATAAAACCTAGTATTAATCTACATGGAGTTAAAAGAGTTGCTCTTTTTATGGCTATTTTATATGTCGTAAGTGCAATATTTAATTTTGTTCAAAGTCTTATTATGTGTTCTGTATCAAATAATTATGCAAAATACTTAAGAAGTAGAATAAGTAATAAGATAAATTTATTACCATTAAAATACTTTGATTCTCATGAAACAGGTGATGTTTTATCTAGAATCACAAATGATGTAGATAGTATTGCTCAGAACTTGCATAATTCATTGGGTACTTTGGTTACAAGTATTACATTATTTGTTGGATCAACGATAATGATGTTCGTTACAAATTATATTATGGCTATTACCGCTATTGTTGCTAGTTTTATCGGTTTTTCATTAATGTTTTTAATATTGAGAAAGTCACAAAAATACTTTAATGCTAGACAAGAATCATTAGGTGAACTTAATGGATATATTGAAGAAATGTATACGGGTCATAATGTTGTTAGTGCATATAATGGTATAGAAAAATCGGTAGAAGTGTTTAATAAAACAAATGATAAACTATTTGTTACAAATAGAGTAAGTCAGTTCTTATCTGGGCTAATGGGACCAATCATGGGGTTTGTCGGCAATTTAAGCTATGTTGCTGTATGCGTTATGGGTTCTGTACTAGTAATGCAGGGAAAGATATCATTTGGTGTTATTGTGGCATTTATGATTTATATTAGACAATTTACTAATCCATTGTCACAAATTGCTCAAACAATGACATCATTACAATCTACAGCAGCAGCATCTGAAAGAGTTTTTGAATTCTTGGACGAAAAAGAGTTAAAAGATGAATCTAAACTTACAGATGTATTGGAAAGAAAAGATGCAAAAGGTTGTATAGAATTTAAGAATGTTAAATTTGGATATGATAAAAATAAAACCATAATAAAAGATTTTAATGTTAGAGTTGACCCTGGTCAAAAAGTTGCTATAGTAGGTCCAACTGGAGCCGGCAAAACAACTTTAGTAAATTTACTTATGAAGTTCTATGAAATAAATGATGGAGATATTATTATCGATGGTAAGTCTATAAAGAATTTAAAGAGAGAAAATGTACATGATTTATTTTGTATGGTCTTACAAGATACTTGGTTGTTTGAAGGAACAATTGGGGATAATATTAGATTTAATACTGAAGATATAAGCGATGAAGACATTATGCAGGCATGTAGAACTGTTGGGGTTTCTCATTTTGTAAAGACTTTACCTGGTGGGTTAAATGCTATGATTAGTGATAGCGACGCAATTAGTCAGGGACAGAAACAGTTATTTACAATAGCAAGAGGTATGATTGAAGATTGCCCTTTCTTAATACTTGATGAGGCAACAAGTAATGTTGATACAAGAACAGAAGAATTGGTTCAAAAAGCAATGGATAGATTAATGGTTGGAAGAACATCATTTATAATAGCTCATAGGTTATCAACAATTAAGAATGCTGATCTTATTTTGGTAATGAATGAAGGCAATATTGTAGAGATGGGTTCTCATGATGATTTAATCGAAGCAAATGGCTTTTATTCAGAGCTATATAATTCGCAGTTTGAGAGCATTATAGACTAGTAATTACCTAGTATTGATGTTATAATAACCTTGGAGTGGTGATATATGGAAAAAGTTAAGGATTCCGCAAAAGGTTTTTTGGGAGAATTCAAAAAATTTATTGCTAGAGGAAATGTTATTGATTTAGCAGTAGGTGTTGTAATTGGTGGTGCATTTGGTAATATTGTTTCATCATTAGTAAATGATATTATTATGCCAGTTATTGGAGTTATTCTTGGAGGAGTAAACTTTAGAAGTCTTACTATTAGAGTAAAAGATGCAACTATTTATTATGGTTCATTTATTCAAAATATTATTGATTTCTTAATTATTGCTTTCTGTATTTTCCTAGTTGTTAAATTTGTTAACAAATTTATGACAAAGAAAGAAGAGGCTAAACCTGAAGCTCCTAAAAAGAGTGATGATATAGTTCTTATTGAGGAAATCAGAGATTTATTAAAAGATCAATCTAAAAAAAATAAGTAGTATTTAGATTTAAAAAAGAATATTTATTATATTCTTTTTTTTTAACTCATTTTAAGTTATAATTAATAAGATGGTAGGTGTAAATTAAAATGAGCAAATTAGATAAAACTATTATAAGCGAAATAAAATGTTTAGGAATGGATATGCAAAGAAAAGCAAACACTAGTAATTTTGCTTCTTTATTAGGCAGTACTAATATTTTTTATGCTTTATATAGTGATATTATGAATTACAAAAGAACTAAACCTAATTGGATTAATCGAGATAGATTAATTATAGCAAGTAGAAATGCTTCTAGTTTGATATATCCAACACTTTTTATGGCTGGATTTGATATTACAATAGATGATTTAAAGAACTATTGTGTAGATGAATCATTGTTTACTAAAAGTTTAAAATATGAAAGTGTTCCAGGAATTGAAAATACTACTGGATTACCTGGTGAAGGAATTGGTCTTGCTGTAGGTACTTGTTTAGCTGAGAGATATTTTTCTTCGATAGTTAAAAAAGTTAAGCCAAAATCAAAATTAATTGATTATTATACATATTGCTTTTGTGATATAAATGATTTATTAACAGGAGTGTCTTTAGAAGCTTTATCTTTTGCGGGTACTCAAAAGTTAAGTAAATTGGTTATTATTGCAGAGTGTCCAGAAGTATTAAAGAATTCTGTTACTAAAGATTTATATAGTACTGAATTAGATGATATTTTTGAGGGCATGGGTTTTGAAGTTAATGAAGTTAAAGGCAATAATTTTGAAAATGTATATGATGCAATAGATGATGTTAGAAAGGGTAAGAAACCAGGAATAGTCCTTGTTAAAACCATTCCAGGTGAGGGATCTAAATTAGCAAATAGTAATAAAGCATATAAAAAGACTTTAACAAATGAAGATGTTATTAATTTAAAGGTGGATTTAAAACATGCTCCTGAGCCATTCTCTTTTGATGAAAAATCAAGAAACGAATTTATTAAAAATATTGATGAGAGAATGGAAAAAGTATATAGCAAATGGCAAGCTGAATACGAGGAACTAAGAGCATCAAGTAGTAAATCATTAAGCAAGTTATTTGCTTTATTAGAAGATGATGAATTAAGTTGTGATTTTGATGAAGAAAATTTTAAAATAAATGATGATTATTTAGAAAGCACAATGGTTTCTAACGAAAAAATTATGAATGTCGTTTCTGCGAGAAATTTATTCTTCTTAAATGCATCAAGTGATATGTTTGATGAAACAAAAGCGTTTATAGAAAAAAATGAATTTATGACACCTGATACTCCATTAGGAAAAAATATTAATGTAGGTGCTAGAGAAAGAGCAATGGGTGCAATAATAAATGGACTTGCAATGTCTAATATTAGAGTTGTAGGAAGTACATCTCTTGCATATAGCGATATGTTAAAGCCGTCAATTAGATATAGTTCTATGATGTCTCTACCTGTTACATATGTTCTTGCAGATGATTCTCTTGCATCGACTGTTGATGGGGAAGTTTATACTGCTGTTGAACAAACAGAGGGATTAATATCTACACCTGGATTAATAGTGTTTAGACCATGCGATATTAACGAAGTAATTGGCTGTTGGGATTATGTTTTAAAGAATAAGTGCCCTGTAGCATTATCGTTATCGCAAGAAAAGGTGCCTAAATATCGTAATACAAATGCTAAATATGTTAAGTATGGAGCATATATGATTAAACGAGAAAAAGGACGTTTAGATGGTGTAATTATAGCAAGTGGTTCTGATGTTGAAATTGCAATGGATGTTGCTGATGAACTATATAAAGAAAGTGGCATTGACCTAAGAGTAGTATCAATGCCAAGTATGGGTTTATTTGTTCAACAAAATCCACGATATGAAGCACAATTATTACCAGTTGATGTTAGACATTATGTTATTGCATCTGGTTCAACATATATTTGGAATAGATTTACGAATGATCCAAGATATATTTTTGGATACGATGAATATGTAGATGGTGATACAATGACTAGACAACACGAATTGTGTCATGAGAAAGAACATATTAAAAGAAAAATCAAAGACATGCTTTAAAATATTATTTAAATAATATTTGATAAAATTAGAGGTGATTGTAATCGTTTATTAGTTATAAGCTAATAATGAAAGAATAAATGGTTGATAAATCCTTTTATTACATATATTTCTATGGAGTTTTAGTGCAAAATGTAGTAGAATAGTGTATATAAAGGAGAGAGCGATGTTAGAGAATATTTTATGTCTTGTAATAGGCTTGATTGTAGGCCTCGTGGCAGGATTTTTCCTAGCAAGATATTTCGTAAAGAAGCAGCTTGCTGAAAACCCGCCAGTCAATGAAAAAATGATTGAAGCCATGATGAGTGGAATGGGAAGAAAACCAAGTCAAAAACAAGTAAAACAAATTATGCAACAAATGAATCGATTTAAATAGAGGAGGAGAAAGATATGCCAGATTTTTTAATAGGATTAGGAATAGTTGTAATTATTATTATTTTATGTTCAATTAGACAGGTTAATGAAGGAGAAAGAGGCTTATTGTTTACATGCGGTAAGTTTTCTAAAATATTAGAACCAGGTTGGAGTGTAGTATTACCTGTGTTCCAATCATTTAAGAAAGTAGATATAAGAACAAAAGCAATTGACGTTCCTGAACAGGAAGCAATTACTAAAGATAACGTATCAATTAAAATTAATGCTGTTATCTACTTTAAAGTTTTCGATGCAGGAAAAGCAATATTACAAGTTGAAAACTTTAGATATGCAGTTCCACAATTAGCACAAACTACATTACGTAATGCTGTTGGTTCTGTAACACTTGATGAGTTACTTGGAACTAGAGAAAAAGTAAGCGTTGAAATATGTAATATATTAGACCAATTAACTGACCCATGGGGAATTAAAGTTGAGAACGTTGAATTAAAAGATATTTCATTACCAGAGGAAATGAAGAGAGTTATTGCTAAAGTTGCAGAAGCAGAAAGAGAAAAACAAGCTGTTATTACTAAGGCTGCTGGTGAAGTTGAAGCATCAGAAAACTTAGCAAAAGCTGCAGAAATGATGGCTTCTACACCTGGAGCATTACATTTAAGAACTTTATCAACAATTAACGATGTTTCTTCAGATCAATCTAATACAATTATCTTTGCTATTCCAGTAGAAGTATTAGAGGCATTTAAAGGTGCTGATCTAAAGAAAGTATTACATGGTTCAAAAACTGAAGAAAAATAATAATTGAACAAATAAAAACTAATGCTTTATGCATTAGTTTTTTTATTATAATTCAACTTTTATTATTCCTTCGATTTCAGGAATTTCTTCTTTAAAATATTCAAGTAGATTATCATTTATAGTATTGTCTTGATACAAGCAATTTGCACATGATCCTTGTAATTTAATATATACGTAATGATCTTCGTATTTCACAAATTCCATATCCCCACCATCCATGTTTAGGTATGGGCGCATATTTTCGACTAATTCTTTTATTTTATCCTCAATTTCTGTATTTTTCATAATATTTCCTTCTCTGTAAAATTATATCAAAGTAATTAGAAAAAACAAATAATAAATTTAGTAATATAATAATAATTAATTATGGAAAAATAATTTCATTAGTGATATTATATATAGTATAAGAGGTAGTGTGATATTATGAACAATGGTGATTCTAATTTAAATACTGAATTGTCTAATGACGTAACTATTGATAATAATGTAGTAGATCAACCAGCGGTAGACTCTGTTAATGATTTAGGTGATCCTGTTTATAATTTTATCCCTAATGATGTAATAGATAATTCTAGTGTAATAAGTGTTGATGATATTATAGATAGTGCGACTATCGATATAGATGAGGATTCTTCTGATTCTGTTCCTGTAGTAGAAACCCAAGTTGAAAATGAGGTGTCAGTTGTTGAGTCAGCTCCTGAGTCTGAGCAGGCCACGGTTGAAGAAACTATACAAGAAGAAAGTCCTATACCTGTAGTTGAAAATCCGGTTGTGGATAATGAACCAACTGAGGCTGCTGCTCCTGTAGAAGAGGAACCAGTTGCTGTTGAACCAGTCCCTGAAGAATCTCAAGTTACTACTGTTGAGGCTGAAGCGACTCCGGTTGATACTCCAGAAGTTCAAAGCACGATTCCTGTTGAAGATACTCCAGTTATTCCACAAGTGGTTGAAAAGCCTGTGGTTGAAGATAATGTTACAAGTGATGATTCGGTTGTTAATCCTATTCCAGTTGTTGAAAATCCTGTTGGAGAAACTACACCTGTTGGGGAAACAACTCCTACTGAAGATATACCGGTTGAAAATACTGGATTTAATGGTGAAATACCTGCTGAATTTGAATCAATGATTGCTCAGGCGCCAATAGAGGCAAATAATGTTCCTGCAGTTGATGCTGCTCCAGTTGCGGTTAATCCCGCAATTGACACAGCTATAGAAAATAATCAAGTTGTAGTTAGTGCGCCTGTAGAAGAAACAAATAATGTTCCTGCGGATGATAATTCAATACCTGCAGATATTGAAAATAACGAGCCTGAAGTACAAAATCAGGTGTTTAATACTGATGTTCCTCAGGGTATGCCAAAATTTGATGATGGAAAGAAAACAAAGAAGAGAAAAAAGATTAAAAAAAGTGATGCCGATTCTGAAGCACAAAAAGCTAAAATTAAAAATACTATAGAAATAATAGTTATATTTGTTGGTATAGTTGTTTTTGCGATAATGTTCTTTAAAGATACATTATTTTCCAAAAGAGAAGAAGAAAAGCCAGTCGAAGTTGTTACTAGTGCAAAAGATAATTTTATAGAATTGGCTAGTAACGCGTTTAGTTACCAAACAATTACAAATATAAGAAGGAAAATATTTAGCGAGTATAAATATGGAGAAGGAAGTCTTAAATTTAGTTCAGAGGCAATATCTATGAAAGAGTTGGATTATAATTTTAAGATTTCATTGGAAAGTGCTGAAGCAGAGGAAACAGTTCCATGGTTCTATGCAATTGGTAATGGTACATATGATAATGAAAAATTATTCTATAGTGATTTGTCTTTGTATTATAAAAATAACAATGTGTTTTTCTGGATACCTAAAACTTCAGAATCAGATATAATTGATGAAAATAGAGATAAATTCTTTATGGAACATCAATTTATGTTGGATAAAGTTTTGAGAGATGATTTTGCAAATGATTTTGACATGTTTATTCAACTAATAAATGAATATATGAGTTCAAACTTTGATGAATTGTATTTTAATTCCAGAATAGAAGGGGATGCTGAAGTATATCAACTTAAACTTGATGGAACAGCCATTAGAGATTTAGCATATATATTATTACCAAAACTACAAGCGGATAATAGTTTTAACGCTTTCTTTGTGAACTTGTTTGGTGTAGGAATCGATTATATATATTTTATGGGTGATCCTGAAGAATATGATGAAAACGATGAAAATAATGAGGTGTATGAAAGGGTTGAAGACTTAGCCCCTAATTATTCAGTATTAGTTGATATTTATAAAGAGAATTCTGTGGCAAATAAAATATATATTGAATTTAAAGATGCAGAGAAGACATATTTTTATACAATGATATTTGATTCTGATAATTATGATGTTGTTTATTCTTATAAAAACAACAATTCTGATAATGTAGTCCAAGTTTTCCATGGCGTTGTTAAGATTAACGGAGACGAATATGCAGTTTTCTTTGACTATGGAAAAGCATATAAATTTGCTTTAAATATTTCATTCTTCTATGAAGACAAATTAAAATTACCAAATCTTGTAGCAATTCGAAATTATTGGAATCAAGAGGAAAAATTGCAAAGGGAAATACAATATAGATTTGAAAAATCTCCGGGTATAGCGAAGTTTAAAAAGGACACTGGAATGAACTTAGACTTTATTTTTAATCCGGATGAACAATGAAAGAACTAGCAATGGTTCTTTTTTTGTTGGGATTTGTCGAATCAAATTTGTTGATTTTAAATATATGTAAATTAAAATAATTATTTGAAAGCGGATTACTGAAGTTGATATTAAATTACTTCCTACTTTAAATTATATTTACTTAAATCCCAATTGAAAAATCCACACTAATAAATAATTCGCTTTCACTTTTTTTATTTATTTAAATATGTTAGAATACTTTCGGAGTTGATTTTTTATGAACAAACCAAATTTCAAAGATGAAATGAATCGTAGAAAATGTAAGATAGAATATAAAGAATTAAATGAAGAAATTAAACCAGCTTTGCATAATAAAAAGTTCTTTTTAAGAACTTATGGTTGTCAAATGAATGTTCACGATTCTGAACAAATAAGATATTATTTAGAAGCCTTAGGAATGCAAGAGGTAGACACTTTAGAAGATTCTGATGTTGTAATATTAAATACATGTGCGGTTAGAGAAAATGCTAAGGAAAAGGTATTTGGATTTCTTGGTAGAGCTAAGCACTTAAAAAAGAATAAACCTGATTTAATAATATGTATATGCGGATGTTTAATGCAGGAGCCAAATGAAGTTGATGAAATAGAAAAGAATCATAAATATATTGATATTGTTTTAGGTACTCATAATATTAATGAAATACCTAATATGATTTTAGATAGAACTCTTAAGCAAAACATAGAGGTCTTATCTAACAGTGATGTTGTTTATGAGAATGTTTCATATAAGAGAGACTCTAATATAACTGCTTGGGTTAATATTACATATGGATGTAATAATTTTTGTACATATTGTATAGTCCCATATACAAGAGGTAGAGAAAGAAGTAGAAAGAAAGATTGTGTTTTAAAGGAAGTACAAGCTTTAAAAGATGCCGGATATAAAGAAATAACATTGCTTGGACAAAATGTTAATAGTTATGGTAGAGACTTTGAAGATGAAAAATACTATTTTGCTAATCTTCTTGAAGATGTTGCAAAAATAGGAATAGATCGAGTGAGATTTGTTACATCAAATCCATGGAATTTTACAGATGAATTAATTGATGTTATTGCTAAATATGATAACGTTATGCCATATATTCATTTACCTATTCAATCTGGTAGTAATTCAATATTAAAGAAAATGAATAGGGGATATACTGTTGAAGAATATAAAGAATTATTTGATAAAATAAAGGAACGAGTTCCAGGTGTTTCTATTACAACAGATATCATTGTAGGATTCCCCAATGAAACTGATGAAGATTTTGAAGCTACAATGAATATAGTAGATTATTGTAAATATGATGGAGCATATACATTTATTTATTCTAAAAGAGTGGGAACTCCAGCAGCGAAGATGGATGATTCTATAAGTCAGGAAGTAAAAGAACAGAGATTATATAAATTAAATGAATTAGTTAATAAATATTCACTAGAATCAAATAAAAGATATGTTGGTAAAGAAGTACCAGTATTACTTATGGGGGTATCTGAAAAAGATCCAACAAAGGCATATGGATATACTGATACTATGAAATTAGTTAATGTTGAAAATGGTATTAACGAAATTGGAAACATTGTTAATGTAAGAATAGAAGAGGCTAAGAGCTTTAGTTTAGATGGAAAAATGGTTAAATAATCGATTTTTCCATCTTTTTTTATTTGTTTAAGTAAAAAAAGTATTGAAAAGGGGAAGAAAGTATTATATAATCTTTTTGTCTTATTAATTAAGACAGTGCCTTGCCCAAGTGGCGGAATAGGTAGACGCACAGGACTTAAAATCCTGCGGGTGTAATAACCCGTGCCGGTTCAAGTCCGGCCTTGGGCACCATTTTATAAAAACCTAACAGTAATGTTAGTTTTTATTTTGCCGAATTAGTTCAATGGTAGAACAAATGCATGGTAAGCATTAGATACAAGTTCAATTCTTGTATTTGGCACCAGTATAACATATATGTCAACCAAAAATGGTTGACATAGTTTTTTTATATGATATACTATTAACGAAACGGAGGATTAATATTATGGCAGTTAAATTAAGATTAAAAAGAATGGGTTCTAAACAAAGACCTTTTTATCGTATCGTTGCTGCTGATTCAAGAGCTCCAAGAGATGGAAGATTTATTGAAACAGTAGGTACATATGATCCAATTAAGAAACCAGCTGAAATTAAGATTGATGAAGAAATCGCAATGAAGTGGTTAAAGAATGGTGCTCAACCAACTGAAACAGTTAAGTCACTATTCAAGACTCAAGGAATTAACAAGAAATTTGCTGATAGCAAAAAAACTAAATAAGGTGAATTATGGATATTGTTGAATTCACTGAATATTTAGTTAAAAGTCTTGTTAAAGAACCAGATATGGTTAAGGTTGAAAAGTTTGAAACAGAAGATGAAGGAGTTATATTAGAAATTATCGTTAGTGATTCTGATAAAGGAATGTTAATCGGTAAAAATGGTAACACAATAAGCGCTGTTAGAACATTAATTCAAGCTAAGTGTTATATTGATAACCAACCTAGAGTTAAAATTAACGTAGATTCATTTTAATGAATATAAAGAGCATTAGTAATAATGCTCTTTTTCTTATGAAATATGGACTCTGTATGATATAATACAAATATACAGGAGGGTTACTATGTTATTACCTAGAAAAAAAGAATTATTTAAACTATCATTATCAGAATTATCTTTTATTGTTTTAAATGAAGAATATGATACTCTACTTAGAGATGCTGCTAGAGTAGAAATTGAAAGAAGATTTTCAAAAAATGGTTGTGGATTTGATTCTTTTATGGAAAGAGAAAATGAAGCAATTTCTAAAAGAGGAAAAGATATATCTAAATACTTGATTACTCCTAAACCTTCAGGCCAGCTTCTTATGGAAACATATTTTAAATATGTTAATACTTGTGAAAAGGATAATTTACATGGAAATTTATTATTTAGCGAAGTAATCATTTGTAATGAAGATGGTCCTAGTTTTGTTAAAAAAGCTTTCTTAGAGGAGATAGTTAAAATTAAAAGTGAAATAGATAGAATTAATAAAGACCGTTTATATGGAGTTGATGGCTTTGATGATAGAAATTTAGCTGAAAGATTAGCAAAATTGGAAGCTATATTTAGAGTGTTAAAAAGAAGGGTTTCTAAAAACGAAGCACATTTTGTCAATACTGATATTTTTAGAACTGTTGAGGATATAACAGATGCTCCAAATTCATTTTGTACTCCTAAATATATGAAAAGATTGGGAGATGTTTGTGAGAAGGCTGCAACTGATGATGAGAGCAAATTAGAAGCAATGTATGTATGCATAAAGGGTATTGTTGGTTGTTTTCCTAAAATTGATGGCGTTAATATGACAAGAATCGCATTACAGGATGCAGCTAAGTTAAAAGAACAAAAGAAAAGTTTGCTTGCTTCTTTAAAGAAAGAAAATGTTGATTATAGTTTTTTAACTCCCGAAATGGCTAGAGTAAGACAAAGAAAATTAAATTAATTTTCTTTTTTTATGTTATTATATTGTTGTGATTTTATGAAAAAGTTTAATGAATTAGATGAAGGATTTATTTGTTTAAATTGTGGAGAGAAAATAGATAAACTTGGATATACATCAAGAGATCATTGTCCTAAGTGTTTATTTTCGCTTCATGTAGATATTAATCCTGGAGATAGATTAAATCCTTGTAAAGGCCTTTTAGAACCTATAGGAATAGAGAAATTTAAAGATACATATAAGATTATATATAAATGTCGTAAATGCGGAGAAATGCATAAAAATATCATTGCTAACGATGATGATATGAATGAAATTATAAGAATAAGTGTTAAACATTAACGCAAATAAAAAGTTAGGATTTAATCCTAACTTTTTTATGTTTGTTCAGCAGGTGTTGTCTCATTAGTAGTAGTTTCTTCCGGAGTTACTTCTGGAGTTGCTACTTTTTCAGGCATTCCTGGATATGGAGCAATTGTAATATTGTTATTTAGTCTTGTTAATACAGCTGTATATTTTTCATATATAGAAACATAGTTTTTGTTATAAGTGCTATTCATTTTGCTAAATGGTATAGCTTTATAATCTTTATATGAGCTGGTGTTGTATGTATATAATAAATCAGCTCCAAAGTTGTCAACTTTAATTTCTTGTGTACCATCTTCATTTACTGTTTTAGTTATATCCATTGATGCTAATACACCAATAACACCTTTAGATATACCTCCATATAAATATCCTGGTTTAGATAATACTCCTTGGTTTGAAATGAAGTTTCCTAATGAATAGAATACAACCGTTCCATTTTCTAAAATATCAAATGGTTGTAAGCAGTGAGAATATGTTCCTAGAACAATATTTACACCAATATCTGCAAGATGCTGAGCAATTGCTTTATTTGCTTTTGTTGGATTCATCTCATATTCAGGTGAATCTTTATGCCAGTGCATTGCAACAATTACTACATCAACTTTTTCTTTTAATTCCGCAACTTCTTTATCAACAACTTCTTCACTATATTGATCTATCATGTAAGGGAAATTTCTAACATAACCATCTAACCCGTTTAAAGTATTTGTATAATTTAAGAATCCATATTTAATACCATTTACTTCGCCAATGTTATATTTGTTTTCTTTTGTTTCATCAATATTAATTCCATCAAATATGACGTTTTCTTTTTCAGCTTTTTCAGCCCAATAGTTATAAGCGTTTGTTAAACAAGTTTTGCTAGCCGTTGTACAGTCAGCTGTATGATTTGATGCAAGCGATACCATGTTAAATCCAGCTTTAATCATTGCATCTCCAAATTCGGAAGGGCTATTGAAAGTTGGATAAGAACAGTAACCGCGTGGCATATTTTTACAATTAAATCTACTTTCTTGTTTTCCACCAAAGACTGTTTCTTGATTGTAATAAGCGATATCATATTTGGAAATAATGTCGTTTATCATTGATGTTTCATTTGTGAAATCATACGTATCATTTGCAACATTATGGGCATCATTTACTAATGCGTTATGTAGTAGAGCATCACCAGTTGCTACTAAAGATGCTTTATATACTTTTGGCCATACTTCTTTTGGTGGTTCTGGTTCGGGAGTTACTTCCTGATGTGGATTATTTTGTCTATTAGCTTTTATTTTTTTATACATTTTATAACCTCCAAAGCAGCCAGCAATAATTAGCACTAAAAGAAGTACAATTAATAATTTTTTTACTTTTCTTTTAATTCTTCTCGATGTCATTTTACTCACCCTTAATTATTTTAAATGCATCATCAGGATTCGTTACTTCTTTAACTTCTTCTTTAAAATTATTTGGCATCAAATGTAAGTGAAAATGTTTGATAATTTGAGTATTGCCATAATTATATAAAGTAGTAAATCCTTCTTTATTAAATTTTTCCATTAGCATTGGTCTTATTTGATTTGCTATTTTATGAATATGAACTACCAATTCATCTGGTAATTCAGTAACATCCGTGTAGTGTTTTTTAGGTATTATTAAACTATGACCTGATACATTTGGAAAGGCATCTAAGCATACTACTACAAGATCATCTTCATAATATATTTTTGATTTTTCTTTTTTGTTTGCAATTTTGCAAAATAGACAATCATCTTTCATAAAATCACCAAAAATATTATAGCATATATCTTTATTTTTTTCTCCAATATACTTTACATTTACACCATTAAATGCTATGATTTTATTATAGTTAGGGTAGTGGTTATAGATGAATAAAAAAGAAGTTTTAAAGTTATGTCCAAATTATTATAAGATTATAAATTTTGAATTCGATAGTGATGATGTGTTAGCAAATAAGATTGTTGATATTTATCAAGAGTATGTTTTAGAGTCTAATGTTTCATCTGAAGAAGATAAAGAATTAATTAAAAGTGTTGATAAGATATTAAATAAATATGTTGATGATTATATTTTCCATAATCAATTAAATAGAGAAATAACACAAATAAGACTTAGTGAAAAAGATAATATTATTAAAGAATTTATTAAATCAATTATTAGAATCTTTGATAATTATGAAGAATTTACAACAAGAACAATTTATATTTCAAAATGGATTTAATTAAGATACTTAATAACTGTTAAGTATCTTTTTTTTGTGTAATTTGATACAATTACCTTGGTGATTTTATGAAGAAAGAACTATTGTCTCCAGCTGGATCAATGGAAGCTTTAAAGCAGGCTATTCATAATGGTGCGGATGCAGTATATATGGCTGGATCTTTATATGGAGCTAGAAGTTATGCTAAGAATTTTAATGACGAAGAGATGAAGTATGCAATCGAGTATGCTCATAAGTATGGAGTTAGAATTAATGTTACTGTTAATACTTTAATCTTGGATTCAGAGATAAAAGATGTAATTAAATATATAAGATTTTTAATTAGTTGTGGTGTAGATGCTCTTATAGTTCAAGATATTGGTTTAGCATATATTCTTCATAATAAATTTCCTGATTTAGAGATACATGGTTCTACACAAATGCATAATTTAGATGATTATTCTGCTAGCTTTTTAGAAGAGCTAGGTTTTAGTCGAATCATTATGGCTAGAGAAGTATCTTTAGAAGATATAAATAAAATGAAAACAAAACTAGAAGTTGAAACGTTTATACATGGAGCCTTATGTATGAGTTATTCTGGTGAATGTTTATTTAGTAGTGTTGTATTAAATAGAAGTGGCAATAGAGGCAAATGTGCACAATGTTGTAGAATGCCTTATGAATTATTAATAGATTCTGTTAAACAAAAACGTAATCCATATATGCTTAGTTTGAAAGATTTAAATACTACCGAAAAGTTTGAAGATCTATTAAAAAGTAGAGTTTATTCATATAAAATTGAAGGTAGAATGAAGTCTCCTGAGTATGTGGGATTAATTACTAGAATATATCGTAAGTTAATAGATAATCCTAAATGTGATGTAAGTGAAGATGTTAACAAATTAAATTATTTATTTAATCGTGGATTTACTTTAGGAAACTTATTTAATGAAAATGATTGTTTAAGTGAGACCCCTAATCATCAAGGAGTAGAAATAGGAAAAGTAATTGATGTTACAAACAAAATAGTAACAATAAAATTATCTGATGAATTGAATTTAACAGATGGAATTAAATTTAAAGAAAGCGATTTAGGTTTAACTATTTATAATTTGTATAAAAACAATGAACAAGTTAAATTAGGAAAAAAGGGAGAAATAGTTACCATTCCCAATACAATTAAATTAAAGAATAAAGATGTTGTAGTTAAAACAACTGATTCAAAATTATTAAAGGAATTAGCTTCATATGAAGAAAAGAAAATTCCACTTAATATCGATATATTTGTTAAGGTGGGTAAGCCATTAAAGATGGTTATTGATGATATAACTGTAGAAGAAGGAATAGTTCAAAAATCTATTAATAATCCTTTAACAAAAGAGGGTATTATTGAAAAAATAAATAAGACTGGTGATACAGTTTATAAATTTGATAATGTAAATATAGATCTTGATAATGATGCATTTATCCCTGTTAGTATTATTAATAAATTAAGAAGAGAAATATTAGAAAAAGTAGATCAAAAAAGACTAGTAAAGAAAGAAATAAAAGAGAATGAGTTTGCACATAAAAAGAGTGGTAATTTATCTAAATTAGGATTGATTGTTAATGTTAAAACTAAAGAACAGTTTGAAGCAATTAAGGACTTAGAAATAGGAACTATTATTACAAACAATAAAGATATATATAACGACAATAAAAATAAATATAATATGTATTTAGAAATTGGTATGCAAGAAGAAACTGAGTATAGAAATGAAAAACTTCTTGTAAATAATACAAGTGATTATATGAAATATAAAAATAATAATGAAGTAATGTTAGATTATGGATTTAATGTGTATAATTCATATACTCTAGAATATTTTAATCAGTATTATGTAACATTATCTCCTGAGTTAACAATGATGGATATAGAGAAAATGAACATTACTAATAATGCTATATTTGTATGTTATGGAAAACTTAGGTTAATGACAATGAAGCATTGTTTAGTAACAGGAAAACAACATTGTAATAATTGTGGATTGTGTGATAAAAAAGTTGAACTTAAAGATACATTTGGAAATATATATCCAGTTAAGTCTGACAAGAAGTTAAACTATATTTATAATTGTAAGAATAAGAATTATATTGATTTAATCGATAAGCTAAAAAAAGCAAATGTTAAAAATTTTAGAATTGATTTATTAGATGAGAATAAAGAAGAAACATTAAAAGTTGTTAAAGCGTTTTTATTGTCAATTAATAATTAATATTAAATAGATTATACATATGGTATAATCTTTTTGAAAAAAGGTGTTTATATGGAATTAGCAAATAAATGGAAAGATTATGAAGTAATTGATGCATCTCTTGGAATGAAATATGAAAGATTTGGAGATTATTATTTACTTAGACCGGATCCAGAAGTAATTTGGGATAATGGTAATCTTGAGGAAAAATATAAAGGAAGAATTGATGCAATATATCATAGATCTAATAAGGGAGGAGGATATTGGGAAAATATCAAATCGGTACCCGATAGATGGCAAATTAAATATGATAATTTGGTTATTAATTTAAAACTTATGGGATTTAAGCATACGGGTATATTTCCTGAACAAGGTGTTAATTGGGATTATATTAAAGAGAAGATTAGCAAGGCAAATAGGGAAATAAAAGTATTAAATTTATTTGCTTATACTGGTGGATCTACTCTTGCAGGATTAAGTGCAAATGCTTCTGTTACACATGTTGATTCTTCAAAGGGAATGGTTGAATGGTGTAAGGAAAATGTTAATGATTCTGGATATAAAGATGCTAAAGTAAGATATTTAATTGATGATTGTATAAAGTTTGTTAAAAGAGAAATAAGACGTGGAAATAAATATGATGCAATTATTATGGACCCTCCTAGCTATGGACGTGGAGCTAATGGAGAAACATGGCAATTTGAAGAAAACATATTCGAATTAATAGATTTATGTAGCCAAATATTAAGTGATAAGCCATTATTCTTTTTAGTAAGTTCTTATAGCGCTGGTATTTCCGGTGAAGTTATTGCTAATATGTTAAAACTTACTGTATTAAAGAATCATCCTGGAAAGGTATATTCTTGTGAAATTGGATTACCTATAAAAAGTAATAATTTAGTTTTGCCTTGTGGTAATTCTACTAGATGGGAATCTAATGATTAGGTGAAGATGTGGCAAGTATTAAAATAATATATGAAGATAATCATTTACTCGTTGTAGAAAAACCAATTAATGTTGCTGTCCAAAAAGATTCATCAAATGATTTAGATTTACAAACAATGTTAAAAGATTATCTTAAAGAAAAATATAATAAAGCTGGTAATGTTTATTTGGGAATTGTTCATAGACTTGATAGACCTGTCGGCGGCGTAATGGTTTTTGCTAAAACTAGTAAGGCTGCATCAAGACTATCTGAACAGGTAAGAAATAATCAATTAAAAAAAGAATATTATGCTGTTGTTGAAAACAAGTTTGATGAAAAAGAAGGGACTTATAAAGATTTAATAGAAAAGTTAGATAATGGTAATAGCAAAATAACTCCGAACGGAAAAGAAGCAGAATTAGACTATTTGGTTGTTGAAGAAAAAGATGGAAAGTCTTTAGTAAAAGTTAATCTAAAAACTGGAAGGCATCATCAAATTAGAGTCCAATTTAAATATCATGGTCATCCTTTATGCGGAGATCAAAGATATAATAAACAGGATAAAACACAAATTGCATTATATGCACATAGTTTAAGTTTTAATCATCCTGTTACTAAGGAACTAATGAGTTTTACAAGTGTTCCTAGATATGGTTATTTTAAAGATTTTAATATTAAATAGATTGGGGGGGTGTATTTTAATGTACGCTAATGTTGTAGTTGAGTATCCTGTTAAAACTCTTGATAAAGAGTTTACTTATTATGTGCCTGAAGAATTAAAATCTCAAGTTAAAGTAGGCATGAAAGTTGCTGTTGAATTTGGAAAAAAAGATATTCAGGGATTCATTTTAGGCATTACTGATATATATGATGGTGAGTATGAGCTTAAGCCAATTAAAAGCATTTTAGAGCCCGATTTAGTTTTAAGTAACGAATTAATTGAGTTGGGTAAATATATCAGGAATGAGACATTATGTACATTAATTTCAGCATATCAATCAATGCTTCCATCAGCTTTAAAAATAAATAAAAATAATAGAAATTATAATTTCTATAAAACATATATCGAATTAGATAAAACTGAAAAAGAAATTAAAGAATATGTATCTAAATGTAGATATCCAAGACAGGTTGAAATCCTTAATCTTTTGTTACAAAACAAAAGAATGGAAAAGAGAGTATTAAGTTGTTCAGGATTAGATACGTTAATAAAAAAAGAATTAGTTAAAGAAATAAAAGAACAAGAATATAGAATTAATGTTATTGATAAAAATATAAATAAAGTTAAATTAACTGAAGAACAGGATAATGCATATAAGACAATAAAGACAAGTTTTAATAAAAATGAAACTTTCTTGCTATATGGCATTACTGGGTCTGGCAAAACAGAAATATACTTAAACTCGATTGAAGATGTTGTTAACTCTGGTAAACAGGCTATTATGTTGGCACCAGAGATAAGTTTAACAATGCAAATTGTTAAAAGATTTTATGAGAGATTCGGTTCAAAAGTTGCAGTATTACATAGTGCATTATCTGATGGCGAAAGACATGATGAATATCTAAAGATATCTCGTGGAGAAGTAAGTGTTGTAGTGGGCACTAGATCTGCTATATTTGCACCGTTTAATAACTTAGGAATAATCATTATTGATGAAGAACATTCGGACACATATAAGCAAGATAATATGCCAAGATACAACGCCAAAGATGTAGCAAAGTTTAGATGTAAATACTATAATATTCCATTAGTGTTAGCATCAGCCACACCTTTATTGGATTCTATGGCTAGAGCACAAAAGGGAGTATATACATTAGTAACATTGAAACAAAGAGTTGGTAATAGTGTACTTCCTCAAATACATTTAGTTGATATGGAAGCTGAATATAAAAAGAAGAATTTTATATTTAGTGATTTACTAAAAGAAAAAATAAATGAAAGATTAGAAAAGAAAGAGCAAGTAATTCTTTTCTTAAATAGAAGAGGTTTCTCAACATTTGTAAGTTGTTCTAATTGTGGATATACATATAAATGTCCTAATTGTGATATTTCTTTAACTTATCATAAGAGCACTAATAATTTAGTTTGCCATTACTGTGGATATAACATTAAATGTGATGAGTTATGTCCTAACTGTAAAGAAAAATCATTAAATTATTTGGGATTGGGTACAGAAAAATTAGAACAGGAAATAAAAAAAGATTTTCCACTTGCCAATGTCATTAGAATGGATCAAGATACTACTTCTAAAAAAGGCTCTCACGATAAGATTATTGAGGATTTTAAAAATGAGAAATATAACTTATTATTGGGTACTTCAATGATTAGTAAGGGATTGGATTTTCCTAAAGTCACATTAGTTGGAGTAGTAAATGCTGATACAACATTAAATATTCCTGATTATAGAAGTAATGAGAATACATTTGACTTATTGGAACAAGTTTCTGGTAGAGCTGGTAGAGCTAATCTACTTGGAGAAGTAGTTATTCAAACATTTAATGTTGATAATAATGTTTTAAAATATGTTAAAGAAAGTTCTTATGATAATTTCTATAATACGGAAATGATGTTTAGGAGAAAACTAAAATACCCTCCATATTATTATTTGGTTAGTATTAGAGTTCTAGATAAAGAATATGAAAGGGCTTTAAGCGAAGCAAAGAAATGTGTTAGTTATTTAAAAGAAAATGTATGTAATGAGACGATAGTATTGGGACCTACAACTGCTGCAATACTAAAATTTAATAATGTTTATCGCTTTCAAATAATTATTAAATATAGATTTGATGAAAAACTAAAAGAAACCCTTCATAATTTAGATCAAATGTATTCCCTAAACGATAAGACATCTATTGAAATAGATTTTAATCCAACAAGAATATAAAAAACTAGTTGAAAGGCTAGTTTTTTACAAAATCAATAAAATATCTTATAATATCGTTCATGGGGAGTAATTATGAAAATAGTTTTTTTGGATATTGATGGTGTAGTTCAAAGAATAGATGCTGAATTTGTTTTTTGCTCTGAACCAAAACTTGTCGCAGGATTAAAAGATAAATTTAATATAGATTATTCTGTATACCCAACTTATTCTGTATATAATTGTTTATATGATTGGGATGAACAAGCTATAGCAAGATTAAAATATATTTTAGATCAAACTGTGGCTAGTATAGTTGCTTCAACTGAGTGGAGAAGTAAAGAACAACCAAATAAAATGAGAGATTTATTAACAATACATGGATTAGATAAATACTATCTAGGAGATAATCCATTTGTTCCGGTTAAGACTAATTTTGAACAAGATAGGGCTTGGGAAATAAGAAAGTCTTTAGAAATATATAAACCAGATAATTATCTAGTATTAGATGATAAAAAAGGATTGATGCAATTCTTTCCAAATAATTGCATAATAACACAAGATTTAATAAGCATAAATGATATGCATGAAGCAGTTAGAATTTTAAAAAGAAAACAAAAAAACTAGTCGAAAGACTAGTTTATTTTTTACATGGGGCGAAATAAGGGAGTCGAACCCATGCATAATAGAGCCACAATCTACCGTGTTAACCACTTCACCAATTCCGCCATGCATCAATAGAATAGCAAAAATTTATTTAAAATGCAATAATAATGACTTATATAATTGTAAAAAAATCGTATTATTGATATAATTATTGTTATGATAGGGTTGATAGAAGATGAGTAAGATTACTAAGAAAGAAATAAGTTTATTAAACGATTATTGGAATGCGTTAAACTATTTAGCAGTTGGAGAATTGTACTTAATGGATAATCCTCTTTTAAAGAGACCATTAGAATTATCTGATGTTAAACCTACAGTTGTAGGACATTTTGGTACTGTTCCAGGACAAAATTTAATATTTACACATTTGAATAGAGAGATTAAGAAGAATAAATTAAATATGATTTATATTTCTGGACCTGGACATGGTGGAAACTCTCCTGTTGCAGCTTCTTATCTTGAAGGTAGTTATACAAAGATTTATCCAGGTATAACTCAAGATGAAATTGGTATGCAAAAATTAATGAAGAGATTTAGCTTTCCTGGTGGAATTTCAAGTCACGATGCGCCAGAAACTCCTGGATCAATTCATGAAGGCGGAGAACTAGGATATAGTTTAGCTCATGCTTTTGGTGCTGTTTTAGACTATCCTGATTTAATTGCTGCTTGTGTTGTTGGTGATGGTGAAGCTGAAACTGGTCCTCTTGCTACATCATGGCATTTAAATAAATTTTTAAATCCAGATTCAGATGGAATTGTTCTACCAATCTTACATTTAAATGGTTGGAAAATTAACAATCCAACTATTTTATCAAGAATGAGCAAAGAAGAAAGATCTAGTTTATTTACTGGATTAGGATATCATACATTTTATGTTTCAGATAGTGATCCTATGAAGTTACATAAAAAGTTGGCAGATGCAATGGATGCGGTTTTTGGGGAAATAAAGGCTATTAAAGAATATGCTAAAAAGAATAAAAACTTTAGACCTTTCTATCCAATGATCATTTTGGAAACTCCAAAAGGAATTACTGGCCCATCTGAAATTGTTGGAACTTATAAAGCTCATCAAATTCCATTTCAAGTTAAAGATACAGATTCTTTAAAGAGATTGGAAGATTGGCTAAGAAGTTATCATCCAGAGGATTTATTTGATAAAAAAGGACAATTAAGAGCGGATTTAAAAGCGTTAATTCCGGATGAAAAATATTTAATGGGATTAAATCCTGTAACTAATGGTGGATTATTACTAAAAGATTTAATTCTACCTAATTATATGGATTATTGCATAGAGTTTAGAAAACGTGGTTCAGTTGAAGCACAAGATATGATGGAATTAGGTAAATATCTTGCTGATGTATTTAAATTAAATGAAGAGAATAAGAACTTTAGATTATTTGGACCAGATGAAGCAGTGTCTAATAGATTAACTCATGTATTTGATGCAACAAAGAAAACATGGAATATGACTATTAGACCTAAAGATGAATTGTTAAGTCCAAACGGAAGAGTATTAGATTCAATTCTTTCTGAACACTTCTGTGAAGGCGCTTTAGAAGGTTATTTATTAACTGGTAGACACGGAATAATGCATTCATATGAGTCATTTATTCGTGTAATAGATTCAATGACTAGCCAACATGCAAAATGGTTAAAAATATCAAAAGAATTAGGATGGAGATTACCAATATCTTCTCTAAACTATATTTTAACAAGTCACGTATGGCAACAAGATCATAATGGATTTACACATCAAGATCCTGGATTTATGAATCATTTAATTACAAAGAAAGCTGATACTGTTAGAATTTATTTGCCAATAGATGCTAATACTTTGTTATCTACAGTTAATCATATGCTAGGAACAAAGAATTATATAAATGTTGCTATAGCAAGTAAGCATCCTAGATTCCAATGGTTAAATAAAGAAGAAGCTGATGAACATTGTACTAAAGGAATTGGAATGTTTAAATGGGCAAGTTCTTTTGAAGGAAAGAATCCAGATGTAATACTTGGCTGTGCCGGTGATACTCCAACTTTAGAAGTAATTGCGGCATCAAGTATCTTAAAGAGATTTATGCCAGATTTACATTTTAGAGTAGTTAACGTAATTGATTTATTTAAATTACAGTCAAGTAATAAACATCCACATGGATTAGATGATGCTGATTATGATGCGTTATTTACAAAGAATAAACCTATAGTATTTAATTTCCATGGATATCCATCATTAATTCATGAATTAACATATAATAGAAATAATGATAACCTACATGTTCGTGGATATAACGAAGAAGGATCAATTACAACACCATTTGATATGCGTGTTCAAAACCATATAGATAGATTCCATATAGTTCTTGATGTTTTAAAATATACAGGATTACATAATCCTGACTTAGAGAATTATTGTAATTCAATGTTAATAAAACATAAGAGATATATTGTAGAAAATGGCATAGATATTCCTGAAGTAAGAAAATGGAGATATGACGAGTCTACTGAATTAGAAAAATATTTAGTAGATGCTAAAAATAAAGTTACTTTGAAATCATTATATAAACATGAAATGAAAGGTACATTAACTGTTCCTCTTGGATTATCTGAAACAAGAGAGGAAACTCTAGACATTACTAAAGTATCTTGTATGTTTGTTGGCGGAGAAACAGGAACAGGAAAATCAATGTTCTTAAATTCAGTTATGACTTCATTATTAATTAATAATACGGATATTAATTTCTATTTAGCAGATGGTAAAGAAATAGATTTAAAATATTATGAAGGAATTACAGCAGTAAAGCATTTTGCTACAAATAAAGAAGATTGTAAAAAGATGTTATGTAAAGTTCATGATATTCTAATTAAGCGTATTAGTTTAGAAAAGGGACTAGAATTAAAGAATATTGTTGTAATAATTGATGAAGTAAAAGAATTCCTTGATGAAGATGGATGGAAGATGATTAATGATTTCATTACTCTTCAAAGTTGTAAATATAAAATACATATATTCCTTTCATCAAGTGATGTAACTGATTTAGATGTAAAACAAGTTGAATTTAAAATGTCATTTGATTTATCATCTAAAGAACAAAGTCAAAATATAGGAATAAAGGATGCTAATACATTAGGTGCTCCTGGAAGTGCTATATTTAAACACAATAATAAAGTTATAAAATTAACAACTCCATATTTAAGTGACTTAGAAATAAAAGATATTTTAAGTGCTTTATAGTATAATATTTTTAGTAAAGGAGTAATAAAAGGGTTAGAACTAATATTTTAATAAAATAATTAGTTCTTTTTCTCTTTAAGAAATAAAAGAAAAAAAGAAGATAATATGATAGAATAAACAAAGGAGTGATCTTATGTTATTAGAAGTTAATCCTAATCTGATTACTATTAAAGGATATAGTTTAAAATACTATACGTTATTTATATTAATAGGTGTATTAGTTGCCTGGATGATGTTTGTAAAAGAGGGAAAGAAACATGGTAAAAATGATTCATTCTTATATGATGTTGCTTTCTGGACTGTATTATGTGGCATTATTGGTGCAAGACTATATTATGTAATATTTAACTTTTCATTATATAAAAACAATTTAATGGATATATTAAAGATTTGGGAAGGTGGACTTGCTATTCATGGCGGGTTAATTGCTGGTTTTGGCGCTTTATTTATTGTAACTAAATTGCATAAGGAAAGAGTAATCGATTTAACAGACTATGCAGTTCCTGGAATAATATTTGCTCAAGCATTGGGTAGATGGGGGAACTTCTTTAATGGAGAAGCTCATGGTGTTGCAACTACTTTAGCAAAATTAAAATCTTATCATTTTCCTAATTTTATAATTGAGGGAATGTATATAGATGGAAATTATTATATTCCAACATTTCTTTATGAATCTGTATGGTGCTTATTAGGGTTAATAATTATTTTAATTGTTAGAAAATTTAAATTAGTTAAAAAAGGAATACCAACAGCAATATATTTAATGTGGTATAGTATAGGTAGATTCTTTATTGAGTCTTTGAGAACTGATTCATTAATGTTAG
>JAEEGK010004730.1_pt1 | contig 33211 bp, 16 predicted proteins | sample 8958771 | NCBI WGS metagenome assembly JAEEGK01 (sample SAMN16246547, study PRJNA631951) | gut metagenome | biome: gut microbiome; feature: rumen; material: SC-attached | host: Bos | place: Iran: Karaj | collected 2018-10 | reverse complement strand
ATCATAGGAAGTACCATCAGGCCAACTTTCAATACCTTTTCCATCTTGTTTGTCATCTTTCCAATAACCTTCATATTTAGCACCATCTAAATGTGAATAAACACCATAACCTTCTGCTTTATCATCCACCCATTCACCTTCATAAATATCACCATCAGCATGAATTAATTTACCACGAACATTTGCTTTGTCATTTTTCCAATATCCTTCATATTTAGAACCATCCATCCATATTTGAATTCCACGACCATATCTTTCATTATCTATATTTGACCATTCACCATAGAAAATTGCTTTGTTTTCATATTCTACTGCCTGCTTTAATGTCACAGGAACTCCATCGTTTAATGGAGGATATTTTTGAAAAAGTTTACGAATGTCGTCTTCTGTTATTTTATTTGTACTTATTTTTATGTATTTGTAACTCGAATCATTTGGCATAAATTTTTTCGGGTGAATTTCGGTTTTTATACGATTTCTTAGAAATAGTCCACGAAGTTTACTCTGTGTTTTTATTAGGGATTTCATTAGTTTAGGATCTTTTTTAAATTTGCTTACTAGTTGGGATAAGGCTTGTGTATTTAAATCTGACTCTTTATTGTTTTTAACACATGAACATCCCATTGTGGTTTTTTTATTTTTTTATTTTATTTTTTAAAAGAAATTTTTTATTTTTATAGTATAAAAAATTTAAATAAATATTAAGGATAAAATACATGTATTTTCAATGTTTTATTTATATTATACAAACTGAGATATCATATCTTTTCATTTTTAATGCATATTTTATTTCTTGCTTCACAAATCATAAATTTTGAATCTGAGATTTAAATTTGAAAAATTCATTTTTGTTTTTATTCTTTGTTGAAAAAAAAGAATTGATAATTTTAATCCTTAAAAATATAAAAGAAATATTTTAATTATTTTTTTTCATAAAAGAAGATGAAAAATAATTACTAATACTTTCAATATTTTTACAAATAATATAATCATTATTCCAATTTTTGGTTAATATATCTAAAATTTTCCAAACTTTATGTATATTATTAATTTGATTATATATTAATCTAACATCAGCAATGCTAGCATAAAAAATTGACATATTTTTATTCCAAGAACTATAAATTTTAACAGGGCAAAACTCATATTCATTATTTATTTCTTTAGATTTATTTTCAATAATAAATTTTTTAGGAATTTTACTTTTATTTTCTTTATCTAAAATTCCAGAATAATAAATATTTCTATTTTCAGTGAAAAAAATACTATTTCTAAAACCACATTGAATTTGAATTATTTTTTCTTTTGAATTTTCAATAAAAATATTTGTAGGTATTAAAATATTTTTTAAATTTCCTAATCCTAATTGTCCAAAAGTATTATTTCCCCAACCAAATATTTTTCCTCCATTAACAATACAAATTGTATGTTTAAATCCACATTTTACATTACTTATTTTTTCTTTTAATATATTTGACAAAAAAATATTTTCTTGTGGTTCTATTATAAAAGGATTTTCATTTATTTCATTTTTATCATTTGATAAACCTAATTCACCTTTTTCATTTGAACCCATTGAATATAAAATTCCATTTTTTGATAATAACATTGAAAAATTATATCCACATGAAATTTGTTTTATTTTTATTTTATTTAAATTTAATAAAGTTGGAATTGTTAATTCACTTTTAATTTCTTTAAAATGAAACCAATAATAAATTTCATTATCTTTTGTTAATGCAAAAGTTATTTTATTTGTTGATTGAATATCTATAATTTTATTTTTTAAATTTTTAATAACCCTTGGTTCATTTGAAAAAATAAAATTTCCATAACCTAATTGACCATAATTATTATTTCCAAAGGAAAAAACAGTTCCTTGATCATTTAATAAATATGTATAATCTTCATTAGAAAAACAATTTATTATTTTACCTAAATAATCTTTATTTATAACTTTTATATCTTGATAATTTAAAACTGGTAAATCACAGAATTGATTATTATAATTTTTTAATCTCTTAAAATTAGGTAAAATATAATTATTATTTTTTTGTGAGTTTATACCACATTGATTATTGTTATTCCATCCCCAAGTAAAAAGTTTTCCATTTGAATTTAATAAAATTGTATGTGATGAACCTAAAACAATTTTTTGAATTGGAGTATTATTTTCCATATTAATTTGATAAACTTTATTAAATTGTTTTCCCCAATTTTTTTCATATATTTCTGATGAATCTATTATATAATCTATTGAAAGGATTCTTGAAAAAATTCTTATTTTCGGTAAATTATATTCATTATATTCAGGTAATATTTTATTTATTATTTCTTTATTTTCAATTGTTTTTTTTTTAGAGTTTAATATTTCTTTTGAAGTTAAATTTACCATTGATCTATTTTTATTTTTTGTATTATATAATTTTGTATTTAATATAGGCTTTATTTCATTATTTATTTCATTTAAAAAAAAATCAGTATCTTGTTTTTCTTCTTCTTTTACTAATTTTTTTAATATTGTTTTTTCTAGAATAGTAGGGAAAACATTTAATTCTGTTTTTTCATCATTTATTTTTTTAAATTCTATATCTTCTTTAAAAAATGTTTTATTTATTTTTTTGAATACTTTATTTTTTTCTATATATCTCATTATATATGATTGAATTATTATTAAATTTTCATTCATTTTTTGAAAATATCGAATTGATTGATTTAATATAGAAATATTTTTTATTTTTAACATTGAATTTTTTCTTCTTTCAATTTTTTTAAATAAAAGTTTCATTTGAAAAGCATCAAAAACAATAATTTTTGAATTATTTTCTCTTATAAATTTTCCAATTTTTACAATATTTGCATTTTTTTTTCTAGTTAAAAAAACTAAAAAAAAAGGGTTTAATTTTTGCCAAAGTTCATTATATTTAATATACATTATCCTATTAATTGATTGTTTTATTAGATTTTTTGCTATTAAATTCATTTTTTTTCTTTTTTTTTCTTTTAATTGAGATAAATATAAATTTAATCTAATACTTAAACATTTTAATTTAAAAAGTTTTTCTTTATTTTCTTTTACTTTAATAAAGGTTTTAAAGAACATTTGTAGATTTCTATAACCTTCAACAGTACTTAAATATTTTTCTTTTTCTATTTTTGTATGATATAAAGCTTGAATTGAATTTATTTTATTTATTTTTTTAATTTTGTCTATTCTAAATTTATTCACTTTAAAAAATATTTGAATTTTTTGAATGTTTTTATGAAATCTCTTAATTTTATTAATTTTTTTCATATAATTAATACTAGTAATAATAGTATTAACGGCATTAATTTTTTCTTTTAATTTTTCTTGTTTTTTTATTTCTAATAAAATTGCAAAATTCTTTTTCATAAAAAATTTATTAATACCAAACAAAAACAAAGGATTAATGTTTTTAGAAATTAATTCTTCAATATTAAAAATTAAATCATTGATAATATTTTTAATAATAATTTGTTTATTTTCATTTGATTTTCCATAATTTGGATTTAAAATTTGAAATTCTTGAATAAAATCTTGATATAACATTCTTCTAGGATAACCATCTTTTCTAACTTTAATAGTATCAAAAATTCCTAAATATTGAATTTGATTAAATAAAAATAGAGGAGTGATATAAAATTCTTTTTTTTGTTCATTTGGTTTCAAACATCTTATATAATGACATTCACAAGATTTTAATTCATTCATTAAATTTTGCATTTCTTGTTTAAATTTCCCTGATAAAAATTTTGATTGTTTTTTTAAATTCCCTGTATTTATAATATTTATTTTTTCATTTAATTCTTCTTCATTTATTGCAGAAAAAAATATCATTTTAATTATATTATTGCTTGAATTCATTATTACCTTTATCATTGTATTTTTTATTTCATCTTTATTTTTAATCACAAAATTTGTTAAATTGTAATTTACTTCTTTTGCACTGTGTTTTATTTTTATATTAAAATCTCTTTTTATTCTTGGCAAGATTATATTTTTGTTTTTTACTAATTCTTTTTTTAATAAATCAACAAAATATTCATCTGATTTATTTTGAAAAGAACAATCATCTAATTTTGAAAAAATACCATTTGGTGGTAAATCAATTAAATCAATAATACTTTGATTATCTTTATATTTAATTAAATCAATTTTATCTTCTAATCCCTCTTTTTTAAATTCTTCAATTTCACTTTCAAAAAAATCTTTAATATATAAATGTTGAAGTTGTTCATTAGTATAATTTATACATAATTGTTCTAAAGAGTTATTTTCAAAACATTCAAAACCAAAAATATCTAATAAACCAATATATTTAGAATTTCCTGTTTTTTCTTCTTCTTTTTTTAAAAATTCAGGGTCTAAAAAAAAATTAAGTTTTTTCACAATCCATAAAAATAATTTGTTATAAATTTCCTTTGCAAAAGTATCTCTATAACTTATAGCATCTTCAATTTTTAAATTATTTTCATATTCAGTTCCTGCAATAACTTTAATATTAATAGTTAAAGTTTTTATTAAATCTTCTTCTTTGCAATTTAACATATCACATATATCTTTTATTATATTTAAATTTTCTATTTTTGTTACATCATTTTGAGAAATAAATGTAATATTACCTAATAAAATAACAGATGCAGTAACTTTTAAAATAATTTGAATTTCTTCATCATTAAATCCTGTAATTTTTAAAGATTCTATTGTTTCTTTGAATAAATTAGCATCATTTATAGAATCTATTTTATAACAATTACTTTTATTTAAATAATTATATTTGGAAATATCATTTTCTAAATGTAACTTTTTTAATAATTCATCATCACCAGAAAATAAAATTTGATAAAATATATGAAAATTTCTTTCGTCTTTTGCTAATTGGCAAATTCTAGTTTTTTCTAATAAATATGTTACAATTGAAGCACCTGTAATTTTTCTATTTTCATAATTAATGTTTAAAGTAACATATTTTCCAAATCTTGAAGAATTATCATTTCTAATTGTTTTTCCATTTCCAAAAGCTTCTAATATAGGATTACATCTTAATATTTTTTTTTCTAAAGGTTCATTCATTGAACTATTTAAAAATTGTAAAAATGAATTTCTTCTGATTTCTTCTGTTCTTCCTTGAAAATAATATATTATACATTTCATTGCATTTTTTGCTGTTTCTGTTTTTCCTGCACCACTTTCTCCAGAAATTATTATTGATTGGTTTTTACCATTTTTTAAAAAATTTTCAATTGCAATTAATATTAAATCATATAAATGAGGTTCTTCACATTTTTCTCTTATTTCAGGAGGATTTTTAATATGTAAATTTATATATTTTTCTATTGTTTCATGAGAGTAAATATCATCATCTTTTTTATATGGGTTTATTATTAAAAGTGTTGAACCTACATTTGTAAATGTTATTTTATTTTTTAAAAATCTATTTGATATATTATTGTATATATCTATTTCTGACATATCAATATCTCCTGCCATATCATCTACATTTATATCTTCTTTGTTTATATATGGAAGTGTTTTTGAAAATTGAATTTTATTTTTAAATTCTTTTACTTCTATTGTTTTTTGGTCATAATTTATGTTTTTTACTTCACATAATATAAATGGTGATAATTCTGGATCATGGAGCTTATCTTGAAGTTTAGGATTTTGACACCATATTTTATTACCTAATTGAAAAATAATTATATTTTATGTTATATGATTACCTTTTTGAATATAATTATATTTCTCTGTCATTTTTTGAAATTAAACAATTATTTTTTAATTTAAATTTTTAATAAAATAATATAAAAATATAAAATAACATTATTAATAACAAATTTAAATTTATATATTTAATTATTTAAATTCAAATGACAATTTTTAAAACGTATTTATACTATAATATATTAAAATGAAAAAATATTTTGTTTATAAAGTAGGTACAGGTTCTTTGAAAAAAGCAGAATTAAAAAGAAAAGACCCATCCTTTACCAAATATTCTTCTCTTTTTATATATACTTCAATAAAACATATCATTACAACAATAATTATTAACTCAAATAAAAAGAATACAACATTTAACATGACTGTAACTTGACTTAAATGGTCTCTAATAGTTTTATAATCACTCATAAAAGAAATATAAAATTGATTTTGAATTTGACTAAAAACAAATTCAATATTTTCTTGAACTCTATTAAAAACATCAGTTAAAATAAATTCTTGAAGACTTTTTTCACTAATACTACTTCCTTTATAATTTAATAATAAGTTTTCATAATCTCCAATAACTTGACTATATTTTTGGGCAATTAACTCATATCCTAAAATAATTCCTTCTAAACAGTAACCATTATCTCTTAATAAAAATGTTTTACATAAATCATAACTACAACATAAGTATTCAGTATCAATATCAGTATCATTCATTCTAAGATTAACTTGTTTCCAAAAGTAAATTATTTTATTAAATATATTAAAGTCTTTTGTTGATGTTATAATTGATATTTCTTTTTCATAATTCGATATATCAATACTATAATTTATTAAATCTTCAGGAACTTCACTTTGGGTTAAAATTAATTGTCTTAAAGAACTCATAATTGATGGAAGAGAATTAAAATATACAATAAAACTTTTAAAAGATTGAATTAATATTTCTGTTTGATTATTATATGTTAAAGTATTATTTACATGAAGATAAAAAATTACAAAAGAAGTAATTGTAAAAAAACCAACTACAATTACCATAACATATGATATAGTTATTTTTTGTTGATTTAATAATTTTAATAATTTAACATTTGAAATTGCAGCTTCTTTATTAGACATAGAATGTTTTGATGTTTCTTCTTTTTTATTACCTTTGTCTTTATTTATAACTGAAATTGCTGGTTTTTGACCTAATAAATTTGAACTTGTTAAGTTTTGGGAATTTGTTACATTTGTTGATGAAAGATTCATTTTAGAAGCATTTATTGGTTCTTCTAATATTGGATTATTTGATATTGGAACTCCATTTTCATCTAATTTAACTAATGCATTTATATTCCCTTTTATAAAATTTTCTCTAAAATTTTGAAATGCTAATTTATTTTCCATTGTAAAATTATGAACTAATAAAATAAAAAGCCTAATTTTTTGTTTCATATAAAAATTTTCTGGTTTATTTTTAAAAGTTCCTTTTTCATTTTTTTCAGAATCTAAAAACATTGAAATAATATATTTAAAAACTTTTCTATTGAATTTATCAAATAATAACATAGCAAAAACAAAAAAAGCTAAATTTGTAACTAGCCATAATATTTCAAAAATAATCATTAATTTTTTAGAAAACTTTAAAAAATCAATATAATTTTTTCCAACTTCCTCAAATAAAACTTCTAAAATTTCTGAAAAAGGAGATTCAAAATTATTCACAATAAAAAAGACAACTTTCATAAAAGAAGAATAGACTTCTTGTTCCATATTATCTCTATATCTATTAAAAAAATAAACTTTAACATCATCAGAAATACTTGAATAATTATCTTCTTTAACAGCAACATTAGTTAAATAAATAGCGTAATATAACTCTTTAAATATATCTGAATCATAAGAAACATTTTCCCAAGTTTTAACAATTTTAGTAAAATTACCATAAATTCTTCCCATGCAATTTTTTCCTATTTTTTTATCATATTTAACCATTTCTTTATAAAAACTAGAAATTGCTTCTTGTAAAGAATTAATAGATAATTTTAAATAATCAAACATTTCTTCTTCTGTAATATCCATTTTACTATAATCTCCAAATTCATACATTTCTGTTAATAAACCACTTTGTAAATATGATGTTTTATCTTTTAAATATGATATTTGAATATAAAATGCTGTTATTGTTTGAACTCTATTCACTCTTATCAATTGATATGCTACATTAAATATTGATAATCCAAAACATATTATCATTAATATTATTGATGCACATTCTAATTTTCTTACATCATTTTTTTTCTTTAAAACTTCTTCAACTGCTTTTTTATATTGAGCACTCTTTTTACCAAATTTACTTGCTTGTTTTAAAGCAGCCATATTATTTATTCTACTATCAATAGAAGCAATTGAACTTTGTGTACTAAACATACTATTTATATTTTTCATATATCCTTGACTTTGAACAGTTCCTCCAAAAGTATTCACATTTAATCCTCCAGTACTTTTTAAAGAAGCATAATTTCTATTAGATTGTTTTGACAATAAAGTATTAGTTTCTTTTGATAATTTTTCATTATTCTGATTATTATCTGCTTTATAACCTTCTTCGTTATCTAAAATATCTCTAAATCTAAATATATAAATTGGAATATCATATAATTTTTTTATACCTCCTTTAAATAATATTTGTAAAGTTGCATTTGCCACAACAGGTTCTTCGTCATCATTTATCATTTCATTTTGGATAGTTGGACTTTTTTCTATTCCTTCTAAAACTGAATCAGCATGTAATCCTGCATTTGTTACATTCTTTTTTACTTTCATTAATAATCTTAATAATGTATTTATGTTTTCATCTCTAGTTACTGAATCTGTTAATTTATTTAATGCTTTTATTATATTTTGAATTAATAAGGGTTTACTTCTTACAAATTCTATTGTTTCCATTTTTTTTCCAAATAAAATACTTGTGTCACATAAATCTATATTTGAATTTGATATTTCTAAACTTTTTTTATTTGGAATAAATGGTTTTTCTTCTAAGTCTAATTCATTATTTATATTTAAATGAAATAAATTTTTTGAATATTGTTCAATATCATTAAATTCTAATTCATCTTTAACTTTTTCAATAACATCTAAAGTATCTTTAAATTTATTTTTCATAATATTAGTGTTAATATCAAATAAATCAGTTAATTCAACATCAACTTTTCTTAAAATATTTAAATTAAAAGCATAATTTTCTTCAATTTCTCTACTAATACTTAAACAAGTATAAGTATTATCTAAAATAAAAGACCAAGTTTTATTTTTTTTAATCATAATTTGGCAAATCATCATTAAGCTTTTTCCAAAATGAGGAAGAGCTCCTCCTCTAATATCACAAGGCATTGAATGTTCATCAGCATCAAATATATATGTTGATTTTTTTAAAAAATAATTTTGACCTACCATAATATAATGTAACATTGCTCTTGTGTGACTTCTTCTTAAACTTTTAGGGAAAATATTAGAAAAATCTTCTCCTAATAATTGACTTTGTACAAAACCTAATTGATTACAAAAATTACTTGAACAATATTTAATCTTTATTCCTTTTGAAAATTTTATTATTATTTGATTCATTGCACTTTCTGATAAAATATACTTATCAATTACTTTATTAAATTTATTTGCCATGTCATCAGGACTTAAACCTCTAAATGAGCCTGACCCTGAAGAAAGTTTATCAAAAGTTTTTACAATTTCAGAAGGAATTTTTGATGAAAACATTGTAAAAAATAAGAAAGTTAAATAATAAAATTCAGCTCCTTTTCTTTCGTTTGAATATTTTATTAAATTTCTCTTTACTGTTTTTGATATTCTACTCATTTCTGATAATTTAGATATTACTCCTAAAAATATTTCTCTTGTTAAAAATATTGAATCTACTGATAAAATTTCATTTGTGTCTGGATCTGTAATAAATTTTAAAGAATTTTCAAATGACATTTTTGTGTCTATTAAGTTATCAAATGTATTACAATATTGAATAATATTTCTATTAAATTCCATTCTTTCAAATATATTATCAAATATTCTATAAAATTTCATTGAAGAAGATGAATTTTTAAATTTATCTTTAAACATTTGATTATAGAAATTTATGAAATTATTTAATTCAAATGCTTCTAAAAAATCCATTTTAGAAATATTTTGAGATAAACAAGATTGTAAAAGTGAATAAGATAGAATTAAATTTTCTTTAACATGAAAAAAATATTCTGCTAAAAATAATGTATAAGATATATGATTATATGATCTTCCATTTGCAAAACAAGTTTCCATTAAAAAACCAAATCCTTTAATTAATTTACTTGTAAATTCAATATTGTTTTCAATACCACAAATTGGAATGGGTTGAATTTCTTTACATTTACATTGATCATTATTACATTTTTTTTGATGCAGTATTATAACATTAATAACTTCATTTGCATTACTCTTTTGAGTTTTTATTTCTATTAATGCATCTAATAAATAATTGAAACATTCTAAAACTTGAGTTAATTTGTTTTGTTCTAATGTATCAAATAAATATGTTTTTGATAAATTTAACATGAATTGTGAACGGAAAAAAATCAAAAGATATAAAGTTGATAATGTTAAAAACATTTTGAAAAAAGTAAATATATATGTTTCTGCTACTGTAAAATGAAAATCTTTCATAGTTGAAACAAATTCAAAAACTATTGAAACTAAATTATAATTATTAAGAAATCTCGTAATAAAATAAAAATAATTATTTTCTTCGTATGTTCTTACATTAGTAATAATATCCAAAAATAAAACTGCAAATAATAAACCAAAAGTAAAGCAATTAAATTTGAATCTACTATCATCAGAAAGGAAAATTTCATAATATTCAATACAAGCTAAATCTGTGAAAAAAACATAAAAATAAAATCTATACATATGAGTAAATCTCAAAGTAGGAATTTTAGTTCTATAAGAAGAATTAATTATAACTAGACTATAAAAAGTGAAAATATTGATTAAAACTAAAAAAATACCTTGAACAACACTTAAAATTCCAACAATAATAATATTATAATTATCATCTGAAGTTATAATAGGAACTTTGGCATATCTTCTATAAATTGAATTTACTGGAATTGTTAATTTTTTTTTGAAAAAAAGTAAAAAAGTAAAAGAATAATATTCAACTAAATACTGAGAAAAGATAGTATTTAAATAAAACATAATTTTTGGATACCAAGCTAAAATTAATCTATTTGATTTTTTTTTTTTTATTTCCATATAATAATAAAATAAATAAGCAAAAAAGAAAAATTCAAAAAGAAAAAGAATAATACCTAAAACATAAAAAGTTTTCATATCTAAATTAGGAAGTAAATTCACTAATTCAGCTTTTCTTAAATTATAACTGACATAAAAATTATTTTTTGTCGATTCATCTAATTTCCATGTAAAATGACTTGATATTATAAATACTGGAAGATATTTTGGAACAATAGCTGCTAAAATAAATAAAGGAGATTTAGATATTGAGAAACTAAATAAAAGAAGTAATTGTGCAAATGGAGGAATTTTATTTCTCACTGCACTCAAAACATTTTTATTTTTGGTTATCATTTAATAATTGAAAAAAATATTCAATATTTATTTTTAATATAATAAAAGGAAATACTTTGATTTTATTTATTTTAATATTTATAATATTATTATAATTATTTTTATGTTTTTTATTTCTTTTATCAATATCCTATTTAAATGTATAAATCTATTCTTATAATATTTTATTTCATTATCTAATATTCTATATTTTCTTTTAAAAAACCAATTTTTTATTTTAATTAGAAAATATAATTATTTATTCAAATTAAAAGAAACAAATGTCAGATAATGTTTCATCAAATGAATTTATGTTTTTTAAAAATGAAGTGTTAGGAGAGTTTAAAAAAATTGAACAGAGATTTTCAAAAACATTAGAAGAACAAAATGAGGACTTATTAAAAAAAGTGACTAAAAGTGAGCAAAGAGTTAGATTACTTCAAGACAAATTACTTGAAATTTCTGAAGTAATAGAAAATCATAAAAATTTAAAAATGGAGATAAAACCTCTTTTAGAAATGAAAAATAAATTTGATGATACAATTTTGACAATTGAAACAAAATTAGATTCAATGGATAAAGATATGCAAACTTCTTTTTTTAAATATGATAGTTTATTCAATAATGGATTTTTAATACCTGGATTAATTGGAAATGCATGTAAATTTCCTTCAATGAAATCTTTTTTAGAATATTCTAATAAAATTTTAAGTGATTATACAGTTTTCAAGGAAAAACAAATTTTAGATTTAAAAAATTATAAAGATAAATTAGAAAATTTAATTAAACAATTTAAACTACAAAATGAAAATTCAAATAATACTTTTATTAATTATTGTAAAAAAATATTAAAAGAATGTAAAGAAAGTTTTGAAGAAAGAGTTAAAACAACAGAAGAAAAACTTGATAATTTAAGAGTTGAGAATAATAGATTTTCAAATGATTTACTTGCTGCAACAAAGAAAGTAAAAATAGATTGGGATAATTTAGATTCTTATAAAAAAGATATTAATGATAAATTTGAAAATAATGAAAAGAATGTGAAACAATTTCATGATAATATAATTAAACAATTTGAAAATGCTAAAAATGATAATTTATTAGTGAAACAAAAATTTACAAATTTAAGTGAATTTATTAAAGATGTAAGATTTAGAAGAAATATAGGACAAACTGTAAAAAGAAGAGAATTTAGAGATATGAGTAAAAAAATTGATTTTACTAGAAAACAAAAATTAGAAAATATAGATAATCAAAATGAATTAAATTTTTATGATGAATTTTTATTAAAATTAAAAGATGAATTTGGAAATGATGAAAATGTCAGGAATAATAAAAATAAAACAAAAACTCAAATTGTTCCTAAAAATGATAAGCAAAAAAAATTACTGGATGTAAGTTTACATTTAAAAGATGATAACAGTGAAGAAGATGAAGAAGAAGAAGAAGAAATACATTTTAATAATAAACAAGAAGAAACAGAAAAAAAATTCGAATTTTTGTCTGAAGATGAAAAAGAAAGTAAATTAATCAACACAGAATATGAGAAAAAAGGAAAAAATAATAAAGTTAAATTTTTTGATAAAAACAATTCAAATTCAAAAACAAATCCAAACATTCAAATTCTTAGACATCATAGAACAAAAACTCAAAATGTAACAAAGAGAAAGGGACCATTGTTACCTAATATGAATAAAAAAAAATTTTTATTACAAGATAATATTCAAGAAACTTCTGTTAAAGATGAAATTAATAATATAAAAAATATCTCATTTTTTCAATCAAGTAATGAAAATCAAATAGTTAATTCTTATTTTAATAGTTATGAAATCAAAAATAATAATAAAAGAAATAGTTTTTTAAATGTAAAAAATTATACCGTAGATCATTATGAAAAACAAAAAGATAATTATCCAGTTATATTTACAAATAAAACTAATACAAAAGAAGAAAATATAGATAATAATAAAATATATAATATTAATTCTAAAATTAAAATAATAGAAAATCACATTATAGAATTAGAAAATTCAACACAAAAAAAATTTGTTCAAATATTAACTCATTTAAAAAGATTAATAAACAATAAAATATCGGAAGAGAAAATTGAATTAAATTCAAAAATAAATATAAATGATTCTGATAATATGACTAAAAATTTTAGTAATACTTTTTTAGGAGGAAATAAATTAACAAGAAACAACAATAATCAATTATATGTTTCTTCAAAAAATCTTTCTTTAAGAATGAATGTAAAAGATACAAAAAAAATAAGTTCTATTCATTCAAGATACAATTCAGAAAAAATAAATAATCAAAATAAAAATAATAAGCAATCAGATATATTAAAACCTATTAATACTGTTAAATTGATAAATAAAATTGAACCATATTTGATAAAAAAATTTAAAGATAATTAATTGTATTTCTAAATTATTATATTATTATTATTCAAATAGTTTATAAATGAATGATTAATTTAAAAAATAAATAAACTTATTATTTTAATCCATTTAAATATTGAAGATAATAATAACTTGATGAATTTTTTTCTAATTCTTCAGGGGAAGGTTTTTCTTCTTGTTGTTCAATATTTTTTTCTTGATTTTCATCATTTAAATCTTCTTGTCTAAATTTTATATAATCATTCAAAGTTCTAATTTTCTTTTTTTTTCCTTTAGAAGATTTAACTTCAACATAAGCAGAACTTATTTTTACTTTATTTTTTTTATTATCAATTAATTGAACAGTATCTAAAAAATCTAATTTATGTAAATATTCTAAACAAATGTATTTACATGTTTCAAAATTATAATCAATATTTCCAGAAAGAACTAAAGAAATTAATTCAGGATTAAATTTTAATGTTTTAATTAATGAACCATCATTAACTTCTAATAAATTAAAACCTAAATCTAAATGTTGCAGTTTTTTCAAAGCTACAAAACTAAAACCAATTGATTTTATATTGTTATATGATAATATTAATATTTCTAAATTTTGTAACGGTGACATATTATCTATTTTTTGTAAAGAATTATGTCCTAAATCTAAATAAACTAAATTTGAAAATGGTAAAAATTGACTGATGTTTGATATTTTATTATTTGATAATTTGATTTTTTGAATGTTATCTATTTTATTTATTAATTCATCTAGAGTTGAAATGTCTTCAATATTTTTATTTGTATTTTCATAACTAACTAATTCATCTAACTTATTTTCTTCTAGTTGAAGTCTACTTTGAAAATGTGTTTCTTCTTCAATATTTTTTGACATTTTTTTTATTATTATGTATAAAATATAGAAAATGAAACAATATTTCTAAATTTATCTGAATTATAAAATTAAATTTAAAAAAAAGTCAAATTTAAAAGATAAAGATAGAAATATATTATTAGTTTATTGAGGTCAAACTCATTGTTTTTAAATAATAAATTATTTACTTAAAGCAGGAGTTTATATTAATATTAATAATAATAATCAAAATACTCCTTTACATTTTGCTTTATCATTCAGAAATATTGAAATTACTAATATTCTTATTAGACATGGAACTTATGAAAAGTACAAAAAAAAATATCGAATAACTCCTTTAATGGGTTTAGATAATCGATTGTCTATTATGTAACATTATTATAAAGTTTCTAAGAAAAATATTTAGGGCAATATTTTATATTTTGAAAGGGTGAAATATTAAATTTATATATGAAAAATAAATATTTAAAGATAAAAAACATCTAATTATTAAATAATTAATTATTCATATAAAAAAATGCAAAGGGGCCAGAAAGAAAGAAGTAAAAAAATAAAAATAAATAAAAAAATCAAATATAGTAGACAATTATAATGGAATAGAAATAGATACAAATATAAATTCAAATATTCAAAATAAGAAAAATGGATTATCTTTTGAGATTAATTTTTCAGAATCAAAAACAAACAAAAAAAATTCAAATGATACTCAAAAAAAAGCAAATCCAAGAACTGAAGTAATTCCAAATGTAGAAGAACCAGAAGATCAAAATAAAGATGAACCAAGATATGAATGTCCAAATTGCGGTAGAAAATTTAAAAGGGAAGCATACAGAAAACATGTTCCAATATGTCAAAGAGTTTTTCAAGGAAAAAAAGATGTTGAAATTCCAAAGAATCCAAATTTAGAAGAAATGAAAGAGAAAAATGTAAAAGTAGAAAAACCTTTAGGAAAAAAATCAAAATGGGAAAATCAAAGTAGTGAATTAAGAGCAATAATTCAATCAAAAAGAGCTGAAAAAGGTAAGAATAAATATTTTTATAATATAAAAAATTATTATATTATATAGAGCATAATAAATTAACAAATGAACCAACAATAGAAATTGAAGAAGGTAAAAAAATTCCTTCTAATATAATGAAAATGGCAGGACCAAATAATATTAATGTTAAACAAAGTTATATTAGAGGTGAACCACCACAATATATTTCTTGTAATTTATGCAATAAAAAATTTACTAGAATAAATTATGATAGTCATTTACCAGAATGTGAAAGGAAATATAAAGATAAACAAGGAAATAAAAATTCTAAACCTACTTTTTCAATGGGTCCTATTAATACTAGACAACCTACTATGCCTGCTGTTCAATACGGGTCATTTGCTAATAGACCTAATATGAAATTTAAATTTTAATTTAGGTATTTTTTATGTGTTTTATTTTTTTTATATTTTTTATTCAATTTTATGAATAAAAAAACTTATCGAATTTATCTTTTTTTATAATTCATTTTTTAATTTGATTATTTAATTAATCTTTTATTTATAATCATTTATAAATTGATTTATATATTCATAGAAAAATTTTAAATTTAAAAGTAAAATATTTAAAAAATAAAAAGAAAAAAAGAAGATGATTGTTAGACCTCCAAGAGTCAGAGTTAAAAATTTTATTCCTCAACCAAAATATAAAAATTTAAATAGAAATATTGATTTAGAAAATAAGGAAAATATTATAACTAGACGTACTAAATGTGATTCATATCAAAGACATTTTGGAAAGGAGATAAATAGTACAAATTCAAATTATCAAAATTTATCACAGTCTAAAAACCAAAATATATTAAAGAAAAATTGTCAAATTAATAATATAAGTTCAGACTCCCAAAGAGTAAAATATATTTTCTAACTTAAAATAGTCACATTATTATGTTAAAAAAACACCATTTATTACACAAGGTGCTAAAAAACAAAATTTTAATTCAAATCAAATTAAATATAATCAAAATTATAGAATTAATAAAATTGAAAGAAGAGAAATTTCGGGTGAAAGAAAATATAATCTTATAACGAATTTATCTAATAATTCTCATAATAATAATTCTAAAGGAAAAACAACAAGAAGTTCCAGTGGAAATTTTGATAATGGATTAAGATATTCAGTTGCTTTAAATAAATTAGGTTATCAAAGTTCTTTTAATCTAAAAGATCCAAAGGATAAGAAAGATTCTTTTGAAATAGGACTTTCTATGAGTAATAAAGATTTAAAGTAAAATATTTTTAAACCTTTTATATAGTTTAATGAGACGTTCTTATCATATAAAAAATTCAATCAGTAATTTTTCAATAGATAATTTAGATGAGAATAAATTAAAAATAAATAATAATAATTTGAATAATAATAAGCAAAATATAAATAATATAAAAAAAAATGATGAATGTAATGAACAAAAAATTAAAATTATTGAAGAATTAAATTTGAAAATAGAAAAGGCAAAAATATCATCAACAATAAGTCCAAATAATCATTTATCAGTGAATATGAAATCTTTTGAACAATCCAAAGAAAATAAAACAATGGAAATTAAAAATCATGATGTAAAAAATAGCATTACAGTATCAAAAGAAGAAGAAAAAATAACAGAAAAAGAATTTGATATTCCAACAGAAAAAAATATAAATAATATAAAATCATCTCCAAATAAGAATATAGAACAATCTTTAATTGAAAAAGAAAAAAAACCTCAAATAATAGAAGATAAATTATATGGAAAATATTTCCAAAAAATTATAAACGATAATATTCAAATACCAACAGAATATATAGATACTATATATTATAATTTACTAATTGAGGAAAATGAAGGTATAACACCAAAGCCAGAATATAATTATATGAAAAAACAAACAGAAATAAATGAACAAATGAGAAGTATTTTAGTTGATTGGATTATTGATATTCATTGTAAATTTGGTTTTACTGATGAAACTTTATTTATGACTATTTTAAGTATTGATAGATATTTATCAGTCAGAAAAATTTCTAGAAGTAAATTACAATTATTAGGAGTAGCTGCTTTAATGATTTCTTGTAAACATGAAGAAATTGATTTACCAAAAGCTGATGATTTTATATATATTACAGATAATGCATATACAAGAAATGAAATTTTTAAAATGGAAAATGATATATTACATTTATTTAAATTTTGTTTATTATATCCTTCTCCAATTAAATTTTATGAAATGTTAAGTATTAATTTTAAATTTTCAAAAAAACAATTTTTTATGGGAAAATATTTAATGGAAAGTTTTTTAATTGATCTTAAGAATATTAAATATAAAAGTTCTATTATATCTTGTGCTTGTACTTATATTGTAATGAAATTTTTTAAAATGAATAATTATCATGATTCATATGATAAAAAGTGGTATTTAATTGATGAAACAAATAATATTGAACATTCTGTGAAAGAATGTGCAAAAGATATTTGTCTTTTTGTTGATAATATTCATAAAAGTAATTATTTATCGACTCAAAAAAAATATTCAAAACCTGAATACGAAAAAGTTGCACAATTAATACTTGGAAAATAATAATATAAAATTTAAAAAGAATAGAACATTTGTAAATATAGAATAATGATAAACTAAATTATTCTAATTAATAAGAAGAATATAATATGAATAAATCTTATTTATTTATAAATATTTTTTAAAATAATTTTTTAATTTTTAAAAACAAGTTTTAAAATAAAAGAAATAATAAAATGAAACTTTTAGAAGAACTAAACAAAAAAAAAAACAAATAAACAACAAAAAATAGACCAAAATGTTAAGTGATATAATCATAAAAGAAAATAATTAAAGATTATAAAAATAAATAAATAAAAAAAGTAAATCTAAGTATGAAAGAGAAAAATCAAATTGATTTTTTTTAAGTAAAAATTAATTATAAATATTAGAGAAAAAAATTGAAAATTATATATTATCCCATATGATGAAATAACAATTCATTTTCTTTTAATTTTAAAAAATATTCTAACAATTCATTGAATTTTGGAAAATAACTATTTCTAAATACATATAATATTTTTATAAATGAATTTCCATATTAAGTTGTATCATCTCTTAATATAGAAATTAATTCATTTTTTTTTTTCAATTACTTTATCAAACTAATGCTTTTAATTTTTATTCAATTTAATATTTATTTTCTTCTATTATTTTAATTGTTTTCCGAATAACTTATTATTCTTAAATCTTTTAATTCAGTAAAAGAAGAAATACAATTAAAATGCTCTTTAATTGATATTTTAAGTTCCAAAAAACATGTGCAATAAATTTTTACATTTCGAATGATATCATAATTAATTTTTTTTATTTCTTCAATTTATAGGATATATATAATAAAATTTTGAATAAATTTTATTTCTAATTCACTTAATTCTTTCAAATTAAAATAATCTTTTTTTATTTCACTTTCAAAACCCCCAAATTTCTTTTTCAAATTTATATTTTTCTGAATAATTAAATTAATTAAATAATGATTTTTATAATTTAATCTATAAAAACACATATTTTTTTTACAATTAAGATTTTAAAAAATAATATATATAATAAAGAAGAAATAGGTGAATTTGTCCTTGATAACATTAGTTTTTATATAAAAAAATATTCTTCTTTAATTTTGTAAAAAGTTAATAATCATATTTTTCACAAAATTAATTATTATTTTTACCCTTTTTAAATAAGAAAGTTATATTTATATATAGATAGTTCATTTAATAAACAAAAATACTATTTTTTAATCAATTATTATATATTCTTATTTTCTTTTCAAAACATTTTTTTTTCCATTTCTTTTCTTGAAAAAATTTTTTAATTGTTCATTAAATTTATTCTCTCTTTTCCTTTTATTTTCTAGTATTAAACTTATATTAGTTTTTGTGAAAATAAATAAAAATAATTAAGTTTCATTTAGAAAATTTCAATAATAAAATATAATTGATTATATAAAAGTAATTTATTGTCACTGTTACTTTTAAAATGAGTTTTTTTAAAATTTTCATACAATTATTGTTAAATGTTTTATCTTTATATAATCATTTAATGAAAACAAAATATTATCTTATTAATTCATAAAAATGAAAACTTAAAATATGTAAATAAAATTAAATATTGAAATAAAAAAATTAAGATAAATAGATAAAAAATAAATAAAATTTCATTCAATATCAGAATTTAAAAAAATGGATAAAATATTAAATTTTTTTTCTTATAATCCAACATTAGTTAGTGGAGCAATGGATATTTTAGTAATAAAACAACCAAATGGAAGTTTTAAGGGAACTCCCTTAAGAGTTAAATTTGGTCAATGGTCAATTTTAAAGCCAAAAGAAAAAGAAGTCATTTTAAAAATTAATGATAAAAAAGTTAATATTCCAATTAAACTAAACGAATCTGGTGAAGCTTATATAAAGAGAAAAAATAAAATTAAAATTAAATTTGAAGATGATAACTTATCTAATTCTTTAAGTGATAATGCTTTTATTTCTGATGGAAATGATTATAAAATATCTAATAAAAATTATCATGAGAAAAAAGATGAAAAAATTAGTTTTGAAAATAAAAAAGAAAATGATTTAAATTTAAAATGCATTAAAATTCAAGATGGGAATATTAATAATAATATAAAATTAGAAAATAATAAAGAACCAATTAATACAGTTATTCATAATTTAGAAAATTTAGAAAATATAAATATTAAAAATAACCTGAATGAAAATATGAAAGAAGATTCATTTAATTTTAGAAATGAAAAAAATCCTTTTAAATTAGAATTATCAGACTGTTGGAATATAATAAGTAAAAATAAAAACAATAAAAATTTTTCATTAAAAGAAGTATTTGAAAAAAATAAAATATCTAAAGAGCAATTTTTCAAAGATCCTTGGAAAATATTAAACAGTAATAACTTAGCAATAAAAATAAATAATTATATTTATACATGGAAAGTAGTAGCACCAATGGTTCTCGCAGAATTAGCATTTGGATTACCATTACCTGAAGATTCATTTAATAATTTAACTCAAAGTCAAGGAGGTTTATTTTGGAAAAAAATATATAAAGATACTTATAAAATTGATATAAATAAAATTGAAGAAATGAATAATGAATTTAATAAAAATGAAAAAGAAACCTCAGTTTCATCGAATTCTCCAGTGAAAAATTATGATGAAAGTCCTGGGAAAAATAATGATAATAGTGATAATATAATTAATAATTCTCCTTCTAAAAAATCATCTTTTTCAAATTCACCTTCAAATTCCCCATCAAGAAAAAACATAAAATTAAAATACCAAGATAAAAAAATACCAAAATATAAAGAATCCCATGTTTTCACATCTAAACAATTTTCTCAAATGAATTTAAAGTATGGGAAAAATATATTAGAATTTACTATATATTCATATCGTGGAATAAGAACTCTAAAATGTGATTTATATTTATGGAATTATAATGATAAAATATTAATAAGTGATCTTGATGGAACAATATCAAGAAGTGATTTAATAGGACAATTAAGTTATCTTTGGGGAGGAGATTGGTCTCATAAAAACATAACTAAATTATATAATGATATATATAATAATGGTTATAAAATTTTATATTTAACAGCGAGAACAATGTGTCAACATAAACAAACTAAAGAATTTTTATATAAAATTAATCAAAATAATATTACTATGCCCGAAGGCCCAATTTTAATGAGTAAAGGCGATTTTACTTCCTCATTTAAAATTGAAATTATTGATAAAAAACCTCAAACTATGAAAATTTCATCATTATTAACGGTTTTAAATTTATTCCCAAATGATTATTTTCCTTTTTATTCTGGTATTGGTAATAAAAATACTGATGCTATTGCTTATAGAAGTGTAGGGATTAATCCCAATAGAATTTATATAATTAATGAAAAAGGAGAAATTTCAATTAATAATGAAAAAAATAATTATTATTTAACTTATGAACAAATGGACGAAAAAGTTGATCTGTTGTTTCCTTATTTAACTAGCAATGGGTATAATAGTCTAATTTGGAATGGAAATGGATGTTTTTCTGAATATTTTAAATGTGATATCGAGAAAGTTATTGGAAATGACGTTGAATATGAAATAAATCAATTACTTAAAGGAAAGTAAATTATTTATACATTATTATAAATTATTTAATTTAATATATTTATAAATATATATATTTATCTCCAAAAACAAGATTAAAAATTAATTTCACAGATCAAAAATATTTAAAAAATCTATTTATATTCTCATATGATTATCCAATAAATATCAAAAACATAAAAAAAAGAACAAAACAAATATTTAAAAATTACTTCAATATTTTTCTTCATTATTCTGATAATAAAGCATGCAAAGTATATTCTTTTTCATTAAGGATATTACCCTTCAACCTCGTAATTTCTGAAATTACATTTGGAATCTTTTATTCTTAGGATATCATCTCCACTTACATTTTTGAACATAAAATTTTAATCCAAGATAAATTTAGATAGAATTATAGTTTTTTATTTTCTTTATGTTTTTTTATTTTTTTTTAAAATCATTTGAGAAGAAATTCAATTTAATGATAATACTTAAAATTAAATAGAAATATTTTATTATTATTTATTTATAACTCATACTAATATTTATAAAAAAACAAACATTGATTAAAAATCAAAATAATATCTTTTTATTTTTTGATTAAATACATAATTTCTATCTTTTTCACAAGCAAAATTAACATTTCCTATATCAACTTTTTTATTAAAAAAATCTTCCAATTCAAATTTATTATCCAACATATGTTGATGATGTTTTTCAAATTCAATTTGTTTTTTTAATTCTTCTTCTTTAATAAATTTTTCTTCTTCCTCTTCATTAATATATAATGTTTTAATTCTTTTTCTATGTAAAGAAATTTCAATATCTTTACTTATGCAATTTTTATCACATAATTGTTCTCTCATAACTTTACCGTTGATAAAATTTAATTTATGAAACATAAAATTATTTTTAAAATGAGGAAATGTACAAATATCATAAAAATAATTTACTTTATGTTCAATATTTAAACAAAAATTTTTATATTGTTTTCCTTTTTCAAAATAAGTATTTATATCATTTATTAAAGCATTTCTTATAGTTTTATGCCAATTTTCTTTATTAATATTTAAATCTTTTACAAAATCTCTATTTTCTGAAAGTAATTTGGTAAATCTAATTGTATTTACTATTCTTTTTATTCCAAGATCATTTATTTTTTTATAAACTAAATTATTATTTTTTTTAAACTGATTTTTTATTTTTTTATCCTTTTTTTCTTCTTTAATGAAGGATATTAAGAATGAAGTTGGTTTATTTAATAATTTTGGTTTTATTAATTTATATACTTTATATGGTTTATTAATTTGAAGATCTAATGTTTTATTAATAATACTTCTTGAATTAGAAATATGAGTTCTATTATTTCTACTTTCATAAGTACGAAATTCTGAAACAGAATTTTTATATTTATAGAATAAAATATTATTTGTTATATTCGTTGAATTGCTCTGTCTTGAATGAGAGAATGAATCTAAAGAAGGAAGAAAGAAATTATTTATATTTTTTTTATTATTTTTATTATAATTATAAATATGTTCTTCTTTTTCTTTGGTTAATAAATTACCTGAAAGATAAAATCTTTTTTTATATATATTAGATGATAGACGACGTTTAAATATTGTTTTTTCATATATATTATTGCTCAAATTCATTTATTCTATAATTGTTATTATTAAATAAAATTGTTTAAATAATTTACTAAAAATAAACTATGGAAGAGATTAACACAATGAAATTAAAAGATAATGAAGATAGAAATTATGATTTAAAAAAAGATAAAATAAATTCACTGCCTATGTCAATAAAAAATAATGATTTTAATATACATAATAATTATACAGAAAAATACTCAGAAAGTGAAAATATGAAATTACAGCCAAATTTAAATTTTTTGAATAATACACCAAATTTTTCAAATGAAGTCTTCAAATATTATATAAATAAAAAAAATTTTTCATTATATAAATTATCAGAGAATGATAGAATAAGATTTCTATTTGAAAGATTTCAAAATAATCAAAGATTATATTGTAATATATTATTTAGATCAAATAATTTTTATGTATATTCAGCAAATACTGAACATTTTATTTTTAGTGCTCATAAAATAACAAATAAATTAAGAATTAATTATATTATTGCCTCAGACCATGAAGGAAATAACAAAATTGGACAAATAAATGCTTCTTTATTTAAAAATGAATATATTATGTATGATAATGGAAAAAGTCCTAAAGAAAATATAAATGAAAAAACGAATGATTATAATAATTTCAGAAGATATTTATTACAAGTTAAGTTAAAAAATGAAAATAGTTTTAAAAGAGGATATATTTTTTTACCTGAAATGAATATAGAAAATAATAATTTATATAATATAGATAAAGATAAAAAAGATAAATTAAGTAAATTAAAAAATGGAGTTAAATTATATAAAACAGAAGAACCAGAATATGATTTAGTAAAAAGAAGATATTTAATTAAATTTTCTTCAAGAATTAAAATTTCTTCAAATAAAAATTTTAGATTACTTGAAGATAACAATAAAAAAAATAAAGTTATTTTAGAATGTGGAAAAATAAAAGAAAATTCTTTTATTATGGATTTTTCATCTCCTCTTTCTCCAATAGAAGCATTTGGAATTTCATTATCATATTTAACTTAAAAAAAAAATTAAAAAATTATATTTATAAAAAAGAAATATTATTTGTAAAGATATATAATTATAAATTAGCAGTTATTTATTAATTATTTATATTAAAAAAGTATTTTTTATTAAATTAAATATTGTTTTTTTTTCATATTTCCATAGTAAAACATTTTCTATTATTATTTGGCAAACATTATCTTTAATTATTTTGTAAATTGTTTTTTTGAAAATTATCAATAATATCTTCAGTATTTTTCAAAGCTGTTTGCAAATAATTTCAGATTGTTTTCTATCTCTCATAATATTATATAACAAATAGTATAATTTAAATAAAAAGTTAAATAAATCAGTAACAAAAATATTCCCTCTTGAGAAATTTTAAAAGTCAATTTCTTCTTTTACATTCTACATTTCTTCTTCTGTGATTATTTTATGATATATCTATAGTAATCCGCCCTTCTTATATGAAAATTTACTATTTTATTCTTTGACATTTATATTTTTTATATATTTCTATTAAACATTCTCATAATCATTCCTTTTATTTTCAAAAATTAAACCTACATTTATAATTAATCTGAATTTTTCTTGAAATCTACTGAACTTTCTTTTGTTGTTAAATATTAATTTTCTATATTTTTCCTCTTTTTTGGCCTATATAAATTTTAAAACATTTGTAAATTATCTTCTTAATTTCAAATTTTAATTTTTTAATTTTTCAAAACATTTTAAATTAGTTTTCTTTTAAATCATTTACTATATGTAAGTTTATTAATCTTCTTTATCGATTTTTTTTATTTAAATTTAAGATTTAAAATTTGTATTTGTTAGAAAAATATTAGTTCAATTAAAATAAAATAATGGTAATAAAAATATTATATATGCTTAATATTTATATATTCAAAATTATTTGCTAAATAAGCTTTTCTATTCATACTTGCGAAAGATTTTTTATTCCAAGTATCAATTTCATTTTGAATTTTATCTCTAATCATTTGAAGATGAATAAAAATTGCAAAAATTTTTTTTTTTTCAATTTTAACTTTTCCATAAAATAATATAATAAGTAATACAACATTAACACAAAAAACAAAATAAATTTTATTAATATAACTTTTATTAAAATCAATTTCTTTTTCAACAATATAAGAAGATAGACAATATAGGAAAAAAAAAGAAAACAAAGATAAAAAAACACAAATTATAGTAATACAACACCATAAAATAAAATTTAATCTACTTGAAATTTTTATTATTTTTTCTAATTGTCCATTTTCATTAATAACATAATTAATTCTAATAATAAAATCAGTAATATCAAAAAGTAAATATCTACTAATAACATTTTCATATTCTCCATTTTTATTTATATTAACATATAAATTTTTCCTATCATTTAAAGGATGATAAAGAGACATTAATTCTAAACCATGATAAGAAATACATTTTATTTTGGAATTATGCCAAATTTTACAATCATCATTTGCTAAAATATATATTTTTTTCTCATTCATTCCTGAAGTTTCTTGTTTAAATAATTCTATTTCATTTGATGATGAAGTATCAAATAATATTTTTTGATCTTGTATTTGTTGGGAATTTATATCATTTTTTGATTGAGAAACATCATTCACTGGAAAATACTTTTTGTTATTCATTTTTTTATTTTTTAAATTTTTTTTTTAAATGAATATTTATAAAAATTTATTTTGTTTTTTTGATTGGAATTTTTGATAAATTTATTCTTTTATTTTTTGTTCCTATTTTTGTTTTGAAATCTTCTTGATAATTTATTCTGAATAATTTTCCAATTCTGGAATTCTTGAAATATTTTTTTGTTTTAGTAATTTAGTTTTTACTTCTTTTTTTTGGATTTGTTATTTTTTTTATTTTACTTTCTACTAAAGAATTATAATCATTTCTTCTTTTAGTCAAACTAATTTCTTTATTTTGTTTTTAATTTTCTTTTTGTTTTTTCTGTTTGATTTAAATCAAATTAAGGAATTTTTATCTTTTTTTATATTTTTAAATTTTTTAATTAATTATTCTATGAAAATTACATCATCTTTAGAATTAGAATTTAAAAATTCATTTTATATTTTTTAAAGTTCTAATAATATTTTTGATTTATTTGATATATCTTATAACCTTTTGATTTTATTTAATAATATATCTTGGCAATAATCTAAATTATCTGATTATTTATCGTCTCTTTCAAATTTATTTTTTATATATTTTCTTTTATTATCTCTAAGAATAGGATATTAATTATTTATTGTAAATCTCATGTTAATCTATTAGTTATTATCAAATCTCTTTCTGAATTATTTTTTTTATTAAAAATTATTTACTTTTTCATATTCTTGTTTAATAGATTTTTTTCTGTAATTTATAAAAAATAAATTCTAAAATGATTTAAAAATTATTATTTTACTTTTTTTAAGTTTTAAAATGAATTATTTATTTTTTTATCATTTTTCTCCAATGATTTTGTCATTTGAAAAATATCTTGGAACATAATAATTTAATATCAAAATTTTTTTTTCTTTTGAATGAAATTGAAATAATTTGTATTTTATTTTTAAATATTAAATTAATTACTCATTTATCATGTATTTTACTTTATAATTATTTTTAATTAAACATAATTCTTTTATAAGAATTATTAATTTGTGAATATCATAATTATTAAATTGAGGTAGTTTTACATCATTTACTTTCTTTTTATAACTTAGAATGAAATTTATTTAGTTGTTTTTGATGAATTTACATTTATATTCAAAAATTTTAAATTCGAACTTATTCAAACTTTTTTTAATCTTTCTTTAATTTCAGAAAAAATTAAAATATTTAATACAAATTAAAAATCAATTATTTATTTTATAAAAATATTTTATAATTACTTTTTGAAATAAATTAAATCAAATTGAATAAATGTCAGATGAAATAATATTATTTTTGGATAATTCATTAACCTTTCAAGAAAGATTTAATTATTTATTGTATTTACTAATAACAAATCAATCAACCTCGAGATTAGAAAGCTTGTTGTTTTTTATATGTTTTTATATTCAAATGATATCAGGTTTTTTTTCAAAAAAAATTGGAGTATTTAAACCAAATGAATCAAAATCAGATAAAATTTTAAATCATTTAGAAAAAATATTCCGATTTAGAGGAATTTTTGAAACTAATAAAAGATATTTTGAAGCTTCAATAATAATAATTGCTTTATTTTTATTGTTTCATACATGCTATCTTTTAATTTTAATATATAAGACAAATAGAAGGTCAATATATAATAAATTTAAATTAACTGAAAATTTTCTAATTAAAATTTCATATTATATATTATTTAATATTATCCTAGATATTTATAGTACTTTTTTATGTTTTGGAAAAGAATATAATGAATTTATAAATGATTATAAATGTGACATAAAAGAACATTATTTTATATTTATTATTGGAACAATAACTGTTATATATAATATTTGCTTTACTTACTTCATTCAAAATTTTTATAGAGATATTTTCTATTTATCTGGAAATTACTATTCTCAATTATTAACATATTATCATCAATATCTAATTCTTAGTAATATAATATTTTCATTTACTCATAGTTTAATATCCCATTTAACAAATATCTTTTTCTTAATTATTAATTTTGTGTGTAATATTTTTTTATTTATTTATTATTATAAACATGTTGTATATTATGATGATATTACCAATTATATTAGTGGTGCTTTTCATTTAATGTATATATGGACATCTGTATATTGTATGATTTTTTATTATGTTAATATTTCTGAAAAAGGCATTTTTTATATTTTTACACTTTTCATAATATTATATATTTATGATAAAATGAAAACTCAATTCAATCAAAAAATTTTTTATTTAACTCCATTCCACAAATTAAAAAATAATTATTATTTATTATATTATTTAAAAACATTAATAACAATAATTTATTCTGATTTGTCAAATATTGAAAATAAAACACTTTTAATAGGTATTATTCAATTACATATTTTAGAATGTCCAATTCCAAATTGTATAACAAAAACAAAACAAAAATTATATATTCCAAATTTAAATGAATGGTCAGATAGAACTTTACCTTTTTTAAAAGATAAAGTTTTTTTAGATAGTTTTATTGTAAATTTAATGGAATTCTTAATAAAATATACTACACACAGAATAGAATTATTCTTAAATTTTTCATATTTTCATTTAATTGTTACTGGAAATATTTGTCAAAGTATATATTTATTTGAAAAAGCAAAACATTTTGAAATGTCAACAATGGAAAAATTTGCTTTTGAAAGATTAAAAATTTCAATTTGTGAGAAATTAGTAGAAAAATTAAAAGGAAAAAGAGAATTTGTAGATAATTTAGAAGGATTAAATATTTCATATTATTTTAAATATGAGCATTTAAAAGAAAAATTCATTGAAGAAATATTTAAAGATTTAGAATTAACAATTAAATTTTGGAAATTTTATTCAAAAAATGAAAATGATGAACCAATTGATTTTAATTATGTTTTTGAAATTACTGAAAAAATAAAGGTTTGTAAAAATAAAGTTGAATACTTATGGAAAAAATTATTTTCAATTTATTCAGGAATAAATGAAATATTTTATTTATATTTAGATTACGTTGAACAAGTCAATGATGATAGTTTTTTAAAAAGAGAATTGGATGAAATTTCAAGAAAATTTGAAAATACCTCTGGTAATTTTCTAAACAATTTATATAATTTAATGTTTAGAAAAGAAACAGGAATAATTATAGTAAATGGAGATAGAGGAAAAGAAGGTTTAATTGAAAAAATTAATCATGAATTTGAAAATAATTTTCAATATTCTATTAATGAATTAAGAGGAATGAATATTTCAATGTTAATGCCAAATATTTTTGCTAAAGAACATTCTGAATATATGAAAAAATATATTCAAATAGGAGAAAAAAAATTTATTGATAAAAAAGACAATATTACTTTTATTAAAGACAAAAATAATTCTTTAATTTTAGTAAAAATAAATATAAAATTATTTCCTGTTTTAAATAAAAATTTATATTTTATTGGATTGTTAATTCCTGAAAAAATAGATGACTTAATATTAATTGATCATAATTTTATTATTCAAGGAATGAGTAAAAGATTAAGAGAAAAAATTCAAATTGAAAATCAATATTTTTTCGATGAACATGAAGTGCCTTTTTATATGCTATGTAAAAATTTTATTCACTTTTATAAAGTTTTTATGAAAGGAAACAGAAAAAAATTAGAACTGACAGCATCAAATAATATTAAAAGTGATTTTAGAAATTCAATAATTTCATTATCTGGAAATAGTAGAAGAGAAGAAAAAAAAGAAAGTATTATTAATTCAAATATTAAATCTAACAACCTTAGTAACAGTCATATTCATGCTAATAATAATATAGAAATAAATGAAAATATAGAATTAGAATATGAAATTATTATTCCTAAATTTTTCCTTCAATTCAGTAAAAGAAAGCAATTTTCAACATTAATTGCAAATAAAAATCAAAAATCTACTCATTCAATATATTCAGATGTAAGTTCCAATTTCTCTTTGAATGAAAAAGAATTTTCAATAAAAGGAAAAGAAGAAGCTAAAAATTTAGGATATATTATAAAAAAAAAAAGTGAAAGTTCATCAGAAGATAATGATGATTCAAATTCATATGAAGAATTTGAAGAAGAAGAAAGCAAAGAAGAAAATGAAGAAATTATAGATAATAAAGTTACAGATATGAAAGATATTAAAAGAACCATATTAAATGATCAATTTATTAATGGGATAAATATTAAAAATAGTAAAAAAAAAAAAAAAAAACCTTAAATTGAATAAAAGTGTGGGGATTAAATTGTCAAACAAAACTATAAATGAAAGTTATATAGAAAATTATAAACCAAAATATAATAATTATCATGAAATTAATTATAATAAATTAGATGTGTATTATACTCCTACTCCTACTCCAACTCCAGGAAATGAAAGTCCAAAAAATCTAAATTATAAAAATAGGAAATTTAAAAAAGGTCAGAAAGTAAATAATGATTTTTATTTTAAAGAGAAATTAATTCATTATAAAAGATTATTTATAAATGAAAATTTTAATGAACTTGAAAAAGTTATTACTTTTGATACTAAAGATAATGAAAAAATAGTTTATAAATTTAATTTCACTTTTAAAAAATATTTATATAATGATAATAAAATTTCTTATATAATAAGGTGTATTGAAAATAAAAATTTAAATGGTTTTTCTGGTACAGATGATGAAGCTTATAATGTAAAAGGAACAATTTTACATTATCAAATCAATTTATTTGATGAGTTAAAAAATAAATATGAAATTTATGAAAATGAAAAAGAAGAAATTAATTCTAATGTGTTGAAATTTTATGATTTTTCACAAGAAAATAAAGAATTTCAAATGAAGTTAATTGAAAATAAAGATAATATAAAAAAATACAGTAGAGTTTTAGGTTTATTAAAAAATAGAGAAAATGGAAGTTTTGAAGATGAAAATGCATCTCAAACATCAGTTACGAGTTTTAATAATGATTTATCTAAAATAAATCGGATTTTAGAAATTAGAGAAAGTATAATTAAAAATAAAAAAAGATTATATACTTTTAATTATATTTTTATTATTGCTATTATATTTTTTATTGGTACTGTTATTTTTACTTTTTTATTTTATTTCATTTTCAGTAGAGTTAATCAATCATTATTAGAATTAGATACTTTTCACAGTAATTTTTATTTAATTGAAATATTACTTTGTCAAATTGTTTCAACTTTAATATCTTTAAAAACATTATTTGAATTAAATTATTATGAAGACACAACATTTAGTTTTTTAACTTTTACAAACAATGAAACAGAATATTTTTCAAAATTAACAAATGAAGGGATAATATGGTATGAAAATTCAATAACATTATTAAATTATTTAGAAATTAATATCCATAAATTTTTAGATCATCCAAAAGAAATTTTTTGGAACATCACACAAATAGGAGATTTTGAAAGTATTTTAAATGGAAATGATTCTGAATATTATCCTTTAAGTTTATCCACTTCTTTAGCAAGTGCGAATTCTCTTTTAAAAGTAGATTTTTTTTCTTTAAGTAATACTGAAGATAATTTAACAGAAGAAGAAACAATAGAATTATATTATTTATTTTTTTCTTCAATTGATAATACTTATGATTATGTTTTACCTAATACTTTTGGTTTAAATAATTTGTTAATGCATTTATTTCAAAAATATAATGATAAAAAAATAAAAAGTATTTTAATTTTATTAGCAATACATATGATATTTTATTTTATTTGCTTGGCTGTTTATTTAGATTTATTAATTATTACCAATAATCATATGGGTGTTGGTTTGGAAAAAATATTAAAGATTTCCCAAGATAAAATAAATGAATTAATTTTAAAAATTCAAAATTTAGAACAATATTACCATAAAAAAAAAGAAAATATGAAAAAAATAAAAACATCCGATGATTCATCAGATGAAGAAGAAGGATTATCTAAAAATGTAAATAAAAAAAAAATGTTAGAAATGGTAACATCCGAAACAAATCCTCTTCTTCCTACAAATACCAAAAATTCAGAATTTAATTTAGATATTAAACAAAATAGAAAATTAAATTTACAAAACAAAGCATATATTCATTTAGCAATAATATTTATATTTGGATTAACATTAATGTTACTAACATTAATAACAACAAAAAAAGTAATAAGTTCAAATAATAATATATTAATATTACAAGCAGGAATTTTAGGAAGAATATTAATGGCAACTGCAAGTACAATATATGGTAAATGTGAATTAGCAAAATGTAATGTTTCAACTTCTTTAGATTATACTTCTTTTTATAATGACCAATTAATATTTCAAGTTTATCAAGCAATGGAAGGTCTTGATGAAATATATGATTTTTATCATAATTATTATATAATTGATATTTGTAGTAGTGCTTATGATAAAAATGATAAGAATTATGAACAATGTAAAAAACAAGAATTACCTAATAGTTTAAATAATACTTCTGATTTAATTGATTATATTTTAAATAAAGTTGGAGATTTAATTTCTGAAGCTAATTATAGTTTATCTATTAATTCTTCTTATGATATTAAAAATACTTTTGGTTCTTCTACTTTTTCTACTTTGGAAGAAAGTTTTTATAATTATTTAATTCCTGTTACTGAGAGAATAAATTCTTCCATTTTGAAATCTATGGAAAATATGATTCATCAAAAAAAAAGAATCATTATTATTATAATTTGTTTTTTTAATATTGGTGTTTTGCTCTTTATATTATATGTTAAATATGGTTTTATGAGAACTTTTGAATATTTATTATCTATTTCAAAATGTGTAATTAAAATAATTCCTAGTTCAATGATTTGTTCTAATCAAGATTTAGAAAATTGGTTAGAAAAAATGAATAATAATAAATGAATATTATTTTTAATGTTTTTATATAAATTAAATAAATTTAAAATAATTAAAATATAATTTTAAATATTAGATAAATAATAAAAACTTATTTTCTTATAACTAATTTTAACTAAAATTTCATTTGAATTATATCATATAACTTTTTCAAAAATAGAAATTTCTAACTGTTTTTATAAGATTTAATGTAACAAAAAATATATTATTTTTTCTTTTTTAGAAAATAAAAGGAATTATATATATAATAATCATTTAAATTATATTTAAT
>JAEEGK010004729.1_pt1 | contig 33215 bp, 13 predicted proteins | sample 8958771 | NCBI WGS metagenome assembly JAEEGK01 (sample SAMN16246547, study PRJNA631951) | gut metagenome | biome: gut microbiome; feature: rumen; material: SC-attached | host: Bos | place: Iran: Karaj | collected 2018-10 | reverse complement strand
AGATAAAAATTATATATATATTAAAAAAAATTATATGCATATAAAATCTTTTTCTTTTTTTTTTTTTTTAATATATAAAAGAAAAAAAAATTTTAAAAAAATTGGAAAATTAAATTGTTTTGTTTTTTTTTTTTTTTTTTAATTTTTAATTGATTTTTGAGTTTGGATTTTTTTTTTTTTAATTTTTTTATAACATTTTTTTTCTATATTTTATCTTTTTTTTATTTTGTTATTTTTTTATATTGTTTTATCTATTTTTTTGAAAAAATTTGAATTTTTTTGGTAGGCTTTTTTTTAATGAAATATTAAAAGATTATTCTTTTATTTATTTTTTTTAATTATGAAATAATAAACCTTTTTAAAAAAGTAAATGATATTTATTTTAATATTACATAAATTATTTTAATAATGGTCTTTTTTAAAATTATTCAATTGATTCCAAAATTTTTTTTATTAAAATATTTTTACTTTACCCTTTGTTTCTTTTAATTATAAATATTTTTCAATTATCTTAACATCCTTCAAATTTAAATATTTTTTTTTAGAATAATAAATAATTATAAGAAAAATTATAAATTTAAAAAAAGTTATTTTTTTGAATACATTAGATAATTTGATGAAAAAAAATTATTATTATATACTTTGAAAAAATGCTATTATTATAATTTTACATTCATTAAAATGTATTAATTTGAAAATTTAATTTCACTTCAACATTAATTTATAACTTTGACTTTGATTGAATAATGAATGTTTTCTTTTTGAATAAAATGAAAAACATTATTCATTTCTATTATTTTATTCATTTATCTCAATTTTATAACATTTATTTTTTTAAATATTATTGAGTTAAACAATAATTATTTTTTTATATTTTCCAAATTAATTGTCTTTTTTAAGACACAATTAATTATAGTCTATAAATGTTAAAAATTTAAAAAAATTGGATTTTATAAGCAATTGTAAAAACAAAAAAATAAACATTAATATTTGAATTGTTCAATAAATAATAAGTATGAAAAAACTTCTAAGTCAATTAAAAATAATACTTATTGATATTTTTATTATTTTATTTCTTTAGAAATAACAAAATTAAGTTATTCAAATAAAAAAAAAATTAAAATCTCAATTTTTATTTAAAAAAACAAAATAAAACAAGTTAAAAAAAATTAAAACCTTAATAAAACAATAAGAACAAATAACAAACTTAAAAAACTATTTTTTATTTAACCAAACATCTTCACAAATTTGTTTAGCAGTATATCTTTTCTTAGGATCTTTTTCCAAAATATGACTAAGTAACTTTTTCATTTCATCAGAAATTTTAATATCATTCTTAAAATAATTAACTTTACATTCATGAATTAATTTAAACAATCCAATAACATTATTAGTATTATCAGTCATAAAAGGTAAGCATTTAAATATACAAGTATAAATAGTAACTCCAAGAGCCCAAACATCAACAGCTTTATAAGAAAATTTTTTATGTTCTTTTCCATCACAAAATTCTGGTGGAAAAAAATATAAATTTCCTTCAGTTTTAGTAAAAACATCATCTTTTGCACTTTTTAATTTTATTGCAGTACCAAAATCTACTATTTTACAATTTCCTAATTTATCTATAACTATATTATCTGATTTTATATCTCTATGAATTATATTATTTTCATGAAGAAATTTTAATCCTTTTGATATATCTAATATAAACTTTTTTATTAGTTTTTCATCATATTTTTTATTATCATAATGAGAATTTAAAGAAAAAATTCCTGTTTTTTCATCTAAAGAAACTAATTGTCCATAATCTCCTAATTCCATTATTAAATAAGTTTTATCATTTTCTTCATCATTTAAAATTTGATATAATTTTAAAACGTTATTATTATTCATGTTTGGGAAAGATTTATAAATTTCTATTTCATTTAATGCATCATCAATCATATAATTTATCTTCATTGTTCCTTCTTTTGTTTTTCCATATGATTTTTTTTTCTTTCTTAAAAGTCTTTTATTTAATATCTTAACTGCATATTCTTTTTTTGTGTTTAAATTTATACATTTTTTTACTTTGGAATAAGCTCCTTTACCTATTGTGTCTAAAAAATAAAATTCATTTACAACTTTATTATTTGTTTTTTCATCATATCCTACTTTTACATTTGAAGTTTCTATTATTGAATTTGAATTCATTTAATAATATAAAATAATTATTATTTAAATTCAAAATATTAATTTTAAGAATTCATAAAATATATTTGTATTTCTTTAATTATAATGCTTTCTTATTGTTATTTATTTTTTAAAAGGAAAATAGACAAATTATATAATAGAATTTATTTTTATAAAAATAAAATGGTTTTATTCTTATTTCATTGAATTTTATAATAATCATATTATGATTATTGGATTATATGTTAAAAAATAAAATTTATACTAAGTAAGTTTATAATAAATTAAAATAATCTTCAATTTTAAATTTTTTATTAATTGTATAATATTATAATATTATTATTTATAAAAATACATTTGAATTAAAAAAATAAATAAACCTTTTACTTATATTTTATAATTTGAAAATTCGTCATATTTTTTTTTTGCATAATACATTTTTTGAAGGAAATCAGAAATAATATCATTAGGACAATTACAATAATATTTAAATAAATCAATAAATAAATCCCAATATAACATTTCTTCTTTCCAAAAATTTTGATTATTTAAATTCATCTCACTTCTCTTTCTCATATCATCCATATTTAAATTAACATTATTATAAAGTTTCCTAATTTCTTCTTCATTAACTTCATTTTGATTTTCTTTTAAAATAAAATTCATTTCATAAATAATTTTTTGAATACCTACTTTATAAATAATTTTTTTATAAAATCTTTTACTTAATTCTTCACATTTATTAATCATATTAATAATTTCATTTTTATTTTCTTTAATATAATCTTGATTTTGTTTCATTAAAATAAGTAAATATTTATAATGTAATTCAAATAAAATATAACAATTTTGAAGAGGAAATAACCAATTAATAATAAATAGACTTTTTTCAAAAAACATTTTTGCATAATCAATTCCATTTAATTCATTATAAATTTGTGCAAGATTCATATAAACAATACTGTTATTGAAAATTGTATTTGTAAATTGTTGAATATAATCATCACATAATTTAAGTGCATTTTCAAAATTTTTATTAATAATAGAATTATATATTGAATTTATTAAATTTATTTTTCTTTTATCTTTTAAAACATCATATTGTTTGAATATTTCAAGTGAAGATAATTCATCAATTTTATCAATTTCATTTATTCCAATTTTTGTTTTTATATTTTTTATATTTGTGGTAGTTATATAATTATTATTGTTATTATTATAAAAAATTGAATCATTCACATTTACTTCAGTATCTTTTGCTTTTATATGCCATAAATTTATATAATAAGGAGAAATATATTTTATTATTTCTGATTTAAAAGGTTCAACAGGAGAAAAATCAATTTTTAAATTATCAAAAAAATAAATTCTATTATGATGTTGCATTGAAGTAAATAAAGTATGAATACTAATTTTATTTTTCATATAATCATTTAATTCTATTGATTTTATTTCAATATTAAAATAACTTTTTAAGTAATTTGGAAGTATATGTTTATATAATATTTTTTTATAATAATTTTCAATATTTTGACTTAAAAAAGTATTAAATACATCACAAATACAATATTCAATTGAATGAGGATTATTAGGAGTTATAATATAATCTTTATTTAATTCTTTTTCTCTTAATACAACTTCTAAACTTTTTATTATTGATTGTTTTAAAAATTTTTTACTTAAAATTGCAATCATTTCACATAAATAAAAGGATTTAACATCAGGATTTTGTGATAAACTAAAAAATTTTCCTAAATCTTTTGATTTCATTTCAATTCCTTTTAAAATTGATTTTAATATTGAAGAATCATAAATATATATTTGATAAGTATCAATTAAATATATTAAATTCAATAAGTTATTTTCATGATTATCTGAATTTCCTAAAGTTAAAATTTCGTCATCTCCTGAAACACTTCTTGAAGTATTTGAACCTCCAAAAGTTGAAGAATTAATATCTATAATTTTATTAGATGTAATTTCTAAATCTTTTTTTTTATTGTTATTATTATTTTTTTGTTGTGGTATAATTATTAAACTTGTATTTGTTGATTTTGAATAATCTTCTTCAATATAATTTGAATTTTTTTCATTTATTAATGTTATATCTACAATTTTATCTATTTTATTTTTTTGATTTGAAATATTATCTTCTATTATATTTTCACATAATTGGAAATTTTCATTTTCTTTTTTTAATTCATTATTATATTCTTTTTTAATTTTAGATAAATAATTTATTTTTTTTTTTTTTATTTTTTTATTACTTGAAACCATTTTAGAAAGTAAACTTATTAAAGTTGTATTTTGTTCACTCTCATTCAAATTTAAATTATTTAAACTTTGATTATTTTCATTTTCTTCATCATAATTTAATTCAGATAAATCATCTTCTTTAAAAATTTGTTTATTTTCTTTCAAATAATTATAATTATTTTTTCCAGTTAAAAAGCAATTTAAAGTTTGAATATTATATTGTTCATTATTATTTTTTTTATTATCTAAAATTTCTAAAGTTTCTTCTTGACTAATAATTAAATCAGGACTTAAAACTCTTTTATGATTTAAAGTGCTTTTTTTAGTTTGAATAATATTTCCTTCATTATCTCTTTTTTGTAATTCAAAACAACTTTGAGTTCTAAATTTTTTTAAGTTATTCATTTTATTTCTTTGAGTTTTTATTTTTTTTTCATTTAAATTCGCTTCATCTTCAAATCTATTAATCTTAGCTTTTGATAAAACATGCATTTCATTATTCTCTTTAGCAAAAGTAAAAAGAGATTTATTTTTTTTTAAAGAAATAATTGGAGTTTTATTTTTATTTTTTTTTAATGGAGAAATCACACTAATTTCATTTAAATTAATATTACATTTTAAAATATTTTCTAATACATTTTTTACTTTTTCAAATAAAATACTTGTCTTTAAAGCAATAAATATATTATAAGTATCATCTTCTATGTTACTTCTACTTAAAGTTTTACTATTCATTCTAAAAGAAATTACATATAATTTATTAGTTGAACCTTTTCGAAAATTTTGATGAAAACTAATAGTTATTTTATTATCTAAAATAAAAAATTCTTTATATTGAGAATTTTGATTCAATGGCTTTTTTTCATATAAAAATAAATAATTTTTCTCTATTATCATATATAGCTTATACCACATATTAAGTTTTGAATTATATTTTTCAACAAAAGATGAAAAACTTTGGATAGTTGAATTTGATTGAATAAATGAATTTTTAGAAGTATTTATTGAAGAATTAAATTTGTTATGAATTTGAATTGGTTGGAAATAAGAACAACTTGATGATGGGACTTGCTTCATTTATTTATTCTTTGATTTTTATTTGAATTTTTTTTCAGTCGAATTAATTTTATATTGGAAATTATTTAGAATATTATTTTAAATTTTAAAATATTTAATTAATTGTTTCATTTAAATATTTATAAAACATAAATACTTCTTTAATTTATTTAGCATACTTTTTTCAAAAAATTTCAGTAAATTGGAATGACATTTAAAATTCAAATAATTCAATGTTTACAAATTTGTTAATTATATAATATATATATGAGTTCAATTTTTTATTATATCCTAAAGTAGGAAATTTTTAAATAATTTGAAAATAAAAAATTTTAATTAATTAAAAATTTTTTCATTTCTATGGTATAATTAAAGAAATTATTATTTTTCAAGTTTTTCAAATTGTTATAACTCAAACTTTTTGAATCAAGAAAAATAATTTGATTAAATATAAAATATTAATCATTGAAATTGTTGAAGATTTATAATATTATTATTATTTTATCATTTTTCTTATTTCTTATTTATAGGAGTTGAAAAGTTTTTAAGTATATTTTTCAATTAAAAAAAGAAATGAAAATTAATAATATAAAAGATTATTCATTGAATTCAATTTTGGAAAAGTTGATTTATTAAATATGATTTAATATTCTTTTGGTAAAGATAAATATAACTCAATTAACAATAATATTATATTCAAAAATAAAATACATGAATTTAAATTATACTGATTTCTTTCTGGATTATTTATTGATTAATTAATTAATTCTTATTTATTTATCTAATTCTGATTAATATTTGTATTTTTCATTTTTATTTTTTTTTAAATACTATTATTTTTTTAATGTATAATGAAATTATTTGTTACATAGGAAATTTATTTTTAATTATCTCATCAATTATTAATTTATTTATGCTTTCAGTGATTGCAAAAATTCATATAAAAGATTCATTTTTACAACAAGGTTTCTTTAAAGTAGTTTTCTCAATTGTGATTCTAGAAATTTTATTGAGAATTATTTTAATAATTTCTCCTTTTTTATTATTATTCATTCCTAATGATTTAACAATTGTCAGACAAATAATTTATTTCTCTTTCAATTTTTTATATATCACAATTCTATTTTTTAACTTTATTACAGTATTTTATTTATATATTCATTTAGATAAATCAGAAAACTTAATTTCAAAAGATATTAATGATAAAAATGCTCATAGAGATTCAGTTAGAGTTAATATTTATTCTTTTAATTTATTTTATATATTAAGCTTTTTATTTGGATTTATTCATACTGGTTTTTTTGCTGTTTGTGAAATATTATTAAAGGGAAAATATGAAGGAATGGAATTTTTTCCAATTTTATTAAATGATAATAAGTATAGATTGTATGAAATAATAATTTATATTCCTAATTTTATATTTTTAATTATTTCTTTTCTATATTTTAAACTATCTTTGAATAAAGAAAAAATTACAGAAAATATTGTAATAACAAGTTTTGCTGTTTATTGTATTAAAATATCATTATTTTATCTTAATTATCCAATAGTAATATTAATTTATTGTGTATTAATTGATAAATTACAAAAATATAAAAGTATAATAATTTTAGTTTCAAATTTATGTTTAATAATTCAAAATTATATATCTTCAAAATATAGAATAAATTGTATTTATATTGAATCAATTTTTGGAGGAAAAGATATTTCTTGTTGTCAAAAAATAATGAAAATTTTTAAAATTTTATTTACAAATGAAAGATTAAATAGACTTAATTCTGTTGATTATAATAATTCATTTATTACTTTTTCATTATCTTCAAAAAAAGATTTCATGAATGAAAATGAAAATCAAAGAAATACATCAATTGTTTCTCAATATAAATAATATAATGTCTAAAATAAATATTAAAACAATAAAGTTATAAATATAAATATACTTTAATCCCATTGAAAAAAAAAATGATATTCAAAAAATGAAAAAACCTTTTTACATTTAACACATTGAACATTAATTTCTTTTGATTCAAAAGAAAATTACAATTAAAGAAAATCAAAATAAAATTATTCATTTACCACTTCAAAAAATTCTTTTATATTCTTTTAATTTTCAAATCATTTTCTATTTCAAGAAAAAAAATGAATTAAAAAAAAATATTATTTCTATCTTTTCATAAAACTATTTTTTTTTAATTGAATTAAATTTCTTCTAAATCTTTTGCAGGTTTTCAATTAAGATTTATTATAATTAAAGACAACAATAAAAATTTTTTGCATAAATTTTCATAAAAGGTTATAAAATTTATCTATTATTTTTGTTTTTAATTTAAGAATTTTAAAAATTATATTTTTTATTTATCAATTTTAAAAAAAATTTTTATTAACTAAATTCAAGGGAAAATAAAATATTTTTTTTCTTTATAAAAATAAATGAATTATGAAATTCAATCAGGAGAACTAAACTTAAATTTTCAAAAAGAATTATTATATTTTAAAGACGATATTTTAAAAGATTTAAAAAGTTTTGAATCAAAACTATCTTCAAAATATAATGATGTTCAACAATCAATTGAAACAAAATTAAAATATTACGATGAAAAAATAGAAGTTTTAACAGAAAAAATGTCAAACGTTTCAATTACATCAAATCAAAATAAAACATTAGAAGAAAAAATAGAAAATATAAATATATTTAAAGATAAAATAAAAGACCAAGTTTTAACAAATGAGATTAAATTAGATTCAACATATAAAGATTTACAAAACGCAATTTTTAAATATGATAAAATGTTTTCAGAAACTGTAATTTACCCAGGAGTAATAGGAAATTCATGTAAATATAAAACATTTCATGGATTTATTGATTATTTAATTATTCAAATTGCACAATTAAATACTTTTAAAGAGAAAAATATTTTAGATTTAAAAAGTTACAAATCAAAGTTAGATAATTTAATTTCAAGCTTCAAACTTCAAATTGATAATATTACTAATACTATGACAGAATTCACTACAAAAAGTGTTAATGATTGTGAAGATAGAATTAAAAATATTTTAAAAATTTATGATGATAAATTACAAGATATTAGAATTGAAAATAATAAATATTTAGTGGTAATTAAAGATGAATTTGTTAAAATAAAAGAAGAATGGGAGAAAGTTTTACAAATTAAAAAAGAGATTTATTATAGATTTGATAATGAAGTAAGTAATATGAAAGAATCCTATAATAATGTTTCATTAAAATTTGAAGGATATAAAAAAGAATTTAATTTAATTAAAAATAGATTTACTCAATTAAGTGAATTTATTAAAGATGTTAGATTTAGAGTAAATTTAGGAAATGGAATAACTAAAAGAGATGCTTTAAATTTATCAAATAAAATAGATTTTACAAAAAAACAAGTTTATATTGATCCTCATGAATCTTATATGAATTTAGTTAAAAATGCTAAAAAAAGTAATTATATTAATAAATTTGTTAAAAATATTTCAAGGGCTGATTCAGGATTAATTCTAATGGGACAAAAAAGAAAATCTGTTATTAATCCTATTGTTCAAAATTCTTTTGAAAAACCAATTGAAAATTATTATAAAACTCTTAAAAAGCAAAAAAGTGTTGGTTCTGAATTAGTGAAAAATTTTATTTTTTCAAATAAAATACATTCAAATAATTCTTTTAATAAATTAAATCTTAGTGTAACTCCAAAAAATTTTGAAGAAGATAATGAAAATAAAATTAAAATTATTGAAAATAAATCTGATAGTGAAAAAAGTGATAAAAAGCTAGAAAATATATATAAAAAAATAGAAACAAAGAAAATTTCTATTATTAATAATAATTCAATTAATAATAACATTAATAATAATATAATTGATAATAATAATAATAAAAATGAACATATTGTAAATATAAGTTTAGGAGGAGAGTTAAATTTAAAAAATTATGAAAATATAAGAAAAAAAAAAAAATATAAATCAAAAGAAGGAAAAATTAATATGAAATTTACTAATTCAATTGATGATAATTCAAATAAAAAATTAAATATATCTGATAAAATAGATGAAGAATCATCATTAATACAAAATAAAAGTTATTCAATTTTTCCCAAAATTCAAAATAAAAGTAAAGAAGAATTAACAAATGAAAATGACAAAAATATAAATAATCCAATTACAATATTATCAAAAACAACTAGAAATAATATAAATGAAAAAAATATATTAAATCAAAAATCAAATACGTCAAATCAATTAATTTACGAAAATAGTAATATAAATAAAATAAACGGGAAGGAAATTATAACATCTTTTGAAAATAAAATTCAAAAAATAAAAAATAAACAAAACCCATATAAACATAATTTAGACTCTAATATTAAAAATAATTCTGATAATTTATATTATAATAAATATGATTCCATTAGTGATAATCTTTTAATCAATAAAAAACAAAATAATATGAAAAATGATTATTCTTTAAATAATAATAAGAACAATAAAACTCAAAATTTTTCAAAAAATCAAAATATGCTTAGTAATTCACAAGATAAAGGAGTAATTGATAATTATTATTATAATTTAATGATAAATGAAGATTTAAATGCAACTAATACTGGATTAAAAAGTTTACCAAAAACTCATTATGGAAGTATGAAAAGAAAATAATTTGGTTTTTTTATATTAAAAATTAAATTATTTATATATCATTTACTAAATGTTTTTGTAATATATGAAATTTGAGTCATTAATTAAGGTATTTTTAATATATATTAATTCTAACTTTTATTATTACTATAAAATTAAAATCAATGTAAATCAAATATTATGAAATTTAATCTTATTAAAATATACAGAATCATATAATTAATTTTTTAACAATATAATTAAACATTCTGATTTTATCTTTTTATTTTAATATATAAAAAATTCAATTAATTGAATTTTTTCCATAAAATAAGCATTAAATATTTTTTTTTATTTTGAATTTAATTGGAGTTCTCAATATTTTAGGATATCTCATTTACAAATCAACTTCAAATGTACTTTTTTCTCATTAATGATTTTCTAAGTGTTATACAAAAACTCATTATTAAATTTAAATTAATTATTATATTCAGAAATTTCATTACTTTTAGTATTTTTATATATATGAAAATTAAACTTAAAAATCCTTTTTTCTTTTTTAAAATAATAAACTTAAATCCTGATTAGTCTAAATCAATTCTAATCAATTTCAATTAATTTAACAAAATCCTCAATATTTAAAAAAGAAAATAAAATACATACAAAATAAAAAAATATAATAAAAAATAATTCTAAAAAAAATGAGTCAAGATGAAAGTATATATAACATAATTCCTGAACCAAAAAAAACAAGATTTATTAATCGTTTATACCGTTCAAAGCATTCTCCTCATCAATATCCAACATCATCAACATTTAATTTACATGGAACATCATTTCCCTCAATATCAAATTGTGGAGGAGAGACTTCCCTTCCATTAGGAGGTCATCCAATGAAAGGTAAATCAATGACTTTTGGTTTACCAATTGGAAGTTATAGACCAGATCCAAAAAATTATCATAAAAAAGGTGAAAGAATATTTTATTATATTCCTAAAATATTATTTAGATCTCAATCTGAAATTAAAAAACCTCCTATTCCTAATAAAAATGATATTGGAATTATTCTTCCTAAAAAAGAAAAAAATTATGTCATTTCTAATGCTAGTGATAATTTTTTAATGAAGAAAAAAAAAATTTTTATTAAGAATAATAGTATTAATTTTTTAAGGAAAAAAAATTATGGGAAAATTCCACAATATATTTTTACTATTAAAAAACATATTGAAGATGAAAAAAAACATTTATTGGATTTAAAGAAAAAAAAAGAAGAAGAAGAATCTAAATTATTTTATAAATTAAGTGATAATGAACTTAAAATTATTAGAGAAGGATTATCTAAAAAAATGGAAAATTTAAGAAGAGAATATGGGATTATTAGTCATAAAAAAGTTTTTGATACTATTAAAGCATTAAAAAGAAAAGAAGATTTAGAAAATCAATTAAATGTTATTGAAAATGATATTAAAATAATGAAACATTCTAATATTTTTGTAGATTCAACTTTGAAGTAAATTTATATTTGTAAAAAATAATTTAATTATTTAATAATTAAAATATGTTTTTTGAGTAATTACATTTTTATTAATAAAATGAATAAAAAGTTTAAAAAATAAATAATAAAAAATGTAAATAATATTTTTTAAGTTATTATTTTAAGTTATTTATTTTTCTTTGATTCATTATTTTAAAATGTCAAATATAGATTTAAAAAATAAAGCATTATCCCAATATGAACCAAAAGATGTAAAAGAATTTCTAAAAGAAATTGGATTAAGTAGTTACTCTCCGAAATTTGAAAAATATCAAATTGATGGATATGATTTATGCAATCTTTCAGATGATTTATTAAAATTATTAGATTTCTCTAATTTACATGATATACATAAATTACAAAGACATATTCATTTAAAATTATTGCATCAATTAAAAATAAATTTATCATATAAAAACAAAATTTATCCTTTTCAATTAGATTATTTACCAGAATTAACAGTTAATAATCTACAAAATATTATTGAAAAAGCTTTTAATATAAATGAAGTTTTATTATCTACATTAGATGATCAAATTTTAATTCCTCAAATTAAATTTATTGATCTTCTATTAGTTGAATATGAAAAATATCAAAATTTAAAAATTTTTAATGTTAAAGAAACTCAAGGACAAAAATTAGATTTTTCAAAACCTGTTGAACAAGAAAATACAAATAATCAATTTGAGATTAAAAAAGAAATTCCAATGAAAAATCAAATCATTGATAACAAAGAGGAAGAAAAAGAAAAAGAAAAAGAAAATTTTAATTTCAAAATTAATCAAATACAAAATAAGCATTATAGTAATTCTAATAGTAATCAAGATATTTTAAAAAACAATAATGAAGTGATTCCAAAGAGTAACTTTAATAAAGATTTTAATAAAGATTTAAATCCTGATTTTAAAAAAGATTTAAATCCTGATTTTAAAAAAGAGTTTAATAGTGATTTAAAGAAAAATGAATTTGGAAATGAATATAATAAAAATTTTAATCAAGATTTTAAGTCTGATTTTAAATCAAATTTAAATAAAGATTTTAAATCAGAATTTAATAATCCAATGGAATTAAATAAAGATACAATGAAGGATTTTAAACAAGAATATAAATCAGATTTTAAAACAGATATGAACAAAGATTTTAAACCAGATTTTAATTCTAAGAAAGAATATAATTCTAAAGTTTTTAATAAAGATTTTTCTGTTCAAAAAGATTTTAACAAAGAGTATAATCCAAAAGATTTTAATATGGATTTTTCTTCAAAAAAAGATTTTAACAAAGAATATAATCCAAAAGATTATTCAAATGAATTTAATAAAAATGATTATATTCCAAAAGATTTCAGAAGAGATTTAAATTTAGATTCAAAAACATTTAAAGAAATATCAAATACTAATTTCAAAGAATTAAATCCAAATATTAAAACAACAGACTCTTTTAAAGAAGAAAATCAACCTCAACCTCAAATGCAAATTCCTCAAAAACATTCAAAAGATTATAAATCAGAATTTCCTTCTTTTAAACCTTATACTCCTTCTACAAATTTATCTTTGAATGATAATAATAATTTAAATTTGAATAATCCAAAAATAAATATTAGTGAAAAACCAGATTTTGATAATATGAAAATGTTCCAAAGTAAATATAACCAATTAAATACTGGTAAAGATGATTTATCAAAAAGAAATTTTGCATCTGATTTAACTTTAAATAAAGATAAAAAAGATTTTAATTCAGAAATAAATAGTCAAACTCCAAATTATGTTTTTAACTCAGGTGAATTAAATAAATTTGAAAAATATTCTTCTTTAAATAAAAATCAAAATTTCACTCAAAATCCAACTCTAGATTCTTTAGTTAAAGAAACTCCGGATTATAATAAAAATAATTTAAATTTAAAAGATGATGATTTTTTAAGTAGAAAATTTGGTAATTATTCAAATAATAATAATAATATTTCAAATTTTCAAAATAATATATCAGAACCTTCAAATATAAAAGATACTTTTAAAAGATATCAAAGTGAAAAAAGAACTTTTAGAACTTATAATGAAATTCAAAATAATGAATTAACAAATACAATGGATGATTTTAAACAAAAACAATTTCAAAAATATAATCAAAATCCTTTAGAAGAATTAAACGATAAATATAGTTCCAATAATGAACAATTTAATAGATTTAGTAGTAGAATGAAACAAAATAATAATTTAAATAACGAGGATAATAATGATATGAATATGAATATGAATAATAATAATAAAACTATTCCTAGTTTAAGAGGTAATTTTGGTTTAGATAGAAAACCACTTCAAATTGATAATCAAAAAGAAATGTATAATTATAAGATTGGGAAATAAAAAAGATTAAATAAACTTTTTTTTTTGATTTTTAAATTTTTTAGACAATATTTATATTAATTCAAATTTTTGTTTTTAACATCATATAATTTATTGATTTTTTCATATAAAATTTCTTAATTACTTTCTCTAATTTTGATATTGGGTTGTTGTTTAATAAAATATATATCATTGTTTGATTTTTATGTTGTTTTTTTTTTAATTGTTCTTTAATCTTCCCAAAAAGCAATTTTTTTATTTAAAGATTAATTATAAATTTAATTTAAAGATAAAAGAAATTTGAAAATATTCTAATCTTTTATATATAATAAAAACTTTTCCTTTAAAACTTCAAATTTTTTTTGCAATTTATATTCATTAACCAAAATGTTTGGTTAATACATCAAAAATTGAATTAATAAATATTTTTTAATTAATTTTTAACAGAAAATCTAAATTTAAATATATATTATTGAAGTGAATTAAATAAGAAAAATAAGAAAAATAAAAAGTAAAAAAAAAATATTAAATAATTAATTTTAAATTTAAAATTATGATGAAATTTAGAAAAATAAAATAAAAGATTAAAAGAAGAAAACAATAATTTAATAAAATTATTAAAAAATGATGAGAAAGATTATAATGGATTTATATTTATAAAATTATTTTGATCTTTTAATAATAAAAATATTATTCATAAAACATTTATTTATAAATATGATTTTTTCAACATAAAAATTCTTTTTCAAATAATTGTTGGATTTTGATTTATAAATTTAAATTTGGGATTTCTTGAAAAAAACTTGAAAGATTTTTTTATTTAATTGGAAATAATATATCAATAAATTTATTATTTGTCCTAATATTTCCTTGTTTAGAGAATATACTAATAAAATAAATTTGGGAAAGCCCAGAATTAATATTATCAATTAAGTAAATTTCAACTTCAAAAATATCTCCATTCTTAGAACAATAATATTTATATTGATTTATTTTTGAAAAATTAACTTTACTTTTTATTAAGCTTTTTTCTAAATGCTCAATTACCTCAATTAATGAATTTAAAAAAATACATTTGAAATCAATTGGTCCTTTATATATTTTTGGTTTATTTTTAATATTTATTTCAATATTTGTTTGTAAATTATTATTTTTTAAAAGATTTTTTTTGACTTCTTTAACTATATTATTAATTTTATTTTCTTCATTCTTTTTTTTTGATTTATTTGAAAAGCTAATTGTAAATTTTGTTAAATTTATTAAGTTATTATTGCTTAATGTTTTAATTTTGTTTTTCTCATTTTCAAAAAAATTAGTCTTTAAATTAACTTTTTTTTTATCTCTATAAGAAGAAGATGATCCATTTTCAATTAAAGTTTTATTATTATTATTATAATTAATTCTTTTTTTAATAGGTTCAACATAAGATTGACTTAATATAATACTGCTGTTTTTACTTTGTTCATTTATTGATAAATTTTTATCATTTTTTTTTTTATTTGGTAATAATCTATTATTATTTAATAATTTTTTTTTATATAATTTTGTTTGTGTAGGAGATAAAGAATTCTCTTTAATTTTTTCAGAATTAAAATATAATTTATTTTTATTTCTTAAACTTCTTTGAAATGCAGAAGCATTTCTATTATGAATAATTGTATGTCCTTTTCCTTTAATTAATAAATTTCTATTTATAACATTTGGATTATTATTTTTTTTATTTACTTTAATTTTCTCTTTCGTTTGAAAAAAATTTTGTTTTATATTTCTTATATTTTTATTAGAACTATTATTAAATTTATCAAATGAACTTGTTCCTTTATTTTTTAAACTTTTTTTAGAAAGAGTTATTTTTTTTTTACTTTTTGAATTTCCAATAAATAATTCTGGAACACTTTTTCTTTCAAAAAAAAGAGGATTAGAATTTGAAATTTTTTTTTTATTATATTTATAATTAATTTTCCTATATTTTTCAATTGGTTTTTCATAATCTATAGTTTTATTTTTTTTATTAATAATAATTTCATTTTTATTATCTTCAATTGTTTTATATTTTTTATGTTCTTTTTTCCTTTCAAAGCTAAATTTTTCTTTGATTTTCTTAATTTTTCCTTCACTATTATGAAAACTCATTTTTTTTATAACATTTCCATTTTCCTTAAAATTACCTTTCTCAATATTATTTTTATTATTAATATTTTTTTTTGTATGATCAACAATTAAATTTTTCTTATCATTAATATAATCTAAAAATTTTTCACTTCTTAAATCAGCAATACTTTCATAACCTTCTCTAACCATTTTTTTTAATAAAATATAATAAATAGCATAATTCCTATCAAATAAATTATCCTTAACACTTTTAACAACATCATCATCATTAAAACCATATTCTTTACAATACCATACAACTTCTTTATCAATAGGAATAACATTAACTTCATTAATAATTCCAGGTCTTCTTAGATTATCTTTAACTAAATTAAACCATTTATGATTTTTAATTTGTTCTAAATTATATCTTTCATTAACATTAATATTCATACAATGTTTAATTAAATCTCTTACATCTTCACTGACTTCATCTTCTAAATCATATACTCCTTTTATTATATTTTGAACATTAATATCATTATTTTCATCACAAAAAGGTAAATAACCATAAACCATTGCATATAAAACTACTCCAGCTGACCAAATATCACTTAATAAACCATAATATTTTTCGCCTTTATGCATTTCTGGAGGAGCATAAGTTGTTGTTCCACAAGGAGTCAATAAATATTTTGTATTTAAAGTATATTTTGTACTTATTCCAAAGTCTATTAATTTTATTTCCAAATTTTTATTTTTTTTTGATATTTGAGTTAATAACATATTTTCTGGCTTTATATCTCTATGACTTATTTTTTCATTATGTAAATATTCTATACAATCTATTATTTCTTGGAAAAATATACATGATTGTTTTTCAGTTAATCTCTTATTATTTACTATATAATCGAATAATTCTCCCCTTTCACAATATTCCATTACTAAATATATTTTTTGAGGGGTTTCTAATATTTCATATAATTTAATTATATTTTTATGATTTACTATTTTTAATATTGAAATTTCACTTTCTACTCTTTTACAATTTAAAGAATCTGAACTTATTTGATTTTTATCTATTATTTTTATTGCTACTATTTCATTTGTTGGTATATGAGTTCCTTGATATACTATTGCAAAACCTCCTCTTCCAATTTCATGATGCAAAATATAATCTCCAATTTGTGTTGTTGTTAAAGGAGAAATATTCGACATATTTTTATTTTTATTTTTTTAATGTTCTTTTATTTTTTATTTAATAGATTTTTTTTTAGAATAATATTCATAAAAAAATATTTTGTTTAAATATTGAAAAATAAATGTATAGTAAATATTCAAATACAAAAACTAAAATAATTTATTTTTAATTCATTGAAAAGGAATAAATTTTCATTTAAATTTAAGATAATTTAATTTTTTCTTCTTCTATTTATTTTCCAATTTTATCATTAAAAAAATATAATATATAATAAATAACAGAAATAAATTATTTCTAAACAAATTGTATGAAAAATTAAAATCTTTAAAGGAGGAGTTAAATATCATTGAATGATATATTTAAATCATTTAAGTTTAAAGTACTAATAATATTATGTGAGCTCATTATGTTTTAAAAAAAATAAATAAAATTAATTGACTTTTATTGAATAATATTATAACAATCAGTAAATTAATAATAATACTTGAATATTATATTTTGAATAAGTGTTAAAAAATCTTTTAAGGATTTATTTATATTAAATTTATATTTAGATTGTAATTTATATATCATAAATTACATAATTCTTTTCTTAAATCAGAAATATCATTTTATTTGAATAAATACTTTAATGATTTTTTTAAAACTAAAATTAATTGTTTGATTTTTATAATTTTTATTTGTAAAATATAGTTAGAATAAAATATAACTACTTAAAATTATTTAATTTTTGAGCTTTTTAAAATAATTTTTTTGTTTATTTAAATCAAGCAAATAATTAACATTTAAACTTATAACTAAAATTCATTAACAAATTTATTTATTTACATCATAAATTTTAACAATTAAATAAAATTAATATATAATATTTTAATTATTAAAATGTTTAATAGAATGGAGATTTCGTTTTTTTTAAATTATAAAATAAAATAATTTTTATTACAAACATATAAAATGATAATAAAAATAAAAAAATAAATGTAAAATATAAAAATCTAATTTCCTCTGTCACAAAATTAATCAATAAAAAAAATAATATCATTCTATTTAAAAAAATAATATTAAGCAAAAAAGTGAATGAAACCTTTTTCAAAAATGGAATTACCAGAAAATTTAGAAAAAAGTCTTTTAGGAAAAGGGGCATTTGATTTTGAAACATCATATGTTTTTAATGAAAATATAGAAAGAGTATGGATATTTTTAAGAGATGTATCTTTAATAGAAAAAGTTAATCCTAATTTAATAACACAATTTCAATTAAAAAAAGGAAATAATTCATGGACAGTCGGAAATAAATTTACATCATATTGGATAGGAGTAAGTCAAATTGAATCTGAATGTATTTTTTCAAAAATACATACAAATTTAAAAGTTATTATTTGGAAATATAACTTACAAATAAATTTATTTTTCTATAAATGTTTATTTATTTATAAAATTACTGAAGATGATTCAACTTTAGCAACTATAAATATTAAAACTCCATTAGATGAAAATGAATATACTCCTTATTATGATTTATTAGATGGATATAAAAAATTATATCATGATTTATTAAGTTTATATGCGAAATATATGAAATTATCAAATGTTAGTATTATAAATTATGAAAGTACAATAGTTAAAAAGAATATTAAATTTGTTTGGGATTTTTGTACTAATTTAAATAATATTACTCCAATTTGGGATTTATTAAAAGGAAAATTTGAATATTATGGTGATTTATTTCAAAAAGGAACTTTTATAAGAGGAAATAATGCTGAAGGAAAAACTTTATATTTACAAGTGAATGATGTTCAAATGAACGAAAAGGATAATTATTGGTTTTATTCTATTGAAACTTTTGGTACTGCTGCTCATTTAAGAAAACAAGAAATTAAATTAGGAATTATTAAAATTGATGATAATACTTCTCAGGTTTCGTTTACTCATTCATTTCATGAGAATGTTTCTAGAGAAATTGTAATTAAAAGGTCAAATAATAATAAAATATTTCTCCAGAAATTGAAAGGGATGTTTGAAGAAAATTCAGATTCGAAAAATTAATTATTTCTCTATAACTTTATCATAAATTAATTTTTTGAAGTTATTAGAGATGTATTGATTATCTGTACATATGGTTTTATGTTTGAATTATAATTTTATAATATAAATATAGTCGATAGTATTATTACAAAAGAATCATATTATTTATATAATCTATTATATAAATTTTTTATGATATAATATAGAAATTGATTTAGTTTAGAAATGTGAGTTAATTATATTTTATAAATTTGCAAAAAATTGATAAATATACTCATAAATATTTGAAACATATTTTAAAAACATAGATATATTTTTATATAATTTCTTGAATGTCATTTTTTCAATCAATTTATTTTTATTTTTTGAATAGTTTTATATTTAATATCAAAAAAAATAAACTAAATTTTTTAATAAAAAAGAAATATAATTTTTTTCATTGAAAATGATAGAGGAGTCACTTCCAAAATTAATGGAAATGAATGAACTTCAAATTAGAAAAAATATTCATTCATTTATTTTTAAAAAAAAAGTCATCAATAATTAATTACTTAAGATTAAATTAAATAAGTTTTAAAATTAATATTCTTTAAATAAAAAGTTCTAAACACAACATATTGAGAAATTAATTCTCCAATTAATAAAAGTATTTTAGATTCAAAATCCTCAAAAATTAAAAAATAATTTTTTTAAAGAAATAATATGGTAAAAACAAATACAATTATCAAGAAACAATTGAGATATAATTCAACGAAAAATAGGGGATCTTTTTTTTCTTTCATCATTATTTCTTTTATAATTATCTAAATGTTTCTATGTTGTCATAAAAGTGAATTAATATAAATAATAATTAGAAAAAAAAATGATAGTTTAAATTAAAATGTAAAAAGTAGGTAATTTTAATATTAAAAACATCAATTAAAAAAATTAATATTAAATAAACTCTTTTAAAGATCATTTATTTCAAAAATAATAAAAATCAAATAAAAAAATAATTTTAATTATATTTAATTGTATTTTTATTAATATTTATAAAAAAAATGATAGATCTAGAAAACTTGATGAAAATGGAGATGGAAAAAAAAAAAGAAGAAGTTAAAATACCTGTATCTAAGTTATATCCTTTTAACAATTTACTTACGTTAAATTTATCTCAATATAATTCAAAACAGAAATTTGTCCCATCAAATTTAGAATATTTTCAAGAATCTAATTTAAATAAAATTAAAGAAGATATTCTTTACTCAGGAATTCCGCCTGAATTATTATTAAAAGTGAATCCATCAAATTTGAAAAATTATCTCCATTACGTTAATTTTTATCAAGATTTTGATTCTGAAAATTTTTCTGATAGTCAAAATTTAAGAAATGAATATTTAGAGAATTGGATTCAAAATATTAATTTAAAAAATATAAGAGGAAAAACTATTACCAATATTTTTGATAAAGAAAATTCTGGAAATGTAATTCAACTTTCTAACTTATTATTAGGATCAATAACTATGACCATTCAAAAATTTTTAGAAAAAAGCCAAAAAGAAGATTTAATTAAATCTTTAAAATCACTTTTAAATTCTTTTCAAAACAATGAAAACAAAATAAAAGATATTAAATTTGAAATGTATGCTGCAATAGAAGAAAATTTATCAATTTTAATTACTTTAATATTTTATAAATTTAAAAATGAAAATGAAGAAAGAGCATTTTATTTATTAAAAGTACTTTCGATATTAGAATATTTTAAATCTCAAAGAATTTTATTTCAGATTTTAGAATATTTAGAAGATGAAAAAGGTGATTATCAAGAATTTGAAAATATATTTGAAAATATTAATGGAATTGATTTTAATTTAATGAAAGAAATAGATTTTCAAGATACACAATTTAATATTATTTCTCAATTAAATGAATATAATTTATTAGAAAATAAAAATCCAAAAATAAATTTAGTTAAAAGTGCAAATGATGGGAAAATTTTATTTTTATTAATTAATATTGATAATGAATATTATTATTTAAAATATAATATAGAAACTGATCTGCCTGTAGATCTTGGTGAAATGCCTTTAAAAAAAGAAGAAAATATACCTATTGAAAATATTAATTTTTTTATTAAATCTGATTTATTATTTGTTTACTTTTCACAAGGAAATAATTTACATGTTCAAATTTTAAAATCCAATTCTTTTACTTTTATTAAAGAAACTATTTTCAATTTAGATGATTCAGTGATATCTATTTTTAATGATTCTCATAAAATTTATTGTATTTTAAAAGGAAACAAATTATTTATTTTAAAATCAAATCTTTCATTAAACAAAATTGAAAAAACAGAAATTGAAAATTATGATGATAATTATTCAATGTTAGATAATATTCATATAAATAATATTTTTTATTTAACAAAGTCAAATGGAGAAATCTATTATTCTAGATTAATATTTAATAATCAAACAAATAAATACAAATTATCATTAATTAATACAAATTTGAAATTAAAAGATTTACAAGATAATAAAATACATAATATTACAATGGATTCTAATACTGTAATAATATTAAATTTGAATAAAAATTTAGAGTTATATGTCAATAATCAAAAAGATAGAATACTTAATTTTTGTCCTTATAATAAAATGTATTATAATAAAAATTATTCTTCAAATTTAGATGAAATTTTAATTCAAAATTATGCAAGATATATTACTCTATATGGTAATTTTGATTATGCTTCAGATTATCTTGGAGAATATTTATTATCTTCTCCTCAGTCATTTGTTTTAAATATTAATAAAATGAATATTGGAATTATTAAAAATAAATTAATGACTTTAAAAGACAAAAATAATAAAAATTATCTTTATTATTGGATTTTTTTAAAGGAAGCTTCAAATTCTATTTATAATACTAATAATACTAATCTAAAATCTTTATTTGATGAATCAATTATAAATTTAATGAAAAATTTTATTAAAGAATATTCAGCGGACAAAAATAATAACAAAAGAAAAATTTTAAATGAATTTGCTGAAATTTCAATGAATATAGATATTGAACTTATATCTTTTAAAGAAATAGAAGAATATTTTAAAAACAATAATTTGACTTTCAAAGATAAAATTTATTTCCTAAATTTATTATCAAAACAAAATAAAACAAAAAATACTTTTGAACTATATAAAACTGCTTCTTCATTAGAAGTAGAACTTGTAAGTAATGATTATGAAATTTATGAAAAAGTTTATTATGATTATACGAATTTAATCAAAGAAATCTTTGATAGTTTTTATTCATTTTTTGACAAAAAATCTTTATTTAATTACTTTGATTCTTTTTCATCAAACTTAATTACAATTTGTGAAAAAATAATTCAAAACCAAAAATTTTATCTTTCACCTTTTATTTCAAATAGTTTTAATTTTAAAGCTTTATATTTCATTATTCAATATTTATTATATGATCTGGGTCCAGATGGCACAATCCGGGATGTTGATAAAACAAATAAATCTTTTTTATTGAATTTTTACAAATTATTAATATTATTAGATAAAATCCAATTAACTGACAAAGAACAATTTTTAGATAAAGAAAATATATATGAAGTAGAATCAACACATCCAATTTCAAAAGAAATTAATTCAAATCCAATACCTATTCAATTCAAAGATAGCACTGATTTATATGTAAAACATAATTTTAAAAATTCTGAGAAAAATTCTTCCAATTGGGAAATAATTCAAGGAATTACATCTGATGAAAAAAAAAAAATAATTAAATTGGATAAGCAATTTGATTTTTGCTTAAAAAATTTGAATAATATTACATTTAATTTTAATCCTTCAAAAAATGATGATTATGGAAGTAAATATCAAATAGTTCCTATAAAAGATAGGATAAATTTTAATTTAAAAAAAAGAAATGATAATAAAAAATTAATAGAATTACTTGAATTAAGTTCAATAAATTATATAATTTTATCAAGCAAAAAAAATGAAAAAAAAGAAGATAAAACAGAACAAGAATATGATAAAATTTATTCTTCTAAAATATTAGAAAATATTTCAATAAGTGATGAATTTAAAAATGAAAAATTTAAAATTTTACCTGATCAATTCTTAGAAGTAATAAAACAATGTAAAGAATTTCAAAAATTTGAAGATATAATTAACGTATATCAAAATGATGGTGATGTAATTTCCACAACAAATGAATTTATAAATTTAGAAGAAGATATTTATATAAAAAGTTTTGCTCTACTTAATAGAAATTTATCAATGAAAAATATGGTTTTATCTGGATTAGGAGGTGATATAGTTAATCCTTTAATTCTAAAATTATATGGAGTAATATTAAAGTTTTATAATTTAAATCATCAATTTAAACAATTTTGTAAAGATTTAAATAAATGTGAAGATGATATAAATAAAATTAGAAATTTAAATAATTTTAATTTATTTTATTCAATTTGGGCTGATTGTTCAAAAATAAGAAGTGTATTTAATGAACAAAAAAATTTAATCACTGAAGCAAATCAAAAAGATTTTGAAGAACTATTAAAAAAATATATCAAAGATACAATAGGTAAAGCTGATTTTATTTATCAAATTATTGTTCCTATTAAAAATGGTCAAAAACAATATGAAAGTTCAATTGTTGCAAAATTAATTGAATTATTAAAAAATGAAAATTTCGGGATTGAAGGTTTAATAAATTATTCTAAGTCACAAAATCAAAAATGCTTTGATAAATCTAATACTCTTTCACTAATTAATTCACTTTTATTCACTTGTTCTAAAGAAAAAAATATTAATTTAATTCTTTATAATCTTAATAAATTATTTAGAACAGATGGGAAAATTGTTTCTTTTTCTGATGATTTATTAGGAGTTGATTGTTTATTAAGTGATAAAATTAAAAATCAATTCCATCTTTTCTTAGATATTATTGAAGATAAAATATTAAATGAAAAGTTTAATTCTTATTCAGTTTTAACAAAAATTAATTTATATCAAAGTTTAATTTGGAAAATAAAAGGAAGAGATTTTTCAGTTTTATATAAATTTAAAGAATTATTTAAACCTCTTTTAAATAATTATGAAAAAAATTCAATTTCAGAAAATAAATTTAATTTTAATTATTTTGATAATGAAAAAGTTTTAGATAAATTATTTGAATTATTCCAAATTGTTTCAATTCAAGTTTTTCAAAAAGTAAAACCGTTTTTAAAAAGAGATTTCGAAAGTAATTTAACTTTAGAGAGAAAAGTATCTAATATAGGAGAATATGATTATAAGAAAGTTATTGAATTTTTAATTAATTTCCATCTCAATTTCCCAAAAAAAAATTCAAATTTCAAAAAATTACTTTTATTAATTTATAAAAATTTAATAAATGAAAAAGATACAATTATTTTCTGTCTTCAAATATCATATAAATTATTTGGACATTTCTTTTCTTTATTAACATTTAATCAAGGAAAAAAAGAAGAAAATTATTATATAAAATATATTGTCAGTAAATTAATATATCAATGTATTCAAATTTGTTTAGAAGAAAATAATGAAGTCTGTTTAGAAAGTGCATTAATTTGTTTAGATAATGAAAATAAAGAAAAAATAACAGAAGATGTTAAAGAATATCTTTTTGATAAAATTTATTCGTTTTTAAGAGAAGAAAAGAGTGCTTCATTAAAAGAACAATATGCTAAAATTTTAATATTAATTTCAACATTTTTAGAAAAGAAAGATAAAATTACAAATATAGTAACAGATAATTTAGATAATATATTCCCATTTCTTCAAGTTAAATTTAATAAAATAAAAACTGGAATAAAAATGCAAATTTCAAATGAAGATCAAACTAAAAATTTCTTTAATGAAAATATATATTCTAAAAATGAAAAAAAAGAAATAATATATGGAAGAATATTATGTTTTACAGATAATGATTCATTATTAAAAAGTGATAAAAATATGACTTTCCAAGAAAATGATTTAAATAGACAATTATATAATTCAAATAGAGCAAAATATGTTTATTACATTCCAGATGAAGCTATAGGAATTAAGGGATCAAATTTAATTTCAACAATGGAAAAAAAAGACGTTATTATATCTGAAAAAGATGATGATTTAGATGTTATTATGCAAACTTTCTTAAAAACAAATCATGAAATTATTGTCAAAGTTGCTTTAGAAAAAGCAAAAGGAAATACTAATAATAAAAAATTATTTATTATTTTAAGATTAATAGAAAAATTCTTACCTTATATTAATGAACAAGAATCAATTCAAATATTACCTATTTTAAAACAAACATTAGAAAAAGATACTTCTAAAAATGTTTTCACTTCTGAAGAATATTTATTAAATTCTTTTATGAATGTTTATGATAATGATTATGAAGAATTAGAAAAAGAAAATAAAACAGAAGAAAATAATGAAAAAGAATTATTTGAACTTTTAGAATTAAAAATTATTAAAAGCAAAGAAGAATGTGGAATTAAAATTATATTTAGAGATAAAAATAAATTAATCCCTGGAACTCTTATAAATAAAGAAAAAATTCAAGGAGAAGAAATTTCATCTTCTAATTTATGCTTTTTAGATGATAATAAACAAGTTGAAATAAAAGAAAATTCATTTGTTTTTATTCAGTATTTAAATCAAACTGAAAATATTTTAAAAATATTAAATGAAAATAAAAATAAGATAAAATGTTTAATTTGTTCTTCTGTAGAAATTGAAAGAGAAGAAATAGATTATCCTATGTTATTGCTAAATGAAAAAAAATTTACTTCTCTATATAATTTCTTTATTAAAGGAATTGAGGATTCGTCAGGTTTATTTAATATATTTTATAATTCTAAATTATTTATTGCTCCAGAATTAACAGATATTGAAACAGAAGATGATGAAGATACTTTATTTGGAATTTTGTTTGAAGATAAAAAAATAAGTGAAACTGTACACGTAAAAAATACTGTTAAATCAAAAGAGTTATACACAAAAATGAAAAAAGATTTAATAAATCTACTAATTAATTCGGATACTTTTTTTTATGAATATTTAAATTATAAAATCTCTAGAAGAATTTTTATTTCTTTAATTTCATATCATTATCTCAAAAAAGGTGATTTAGATATTTTTACAGATAAATCTATAATTTTAACTACATTTAGATGTTTATGTTCAGAATATTATTTTAATGTTAATGAAGGTAATATTTCAAATAGAGATATATCAAAACTTCTTTTAGAATTTTTAAGATCTCTTTCTCATAATGATGAAATTAGTATAGAATTTTTAGAAGAATATTTAAATTTCTTTACAAATATAAAAATAAATTATACTGTTGATTTTAAAAAATATTTAGGAATATTTTCTGTTAAAAATAAAAAAAACGAAGAAACAATTTTAATGGATCCAAATTCCATTTTCTTTAATTCTGTTTATGAAAATTATTTAAATTTATTTATTAATAATGTAAATATGCTTCCAGTCAAAGAAAATTTAATAAATTCATTAATATATATATTTAATTCATTAAGTAAAATCGATGTTTTTGTTTTTAAAAATAATGAATATATTTCATATTTCTTATATAAATTAATGAAAACTATGTATAATACTATAATAAAATCAAAAAACAATATGGAAATTTATATTGAATTTTTTAAAAAGAAAAATTTAAATAAATTCATAACTTCAATGGTAGATAAATTCATTTTATTAGATGGATTTTTTGAATCAGAAAAATCCAAACAAAAAATAGAAAATTACAGAACTTATTTATGTCAATTTGTATTTAAATACTTTGATATTTGTTTATATCTTTTATTTAAATATAATTATAAAAAATTAGCAAAATATTGGATTGATAGTAATTCACAAATATATATTTTCTATCAAAATTATCAACTTTTAGCAACAAATAAAGAATATGATAAAGAAGATATAAAAGAAATTTTATCCCATATTGCATTTTCATCAAGAGCTCTTGATTATATAAATTTAAATAACAATCAAAAACAAAAATCAGAAATTAAAGAAATAATAATAAAAAGAAATGAAATGTTAACTTTTGAGAATAATAATAATGAAAAATTATCAATTAAATTTTCATCAAGTGAAAATTCAAAAAATCAAAATTGCAAATTAGTACTTTTTACTCAATCAGAAAATGATGAAAAATATTATCTCCAAGATATAATAAATTACAATTCAAACTCTTCATTAAAATTAACTGAAAATAATTATTATCAAATTATAAAATCAAAAAAAATAAAAATATTAGCATTAAAAAATATAAACACTCAATTATTTGCATTTGGAAATAATTATAGTAATTGTTTAGGAATAAATGGAATAATAGGAAAAGATTATAAAGAACCACAAAAATGTATTGGATTACCAAAATATACATGGTCATTTAATTATGGAGCTTTATATACTTTAGCATTAGATGAAGAAAAAAAAGAAATTTATTCAACTGGATGTGGAATTGGAGGAGGATTAAAAAGTTTAAGTATAAAGAAATTTTCAAATGAAAATAAAATAAATAATTGTGAATTTTTCAAAGGAAAAAAAAATATAAAAAAATTTGCTTGTGGTAATTGTAATTCAACATTAATATTATCAAATGATAATCAAGTATTTGGAGTAGGTTATAATGAAGAAAATATATTTGGAAATGATGGAGAAGAAAAAACTAAAGTTCCATTATTACTTCCAGAATTAAATACAAAAGAAAAAATAGTATCAATATCAATAGGTTTTAAAAATTCATTTATAATAACAAATGAAGGTAAAGGTTATGCATTAGGTTCAAATTCTAATTTTCAAATATCTCCAAATAATAATGGAAGTAGAAAAGATTGGATTTCAATTCCTCTTCCAGAACATATGAAAAAATTTGTTCAATGTTCAATAGGTGAAAATTACTTTTTATTTTTATTAAGTGATATACATAATAAAAATAGATTATATTCAGTTGGAAATAATTCTCAAGGACAATGTGGTGTTGGAAATGATTTAGATAATGTAAAAATAATTACTCCTTGTTCAGGAGTTAATCATTTTGAATTTAAAAAAATATTTACTAGAAATTCAGGCTCAGCTGCTATTACTATAAATGGAGATTTATATGTTTTTGGAGAAAATACTTGTTTTTGCTTTAATAATAATCAAAATAAACAAAATTTAGATTATCCTACTTTAGTTAAATTTGATAAAGATATTATTTGTGATGAAGTTGCTTTGTGTTCTACTCATATTTTAGTTATTGGAAGAGAAAAAATTAATGATGTTTATGTTAAAAAATTATATTCTTGTGGTTCTAATAAACATTTTGCTTTAGGTCATGATATAAAAGATAATAAAAGTATTTTAAATGAAGTTGAATTCTTTGCAAATAAACCAGAATTAATTCCTATTAAAGTAAAAGTAGGACAAGATAAATCTTTTGTTTTATGTGTTAATCAAAATGAAATATTAGATAATTTCAAAAATAAAATTGATTTATGTGATAATGATGAAAATATTAAAATATCTCATGTTGAAATTGAAGATATTGGAGAAATTTTATATTCATTTTATAATAATAGAAAATCAACTGATTTCATAAATTTATTTAAATCAGTGACAAGAAATTCCCTTCAAAACTTCTTAGATGCAAGTGAAGAAATAATAGTTAATGATGGAAATAATAATAAAGATATATCATATGAATCATTAATACAATTTTTAGAAGAAAATCAAGAAATGAGAGATTTATGTTTAATATTTATGGATAAAGAAAAGAAAATACAAAATGAAAATGAAATGAGAGGAATATTTTCTTTCATAAAGAAAAAATTAAATTTAATTAATTCAGAATTATTAAAATATTGTTCAGCAAATGAATTAAGTGTTCAAAAGCGTTTTTTACAAAATGCAATTAGTGATAATTTAACTTATTTGAATGCAGAAACCAGAATGAAAAAATTCAGAGAAAAATTAGATAAAATGCAAAGATATAGAACTCGTTTTCCAACAATTCAAATAGATAGATTTAAAGCAATTAAATTTTATGAAAAAAAGACTCCAGATATAAAATTTGAAGAAACCGTATTCGGTCAAGTATACCAAAAGACAAAAACAATGAAACCAGAAAATTATTTTATGGACAAAGGAGGAAGATTATTTACAGTAGCATTACAAGGAGAATATGCATCTGATCAAGGAGGACCTTATCATGAAGTAATTTCAACTCTTTGTAAAGAATTAAGTGAAGAATCATTAGATTTATTTATTAAAAGTCCAAATAATAGAAATGATACTGGAGCATTAAGAGACAAATATATTATTAATCCAAATGCTACTTTTGAGAACCATAAAGGTGTTTTTATATTTTTAGGAAGATTAATGGCTTCTGCTATTGCAACTGGAGAATTATTAGATTTAAATTTACATCCTATTGTTTGGAAAAGTTTATTAGGTAATGATATTAAATTTTTCGAATTTGAAAGTGTGGATGCTTTCTTTTATAAATTAATTAATGATTTTGAAAGCTTATTAAATAAAAAAGATACTAATTTCTTTAATTTTGAAAGTTTATATGATTTAAATTTCACTATATTAAATTCAGCAGGAACTGAAGTTGAGTTAATTAAAAATGGTAAAAGCATAAAAGTAACATTTATAGATTTGAAAAAATATATTGAATTATCTAAAAAAATAAGATTAGATGAATTTTCTCAACAAATAAAATATTTAAAAGAAGGATTTAATAGTGTAATACCTCAAAGTGTTTTTCAAGTATTAACATGGAGACAACTAGAAGAATTAGTTTGTGGAAAGCATAAATTAGATATACCATTATTAAAGAAAAAGACTAAATATGAAGGAGGATATAGAGAAAGTGATGATCAAATAAAATGGTTTTGGGAATGGCTTGAAAATTCAAGTGAAAATAATCAATTATTATATTTAAAATTTGTTTGGGGGAGAACGAGATTACCTCGAGAAGATGTTTGCTCTTATACTCATATTATTAGTAAAATTAGAGCTACTGGAGGTTCTTTTCCACATTCTGCTACTTGCTTTTTTACTTTGAAATTACCTTGCTATGATAATAAAGAAGATTTATTCCGAAAAATGAATTTTGCTGTTGAAAATTGTTATGAAATTGATGGAGATCATTAAATCGTTAAATAAATGATTTTTTGAACATTTTAAATATTTTTTTGGAATAAATTAGAATGTGGAATTTTTTCAAATAAAAAAAAAAAATTTTTTAAGTTTTTTTTTTCATTTCTTATATTTTTATTTTTCTCCTTTTTTCACCTAATAAAATAACATTTTTAATGTTTTTAATCCAATATTAAAAAATTATTATATCAAATATAATAATTATTATTTCACAAAAATAATAGAAATCCCATTAAATTCACAATATATATATCTTCAATAAATTCTCTTTAATTCTTCAATCAACTGATTAATTAAAAACAAGAAATAAAAAATTATTCCCAAAAATGAAAATAAAAAATATATGAGTTAAATAGAAAATATGAATCATTATTTTCATTCCTAATCAATGAAAAATCAAAATGAAGAACAATAATTATTATTTATAAGGAGATATTGGTGACCAAGTGTATTATGTCTGTTAGGATAATTTTCCAAAAAATTTTAAATATAATTTTTTAATTCTTGATACCTCAAATTCTAATACTTTATTTATTAATTACTGTAGCAAAAGTGTATTCTAATAAAAATCATAATTAACATAAAAAAAACTTCTTCTCATTTTTTTATTTGTTTTAAACAATTTATGATTTTCTTAGAATAATTCCCTTTATAATAATAAATTTTATTATAAATTCATATTATTATCGGCAAATCCTTTCTATAGCTTAATTTAGTTTATTTTTTATTTTTTCTCATTTAACATACCATATAATTTTTCACCTATTCATAATTATTCTTTATTACTTTCATAAATATATTCAAATTCCTTTCCACTCTCATGTTTTTCAAAATAAATTACTAAAAGAATATCTCTTAATTATATTAAGGGCAATTTATTAAATAAGATTTATAAGTTTCAATATCGATTAATTTATTTCTTTTATAAAATTAAACGCAAAGAAAATCTTTCATAAACAAACTCAAAATTAATTAAAAGGATTTCTAGTCTTAAAAACTTTTAGAATAATAATATTATATCATTCCTTTTTCCAGGTCATACAAAAAATTAGCTCATTAAATTATTCATGGTTTCTTCAATCAAAAAATAAAAAGAACTAAGTAAAAATTGAAAAATAAAATACTGAATTTAGTTGAAAAAGCTGTTAAATAGATAATTTAAAAATATATTGAATCTTTGAATATAGGTTATTTGAATAAAAAATAATAATAAAGTTAAAAAGAACATTTCAACAATATGAATATTAATGTTATATTAGAATTAGAACTAGATATAGTTAATCAAGATCAAAGAGAATTAACTAAAATTAAAGTTTTTTCTAAATGATTAAAAATAAAAAAATAATTAATTTTTATAATGAATATTTTTTAATTATAGAGAAAATATATGAAATAAATTCAAATTTTTTTTAACTAAAAAAAATTAAATTCATAAACCTTTACTATTTAGTTCATATGTTCTTTTTTCTGTGATTTTGACAGGGGATTCTAATTGATTTGAAAACCCATTTAATGGTTTATATAAAGTTTTATTTACAAAAGGTTTATTTTGAATTTCATCATTAAAAACATTATTAAATGATTCATATTTACTTTGTAAATTTGTATTTCTCCCTTGATTATTTTTTTTATTTAAAACATCAACAAAAGCATCTTTTTTTCCTTTTTGAAAATTATTCTCTAATTTATTATCTTTTTTATTTTCTGAATTCTCATTTTTTTTTGAATCATTATCTTTTAATGAATTAATATTACTTATACTTTTAATACTATTAATTTTACTTAATTCTTGATCAAATATATTAACACTATTCAAATTCCCTTCGCTTTTGAACCTATTATGATTTTTAGTATCTGAATTATTTTTATTATTTATAACTTTCTCACTTTTATATTTACTTAATATTTTATTATCAGAATTATTATCTTCTAAATCTTTCTTTAATTTATTTAAAATTCTTGAAGAAACTGAATCTTGTAAATTTCCTTCTAATTTTGGTTTATTTTTTTCTAAACTCAATATTTTAGTATTAATTTTATTTATTTGGGGAACATAGTATTTTTCCATTTGAGATAATTCTTTTTTTAAATTGTTAACTTCTTTTAATATATCATTTTTATCTTTTTTTTTTTTCATTGATTTTAATTTAATAATTTCTTCTTTTAATTTTTCATTTTCTTTTATTATTTTTTTATTCTCCATTAATAATAATTCCATCTTTACTTTTGCTTCTTCAACTACTTTTTGGAATTTAAATATTATTCTATCTTTTTCATCTAATATATTTCTTAAATTTTTATTTTCATTTTGAATTGTACTTAACCGACTACTATATTGAAAACTTTGCTTTTGAAAGAAAGCTAAATCATTACTTAATTTTTCAGAAAAACTTTCGTTTTTATAATTTGGATTATATTTTGTCTTATATTCATTTTCAAGGTTATAAATTTGTTCCTTTTGTTCTTCAATCCTTTTTTCCAAATTTTTTTTATTGCTATTATTTTGAGTCATTTTTATTTTTTAAATTTTCATAAAAAATATATTAAATGAAAATTCTTAAATTTTAATTAATTTCAATCTAATTAAAAAATATAGTTTTTAAACATTAAAATATAAATATATTTTTTATTTAAACTCTTTTTGAATTATTACAATAAATTGTTTTTATTTGTTTTGGGGATTGGGGATTGGGGATTGGGGATTGGGGATTGGGCCCAATCCCCAA
>JAEEGK010004728.1_pt1 | contig 33227 bp, 6 predicted proteins | sample 8958771 | NCBI WGS metagenome assembly JAEEGK01 (sample SAMN16246547, study PRJNA631951) | gut metagenome | biome: gut microbiome; feature: rumen; material: SC-attached | host: Bos | place: Iran: Karaj | collected 2018-10 | reverse complement strand
CCCAATCCCCAATCCCCAATCCCCAATCCCCCATCCCCCATCCCCCATCCCCAATTTAAATTTTTTATTTTTATTTTTAATTTAATTTTTTTATTATAAAAAATTTTTTTATTTTTTAAGGTTTAAATAATAATTATTTTTTTATTTATATAATTTAAATCATTAGTATAGAAATTATTTTGAAATATTTATAATGACTCTTTTTATTTTTATTATTATAATAAGTTAATTTATCTAATTTTATTTTTTCCTTTTCTAATTAATCTAATATTTCCTTTTCTTTCTTTTTTAACAATATTATTTTTTTTTTTATTCTTTTCATTTAAATTATCAATATTATCTAAAAATGGCATTTTAAATTTAATAGTATCATTATTATTAATTTTTAAAAACTGAATGAAATTATCATTAATGAGAATTTTAGGGTTATTAACATTTGAAATATATTTATCATACTTTAATAAATTTCTGCCATTAATAGAAAAACTTTTAAAAGCTTTTTTTCCTTCATTATATAATAAAAAAGAAGGAATTGGAGAAAAAGAAATTAGAATTTGATTAGCATAAAAATAAGGAAGAAAAATAGAATTAATTAAATTACAATTAGGTAAAGTATAAATATTGATATAACCATCTTCAGAAGATGAAATAAATATATGTAAAATATGATTTTGACAAATTGATATTATTTTCTTTACATTATTGTGAATTATTTTTTCAAATTTTTCTTTCCCTGATTTACTTATAAAAATTGTTCCTAATTTTGTTCCAAAAATAAAAAATTTATCTAATGAAATTGCTGTTATTTCACTTTTATCTAAATTATTTGGATTTACATTATATTTAGTTAAATTATTTCTTATGTTTATTAATTTAAAATCATTTCCTATCATTTTTGTGTTATATATTAATATATCTCCTTCATAAAAATTATATAATATTGCTATTTGTTTAAATATTTTTATTTCACATTTTTCATTTGTTATTTTTAATAATATTCTATTATTATATTTTATTTTTTTTTCTACTTTATTTAATAAATCTTCATAATCTGTTTCGCTTTCTATTTCTTTTTTCTTTTTTAAATTTTTTGGGTTATTTTGTTCTTCTAAAATTTTTTCACAAGAAGTTTTTTCTAGATTTAATTTATTAATTAAGTCTAATAATTTTTTTTTTAAATCCTTTATAATAAAATTATTATTAGAATTAATATTCTTTTCATTTTTTTCATTTTTATTAATATTTTGATTTTCTGTAATTTTCTTTTTAAAAAGTTGAGAAGGATTAACACCTGTATAACTTTTATTAATAAACAATAGCCTCTGATCTTTTGAAATATCTTCTAAATTAATAAAATTTTCATAACACCAATAATTATAGATATTATATTTAGAAAAAGCTTCTGGTCCTCTTTGAGCAAAACCAAAAATTAAATCCACCCAATCAAAAAGTTTTATTTCTGGTCTTTCTAAAATTTCTCTCATTATACAAATAAATTTTTCTGGATTGTTATTTGACCAATAAGGTAAATAAACATCTTTTATTTTTATTTTATTTTCTTTAATATTATATTTTCTTTTTATTATTTGATAATATTCATGATTTAAATTTAAATTACCGAAATTTATCCTATTTATATTTCTAAATATTTCTGGATTGTAATATAATTCTGGGATTAATTCTGTAAATTGATTTGGAGATTCTTCAGTAATAAAATAATATAATTTATTTAAGTCAATTAATAAATTATCAGAATTTAAATTTTGATTAAAATAAAAAAAAGGAATTGAATAAGGAAAAATTTTATTCATATAAAAATAAACTTGATTAGAATTTAAATAATGACTATTAAAAAAACTTGGAATTAAATCATAATTTTTTATTTCTTTTAATTTATCAATTTTAGAATAATCCAAAGGAATATTAGTTTTATTATTTTGAATAAAAATATTTTTCAAATTGTTATATTCATTTTTTCTAATTTCTAGTCTTTTTTCATTTAATGCTGCAATTGGCATTGATAAATTCCTTAAATTATCAATATTTAAAAAATCCTTAATAGACTTAATTTCTTTTTTTTTTTTATTATCACTTATTAAAGAATAATCTGATATTATCCAAGGAAAAATCGGATATTGATTAACATCTTTAAAAGATCTATTTGACATTAAATTTATTCTCATTAAAAATTCAAATTTTGAAAGATTTTTTTTTTTCACATTATCTAATAAAGAATCTTTATTATTATATAATGCTTTTAATTTTCCATTATAATAATATCTTTCATTTATTGTTGAATTTGTAGAATTTGTTATATAATTAAAAAAAGATTCTCTAATTTCTGATACCGTTTTTTTTTTATTTAATTCTTCTTCAAAATTAAATTCAAAAAAATAAGATTTAAATTCTTTAGTAAAAATTTCTAAAGAATTATCTTTAAAAATATAATATTTTTTATATACAAAAGTAATATCTGTAAGTTTAATATTTAAATAATAAATTTTATTATTTTTAAAAACACTTCCATAACATATTTTTTTTTCATTATCAAAAAATAAATTATTATTATCTTTTAATTCTCTTGGAAAACTTATAAAATCAAATTCTTCTTTTTTACAAATTATATAACCAGGAATATGTAAACTTTGTTTAATTAAACAACAAGAATAAATTTGAGTTTCTAATGTTGTAAAAGAACTTTCTGGGATTTTAAAATAATATAGTAAAACATCTTTATCTGAATCAAGTTTAATATTGTTTTGATTTAAGTTTAAAGAATCATAAATAGAATTATTATTATCTGTATTTTTTTTATTTTTAAGTATTTCAACTTTTATTTCATTAAAGTCCTTCTCAATTAAATTTTTCCCTATTAAATCTATTCCTTCAAAATTTTCATTGAAATTTTGATTAAAATTTTTGGGAATATAAGAGTTTAAATTTAAAATTGGAACTAAAAAAGGTAAAGACATTTCTTCAGTATAATGATTTAAAATTTTATATTTTAATTTTTTTTTTCCTTCTTCATTATAAAATAAATATAAATCACTATAACTATTATTCCAAGAAAACAAATTTTTTTTTATTCTTGAATAAAATTTAATTGTATTATATGTTTTAAACATATTTGTTTCTGAAATAGAAGTTGCTTTAAATTTATGTTCTTTTTGTTCTAAAAATATTTCTGTTAAAATATAAGGAAAAGCTTCTATTTGAAAAGAATTATCCAAATTATTATTTTTAAAACAATTAAGTAAAAATTCTTTTTTATTAAAAATATAATTTTTAGCATTTTCAATTAAAATGTTCTCATCTTTATTTTTAAATATATTATAAAAATCATTGACTATAATTTTGAAATTCTTATCTTCATTTCTAATTTGAGTATTAATCACAATTTGAAAATTTTTAAAGAAAAAATGAAATATTGACATTATTAAAGTAACTGATTTAACCCAGAGAATATAATTATTATCTTTTTCAAGATAAATTCTTAATAACATTGATTTAACTGATAAAAAAACTATTCTTAAAAATAAGCATTCTTTATTTGTTCTTGTTAATATTTGAAAATTTTTATCACATAACATTATACAAAATATAATTAAAATAATATATTCTTTTAAATTAAGTTCAAATTTATCTGAATTAACTGAAAAAATTTCAAAGAATAATATAAACTTTTTTAAAACAATATAATCTAAACATGAAATATTATAATTTGAAATAAAGTGATTACAAATTTTAAAGTTTTTAAATGTTGAAATAAAATTATTATAAATTTCTTTTATATTTATTGTTTCATTATTATAAAATTTTTTTCCAAAATCTTCAACTATATCTATTTCATCAAAACCATTGAGAGTAAATAAAGTTTTATTCGCAATTAAAGTAAAAAAAAAAGAAATAAAATTTTTCATATATTTATCATCATTATTTTTATAAGAATAATTATTAATTTTATCTAATAAAAATAAAAAAGATAGAGGTCCTTTTTCAATTCCATCTAAATAAATATCAAATATTATATTTTCAATTAATTCCTTTATCATTTGAGTTTTTGAATCAGGAATTTCTTCATTCAAAGAATAAACATGATGAAATAAAGGAATTAAAGCTTTTAGAAATTTTATATTATTATATAAATCATAAAAATTTAAAGAATTTTCTTTATTTAAATATTGTGAAAAATGATTTATCCTTGATAATTTTAAATATTCAAAAATATAATTATATATAATATCTTGATAAGATATAAAATTAATATTTTTAAATTCATGAAAATCAATTTTATTTGTTGTTTGAATTAATTTAATTAAATCTTTAAATAACTTAGATAAAAGTTTATTAATATTTTCATTATTTATATCATTATTATTAGTATTATTATTTTCAGGTAATAAATTAATCAATTTTTCATAAATTAAATTAGTTTTTGTAGAATCATATTCAAATATATATTGTTTTCCTTTATATCTTTCTAAATTTTGAGTAAATTCTCCTAAATGTTCAATATCAATATCTTTAAATATTGAAATATAATATAAAATTATTACTTGAAATAAATCTATTATAAGTAATTTTATACTTGGTTCTTTTCTCGAAGGAAGATATTCACAAAAATTTAATAAATGATTTTGTGCTATATATTTAAACATTTTTGCTTTTTTATCTATTATTTTTTTTATTTTTTCCTCTGATTTATTTAATTTCTTATTTTTTATTTCTGATATTTTTTCTTTATTTAATGGAAATAAGGATTTAACAATTTCTTTTTTTTGACTTGTTGATTTTTCTAATATATATTTTTCTGGGATATCATAACTTATTAAATTGATTATTAATTTAAGAGTTTTTTCTATTAGATTTGGACTCATATCTTTATCTTCTAAAAATACAAATAAATCTTTTATTTTTTCTGGTTTTTCATTATCTAAATAATTATAAAAAAATTCAAAAATTTTCTGTAAAAATTCTTCTGAGCAATCATTTTGATTTTTATAATTTTCTACTAATAAGTTAATTAAAAAATAATAAACATCACTTCTGTTTCTTGATAAACTTAATAAAAATTCAAGAAATTCATTATCTTTAACTAATATTATTTGAATAACTTTTTTATTAAATAATAATCCTTTAATTGAAGAATAAATAGAATCACTTTTATTTCTATTATGTAATAAAGAATTAAAAAAATATTTTGTTTCAGTTAATAAATTCTCATTAAATTGACTTAATTTTTCAATGATTAAAGTAAATATTTGAAAAAAATGAGAATTAATAGCATCTTCAATATTATTTTCAAAAGATAAAATTGAAGAAATCATTTTGATTATTTTTGAAAAAATGTGAATAATATTTTTATCTTTTTCATATAATAAAAACATTATATCAAATAAAGGTAAAGTATTTTGAATACCTCCAATTAAAAAAATATTTTCTTTTAAATTTATATTATTAAAACAATAAAAATAAGGAAATTTTGATTTATAACTATTTAAATATATTGGATTATTTATTCCATAAATAGAATTTTTTTTTTTTAAAAATAAAATAATTGGGATTTCATTATAATTATCATTATTCTCATTTTTTGTTTGATTTAATACTATTTCTCTTAAATTAGAAATTGATTCTCTAATATCAATTTCTTCAATTTTTAAATTATCATTTTTATCAATATATTGATGAAGAAATAATTCTTTAATATAAGTTTTAGAAAAATATTTAATTTCTTTTATTTCTTCTTCAGATATAATAATCGGAGAAACTATACCATAAAAATTAGAAAAAAAAGATAAATTTATAATATTATTTATTTCTTTTGTTATAGTATAATTATAATTATCATTATTAATATTAATTGAAAACTCACATTTTTTTTTATTTGGTTTAATTTTTATACTGAGATAATTCCATTGATTTAAATTTAATGTTATTGAATGAACTTTATTATAATTATATAATATATCTATTATTATTTTATCTGATAATTTAATTAGTAATTCATCTGTTCTTGTAAAAATTATTTTTGCAATTGAAGAACTTAAATTTTGATAATTTTCATTTATAAAAATAAAAAAAGAAATTTCAAGAAAATTTCCAATTGAAAAAGTATTATCTTTAGAAATATTTGTATTTATTTCATTATTATTTAAATAAAAAAAAATATCTTTAAAAACTTCATAATTAACATTTTTTTTTTCATAAAATATTTTTAAAAGATTAATACATTTATTAAAAACTATTTTTTTATCAAATTGTATTTTTGAAGGACTACGAATCATAAATCCTATTTTTTTATAAATAAAATCATAAATATTTTTTTTTATTTGAAAAGGATTTGAAATAAAAATAAAAAAATTTTCTAAAAAATTTTCTTCTTCTTTTGAGATTTCTTCAGAAAGATATTTTTCAATTAATATTTCTATTAAACCATTATCTCTTTTTTTATAAATATCATCTAAATCTAAAAAAATTTGACCAATTTCAGGAGATTCAATAATTAAATCTTTGAGTTTTTTTAAAGTTATTATATTTTCTTCTAAACTTAATACTTCTAAAGTTTTGAAAAAAGTATTAAATGATTTTTCATTTATTTCATTTTTAAATATTGGAATTACAAATCCTTTTCCATCTTTTTGAAAAAGAAGTTCCATTAATTTTATTATAAATTTCATTCATTTTCATAATAATTATTATTTATTTACATAAATTTTATTTTTTTTATTTTTTTACATAAATTTTTCTATACTTTTTTATAAAATATTTTTACAATTATTAAAACTATTTTGTTAAAAATAAAAATGATAATGTTTTTTAAAAATAAAAATAAAATACCTCAATATAAGATATTTAAATAATGTAAATAAATAAATAGAAAGACTAAATAATAATAATAAAATGAGACAAATTAAAAGAAAATAATAAGAGAAGAATTAAAAGAATAATAAAATAAGAAACTAAAAAAAATAAATAAAAAGAGAATAAAAATCAAATTAATAAGTTTAATGAAAATAAATATAAGTTAATAATAAAATATTAATTGAAATTGATAGAGTTTTTTTAAAAAGATTATAAGAATAATAATAATTTTCTTATTATTAGGAAGATATTACATTTTCCCATTTTAAATATTTAATTTTTTTTATTGAAATTACTTATTCATTCAGGAAGAGATTGAAAATTTTTTTTAACTCTCCTCTTACTATATTTAACTTATGAAAAATATAAATAAATTTTTTTATGAACAATAGAAATAATTGAACATTTTTCTAAGATGATTGATTATTATTTATTTATTTTTTAATGATTAATGTAAAAAAATGTCAATTTAATAAATTATTTTTAATTTATTTTAATATTTTTACATGTTATATTCTTTTATTTAAACAATAATTAATTAATTTCAAAAAAGGTATAATTCATATATCATAAAGAAAAATTTTTCCACTATAAATTTCAGAATTATAGATCCAATTACATATTCTGATATCTTCAACACTTTGATTATATTTTAATGAAGTATTTATAAAATTTGATTCAAATTCATATGGTTTCAATTTCCATAAATTTAAATCTAAAAATTTTTTTGGAAATTCTTTTATAGCATTATCATAGTTATTTATTATATATTTTTTATTAATAAATTTTTCATGAAAATAAACAAATAATTCAAAATTATCACAAAAAAATGTTTTGGGCTCAATTAATTTATCTTTTATATTTTTTAAATTATAACAAATTTGATAATTTAAATGTTGTTCATTCATTTTATATACATCTAAAATATTTTGAACAAAAATTATTAAATATTGATTGATTTCTATATAACCATTAATTTCTTCTTTATCATCAATAAAAGTTTTTTTCCAATTTTTAAAATGAATTATTATATTATTTACAGTTTCATTATTTTCAATACATCTATCATTCAAATAATTATTATTATCATTTGAAAGATTAATATCCTTTATATATAAATAATACTCATGAAGTTTAAAAGGAAATTCTTCTAATCTATAATCTTTTGGATATTGATTTATATATTTATTAAATATTTCTTCATTCTCAATTTTTGAAAAAAAATTGATAATTTCATAAATTTCATTTAGAATTTCAATAATAATTTGATTATTATCAAGATCATTAAGTTTTAATTTTTCAACATTTTCTAAAAATAGTTTTGAATTGTTAATTCTTTCTTGAATATTATTTATATCATTCTGAGAAAGGAAATATTTATGTAATGATTTAACTCTATGATTTTTATGCTCATTTTCACATTTTGAACATAAATTTATTTTACAATTTTCACAGAATGAATTTATTATTTCTTTATGATTTTGACAATAAAAATCATCATAATAATTTTTGTTTGGTGATATTTCTGCAATAGTTTTTAAATCTCTATTACAAAAATGACCTATTAATCTTTTACAAATAACATTTTCTTTTTTACAATAAATACATTTTAAATGAATTTGTAAATTATATAAAAATATTAAAGGAATATTTCCACATAGCATCTACATATTTTTTGATCTTTATAATTATTATTTATTAACAAATATAATGATCTAGATTCTGAATTACTAATAGACATTTTTTATTATTTGAATCATTTATTTAAAATTGTATTTCATTAAAAATAGTTTATAAATTGTTTTTATTTATTACTTTAATAAATTAAAAACATTAATATATTCTATATTATAAAAATTAAATATACACCAAAAAACATGTATTTTAAATATTTTTGAAAAATGTAACATTCACAATTAATTTAAAATTTTTAAAATATAATTAATTATTTTTTTATATTATATATGAAAAAATAAATGAATTTTCATCATCATTTCAATTTTTATTTAAAGTTTCGCCTATTATTGTATATTTATATATATTAAAATTTTTTAAAAATCTTTTTCTTTAAAAAAGAAAATACAATAAAAGAAATTATTCGTTAACAAAATAAAATAAGTAAAAATTGGTATAATATCAATAATCATCTATTAAATTATAAAGGAATTTATATTATATTTTTTCATTTTTATTTTATTTTCACTTTTTATTCAATTTTTTAATGTAATTTTTTTTACCAAAAATGTATGAAATAGTTGTTTTTCAGATATATAAATCATAGTTTTACTTATTAAAAATAATAAATAAATGCTATTATTTTGGAAAAAATTTATTGTTTTTTATGATTCAAAGAACTGGTAATTTAATATGTTTTTTAAATATAAAAAATGAGGTCAATACAATACATTTCATTTTTTAAAATATATATTCATTTTTTATATAATTAATTATATTAATTTATAAATCAATAATATAATATTTTCTTAAAAATTCTTCAATTATTTAATATATTTATTTAAAATTTAAATTGAAATCTAAATTCATTTCATTTAATTTAAATTTAGAACTTTCATCATCATCATCATCACTCCATTCTTCATCTTCTTTTTCAATAATTTTGTTAGGTTCATTTTTTTCTTTATCTTCTAATAATTTATCTAATTTTCCTTTAATCTTACTATGTCTGAAAGGATCTGAATAAAAAACTTTATTATTTTGAAAAGTATTATTTAATAATTTTTTAAAATAAATTTGAGTATTTGGTTCATTTAATTCTTCATCTGTAAATTCATTACCTGAAAAAGACTCACTTATTATTTTATTTACATTGAAATTTGAAGCTTCATTACTAGAATCATAATTTGAAATATGCTTTTTGTTATTATCATCTATAGAATCTTCACAACCTAATTTTTCATTGATATTTTTTTTTGAAGTATCTATACTATCTTTTTGATTTCTTCTTTCACTTAAAAAAATTGGATTTATTTCATTTTCTATTATTTGAGAATTCTTTTCATGATTTTTAGGTGATTGATTTTCAAAATTAAAATAATTCTTTTCATTATTTATGTTTTTTAAATTATCATTTAAAATATCATTAATAATTCTTTCTGGAGTAGAAGCGTTTGACTTTATTTCTAAAACATCTTTTTCTGGGTTAATATTTTCATTTTGATTTTTTTCAATTTTTGGTGAAGTATTCTCAGTTGAAAATAATTCATTAAATTGATTAAATTTTTTTTCTTTAAAAGTAAAAGGTAATTGAATATTAAATTTATTGTTTGGATTTCTATTTTTATTTTTATAATATCTTGGAAATGGAATTTGATTTTCCATTTTTGAACTTGTATATCTTTTATTTTTCCTATGATTAAATTTACTGTTACTTCTGACATGATAATAATTCATATATGAATATTTAGAGTCATTGTATCTATAATTATGATATTGATTATTTGCTGAAATATATCCTGAATAATAATCATTATTTATATTTTTTTCTTCATTATTTGAATCATTTTCCATTCCAATTATATTTTTTTTCTTTTGATTTTTTAACTTTTTGGCTTTTATTTCATTTGAAAGAGAGGGTAATTCATTATTTTTATTTTCCTTTAAAGATGAATTTTCTGATAAATTAGTTATTTTCATATCTTCATTGTTACTATTCAATGATTCTTTTCTTTTATTTTCACTTTTAATTTCATTATTTACATTTTCTCTTTTACTTTTTATGTTAGATCTTCTTCTTTTATTCCTTTTTAAATTCGAAATATTATCTTCATTTAATTTATCTATTTTTTTTAAAGTTAGATCTTCATTTACTCCTTTTATTTCTTTCTTATAACAATTAATAAATAAATTTTCATAAATAAAATATTCATTTGAATTATATTCAACTACTTCTATTTTTCCAAAATGATTATTTTTATTTTCAATTTCTTTATTCAAAACATAGAAAATAACTCTCATCATTAAAAAAAGAATTCCAAGTGATAATATAGTAAAATTGATATTAAATGGAAAAAATAAAAATAATTTATTTTTAATAGATAAAATATCTTTTTGAATATTAATAATAATTTTAAGAGATATTTTATGATAATTTGAATAGAAAAAAATTTCTTTTTCACTACTATAAAATGTAAAATCAGGAATGATAATAATTTCAATATTAATTGTATCTGTTGGCTTTAAATTAAAGTTTCCACACTGAGAAATTTTAATTCCATAAGCTTCACATCCTGAATTTTCAATACTTATATTATGAATAAACAAAGGAAGTGTTCCATTATTACTTAAAGTTATACTTCTTTTAATATATTCATTTTTTTTTATTTCTTCTTCATATACTTCTTTATCAATATCAATTATTATTTTTGAATTATTAATTAATTTCATTTTAATATTATTATTATCTCTTAAATTTTTACTAAAAAGTGCAATTCCAGAGCCTCCTTCTCCTTTAATTTTTATTGGATATAATATTGTTAAATTATTTTTAATAAATAATGTGATTGAAGATTTTGAACAATTAAAAGGATGAAACTTTATTGGCCCTATTTTATGCTTCTTTTTTGGCTGAATAGTAAATAATCTATGTGGTATAGATTCATCTAAAAAAAAAGATTGATTTATTCTTTTTGGATGTTCTGACTTTTGTTTTTTTGTTATTTTTAATATATCTTTTATTTTATTTTTCAAATACTCAAAAACATAATTTTTATTAAGTATAATTTCTTTATTTAGTTTTAATTTTTTATCTGTCATTTCTTCGATTATTGGTATATTCTTTAAAAAATTGGATGAAAATAATTTTGAGATATAAAATTTATTTTTTTCATTTTCTTTTAATAAAATTTCATTTTTTAATTTAAATTTATATTTACATATTATATTAGAACCTTCTGAAATTTTTTTTTTAACTTCATTATTGGCTTTGTTTAAAATTTCTTTCATAAATTCTGTTTTATCATATTTTCTATTATTTAAATCATCTATATCTATTATATCATTAATAATAATATCATTAGTAAAATTATAAGAAAAAGTCCCATTAACTTTATTTTCATAATAACATTTCAGAATTAAAATTCTATTATTGTTATTAAACTGAAATTCATCTAAATTTTCGAACATAGAATTATTATAAACATTACTATATTCTTCACTAGCTAACATAAGTTTAAAACTCATAACTTCATCACTTGGATTATAGAGTTCAAAATAAATATTTTGAGTTTGTCCAATTTGAACTGACTTTAAGTCGATTTCATTGTTTTTTATTATTTCACTGTTTTTAACCAAAGAAGGTTTATTTAAAAAAGCTTTAACTCTGATATTTTCATCATCGATTTCAGTTTTTATAGTTATATTAGCATTTATTTCAGTTTTACCTAAAGATTCACTTTTTTCCCATAATTGTTGTTTTTGTTTCCATAAATATAATTCTCTATAAGTTATATAATTTTCATTAGGATTTAAATCCATCATAAAATCTTCTTCCAAATTAGCTTTTGAAGGATCAAATACAATTTTCATAAATAAAGTTCTGTTATTTGCAGAAATTTTTTTTGAAATTAATTTTGGAATTATTCTCTCACTTGTACTTGAAAAATTTATAATTGATAAATTTTCAGAATACGAAGATTTAGTATTCACATATTTAAAATGAGACAATCCTGGAAAAGAAGGATCAAATCTGACAATACTCGGACCTATATTCAATTTCCCTTTATAACATTTTCCAAAAATTAATATATTAATTACAATTGAATTTGAAAATGTAAATGCTAAGTTAGCTCTTATTATCCCTTCTTTTTCTGGAAAAATTTCAAAAGAAAATTTTAATGCTGAATACGGGAATAATTCTATTGAATCATTATCTGAAAAAGTAACTTTATTATCATTAAACATTAACTGAGATAAATTTATTTTTTTTAAAAATATGTTTGGCTTTCTTTTTTTTGTTTCATCTAAGAAATCATAATTTTCATAATTCACAGTAACAAAATTATTATCAGATTCTATTGAGTTTATTTTAAAAGATATTTCATTTTCATTCACAAAATAAAAGTAAAATTTTTTTGCTTCAATAAATGAAAGTATTCCAACGTTAAATACTAGGGAGCGAAAATTAGTAAAAATATTTTTATATTCCGCCATTTTATTATTTGAATATATACATTCTTCTAAAGTTAAAGTATTAACAGTTTCACAATAATAAAAATCAATATTATTGTTATCTACTTTAAAAGGAATTAATGAATATAATCTAAAATTTAAATATAATGGAAGAAAATAATATCTTTCATATTTTAGAAAAGAATATTCTCCAATTGTTAAAGAAATGTTCGTTTTATAAGTTTCATTTGTATAATTTGGATTTTTAATAGTTCCTATTACAAATCTATCTAAAATATATTTAATATTATTATTATCTTTAATTGCCAGTTTCATATGTCTTTCTAATCCAAAAGGAGCATTTAATTCAACAGGAATATTAAAATGATGAATTCCATATTTTTCAGTTAATAAACTTAAATGATTATAATCTAATTTTTCAATTGTATTAGAGTCTAAATAATATGAGTAAAATATTTGAATCATATTTTGTCTTGTTGAATTTGTTTTAATGTATATTGAATCGAACTTTATTTTATGAAAGAATTGATAATCCTCCAAATTTTTTAAATTTTTTAGATAATTATTTAAATTTGCATTAAAAATAATATAACCTAATTTATACTCGTGATTTGGTTTTAATATTATATATTTGCTATTATAATTATAACGAAATTGAATAAATTTTTCTTCATAATTGAGATAAACTTTAAAAATTTTTAAAGGATTTTTTTCAATATTTTTAATGCTTATTGGGATTAATTTTTTAATATTTAAAGGATGATTAGGAGTAATATCACAGATACCAAAATTAATAAAAGAAGGACTAATTATTAAACTGTTTATTTCAGCATTAATTAAAATAGGTATAGTAATTGAATCTTTTTCAGTTTTTAGAGTCAACAATCCATATTCATAAAATTTTTTATTACTTACAAATTTTATATAAATTAAATTCTTTGTTGAATTATATTGAATTTTCATCATGGAGGAAATAACATTGGTACAATTATTAGGAATTAAAACATCATTTGGGTAAAGAACTTGGATAAATTTAAAAGTATGAGAAATTTCTTTAATTGATAAAATTTCTTTTTCAGGATTATGAATTTTAATTGGATAAACAAAAATTTTTCCAATTGGCCAATTATAAATATATAAAGGTTCACTTTTATATTTATTTTCAATTCCAGTTAAAATTATAGGAAGCATATAAACTTGTTTATTATTGAATTCAATATATAAAGTTCCTCTAATAGTATCTATTTTATCAGGTAGAATAGATAACTGAACTATAAAATGATAACTTGGATAAATTGCAAAAGGCAAAAAAGAACTAATTGGAGGTAATTTATCCTTAATTGAATTAAAATTATGATATTTATTATCAATATAAGGGTATAATTTTATTTGATATAAATCAGTTTTAACTTCTTTAATATTTAAATTATTATTTCCTGGATTTTCGATTTTAAAAGTCATTGAATGATATTGATTTATTTCACCAGTGATTGATATTATATCTTGTGATGTTGAAATTACATGTTTAATAGGGGAATTTAAATAATCTATTATATTGGAATCTCTACTAATTAATTTATGCCAAGTATAATATTTATCATAAAATATATAATTTTTATTTGCATAAAAAATATAATTAATTGGATATTCTCCTTCTTTCTCATTTATTTTATAACTCGGATTCATTTGTTCTCTTTGAGTTTTTGTTATCATATAATCTAATTTATCTCTTATATATACATCTTCATAATGTCTTATTATATCTTCAGAAACAACATATATATCTCTTTTATTGATTGGTCTAGAAAAATTAAAATTAGTATCATTTATTTCATTGAATCTATAAAAATGTTTATTTTCATTTTTGTTTGGCTCTTCTATAAAAATATCATTATTTTTATCAGTAAAATCTTTATTGCTTGAATCATATATTTTTTTATGTTTTTGCCTATAGAAAAATGAAGAAGAATCATATATGCCTATGGAACTGATATTTAAAATTAAAAAATGCAATAATAATAACCGAAATAATGTCAAAGGATTATAAAACATATTTTTGATTGGTTAATTTGTTATTATTTATTTTTTTTTAATTATATTAAAATTTCAACTTCATTAAATTTTTCATATGAATATTCCATTTATGAATATATTAACTAGATAATAAGGTATGAGATAAAAAAATAGAATTTAATATAATCTTTTTACTATTAAGATCAGCTGGTTCATATTTTTTTCAATAAATATATTTAATTTTTATTTAAATTATTTTATTTATTATTCACGAATTATGTTTTTAATCAAAGTTTTGACATTGAATAGAAGTTTAATTTTATTTTTGGGTTGAGAAATAATTATGAAAGATTATTTTTACAATCAATTATTAAAAAGTATTCCTTTAATCGGGCATATTAAATAAAAAATGAAATTAATTTTAAAATTTATTTCTTTTATTTTTATTTTTTAAAAAATTTATTTCAATGAAAAATAAATTAGAATAAAAGTAAAATAATAGAATGTTAATTAAAAATAACAAAAAATATTATAATATTTTTAATTTATTTCTGAACCAATTTGATAATTAGATTTAACAAAATGATTACTACTACCAGGTGCAATACTAGAAAGGTTTTTTTTGCTTTGATCTTCATTCATACTTTTAATATTAATTAATTCACTTCCACTTGAACTTTCACTTTTTTCTCCAATAATAATATTTTTATTGCTTATTCTTGATGAATTTAATGCTTCTTCTTTTTGTTTTATAATTTCCCTGTTTTCTTTATAAAAATTTATAAAATTCTTAAGATAAATATATGATATTTTGAAATATAAATGAGAAGTAAGAGGATTAAATGTTTTAAATGGATTTTTTTCTGTATTTTTTGTTATACCATGTGATTTAATATAATCTGATATTATGATTCTAACATATTCTCCTATTTTTTTTTCTGTTTTTAATATTAATGCATTATCAGGATTTTCTCTTTCAATACTTTGTCCCATTTGCCTAACTATTATACGATATATTACATCATGATAATATACAAAATTTTCAGGATCACTTCTTAATTTTAAATCTAATACATATTTTTTAATAAATTCTAATTTGTTTGTTTCAGGGAAATTTAATTTTTTCCAATTGAAGTCCATGAAGAAATTAGTAATCAAAGTTTTTTTAATTCTATATCCTTTATCTTTGGGAGTAGAATATTTATTCCAAGCTTCTTTAAATTCTTCAGAAAAAATTTCAAATTTTTCAATTGGATTATAGCTTTTTTGAGTGAATTCATCATATTGTTGTAAAGTAACCATAAGGAATAAATTTAACATTATTACAGCTGAAATAAAATTCATAAATAACATATAGCAATAAGCAATGGGTTCATGAAATTTATCTTCATCTATAAATGCAAGTTCTTCCATAACCATAGGCCAATCTTCTCCTGTTGCTGATCTAAAAACCAACAAAAATGCATTATAAAAATTATTTAAATTATAATATGAATTCAAATAAACCATTTTTTCACCATATTTACTTGTTTTTAATCCATCATATAAATAACATCCTAAAATAGCAAAAATACAGAAAATTAAAAACATTAGAATAAAAACATTCATTAAAGCTGATATTGACCATGATAAAGTTTGTAATAATTTTTCAAGACCTTTCAATGATTTGACTAAACGAAGAACTCTTGTAACTCTTAAAACTCTTAATACTCTTATAATTTGGAAACTTTTTAAAAATGAGGCATCAATTCCATCAACATTAGTCATTATTAAATCAACAATTGAAGCAACAACTACAAAAAAGTCAAATTTATTCCATCCAAAATAAAAATATCCAATTACTCCATAACCTAAAAGTTTCAATACACATTCAGCTATAAATATACTAGTGAAAAAAATATTTAAAGTAGTTAAAAATTTTTCATAACCTGCATCACAACCTTCATAATTCATAGCCATTACAATCATATTAAGAAAAATAATAATCATAATTCCATTATCTAAAATAGCACTATCAGCAGCCATTCTTAAATAATATTTAATTGTTCCTGCTTCAGGTTTAACATATTTTATATAATCAGGTTTTGAACTCTCAATTTGTTGAAGAAAATCATAATATTTTTCTGCTTTTTTATCACCTTCAGCAACTTTTTGTTCTCTTGACCATGCATCATTGAAATATTTAAACATAATACCAGTAAATAAATTAAGGAAAAAATATGAAACCACTAGTATATATACAATAAAGAAAAGTCCATATATATCATTATAAACTCTATACGAATTCATTATATCAGGCCAACCTTCAGTATTACTTAGAACATACGCAGTTACCATTGAAATTAAAATATTTGAAAATTTAAATGTTGGTCCTGTATCCATTATTCCATTATATCTAGTTGCACAAAAATCACTAATTTTTGGCATGGTTGTTGAATTATCCGGTAATTCTTTTTTAAATGATGAATCTGCAATTTTGAATCCAACATCATCATCTTCAATATAACAATTATGATATGAAGAATAAAAAAGCGAAATTCCTACTATTGAAAACATAAAGAATACTACAAGTACAATAAATAATGCATTACAAATTGGAAGAATTGAATCAAATAATGAGGATATTATTAATTTTAATTGACCATTATGTGAAATAAATCTTAATGGACGTAGTGTTCTTAATAATCTTAAAACTTTTAACCATTGCAATGAATTATTTCCACCTTCAGAACTCGTTAAATATTTAGTGAATAATCCCTGAAAATCAAAGAATGAAAAAAACACAATGATTAAATCAATTTTATTCCAATTATCTCTTAAATAAGAACCTTCATCCATAACAAAACCTAAAGCAATAACTTTTAAAATACATTCAATCAAAAATATAATATTAAAGAATACATCAGCCAGATCAAAAATTAGTACAGAAACATACCCATCTATAAATGTATCTAGTATTAATCTTGCAGTTGACAATAGAATCATAATTAAAATAATAGAATCAAATTTTTTATTCCCAATAATTAGCATACAACCAATTCTGAATTTATTGGTTTGAGGAATGAAATATAAAGAATTTTCACATTCATTTCTTCTAAAAACTCTATTTACTCTTTGCCATTCTCTGATACTTTTATCAACTCCAGTATAAGCTTTTTCTTCTGCTTGACTTTCTTCTTGTGTTTGACTCATCATCATTGAAGAAGATTCAGAATTTTCTGATTCACTCCCATTATTTGATTTTGCCATCATACTTATTGTTCCTGATCTACTTTGAGAATAAGAATTAGAATTTCCATTTTCTATTTCATCACCTTCTATTTTTGCACTTTTACCTTTTTTTAATCTATTTGCATGTTCTTTTTCTTTTTTTTTAATTTGATATAAATAATCTGGTAAAGTATACATTCTTTCAACTTTTTCATCATAATCTGGATCATCATCTTCATCTCCATTATCATCATCAAAACTTTGAAGTAATACAGAAGTAAATAAATTAAATATTATATAATTACCTAAGAAAATCCAAGCTAAAAGATAAAAAAATGTTAGTTCATTCATTGGAAATAATTCATATAAAATAGCATTCCAATTTTCTCCTGTTAATATTTGAAAAGTAACATAAAATGCATTTAAGAAACTTTGATATCTTATATTTCCACTTAATAAACTCATTCCAAGAAGAACAAAAATTAATATAAACATTAATAATATACAAACAATATAAGCAACGTTTGCCAGAGCTTTTTTAATAGAAACAATAATTAATCTCATAGATTTCATTTTTCTTAAAACTTTAGTTAAACGTAAAACTCTGAAAATTCTAAAAACTCTTAAAACACCTAGACTTGAAGAAATTGATTGTTTTTTCCCGATCTCATCATCTGTACTATCTGAACCACCTACCATATCTACAATAGCAAAAGCAATAATTAAAGTATCTAAATATGTAAATGCATCAGAATAATAAACAATAGGACCTAAACCAATGAATTTAATAATATATTCAGCAAAGAAAATACTATTAAAAACATAACTTGAAATATTTAATTTCTTATATACTTCAGGCCTAAATAAATTACCATCTAAAGCCATGAAAAATGAATTTATTATCACAACTAAAATAATAGCATAATCAAAATAAGGATTGATTGCTATGATATAAAATGCATATTTTAATTTTTGTCCTCTTTTTATTCCTGGATTGGCATTCCAAATAATAATATTGAAATTTTCCAAAGATTCTATCATTTTATTCCAAACTTCTCTATTATCTTCAACTTCAGAATGATATAATATATCTGGAATACTTGATAAAACATATCTATGTGAATTAGTTTTTAAATCAAAAACAGCAATATTTTTAACTTCTGTTTTAACTTCAATTTTACTATCTTTTTCTTTATTGTGCTCTTCAATTTCTTTTTGCTTTTCTTCTCTTCTTTTTTCATCAGTTAATTTATAATACAAACTTTCATCGTTATCGAAATAATGAGATAAAGTTCTATAATTAAACTCATCTATTTTTTTATAAATTTTTTCATAAAATCCCTTTTTATATCTAATTTCATCTTCAACTCGATGATGATTAACAAAAGCACTTCCAAGAATTAAAGTACTTTTACTTCTAGAACTTTTAGTAGTAGCTGCAGTTTTTTGTGCAATTGTTTTTTGAGAAATATTTGTTGAAGAACCTTTTGAAGATAAAGTTCCCATATTAATTTCTTTTCCAACTGCATATCTTCCAAAATCTCTCATTCTAGGAGGCATTATTTCTAATATTTGAATTGGCAAATTTTTAAGTGAATGTGTTAAATAAGCACATTCATAATCTAAATATTCAAAATGTTTCATATAAGAATATCTATATTTTTTTAAATTCAATTTTTTATCATTAAATACAAAAAATGCTTCTGTTGTTTCTGGTAATTGCTTCTTGTGAATATAATGTATTTGTTTCCCTAAAATTTCTCCTTTCCAATGATCAATTTTAAAATTATCTTTTACTTTTAAATCTTTATCAATTATATTATTCAAGTAATTCATATAATATTTTTTTCCACGCAAATTATTTGAAATTTGATCTTGTTGAACTGTTAATGGATCTGTATATCTTTTATTTTCATCTGGAACTTTTAATTCTTCACTGTTAAACATAGGAAATTTATATAAATTTTTTTCAATACTTGGTGATTTATAAAAATATCTTTTGTTTTCATCTTCATTTTTATCATTTTGAATACTTTTATTTTGACTTATGTTAATTATTCCATTTTCATTTAAACTAGCACTATCATTATTTAAATTCTTAATTTCATTTTTTTCTTTTTGAATTTCAAATTCTTCATTTATTTCTTCAGGATGTTCAATATTCATAAAAACATGACTTCTATTTAATTGAGTATTTCTTCCTCTAGGAGGTTTTGGATCAATAATAATATTATTGTTTAAACCATAATTAATATTCCTATAAAATTTTTGCATTTCTTTTGTAGTTAAATTAGTAGAACCCATTCCCTTATCTCTATTCATAATACTTTCTCTTGCTATTGAAGTATATTTATTACTTTCTATTTTTTTATTTATTTCATCAATATTTAAATTATCATTATACATTCTCTCAGAATCTGCAATTTGTTTCGGCAATAATTCTACTTCTCCTAAAGAAATTGAACTAAGAGAAATATCTTCTTTCCCATATAAAGATAAATCCATATTATCTGTAAAATCGCCTGGATCTAATCCATTAGCCATTCTATTATTTATATCTTCTAAATGATTTTTTTCTTCATCATATCTTAAAAAATTTAAAAATGATTTTCTTTTACCTAATGTAGAAATTACTAATCCTTTACTTTGTTCTTTTTGTAAATAATCGTTTAAATTAAAATGTTCTCTTAACTTTGCTAATTTTTCCCTTACAACAACATCATTTTTTAATTTCATTAAATCGGGTAAAAGTGCGCTAGGTCTTTTAAATTCAATTTCATTTTTTATTTTTTCTTCTTCATCCAAAATTATTTCTTTATTCGCAATTACTGAATTATCTTCTGATAAACTTTGATTTTTTCTTGTTTCACTTGAATTAGAATTTTGAATTAAAGAAATATCATCTTTACTTATTGTTTCATTTTCATTATTATTTGATTCATTTAAATTAGATAATGATAAATCTGTTAAAAATGATAATTCTTCTCCTATATTTAGCTTATGCTTTTTAATTCTAACATTTTTTCTGTCATGTTTTATAAACTTTTTTTTAAATAAATTACTAGATTTATGTAATATTTGACCAGATTCTAAACTTGAATCTTCTGTTTTTTTTGCTTTTTTCACACTTTGAGATTCCAAATTTTTTTTTTCTTCTTCTCTAATTGCTTTTTCAAAAGATAAATCTTCCAATTGAATGATCTCATTTTTCATCAATCTTTCCATTTCTTTTTTCTCAAGTTTTTGTTTTAAAACATTATCATCTAATTGTGTGACTTGTCTAATAAAGTTTTGAAAATGAATCATTTGTTCTTTCATATATTTCTCAGTTTCCTTAATGGAAAGAGCAATAGCATCAGGATAAATTTTTTCTTCAATATTTGGTATTTCAAGTTCACCTCCAAATCTTCTACCATTGTCTTTACTCTTAATACTTTCACTAGTTAAATTTGCAACATATTCACTACTTCTTCTTAGACTTTTTTTCTCTCCATCTTTCTCTTGTTTTTTATTTTTCACTTTACTACTTTTATTTTTGTTTTCTTTTTTTGCTTCATCTATCAATTTATCTATTTCTTTTTGTTGTCTCTTTACATCTTTACATAAATGAGTTTCTTCATCATCAATCATTTCTACAATTGTATATAATTCTTCTGGATTATTATTTGACATTACATACATATCTTTTATTGTCGAATATACTGTTGGAATATCTCTTCTATTTTTTATTATGTGATATGCTTCATCATCAACTTTATAATATAATTCTCTTAAACTTTCCCCACTCTTTTTTACATTTTTTGATTTTAATGCTCTTTCTTTTTTCTTCTTTTCTTGTTTTTCCTTTTCTTTTAAATCATATTTACCTTTTATTAACTTATAAAAACTTTTCTTTTCAGTCAATTCTTTTCTTGTAGTTTCTATTTTTTCAAATTCTGAATTAGTAACAGCAAGAAATAAATTAATGAGATAAAAACCTCCCATTAACACAAAAAAATGAAAAAACAAAAAAATAATAACAGGATTAACCATGATTTTATCTTTAAAAGTTTTAGAAACATAAGTAAAAACTTGACTCCATCCTTCTAAAGTAGCACAAACAAAAACAGTAACAAATCCCATTAAAACATTATCAAAAGTAATAACTCCATTATCAGGATTTCTATATTGTTTAACACAAATAAATTTATTTCCATAAGTATTATATTGATTACAATCAGAATCAAAAGTACACATTCCTTTATCTTCTTTTAAAGAAACAATATAACCATAATTTAAACTCATACATCTTTTTAAAAAATTACCTTGCCACATTTGTTCCCCTGCAATTGCAAATAAAAAGAAGAAAGAAAATAATACTATTGTGGTTTCTGATAAATGTGAAATTGAAGCTAAAAGAGCAATTACTAATTTTTTTAATCCTTTAACTGATTTTACAGTTTTTAAAGGACGAAGTATACGAAAAGCTCTTAAAGCAGCTAAACCTGAAATTTTTGTTCCATTCATTGCTCTTTCTAAAATCCAAGATATCCATCCTACAAAAACAACAAAGAAATCAAGACAATTCCAATAATCTTTTAAATAAGCATTTTCAGTCATAACAAAACCATAAGTAATTATTTTTAAAATACATTCAAAAGTATAAAAATAAAGAAAATATTGATCAGAAGTATTAGCAAGATTATTAGGATCTAAAGGATCACTAATTAAAATAAAAATTGTATTAAGAACAATAACTAAAAGTGAGAAATTATCGAAAATTTGATTATCAACAATTAACAAACACCAAAATCTAGCATGAATTAAAACACTATTAAATTTTTTTCTACATTTTAAACAACAACATCTATCATAATATCTTCTAATTTGTTCTTCAACTCTTAAAGGTTTAAAATCAATAACTTCAGTAGCTCCTTTATCAGCTGCACTTTCTAAAGAAAAATGAGGAATATTACTCATTTCTCTTTGATCTTTAAAATAATTATTTAATAATCTTCCTTTATATAATAATTTCTCTGTATTATTCATTACTAATTCTATTTTATTTGTTTCTATTTTTTTCATTTTCTCATATTGTGTTTTTAAATCTGATATTTCTTTCTGTAAATCTGTTACATCCATTCCTTTTACTGCATTCACATCTTTTAACTTTGTTTTTTCTTTTATTTTTTTTTTCATTTCCATTCTTTCAACATCTTTTTTTATAATTTCTTCTTCTTTATCATGAACATTTTCAAAATCAAAATTAAAAACATCATTTCTGAAGAATTGTTCTTTGTAAAATTTATCATATTCCATTAATTGACTTTTGTCAGCTTCAACATCTTCTTCATCGACTCTATTATCATCATCATCATCAAGTAAATAAGTATCATGTAATTCAATCATAAAATCATCATTTTCTTCTAATTCTTCTTCTTCTTTTTTCTTATTTTCCTCTTCATCCATTGCATCAATTTCTCTTTGGGTTGATTTTTTAATTCCTCTTATTGTTATTTTTCTAACTGTTGATTTTTTTCTTACATTATTATTATTTTCATCTATATTATTATTATCTTGTTGTTTATTTAAATGAGATTGAAAATTATTTACATTTTTTTGAGTTGATTTTCTTATAAAACTTTTAAGTTGAGTTGTTTGTTTTTTTTCATTTTCAAAATCATATAAAGCTTCATTATTTTTTGTTTTCTTTAAATCACCGACGTTTCCTTTTGTAATTTTTCTATTATATAATTTAGATAATTGTTCTTCCATTTCATTATCTAAATTATTATCTGAAGGAACTAAAGAATCTGTTCTTGAAACATTTAATCCTTTTTCTATTCTATTTTGCTTATTTTCTTGTTTATCTATTTGTTCAGATAAATTCTTTATTTCTGCTTCTCTATTTTTTCTCTGTTGTTCTAAATAATTTAAAAATTGTTCATGCTTTTTTTTTCGATATTCTAATTTTTTTCTTTTGTTTTCTATTTTTTTTAATTTTGAATCTGTATTTATTTCATCATTACTTTTTTCATTTTCTTCATTTTTTTTTTCTGATGTTTTTTCTGTGTCTAATAAATTTATTTTATTCTCTCCTTTTGGTGTCATTTTATCTGTTCGTGGTAATTTTAATGAACTTTTCTTTTTTTTTTCTTCACTCTCTTTCTTTATTTCTTTTTCTCTTTTCTCCTTTTCTTTTTTTTCTTTTTCTTCTTTTTCTTTTTTTTCCTTTTCTTTTTTTTCTCTTTCTTCTTTTTCTTTTTTTTCCTTTTCTTCTTTTTCTCTTTCTTCTTTTTCTTTCTTTTTCTTTTCTTCTTCTTTTTTCCTTTTCTCTTCTTCTCTTTTTTTCCTTTCTTCTTCTCTTTTTTTCCTGTCTTCTTCTCTTTTCTTTCTTTCTTCTTCTTTTCTTCTTTTTTCTTCTTCTCTTCTCTTTTTCTCTTCTTCTTCTTTTTTTTTCCTCTCTTCTTCTTCTCTTTTCTTTCTTTCTTCTTCTTTTCTTTTTCTTTCTTCTTCTCTTTTTTTTCTCCAATTGTTTTTTAAATTTAAAAATGAATTTTTTTTTCTTTTCTTAATTAAAGCTCTTTCAAAATTAACAATTTTTTCTATTCCCTTTTTAATATTTTCTTTAGCATTTATTTTGTTTTTTAAACTTTTTAAAAATCTTTTTTTATAAATATTTTTAAATAATTTTTCAAATGATATTAGACCTTTATTAATTTGTTCTTTTTTATCTTTTTCTTTTTTTTTTTTATTTTCTTCTTTTTTTTTCTTAAATTTTTCTGCTTCTTTTTTTAATTTTTCTTCTTCGGTTTCTTTTTCCTTTGTATCTTTCTTTTGACCTGCTTTCTTTATTTTAATTAATCTTTGCATTTTAGTTTCAATATCTTCTTCACTTATATTTGAATCAGAATCTTCTACAACATATTTCTTATATTTTGAATCTTCTTTTTTTTGAACATTTAAGTTCAATTTAAGTTGATCTTCAGATTCATCTTTACTCATTTTATTTCTAACTAAATTAATTATTTTGATTAAAAAGGAAATATTAAAAATACCTTAATAATTATTTTTTACCTAATAATAATTTTAATTTATTTAAAATTATTAGACTTTGAATTATTGTTTGATATTTATTTGAATGATATTTATTTTAAAAACACAAAAGTTTTTAAATAAAATATAATTTTTAATATAAAATAATTAAGATTTTATTAATTAACTTCAATTTATTTTTAAAGTGTACATTTATAAAATAATTAAGAATTAATTTAATTAAAAATTGATTAACACTATTATTTTTCTAAAAATACCAATAAATGTAAATTATTAATTACAATAAAGAAATCATAAAAGAAATAGATACTTTCTTTCAAATAATTATAAAAAATGAAAATAAATTATACAAATGAAATAATTAAAACAACAAAAATAATTCACAATAATATTTAGGAATTTGAAAAAACTTGAAAAGGTTTTCTCTTATAATCTTCTAAAATAAAATTTCTTTTTATTGAGTAACAAATCTCTTTGATTAAAAGTTATAATATTTTTAAAATTATTTATATCATTAATTAATATTTTTTATTCAACTTCTTGATTATTGATTATTATATTTATTTTCATTATTGAATATTTTTGGAATTATTTGTAGAAAGTAATAAATAAACATTGACTTCAACTTTTAGAATATTTGAAACTAATTTTGCTTTATACTTATATCAAAATGATTATTAATGAAAATAATTTATTTTTTAAAGTAGAAGAATTTAAGATTTTATATATGATTAACATATGATTATAAAATTTATATTTCAATATTAAATAGTTTTATAATATTTAAATTATTATTTAAAGAATTAAAACATCTTCTATAAATACAAATATTATCCATTAAAAAGTTATTTTCATGTATTTTTAGAAATAAAAAATTTTCAATTTAAAAGTAGAATCCACTTTTTTGATTAAAAGAAATAAAAAATAAATAAGAAAATATTCTGAAATTGATAATGTAAAAAATCACAAATAGTGAAGGTGAATAATTATTTTATTAATGAAAATAAACTTTTAAATATTCCTTCTCAAATTGCTTAATCAGATTATTTTATGGATTATGAATTTTAATATTACAAATAAAACAAACGAATCAAATGTTGATAATTATTCAATAAATTATAATAATGTTTGTACTGAAAGTGTTTATAAAAAAATAATGAGAATCTTTTAAAAATATTAATATCAATTTGTCCATTAATCATATTTATAAAACTAAATTTTTTTCAATGAATAATTTTATTTCACTAAAAAGAATTTTAAATTGTTTAAAAAAACACTAATTTTAAAAAAATAATATTTTTTAAATAAATAATACTAAAATCAAAAAAAAGAATTAATCTTAATCAAGCAATCCTCCATTTTTCTTTTCTAAATATTTCATATATATCAATAATCCAATTCCTCCAATACAAATAATAATAGTTAAAACAGCCCAAAGAAGAGCACCAGAAGTAAATTCATTATATGTTGTATCAATGAGAAAAGTATCATTATTATAAAAACTAATAGAATTTTCTTCATAGCTGAATCTAGTAATATAATAATTAACAAATCTTCCTCCAATAATCCATTCATCATTTGGATTAATTTCAATATTTAAATACAAATAATCTCTGTCTGAAGCATCTTTTTGAGGAAGTTCAAATAAAACAGAAGAAGGAAAACTTAAATAAACATTTCCAATTAATAAATGCATAGTAGGAATTAAATTCATAGCTCTTAATTGGCATTGATATCCATTAGCTTCTGGTGAAGAAATATATCGACACCATCCTCTTCCAACAACATTTTTTAAAATTTCTTTTTTAAAATAACTAACAAAATCACTTGGGACTTGGAAATTCTCATTTTTTACATTAAATTTAATGTTTGTGTTAACTTCATATTTTGCTTCATTTACTGTTACTCCAAAAAATATTCCTCTTAAACGACATGACCAATAAGGGGATGTACTATCCATTTTACATCTTGAAACATTCTTATTTTCTAATAATTGATTTGGGATTCCTCCTACATACATTATTGCTTCTTCATCATAAAATTCAGTTGCAATTGCTTTATCAAAAGTATATTCAATTTTGCTTATTTTTCCATCATCTTTTAATCTATGTAATAAACACTTTTTTCTATCTTTACATTCTCTAACAAATGATAATGCTGCATTTGAGTATTCTATTTTATCATTTTCACTTAAAAGATAAAATTGAATCGGCATTGAATAATTTGCCACAAAAAATTTTTTTTCTATCAAATCTAACTCTAATTCTGTATCATTTGAAACTTGAACTTTCTCTTTTTTTAAAAATTCTTCAGAAGTGTAATCAATATCAAAAAAAATACTATGTTGAACTTCTTGATCTATATATAAATAATATTTTGTGTCGTCTGAAGGACCCACTAAAATAGTATAAGGACCTCTTGATGGAAGATAAGAAATATATAATATTTCACTATTTATTGTTAACAATAATAAAATTTGAATGATTATTTTCATTTTTTATAATAAATTTTTTTTTTATTTTATTTTTTTTTATTTGAATTAATTCAAAATTATAATCTATAATTAATAATAATAAATTAAACTAATTATCTTATATCTTTCTTATGAATAAATTTAACAAAAATATAATCTATTTTTAGAAATTTTTTAATCAAGAAAGGATATAAAAAAAGTGATAAAATATTTTTCTTCGATAAAAATATTAATTTTTTAAATTCATGAAAAGTAATTCATTAAATTAAATCACGTTAACTAAATAATATGAAAAAGATAAAAACTATATTTATAAAGAATAATTATAATTATTATAATTTTTTTTTGGAATTAAAAGTTAAATTTAACAAAAATTAAAAATGATTCATATTAATAAAGAAGATGAAAATAGAAATTCTGAGGAAGAGTCTTCAGAAAAAGAATATAATATATATAAAATAAATTCAGAAAAAAATTTTCAAAAACGTAATAATTTGTTATCATCAATAAACAATAATTTTGCTTCAGAGAATCATCATTTAGAAAGAAAAGACTTATATAATAGAGAAAATTGGAAGTTATCATCTTTACTAAGAAAAAAATATGCAATTTTTCTTCGACAAAATTTAAAAAATGAAGAAAGTACAGAAAAAATAGGATTTAAATATATTCAACAAATTATTTCTAAAAAAGTATATCGTAAAATGTTATTAACAATTATCAGAGCACTAATATCTTTAATTTCAGTAATATTATATATAATCATAACATATTTTCCAATGGAAGATAAATCAAAAAAAAAACAAAGAATAAAAATAGCAGAAACAATTATCTCATGTATAATATTAGTTGATTACATATATTCATTAATAATAGCTAAAAAAAAATTAAAATTTATATTTAATGTTTTAAATATTTTAGATTTAATAACAATAATTCCACCTTTATTAACTTTTTTGGGAATTGGACATAGAAGTTTAGGTTTCGTAAGAATTTTTCGTATGATCAGAATAATGAGAGTTTTCAGAATAAATAAAGTTTTATCTCAAAATGAAAGAAAAGAAAAAGAAGACGGAAGAGAAGAAGCAAAAAGGAGATTAATATCATCATTATTAACAATATTTGCAGTATTATTAGTAGGCACAGGAACAATTCAATTTTTAAACACAGTATTTCCAAATCAATTTTCATTTAGTATTCAAAATTCAGAAAAAGAAATTTGTTCTTCAGGAGAAAATAATACAATATATGAAACAATCCATGAAAATAATTTAAAAAAAAATACAATAACATGTCCTCAAGGAGATAAAATAATAAAGACTGAAAAAAACATAACTTTCGATTTAGCATTATATTTTATGGTAATTACAATGGCAACTGTAGGATACGGTGATATATATCCAAAGACAAGTTGGGCAAGAATGTTAGTTTCAATATTAATTATAGTATCAATAGTTGCTTTAAGTCAACTTGAAATAAATGATTTTTTAAAATTAAATTCCCAATATACAAAAAATTACAAAGAAAAAAAAGGTATTAAACATATTATTTTAGGAGGGTTTTTTACTAAAACTTCCTTAATGAAATTCCTAAGTGAATTTTATCATGAAGATCACAAGGAAAAAAGTGCAAATATAAAAACAGTAATAATCCAAAGTGATTTTCCATCACAGGAAATCCAAGGAGTATTATTAAATCCAAAGTTTGATAATAAACTACAATATATTAAAGGGGATATTTTATCTCAAAAAACATTAATGAAAGCAAGTGCTGAAACAGCAAGTGCAGTTATATTAAAAAGTGATAATAATTTTTCAGAAGAATTAGACAAAAATGATCATTTCTTAATTTTAGCATGTAAAATGGTTTCTCAAATTACACCAGCTCCAGTTTATATTCAATTTAATAATACACAAAGTTTATTACATGATTGGGCTGATTGGGATTTAGCTTTTTCAAGTCAACAAATTAAAATGAGTATTATTGTTAGAAATGGATTCATTTCTGGTTTTAGTACTATGATTATGAATTTAACTAGTTCTATTTCTGATAATATTTATTCTAAAAATTTAATTAATACTCCTTGGATTTTGGAATATTTGGAAGGAGTTAGTCAAGAAATTTATATTGTTACTCCTCCTGATAATTTTGAATCTATTGATTTTTGTACCTTTGTAGAAAAGGCTTATTTAAATTATGGATCTCTTATTTTTGGAATTAGAAAAAAAATCATTAGTCCTGATGATGAAGATATTGTTTATTATAATTATATTTTAAATCCTTTAAATTATACTATCACCAAAGATGATGGAATTATTGTTATTTCAGGAGATGAAGATGAAGCTAATCAAATTTTCCAAATTAAAAGTAATAATAGTAGTCTATCAAATAATAATAATGATAATAATTCATATATTCGATTTAAAAGTAATGGAAAAAATGATAATAATTTCAAAAATAGAAATCATATCCAAACTGAAACAAACTTAATTTTAAATAATAACTATGAATCAGAGCATAATAGCAGTGATAAAAATAGTGATAATAATATAAATACAATGATAAAAAAGAGAGTAAATATTAGAGAAAAAACAAAAGGATTATCTGATAATTTAAATTTTTTAAAACAAAATTTCAGAGATGAAAATATTGTTTTACAAAACGAAGTAAATTTAAATAAATCAGTAACAACAGAAAATGAGAATGAAAATGAAGATTTAATATCCTTAACAAATAGAGATTTAGCAAATTCAGAATTAGAAAGAATAATTCCTTCAATATTTTTAAAAAGAAAAAAGCATTTTAAAATATGGGAAGCAAATAAAGAAATGTTATCATTTTTAAATAACCATTACTTGGTATTTTGTAGAGAAGAACAATTAGAAGAATTTGTTTCATGTTTTAATATATATTTTAGAGAAATATTATTTTTTGTTACTGATCTTCATCCCTCAAGTAAATGGGAATTAATTCAATCAACATTTAAAAATGTAATTTGTATTGAAAGTTCATATTCAGACCAAGAACATTTAAATAAATTACATTTAAATAAATGTAAACATGCTTATATATTAAGTTATTCAGTTGAAAAAAGTTCAGTTTCCGATTCTGGAATTTTACCTTTAGTCAAATTAATAGAAGAAAATTACGAAAAATGCAAATATACATTGGAATTAGTAGATGAATTAAATGTAAGATATTTATCATCGAAATTAATAGAAGATGAAAATGAAGAAGAAGAATTAATAAATAATAATAACATAAACAATACTTTAATAACATCTAAAAAAGCATCTTCTCTTCCTGTGATATTATGGCCTAAATATGCTAAAAGTGATATTTTTTTTTCATCATCCTTAGATTCTTTAATGGCATATTCATATCATAATGAAGGTTCATTAGAAATAATAATGAAATTATTAGGAATAAGTGATGGAATATCTTTAAAAGATATAAAAGCTAATTCTTCAATAAGTATTTATAGATTTATTGGTAGATCAGATTTAAGAACTGAATTTGAAACAATTGTTCGTTATTTTCTTTTATTAGACCCTCCTGTTATTCCAATTGCTGTTTATAGAATGAGTAATACTGAAAATGAATTAAAAAATGAAATGCCATATATTGTAACTAATCCTAAAAAAGATTTAGAATTGAATCAATTTGATCAAGTTATTTGTATTGGAAAAAATACTGGTTTTTTTGAAAAATTAAATCCAGCAGATTTAGAAACTTCTTCTTTTGATCAAAGTTTTGATGACTCAAGTTCTGATTCTTTTAATTTTGACTCTATTAATTCATCTGTTAAATTAAGAGATGAAAAAGAAGAAAAAAAGGGAGAATTAGAAGATTTAACTGAAGAAGAGTTATTAGATATTTTAAAAAATGAAATTCAATATTTTAAAAGCGGAGAAATTAACACTAATATTTTAAAGAACAATAAAGGAAGAAGTTCAAATACTTCTTCAGTTAAAGAAAGTAAATTTACAAGAAATAAAAAAAAAAAATTAACTACAAATGTAGAAAAAAGCTCTTCTGAAGAAGATGAAGATGAAAAAAAAATGAAATTTACAGAAGTTAAATTAAATTTAGTTGATGTTGACAATGAAAATAATAAAATAAGTTCAGATGAAATTTCAGGAAAAAATAGTAGTTCAATTTCAAGTGAAAATTCACATTCAAAAAGTAAAAAATCAAAATTAAACAGTGAAAATTCTAGAAGTTCAAATTCAGAATCAAAGTCAAAAATGGAAGAAGGAAAATCAAGTATTCATGGAGATAATATTCTTAAAGCTCCTTCATTAATAAAAGTTGGAGGAATTGGGAAAAATAGTACAAAAGACTCTGAAAAGCTAAATGCAAATAATATTGCCATAAAGGATAATGAAGAGGAAAAAGAATTAATTGAAGATAAAAAAAAAGAAGAAAAATTAAAATTAAAAGAAAATAATACAAATAATAATTTCCTTAAAAAAGATGTTAAAAAAAAAGAGATAAATACCAAAGATAATAATAAAGAAAGTAGCTTAGATATAAATAAAAATATTAACAAAAAAAATCAAATTAATGATAAAGATTATAAAGAGGATATTAAAGTTAATACAATGGTTACAAAAGAAGTTAACAACAAAAAAAACAAAGAAGATAATATAATAGACAATAAAAAAGAAAATATAAAAGAGAGCGTAATGGAAAAAATATATGAAGACAACAAAGAAAAAAACAAATTAAATACTGAAGAAAACAAAAAGTAATCAGAAAAATTTATAAATAATTTTTGAATAATTCTATATTATAAATAAAAAAATACAATAAAAATATATAATAAATTAAAAAAACTTTTTCTTCTTTAAACAATAAAATCATATTATAATAGAATAATTATATATATTAATTGATGTCTAAAATAAATATATCTTGCAATTCAATTAATTACAAACATATTAAAAAAATTTTTTTTTGAAATTGAATATATAATGAAAAATATTGGTGGAATTGTGTGAAAATAAATTTAATTAATATTATATCTTTTTATATTTCAATGATTTTTAATTAAAATATTCCTTTTTATAAAATATATTTCTTTTACCTGAATATGAAAAAAAATAATTAAAATCCAAAAATTCTTAATTTAAAAATAAATTAATATAAAAAAGAAAAAATGCAACGTCCAGGAAGTGCCTTATCAAAACTTCGTAACCAACAGAAAAATTTAAAAGCTACAGTATCTCACAATCCAATGCAAGAAAAGAAAACATATTCAAAAGAAGAATTTATAAAAAATAGAGATTTCGAAGGAGCAATAACTTTATTAGAACATGAAAAACTTTTAAACAGAGAAAATATAAATAATCAACTTTGGCTTGCATACTCATATTTCCATAATGGAGATTTTCCAAGTGCATTAGAAATATATAATAATTTAATGAAGAAACCAAATTATGATTTAAATTTACATACTTATAAAGCATGTTGTTTATATGCT
>JAEEGK010004723.1_pt1 | contig 33240 bp, 24 predicted proteins | sample 8958771 | NCBI WGS metagenome assembly JAEEGK01 (sample SAMN16246547, study PRJNA631951) | gut metagenome | biome: gut microbiome; feature: rumen; material: SC-attached | host: Bos | place: Iran: Karaj | collected 2018-10 | reverse complement strand
CATTACCAGTCAGCAGCTGCAGAATATAAACAGCAATTCAACGGAATATACGAATGTTTATTCTGCTGTAGTGCTTGAGTATCAGGGAAACATTGAAACTATTCCCTTTACTATGTCTGCCCAAAGCCTGGAATATGATTTAGACGGAAGGATTTTACATCTTTTAACAGGAAAAGAGCGCATTGTTAATTTAATTCTTGGTAATGGAATGTCTTTTTATCAGGATTATGATTACCTTCTTCCATGGCTTAATTCTCAGGGATTTGTCTGTAACCTCTTGTATATTGATGATCCATCTTTTACATCTACGCTGGATTTGTGTACTGGACCACTTGTAGTTTTGGGTGACAGCAAAATAAATATTGAAAATGCAATTGCCATAGAAAATTACATTCTTTCACAAAAAGGAAACGCCTTCTTCGCGCTCAGCCCTTATTCAGTTGATATTGAAGGAGACTGGTCACTAACACAAAATAAATATACAAATCTCGTAGAAGTACTTGAAAACTGGGGAGTGACCTTCCTGCCAGAAATTGCCGCTGATATTTCCTGCTCAAAAATTACTTTGTACAGCCAGAATCAGGATGATAATTCATTTACACAAGCCAGCACCTATACTCAGGTATTAAATTATCCTTTCTGGATAAATCTTCTTCCTCAGGAAAACTGTAAGGGAGGAATGACTTTATTCTGGCCGGTTTCACTTGAACTGTCACAAAATGCCCAAGCTTATCTTATTTCCAGTCCTTATGCTTATTCAATTCCAACAGACAAAAATACGCCGGAAAGAATGATTGAAACAAATCCTTTTATGTTTGAACAGATGGATAATTCAGATAAAATCAAGGAGACCAAAATCCTTGGCGCAAAAATTACAGGCCAACTCAGCGGATTATTTAATGCAATTACCTGCAAAGATTCAAATATAATTGTTGTATCAGATCCATATTTTGTAAACAGTCTTATGATTGGCTATAACGGTGGAAACTACGGAGATTATCGTAATTTTGATTTTTTGACTAATTCACTTTTGCAATTAAATGGTGAAAGTGAACTTGCCCAGTTACAGGGAAAAAATAAAAATGATACTTCACTTTATAAAATAAAGGACCAGCAGACTTTTTATAAATATACCTTTATTTCTTATCTGATTTTATTCGCTTTAATTCCGATTATAATTCTGCTTTGTGGAATCGGAATCTTTATTTTAAATAAAATCAAAACTGCTAAAAAAATTGATGAACTTTTGTTGAATGAAGGCGAAAGTGAAAGTGAAAATGAAAGTGAAGTTAGGAGCAGGAATTAAAATGAAAAAAATAAATATAAAGCAAAATAAAAATCTCATATTTTTATACGCACTTGTCTTAATTCTCGCACTTTTATACCTGCTTTCTTTTGTAAAAAAGACTGATAAGCGAAAAGCTGTAAACACGGCGCTTATTAATTCTAAATATCAGGATTCAATTAATAAACTTCAACTTTCAAATGCCCAAGGTTTACTGGAAATTACAAAAAAAGATGGAATCTGGTTTGCAGGGGATTTTCCGGCTGATTCGGAGCGTGTAAATAATTTTCTTAAAAATCTTACAAAAATCAGAACTCTTTACAAATTACAGGAGCTTAAATCAAACAAGGCCTCACAGTCAGAAAGCTTAAATGAAATATACGGATTTGATGAAGCTAACAAGTTTGTTCTGAGATATTTTTACAATGAAAGTGATTTTATGGATTTAATTTTTGGCAAAAATGATTTTTCTCAAACTTCGAGATATTTGATGACTTCAAAATCTACAGCTATATTTGAAGTTGATAATTTACTTGAACCATATCTTACACTTTCAAGACAAATCTGGTGCGAGCCATATATGATTTCTCACATAATTCCTGGAAAAATTGACAGCGATATGATTATGAAAATCAAAATTAATTATGACAACAATGAAATCATAAAGGATTCACAATCTGAAAACTGGAAAACAAATTGCTCTAAGCTTCTTGATTTAAGGCATGGTGGTTTTCAGGAGCTGAATAAAAATGGAAATACAGAAACTAGCACAGATTCAACTTTTGAAAAAAATCAGGCAGAAATGATTCTTTCCCTTGAACTTGGAAATAAAAACAGCATAAAAATTACTATATCACCTGATGATAATTCTTCTGAAAATATAGGACAATATCAGGTTCAAGCCCAATACTATCTGAACGCAAGCAATCAGATTTTTACCTGCAATTCTCAAATCAGTTTATGGACCTACAATAAAATCAAAGAAATAATGTTATAAATAAAATGGGCTATAAGGCCAGCCCATATTCCTTTAGATTTTTTATAAGTTATACGTAAAATTATATGAGCCGCAAGGGCATTTATTACTGACAGCCAGCCTAAATAAAGATGAGCAAAAGCAAAGAGCAGGGCAATCATTATTTCACAAAGAATAGATATGCGAGAAGTAAAATCAGCAGATTTTTTGACAGAAACTTTTAATTCCACAAATTTTAAAAGACTTTCAGGAAGATAAAAACGGTATAAAACTTCTTCATAAAAAGCAGAAAATAAAAAGCCAAGCAGGCAGAAAAGCCATTCTTTAAAGTTTTGCGGTAATTCAAATTGTATTTTTCTGTCAACCTTTATAAAAAGCACATCAATTGCCTTAAAAATTAATGAAGAAAAAAATAATAATCCAAGTGTAAAAACAAAAGGGAGCAGCTTTATAAAAGAAAAGGCTTCATCATTGTATAAAGAATAAATAAAAATACTAAAAAGACATAAAATAAGGTTACGCCAGGGAAAATTCCATGAAAAAGAAAGATTTAAGTCGTGATTAAGCGGATAAAAGAGGGGAGGAAGGGCAAAAAAAATAAAAATCAGCAAAAAAATTGTAATTTCTAGAATAAAAGAATGTTTTTTCATGTAATTTATGGTATTATAATAGAAAAAGAGGTTTTTGTGTACTTTCTTGTAGCGATAATAGTTATTTTAATTCTTCTTTTGGGGCTTGGCGCATTTTATTCTGTCTTCAGTAAAAAGATTGAGTTTTTTATAACTGGATTAGATTCAAAGTTTACTTTTTCTGATTTAAAACTTTTGTGGAATGTTTCACAGATTTGTGAACTCGAACAGCCTACATCTTTATTCTGGTCAATGCAGTCTTTAACAAGATGTATGGCTCATATTACAGCCGATGCAGCCCAGCATAATAAAGAAAATGATGAAAAGACTCAGAAACTTATTTCCAAGCTTTTTGATTATCGTACAAAACTCCAGAATGAAACTGACAGTAAAAAAGGACTTGATTCAACTCTGTATCTTGATAAAGGACAAAAACTAAGAATTATTCTTCCTGGTCAGGGGGTTTTTACTTCCAAAATTCTTAACAACGGTAAGGAAATAATTATATCAGTTCCACGCAAAAAAGAGATGATTCCTATTTCAGCCGAAAACTGGATGGGAAAAGTAATCAGCGTTTATTTGTGGCGCGCAAATGATGCAAGATATGTATTCGATACCTCCGTAATCAATCACGGACTTTTTATTGGAGAACCTTCAATTTCCATAAAACATTCAAACAATCTTGTAAGAACTCAAAATCGCAAAACAGTAAGGGCTAAATGTAATATTCCAGCAAATCTTTATATACTTACACAACAGCATACAAATACATCTTCTGTAGAAACACAGACAGGCTATAAATGTATTCTTGAAGATATTTCTGAATCAGGTGCTTTAATTCATATTGCAGGTAAAGGTCAGCAAAATGTTATGCTTAAACTGCAATTTAATATTCAGAGTATTTTAATTATTATGGTTGGAGTAGTGCGCACTGTAGAATATAATCCACAGCTTAATGAATCTCTGCTGCATTTTGAATGTACAAGCATAGAACCAAGCATGAAGAATGAAATTCTAAGTTTTGTTTATAATATGCTTCCTGAACGCGAAAAAGAAGTTTATGAGGCAATTTCAATGACCTCTCAGGATGAAAAGGAAGATAGCGAAACAAATAAAAATGCTGAGAATGAAGTAGCCGCTGAAAACGCAAGTGCAGCAAGTACTAGTCAAGACAATCAGACCACAAGTGAAGAAAATATCGTAAATTCAAATACAAGTGATAATATAGATAGCTCGGAAGGCAAGGCTGAAGCAGATATTTTCAGTCTTGATGATGTTTAATAAGTAAGGACATTATTGATGAAAAAAATATTTTTAATTTTGCATTTTTTCTTTCTTTTGACTCTTTGCTATTCTCAGGATTTAAAGGTGCAGTTTTTAAAAGGAAATATTGCTGAAAAAACTGCAGCTGTACGGGAAGGAAGTGGACAGGATGGTAAATGGCTTACAGATCAGGCTATGACTTTTATTCTTCAGAATAAAGAATATCTTGGAAATGACAGAGAACTGGCGGCACTTGCAGTTGCTACAGTTTTATCAATCACACCGGATTATATAATTCCACTTAATTCTAGCGAAAAAGAAAGTCTTGTAAATAATTTAATCAGAGTATTCAATACATTCAATGAAAGCAATAACGTTCAGATTGCTGTTATTTCTAAAATTGTAAATCTGGATAAATACCTTCCTACAGCATCTTTCCTGACGATTTTAAATAATTATTTAATTGAAATTCAGCCTCAAACTAATGATACAGGTATTTTATACACAGTTATTTCTGCTGTTGGTGATATTGGAAATAATGTTTCCTTCACAATTCTTTATAACTCCCTGTATGACAGGCGTTTTGTAAACTACACAGCCGAAATCGAAAATTCAATTGTAAAACTTATTCCTAATTCACGAAACGAAGTACTTCAGATTGTAAGAAGTAAAGATATTAGCAAAATAAATAAAATTTTAGCATTAATTCAAAAAAATTCACAAATTTCTCAAAATTTTTTGTCAGAAGTTGCAGAAAATGTTTTAAATGAAACTATATTAATGATAGACAATTCTTCTGATAAAAATGAATTGGTAAATTTGCAGATTTATGCCTTGCAGATTCTTAATGAGAACAAATGGACAAGAGCTTCTAAAACAGTCCTGTCTTTCTTTGAACTTGCAAAAAAAGAATTCAAAGAAAAACTTATGCAAGAAGAAAATTTTGTTCAAGTTATTTCTTCATTAATCAATATTGCACCGATTGATTCTGTTTCACCATTAATTAAGTATCTGGGAGAATTGAATTCTCAGGTAGAAAACAACATTGAGGTTTCTCAGAGTGTTGCCCTATCTGTAATTAATACTCTTGGTGCTATCGGTGATAAGTCGGCATTTGATACATTGCTATCAGTTACTTATTTGGATTATTCTGAATCTGTTCTGTCAGCTGCCCGAAAAGCACTGGCAGGACTACGATGGTAAAATATTCAAATAATTCAATTTTTATTGCAGTTTTTATCTGCATTTTCTGTATTTATTCTGGACTCGTTAAAGTAAGGGATAGAAATAAATTTTCTTCAATTCTGAACCCTTCTGAAATTTGTTATCTGGAAGGAAAGCTTTTATCTTCGCCTGTAAAAACAGCTAACGGTAAAAATTATACTGCAAATTTTGCGGTGAGGGCTGCAAAAGATGAGAGGGAAATTAAATCAACTGCATACGGAAATATAAGGGTTTTAATACCAAAAGAATCGGTTGAAGCATTTTACCCCGGTAAATTATATACACCTTCAAAAGTAAAAGGAGCATTTTTGTGGGAAGCCGGCGGAAGCTATATAATTCATGGTAAAATGAATAAGGATTTTTTTATAATTTCATATTGTGAAAATGGATTGTTTGGTAATTCTTTTGCAGAAAAATTAGATTATTTACGAGCTCTTGCTAGATTACAGTTCAAACGATTGATGTATGCCTGGGGAAGTGCAGGTGGATTACTTTTAGCACTTTTATCAGGGGCAAAAGAATATACCGAAATCGATATAACAGAAGCCTTTAAAAAAGCAGGCTTATCTCACATTCTGGCCTTATCTGGAATGCACTTGTCAATGTTTTCTGGAATTGCAATATTTGCAGGAAAGAAAATTGGCAGAAAAAAATTGACTTTTATAATTCGTATTATTGCGCTTATTCTTTTTGTATGGTTTGCAGGTTTTTCACCATCATTATTAAGAGCTTTTATTTGTAGTATGCTTCTGCTTATAGCTGCAATTTCGAATGTAAAAGAACCGGATATGCTGATAATTTTATCTTTTAGTTTTTTACTTCAGCTCATGATAAGTCCGCAAAGCTATAACAATACGGGTTTTATTTTATCATATGGTGCCCTGGCTGGAATTCTTATATTCAATTCCTTTTTCCGAAAATATTTAGTCAGATTTTTGCCCGGATATGTCAGTGCATCTTTATCATCATCTGCTTCTGCGCAAATCTTTACAGCTCCTTATTCACTAAAAACTTTCGGTACTTTTGCACCAGTCGGAATTGTAGCAACAACAGTAGTTACTCCTTTTATTACTATCTTTATTTATTCTGGTTTGTGTCTTATTATTCTGTGTCTGATTTTTCCATTTTTAGTAAAACCTAGTGGATTTTTTGTAAATATTTTGTATACTATTATCAAATTATTGGTATCATTTTTTTCTAAATTCACGATAATTTCAATTTAAGAAAATAAGGAATAAGATTTTGAAGCATCCTGATTACAATTCTCCTGCAGAATTAAAAAAAATATTGGAAGAAAAGGGTTTTTCAATGCAAAAAAAGTTCGGACAGAATTTTTTAATCAATCCGGATGCACGATCTAAAATAATTCAGGCTCTTGACGTAAAAGAAAACACTTCAGTTTGGGAAATCGGTCCGGGACTGGGTTCAATGACAAGTGAACTGCTGGATAAAAAATGCAATGTCACTGCTTTTGAAATTGATAAAGGATTTATTCAACTTTTAAAAGAATATTTTTCAGACTATATTCAGGCTGAAAAATTTACCCTTATTGAAGGCGACGCTATAAAAAACTGGAAAATTCAGGCAAAAAATGCTCCAATACCAGAACGTTTTTTTGGTAATTTGCCATACAATATTGCGGCAACCTTAATTGCAGATACAATCGAACAAAACATCCGATTTGAAAAATGTGTTTTTACAGTTCAAAAAGAAGTTGCACTCAGAATGGCCGCAAAGCCGGGAAGTGCTGATTATTCTTCTTTCTCTGTTTTATGTCAGTGGGCTTATGATATAAAACCTTTATTCGATTTATCAGGTTCAAACTTCTGGCCAAAACCAAATGTAGATTCAAGGGCTGTATTATTTACCAGAAAAGAAGATTTCCCTAAGTGTAAAAATCCACAACTATTTATAAAAATGCAGCGTGCTTTATTTTCATCAAGAAGAAAAACCGTCCGAAATAATCTTGCAGGCTTCTTAAACAATAATGAATTAACACTTTCTGTATTAAATGCCGCAGGAATAGACCCTATGAAACGGGCAGAAGTACTTACAATTGAGCAAATGTTACATTTATCAGACACAATTCAGTCTTTGCGAGGGTAAAAAGTGAATTACATTAAAAATAATATCGAAATTATAAATGAAAAAATTGAAAAGGCAAGGATTAAAGCTGGCAGAAAAGATAATAAAATAAAACTACTTGCTGTCAGCAAATTTCATCCTGCAGAAAGCGTAATTGAAGCAATCAATGCCGGCCAGACTCTTTTTGGCGAAAACCGAGTACAGGAAGCAGACAAAAAGTTTTCTCAGCTTTTTGAAAATTATACAAATATAAATCTTCATTTAATTGGTCAACTTCAGTCAAACAAGGTAAAAACCGCAGTCAAAATTGCAAAATGCATTCAGTCTGTTGATAGAATCCCTTTACTGGAACTTATTGAAAAACAATGTACAATTCAAAATAAAAATATTGAAATCCTCCTGGAAGTTCATACCGGTGAAGAAAGCAAAAGTGGCTTTGATTCCGAAAAAGAATTATACAATGCATTAGATTTACTTGCTCAGAACAAATATCCGCATATTATACCAAAAGGCTTTATGACAATGGCGCCTTTTACTTCTGATGAAAAACTCATACATAAATCCTTTGAAACTTTACGCAAAATACAAGAAAATAGTTTAAAAAATTATACAAATTTAGAATTAAAAGAACTTTCAATGGGTATGTCTAATGATTACGAAATAGCAATTCAAGAAGGTTCAACTATCGTTAGAATCGGTACAGCAATTTTTGGAGAGAGGAATTATTAAAATGAAAGTAATTGACTATAATTTTAGATTCAATTTCAAACATTTTCATAAATTCAATCATACAACAAAAACACTTATTACTATCTTAGTATTTTTATGTCTGATTACGCCACTATGTGCACAAAATAATACAACAAATACTGCAAAAGCAGATAATTCAACAGAAAGCACAATCCCTCAGGGAATTCTTGACTTCAGACGCTTTGAAATAATCACTCTTGGAGCTCTTCCTTTTATTACGCTTGATGTAACTTTAGGTTATTCCATGTTTCAGTTTGTAGACAATCGCTTTATTAAAGGAAATAGCAATTATGCTTTTCCAAATCCTTTTAAAACAAGTGGAAATTATAATACAGATGAAATGAAAGCCATAATAATCACCTCTGTAGGTATTTGCATTGGAATTGGAATAAATGATTTAATATTCAATATAATCAGAAGAAATAAAATAAAACTTCAAAATACTCAGAATACTATAAATATTACACCAATTGAAGAAGATCCTGATGCAATAAAAATCGAAGTACCTTCAAAAATCACAGAAGAAGATGATGATTCTGAAGTTATATTTTTGGATAATCAAGAGTAAAATATGCCTTTTTTCAGTGCAAAAGTTCCCCAGGATTACGAAAAAGGGGAACGCCTTGACAAATATATTGCCTCTTTGCCAAATGGAATGAACCGCTCTAAACTAAAAAGTGGTGTGACAGAAATCTTAATTAACGGCAAAAAATCAAAGCTTTCACAAAAAATGAAGGCAGGAGATCAAATTGACATCCAATGGGAAGAAAATATTCCCGATGACATAGAACCTCAGAACATCCCACTTGATATCATTTATGAAGATGAAAATGTCACGGTTGTTAATAAAAAACAGGGGATGGTAACTCATCCAGCTTGCGGAAACTGGGACGGAACTCTGGTTAACGCTCTTTTATACCACTGGCAGCGAGCTTCAATTCAATTATCAAAAGAAGGAAGCGAAAGCGAGATTTTAGCAGAACGCAGACCGGGAATTGTTCATCGACTGGACAAGGAAACTTCCGGCATAATAATTACTGCTAAAAATCGTGACAGCGAAGAATGGCTTCAGGCTCAATTCAAAGATAAGAGCCTCCAAAAGGAATACATTTTAATAACAACAGGACGTCCACCGGCTCCTTATGGTGACATTCGTACACAGATAATTCGAGACCCCAAAAACAGACACAGATTCAAAGCTGTTGAAAATACAGACCAGGGAAAATACGCAAGAACACTTTTTCACTGTATTTCCTGCTATGGAAACTATTCTCTTATCCGCGTCCGAATAAAAACCGGTCGAACTCACCAGATTAGAGTACACATGAAATATCTGGGTTGCCCAATCCTGGGAGATTCAATTTATAATAAGTCTGATTCAAACTTTCCAGAAGCAAGTTTGTGCCTTCATTCACAAAAATTAAAAATCAGGCTTCCCGGACAAAAAGAATATTCAACCTTCAGAACAAAAACTCCAAAACGCTTTTTAGAAGTAGAAAAAAAACTCAAAACAAAATACCCAAAAACAATTCTTTAGCATATGTTTGCTTATCAGGAAATGCAAAATGAATACAGAAAAAATAAAGATTATAAGTGAACCAAGCTCAGATAAGCCATTTCTTGTAATTTATAAAGCTTCCGGGATTCCTTCAGCTCCCCTTAAAGCAGATGATGAAGACAATGCTTTTTCATATGCCGCAAAAATATTTCCCCAAATCCTTAAAGTTTCTTCTTCTCCAGACCGCAAACCAATAGAACACGGACTTATCCACCGAATTGACAATGTAACTTCTGGCTTGCTTTTAATTGCTGCCAGCCAGGATTTTTATAATTCATTAATTGACCAACAAAAAGCCGGCCATTTTTACAAAACATACAGCGCGGAATGTGAAGATTTTATACAAAATCCAGAAGAATTAGAAGGATTTCCTCCACTGACAAAAGATTTACAGAATCTTCACACTTCAATCATTATGGGCAAAACAATAAGCATAAGTTCATTTTTTAGAAATTACGGAAAGGGAGGAAGCCAGGTTCGTCCTGTAACGAAAGATTCCAATCCAGCAGCCTTAAAAAAACTTGGAAAATTGATTGAATACACAACAGAAATAAAACAAAGCAAAAATCACAATTCAAAACTTACACTGGAATGCAAAATCAATTCAGGCTACAGGCATCAGGTAAGGTGTCATCTGGCCTGGTTGGGATTCCCAATAATAGGGGATAATCTTTACAATGCACATTATAAAAACTGTGAAAATACTGTCTCAACAGAAAGCCCAATTAAGTTTTCTGCAACAAAATTAGAGTTTACTTATAAAGGAAAAGTCTTTGAGTTTTCCTTCGTATAATAATTCTCTTTTCTTTATTAAAATAGAATGATTTGACCAAAATGCAGATTTTTGATATTATATATTTAGTCAAGCCCGGATGGCGGAATTGGTAGACGCGCTAGGTTCAGGTCCTAGTGGGAGCAATCCTGTAGGAGTTCAAGTCTCCTTTCGGGTAAAATACGGCTTTTATCCTTTGTGATGAAAGCTTTTTTTATTTTAAACAGCTGTACAAGGCAATAACAATAAAAACTAAAGCCAGAATACAAACCAGATAAATCCAAATCGGAAGTTTTGATTCAGAAGCCGTCTTATTTTTTTTACTACGGAAAATATCAGCAAAAGAAAAGAAATCTTTTTTTCCGCCTTTTCTCTTGCCTTTGTTTTTTAGATTTTTACCACTTTCTCCAACAAGACCAGAACCAATTATTGACTGAGAAGGAGGAACCGCATATCCACATTCAGGACAGCCATGTATGAACTCGTCCGTGGTTCCGACTCTTCCGCAATGAGGACAACGAACTGCAGAGAAAAACTTTCCGCAATTGGTACATACTCTTGCGTTTTGTGCAACCTCAGCACCACAGCTTTCACAGAAAAACTTTGCTTTTTCGTACTTTTCAAATACTTTATTCTTCTTCATACATATTATAGATATTCAAAATTACAAACTTTTCGTTAGGAAACTCAAGGTAATCATTCACTGTTGCAGAAAAGGATTTACATTCAAATTGATTGGAGTAGGTTACATATTTTATATTTGTATTTTTTTCAATTCCTTCAAAATCTTCAGGATTATCTATCTGGCAGGTAATTTTTTTACCATCATATTCAAGATATTTACCGGAAACAAATTGACCTGTTATTGGATTTGTAAGGATGTAATAGCCTTTAGCAGGAACTTCATTATCTTTATTACTATTTAAAAGCATATCTACAGAAAATAAAGCTTCGTTTTCATCATCTTCCGAGTCAAAAAAAGAATCATCAGAAATATTGTCTGCTTCTTTTGTTGTTTCAATTTCTCCAAAGATTTTATTAAATACATTTTTTATTTCATCTTCTTCAAAGGATGATAAAATATAATCAACATCAAGAGCTTCTGCTTTTTTTAATTCAATATCACAAAGACTGTAAGGAGTATAAAGAAAAAACAAAATCTTTTTTCCGACAATCCCGCTCTTTATAAATTGAGCCAGGATTTTCCAGTGACGCGGATATTCACTTGCATTTGTTATTACAATATCCGGCTGAATCTCTTCAATATTGTCCATAGCTTTTAAAAGCCAGGAATAATTGATTATTTCTATATTCTTTTCTTTTAAGATGGAATTGAGCTCTTCTGTAACAAAATTATCTTCATTAATTATCAATGCTTTCATTTTTTAATCCTAACTATAGGCATTATCGGTTTATTCTGTCCCCAAATTAACTACAGTGTAATCATAAATAATCCAGATGCCTTCCTTCTGGCGTACTTTATAGGTATAGCTCTTTTTTTCGTGATAGTTAGGATATTTAAACCATTCTGTAACAACTACATTTCCTTCTGTAGGAGTATAAGTTGTTTTTTCAATCTGGAATTTTTCAGGAATAGCAATGATGTCATTCTCAATTCTTGACTGCATTAAATCGCCCTTATAATTTTCCAGCATTCTTTCACGTTCCTGAGCAGATACTGTCATATATTTTCGTTTAAGATTAGGATTACGTTTTAATAAAGATTCTACATCCATATAAAGGAAATACTGATTCCACAAGGATTTCTGTCTTGCTATGATTGTCTGTTCAACAACCTTATCCGGCGCAAGTTCTTCAGGTTTAAGAATCTGAATATTTTCGGTACTTACAGGAATAAAAGAAGAAGAGCCGGCAGATGGAGAAGGGCGGACTTCCAAAGTAAGTCTGTTAGATTCAAGGGAAATATACTTTGATTTATAAAGTTCAGGGAAGAAAGATAATTCAACATAGTAAACTGATGGTTCTGGAATTGAAATATAATTTTTTAAATTTTCAACAAAGGAATATTCCTCGCCCTGTTCAAGAGCAATTTCTCTAAAATATACAGTCTGATTTGTTGTTCTTTTTTCAATTATCTGATTGGTAAGCTGCAGCTGATTATTTTTTACCGTATATACATGAAAATCAATACTGAACATTCTGTCATCAGCCAATTTAAAACGCAATGTTTCAGGACCATTATTTTTTACTGTAACATGAATATTAACAGGATTATCAACTGAATCACCAGGGTAATAAAGTGTTCTGTTATAATATTTTATAGAAATGCTGGCATTGGAAAAATCAGAATTATTTTTCTGAGCGAAAATAACTGTCTGTCCAAAAATAAAAAGAGTTGATATAATTACCAATAGTTTACAGTTTTTCAAAGTAATCTCCTTGATTATTTATACAATTATATTATTTTTATCGGAATTTTTAAATGAAATCATTATCATCTTCATTAAAAGATTTAATTCATTCCTGGCCTCAAATGCAAGCCGCAGTAAATTTTGTTACTGACGGAAATAAAGCTTTTCCAAAAATAATAAAGGGAATGCAGGGAAGTTCATTTTCTTTCTTTTTAAATGAACTCGAAAAAACAGTTCATTTTACCAATCTTCAGGCAATACAATACAATAACGCAAAAAGATATACGGAACAAAAACTGGACACTTTTTCAAATGATCTGGTAATCATTGTTCCGGGAGAACTTGAAGCCCGCAATTTATATAATGATTTAATTACAATTCTTGATAATACAGAGATTTATATTTTCCCTGCCTTCAGCAGTATTCCATACAGAGCAGCTGCACCAGGTTCGGTTGTCTTTGGAAAACGTGCAGGTGTACTTGCAAAAATACTGGATAAAACAAACCTTATAACAACCAAAAGCTTTAGGATATTTATTTTTACTCAACGTTCTTTTATAACACCAGTTCCAGCACCAGACAGCTTAAAAAACGTTTCATTAAGGCTTAATAAAAAGGATATTTTTGATACAACAAAAATCTCACAAAAATTGATCCAGATGGGATATATTCGGGTTTCTAAAGTTGCTGCAAAAGGGGAGTTTAGTCTTCGCGGTGAAGTTCTTGATATTTATCTTCCTCTTGATGAAAATCCAACCCGAATTACCTTTGACTTTGATCAAATTGAATCATTCAAAGAGTTTGAAGTAGATTCCCAGACAACCTTAAAATCAAAAGAAAATATTTTTATTTATCCAATGAAAGAAGTAATCTGGAATGAAGATTTAATATCAACTCTAGAAAATAAACTCGCAGAATACCAGGAAAGTGCAATTTTGCAGAATGATTCTGACAGCACTTATGAAGTTTCAAACATACTTTCTGCCAAATCCATACATCTTCCTTTTACCCAGCAAGCTTTAACATATCAAAATCAAATGCTTGAAGAATTAAAAACAAAAGGAAGTTCAGAAGGCGAGGAATTATTTTATCATTTTATCTGGGACAAGCAATATTCCGTAAAGGATTATTTTTCTGATAACACCTTATTTCTCTTTTTTGATCATGACCGTCTGTGTAATTCTGAAATTGCAATCAACCGCGAGTTTATGGGAATGTACAGAAAGGCAAGGGAAGAATTGCCAGTACTTCCACCAGATTTAATTAAGTTTAATTTTGAAAATCTGCAAAAACAATGCTTAGATAGTATATTTTTTAAGACAATAAACACAAATATTGAACAAGAAAACACAGTGTCAGATATTTCAGACAGTAATAATGAAGAAAAATCACCAGAAGATAAGGATTCTGTCAACCAAAATCCTTCTATAATCCAGCTTGATATGGAACCGGCAAGAAGCTTTTTTGGTAACCTTACTTTTATGAAAGAGGAGCTGGATAAGCTCAAGGCCGACAAATGGAATGTTTATATTTATGCCGATAACGAAAATCAAAAGCTCAGAATAAACGAGATTTTCAAAGAATATACAAATCCAGAAGACAAAAATATTATTCCACTTAAACTTATTCCGCAGGCAATTACAGCTGGCTTTATTATTCCAGAAATCAAGCTCCTTGTAATTCAGGAAAATGAAATCTTTGGACGTAGAAAATACATTCCAAAATCACTGAATAAATCAAAAAGTCAGCCTATTGATACTTTTGTTGAATTAAATCCGGGAGATTATGTTGTTCATGTAAACTGGGGTATTGGTCTTTTCCATGGAATTGAACGCGTAAAAGCAATGGGAAACGAGCGAGATTATATCAAACTTGAATATGCCGATGAAGAATACGCACTGGTACCGATAGAGCAGGTGAACCTGGTTCAAAGATATATTGGAAACGAAGGTGATAAACCAAAGCTTGACAGAATTGGAAGTAAAGCCTGGGAAAACAGAAAGAGCAAGGTTCAAAAAGCAGTTGAAGACTTAGCTCAAAAATTAATTGACTTATATTCACGAAGAAAAGCTTCTGCCGGCTTTGCCTTTCCAAAAGAAACCGAATGGCAGTCAGCCTTTGAAGCCGTTTTCCCTTATGAAGATACTCCTGACCAAATCACTGTAACCGAAGAAGTAAAAGCGGATATGGAAAAACCAGTTCCTATGGACAGACTTGTCTGTGGTGATGTTGGTTATGGAAAAACAGAAATTGCTATGCGTGCTGCTTTTAAAGCCGTTATGGGTGGCAAACAGGTTGCTTTTCTTGCTCCAACAACAATCCTTGCCGAACAACATTATGACACCTGTATCGAACGCTTCAAAAACTTCCCTGTTAAAATTGCAAGATTATCACGCTTTGTTTCTCCTGCAGAACAGAAAAAGATTCTTTTCAAGCTTATGATGGGTGAGGTGGATATTCTTGTAGGAACTCACAGAATCATCCAGAAAGATGTAAAGTTTAAAAACCTGGGACTTATGATAATTGATGAAGAGCAGAGATTTGGTGTAAAAGACAAGGAAAAATTAAAGACAATCAAGAATAATATTGACTGTCTTACGCTTTCTGCAACTCCAATTCCTAGAACGCTGCACATGAGTCTTCTTAAAATCAGAGATATGAGTCTTTTAACGACACCGCCACAAAACCGCCAGCCAATTGAGACAGTAATTGATCATTATTCAGATGAAAAAATTGCACAGGCAATCAGACGAGAGCTTGAGCGAGACGGTCAGGTATTTTATCTTCATAATAGAATTGAAACCTTAATGGAAGTTCGTAAAAAAGTTGAACAAATTGTACCGGAAGTTCTTGTTGATACTGCCCACGGTCAAATGACCAGCACTGAGCTGGATGATATTTTCCACAGATTTAAAATGGGTGGTTTCCACGTACTTATAGCAACTACAATCATAGAAAACGGTATTGATATTCCTAACGTAAATACAATCATCATTGATAGAGCTGATATGTACGGAGTTTCCCAGCTTTACCAGTTACGTGGAAGAGTTGGAAGAAGCGACCGTCAGGCTTATGCATATCTTTTTTATCCGCAAAACAAATCTTTATCTGAGGTTGCGATGAAGAGACTTCAGGTTATCAGCGATTTTACGGAATTAGGAAGCGGTTTTAAAATTGCCATGAAGGATATGGAAATCCGAGGAGCAGGTAATCTTCTTGGAAAAGATCAGTCAGGGGATGTATGTTCAGTAGGTTTTGATTTATACGTTAAACTTTTGAATGATGCAGTCAACCGCCTTATGAATCAGAAGGATTATAAAGCTGAAAATGAAGTTCTTATGGAATTGGAATATTCCGGCTTTATTCCTGATTCTTACGTTTCTAATCCACAAATTAAAATGGAAATCTATAAAAAGATTGCATCTATTACAACACAAGCTGAGTTTGATGGAGTACTTTCAGAATTAAATGACAGATTCGGTCCAATACCTGATGAAGTTTCAAGCTTGCTGGCTCTGGCTGAAATAAGGATTATTTGTCATCGATTAAATATTACAAGAATAAAAGAACAGAAAAATGAAGTTAAGATAATCTTCAGTTCTGTTTCTAATATTGCAATCGATAAAATTTTAAAACTTATAAAAGATAACCCGGGAACCATACGTATAAATCCAGTTGGTGAACAGGCGATTTATATTAAACTTGGAAAAATCGGCTTGAAGGAAAAATCTGAGTTTATAAGAGAAAAATTATCGCAACTGCTGTAATTACGTAACTTTCTATAATATGTATTCTGTCTACTATTATATATATAAAATTATACTTCCCTTTTATAAATGTAAGAAGTAGCATATAATTGTATATAGAAATAAAAAAAAGGAGTCCTCGTATGAAAAAACTGTCCAGATTATCTATTATATCTTTTTTATCTTTATTTGTTTTGTTATCAATTATTTCCTGCAAAAAGCAAGATGAATATCATGCCAATTCGGGAACGAAGCCTCCTGTAGAAAAACTTAAACTTTCTTTCCGTATTTCAAGACCGTCAACAGATTATCAAAGAGAAACACCAGATTCATTAACAATATATTTTGATGGTTCTGCTGCAAAAATTGAAGATATCGGTAAAGAACCATCCGGTGCTATTTCCATAAATCCTGCAATAAAAGGAAGCTGGGAATGGTCAAGTGATACAACTTTAGTTTTCCAGCCAGAAGAAAACTGGAAACTGGATACAACTTATAAAGTAACATTCAATCAGAACATATTTGCCGAAAATGTAACATTAATTAAAAAAGAAGAAACTTTCGAAACTCAGCAATTCAGGGTATCTATTTCACAATCAAATTTTTCCGTAGATCCTGAAAATCCCAACATTAAGAAGGTATATGTTACATTAAATGCCTCACATCCTATGCAAAAAGAAGACCTTGATAAAAAAATCACCCTTTCATTGCAGTCAGAAGGCAGTAAAAATACAACTAATTTGGATATAGGTTTTACAATTTCATTCAATAAAGATGCTACCCAAGCCTATATTATCAGTGAAAACATCCCGATTCCACCAAAAACTTCTAATCTTAAAGTTACTTTGAATTCAGGAATCAAATGTTCAGATGGTTCAGCAACATCAAAGGATTCTGACTGGTCAAATGTAGAAATCCCAGGTTTAAGTGATTATGTACGTATAAATAATATTTCCCATAATCTTGTAAAAAATAATGATAACAATTACGACCAGATTCTATTTATAGACACAAAAGGAGATATTTCTGTTGAAGAACTTAAGAAGCATTTAACAGTTTATATTCTTCCTGATGACAGGCCAGAAGAACAAGGCTGGAAGGAAGTAAAAAATTATTACTGGTATGATAATAAGGACTATATTACCGATTTAGTTATTTCTATGTCAAAAAAGATAGAAGCTGAGCCTATTCCGACAGAAACTCCATTCGCCTCATACAATTCCTTTAAATTCAAAGCACCTGCCGGGAAATATCTTTATGTCAAACTTTCTGCCGGACTTGTATTCCATGGTGGATATCGTCTGGATGAAGAAACAAGCAGAGTCCTTAAAGTTCAGAATTATCCTAAAGAACTTGGTATTCTTTCAGAAGGAACTATTCTTTCATTATCGGGCAGCAACAAGATGGCACTTTATTCACGAGGTATATCTGAAGTAACTTATACCCTTTCAAGAATAATGCCGAAAGATATTAATCATCTGGTTTCTATGTCTAACGGAAACATGAAAAAATTTTCTTTTGACAATTACAATTTCAACGAGAACAATATTGCAGAATCTAAAACCATACGCCGTAAAATTTTTGATGCTTCCGAAGAAACAATATCGTATTTTTCTTATGATTTTTTCTCTGATTTAAAACAGGATCCAACAAAAAATCTTTCAAACGGACTTTTTATCTTTAAGGTTTCTGGCGGCGGAATTTCTGACAAAAGATTCATTCTCATTACCGATCTGGGCTTTTTTGTAAAAAGAAATACAGACGGAACAAGAGATGTATTCGTACAATCAATTGCAAACGGAAAACCAGTTGCTTCTGCAAATGTCAGCGTAATCGGCCTTAACGGAAACACACTTGTAAGTGCAACTACAGACAAAAACGGTCATGCTTCCCTCCCCTCTTTAAATTCTGATTCCTACAGTGCTGAGCACAAACCTACTGCCTACGTTGTAAAAACTTCCAAAGATTTATCTTTTATGCCTTATTCAGAAACTGGAAGAAGATTGGATTATTCAAACTTTGATGTCGGCGGAATCTACGGAAGTTCAAATCCTAATCAGCTTACTGGATTTGTTTTCTCTGACAGAGGAATGTACAGACCGGGAGATACCGTAAACCTTGGATTAATTGTAAAAGCTGGTGACTGGAATATAGACCTTTCTAACATCACTTTTGAATGTAATGTCACTGATTCTAACAGCAACACAATAGTTTCAAGACAGTTCAAACTTGATTCAAGCGGATTTTCTGAAATTAATTTTACAACCCAGGAATATTCCCCGACTGGACTTTACAACGTTTCAATTTATCGTCTTATGGAGTACGAAGATGAAGTTTCCCGTTCTTATTTGACCGGAACTCAGGTTAAAATTGAAGAATTTCTGCCTGATACATTAAAGATTTCTGCTGCTTTTGATCCGCTTCCTAATGAAGGCTGGATGAATCCGGGAGATTTAAAGGGTACAGTTTCCCTCAAGAATCTTTTTGGAACTCCTGCTGCTGGTAACGAAATAAAAGCACAGATGACTCTTACTCCTGGATTCCCAAGTTTAAGAAGATATGCAAACTTTCATTTTACTGACCCCTATTATAAGGGAAAATCATACGAAGAATATCTTGGTACGACAACAACAGATGAAAATGGAGAAGCCGTATTTAATTTGAATACTGAAAAATTTGAAAGGGCTACCTACCGTCTTGATTTTTATACAGAAGGATTCGTAAAAGGTGGCGGTCGAAGCGTTTCTCAAAATATAAGATCATATGTATCTCCGCTTAAGTATATTATAGGATATAAAGCTGACGGATCCCTGTCATACATTCCAAGAAACTCTGTGCGAAAAATTGATTTGATTGCCATCGACCAGAATCTTGATAAAACTGAAGTAAAGAACATTAATCTTAAAATTGAAGAAATAAAATATGTTTCAACTCTTGTAAAGCAGTATAACGGTCAGTATAAATATCAGTCTGTAAAAAAGACTTATCCTCTTGATTCCCGTAAGATTGATATTTCAAAAGATGGATTTGAATATCTGCTTCCTACTAAAGATGCAGGAGAATATAAAATCTCTATTACTGATGATTCTGACCTTGTATTTAACAGCCTCACCTACTCTGTTGCTGGTACCCAGAATATTACCAGAAGCCTTTCAAGAACAGCAGAACTTGATATACGTCTGGAATCTTCTGATTTAAAGGCAGGCGGAACAGCAAAAATCTTTATAAAAGCTCCTTATACAGGTGCCGGTCTTATTACTGTTGAGCGCGATAAAGTTTATGCAAGTAAATGGTTCTCTACAGACACTCTTTCTACAGAACAGACAATTGATATTCCAGCCGGACTGGAAGGAAATGGTTATATCAACATAATGTTCTCACGGGCTGCAGATTCTGAAGAAATCTTTATGAATCCATTCTGCTATGGTGCTGTTCCATTCTCAATTAATAAAGAAAACAGAACCAACAAAATCACTCTGGATGTTCCAGAAGAAATAAAGAGCGGCACAGACTTAAAGATAAAATATTCTTCATCTGATAAAGGAAAAATAATCGTATATGCTGTCGATGAAGGTATTCTTCAGGTTGCTGCTTACAAAATGCCTGATCCTCTTTCTGAATTTTTCAAAAAACGTGCCCTTGAAGTTTCTACTACACAGATTCTTGATCTTGTTCTCCCTGATTATGAGATTCTCAATACTATAGCTGCTACTGGTGGTGGTGCCGGAATGGACGAACTCAGCAGAAATCTCAATCCTTTCAAGAGAAAACAGAACAAACCGGTCGTATTCTGGTCTGGAATCCTTGATACAGATTCTTCTGAACATGAACTGACTTATTCTGTACCGGATTATTTCAACGGAACTCTGCGTGTAATGGCCATTGCCGTTTCTAACAGGACAATAGGTGCTGCCCAGACAAGTACAAAAGCCACAAATACTTTTATAATTTCACCAAATGTACCTCTTGCTGCGGCTCCAGGTGATGAATTTGATGTATCTGTTACGGTAACAAACAATCACAAAGGAAGCGGCTCAGACAGCCCTGTCACTCTTTCAGTTAAAACCTCAAATCATCTGGAACTCATTGGAGAAAATACTCTTAAACTTAAGATTTCTGAAGGAAAAGATTCAACTGTAAATCTCAGATTCAAGGCAAAAGATTTGCTCGGAGGAGCTGAAATAACATTTACGGCAAATGATTCAACAGAAAGTTCAAAATATATCTCGACAATAAGTGTAAGACCTTCCATGCCTTACCAGATTTGGCTTGTTTCAAGCTTTACCGATAAAAAAGAAGCAATTGTAGATGTTAATCATCCGACTTATGAAGAGTATTCAAAACGCACACTTTCTGTATCAAATATTCCAGCTTCCTTTATGGAAGGCTTGAGCTTCTACCTTGCAAATTATCCTTATGGCTGCGCGGAACAGGTTACAAGTAAAGCATATCCATACCTGTTTGAAGATTTTGTAAAGGCAGGCGGAAAGACCAGAAAAGATGCAGAAGAAATGATTAATTCCACAATCAATATTCTTCAGTCAAGAAAGAAACCTGACGGAAATATTGGTTATTGGACTAACAAGAGCGAGACAGATCCATTCATTACCCTCTATGTAGCTGAGTTCCTTACAGATGCCCGTAATCATAACTTCTATGTACCTGTAGATTTTTACAGCGATGTATTAAATGCAGTAAAACGAATTGCATCCAAGACAGATACCAGCAGTTATGATATTTTCTTAAGAAGCTATGCAATTTATATTCTGACAAAATCAGAAATCATAACGACAAGCTATATTGAAAAACTTGAAAATGACATTACACGAAAGAACTTTACTCCTACTGATTATGAAGGTCTTTATCTTGCAGCAAGTTATGCAATGCTCAAATTGGATAAAAAAGCAGATGCAATTCTGGCAAAAATAAACAGGAAAAAGGCATTTGATTCATCATGGGCATATCACAACAATCTTAATTATATTTCAACTTACATAGATGTAATTACAACCTACTTCCCTACTCGCATAAAAGATATTGATGCTGCTGAAATCAGTGAATTGTGTAATCATCTGCAGAATATGTACTATAACACCTTATCAACATCATCTGCTATCAGAGCCTTTGAAAGTTGGGTTTATTCTGCTCCTGAACATATCTTCAATGTATTCGAAGTTAAAGGAAAAGCAGAAAGTCCAGTAGATATCATCGCAGGTAAGACTTCGACTTTTGCAGCTGATACAGAAAAAATCAAGTTTGTATCTGATAAATCAATGCCTATGTATTATCAAACATTGACAGCAGGTTACGAAACAAAACTCCCTGAAACTTCAGTTAAGAGTGGCATTGAAGTAACAAGGGAATATTGCAAGCCAGAAGGCGGTCCTCTTGGTAGTGTAAAGGTGGGTGACGATGTAATGGTTAAGATTTCCTTCCGTTCATTAAGCGGAACTCAAAGAAATATTGCCCTTGTAGATTTGCAGCCAGCGGGTCTTGAAGGAGATATCGAATCTATAAGAAATTACAGGGATACAAGATGGTCTCCTGATTATGTAGATATACGCGAAGATAGAGTTGTACTTTATGCTACTGCAACTGAAAAAGTTCAAACCTTCTGTTACAATGCAAAGGCTATAAACTCAGGAACCTTTGTTGTTCCTCCAATGTTCGCTGAAAGCATGTATAACAAGGATATTCGTTCTCTTTCACCAGCCTCAACATTAAAAATTGAAGCAACAAAGTAAGAGCTTACTAATAAAATGAGTTTTCTTAACCGGCTGAAAAAAATATTTAAGACTCGCAGAGCAGGAATATTGTTCTGTGTGTCTTTTATATTTTTGATTCTTTTAATAATATTTTCCGCACACATTATCTATATGAACCGTCATGGGAATATTTATGATGGAATTGAGTTTTCAGCCTCTTATTCAGACAGAAAGGGAAAGCTGCTGCAAGTTTTCCTTACAGAAGATGAACAATACCGGATATATAAACCTTTATCTGAATATCCTCAAGCTTTTAAAGAAGCCCTTCTTTTGCAGGAAGATCGTTTTTTCTATTCACATTTTGGTGTAAATCCAATTGCAGTTTTAAAAGCAGGCTGGGAAACTTATATAAAAAAATCACGAAGAATGGGTGCCTCTACCATAACAATGCAGACTGCAAAGTTAAAATACAATATTTATACTAAAAGTATACATGGGAAATTAAAGCAAATCAGAAAAGCTCTTTATCTGGAATTATGCTTTACAAAAGATGAAATACTTGAAGCATATCTCAATCTTGTTCCCTGCGGATATAACATTCAGGGCTTTGGAACTGCAAGCTGGTTTTATTTTGAAAAACCTCTAGAAGAGCTGAATCTTTCTGAAAACATTATGCTATGCGTTCTTCCACAGAACCCTAACAAAAGAAGCCCTTCTCCACAAAAAACGCCATCCGAACTAATTGCTGCTCGTAAGGTTTTGTTCAACTCATGGATTGAAAAACACCCTGAGGATAAAGACAAAGAAATCTATATGGATATGCAAATGAGCGTAAACTGTTCCCTTCCTAATGAAGCGCGGCATTTTACCGAAATGCTTTTATACGAAAATAATATCCAGGACACAAAAACTGTCAGAACAACAATTAATCTTGAAATGCAGAACAAGTGCGAAACTATTCTAAAATCCTATTTAAACAGGAATAAAAGTTTTGGTGTAAAAAATGCAGCCCTCCTGCTGGTAGATTGGAAAAATATGGAAATTGTCGCCAATATCGGTTCTGCAAATTACTATGATGATTCAATTGAAGGAAAGGTAAACGCAACAACTTCAAAAAGATCTCCAGGTTCCACGCTAAAGCCCTTTATTTACGCAATGGCTTTAGAACAAGGGTTGATTCATTACAGGACAATGCTGAAGGATATTCCGACAACTTTTAACGAATATTCCCCGGATAATTACGGTAGCATATTTAAAGGACCTGTACAGGCATGGTTTGCCCTTGGAGACAGCCGCAATATTCCTGCTATTTATCTGGAACAGAATTTAAAAGAGCGTAACCTTTATGATTATCTTACAAAAGCCGGAATAAGTGGCTTAAAAGAAAGGGAGCATTACGGTCTTTCTATTGTTTTGGGTACAGCTGATGTAACTATGCTGGAATTGGCAACTCTTTATTGTACAATTCCAAATAAAGGCATACAAAAGGAAATAAAATCTACTTTTAATCCTCAAAGTAAAAACGAAAAACGTATGCTCACAGAAGAAAGTTCTTATATTGTCAGAAAAATGCTTGAAGAAAATGTGCCACCCTATCAAAATAAGCCAGAATCAATAAAAGATATTCCCGTAGCATATAAAACAGGTACATCAATAGGCTTTAAAGATGCCTGGTCGGCCGGGATTTTTGACAGATATGTGCTTATTGTCTGGGTCGGAAACTTTGACGGTTCTGGAAACAATTCATTTTTGGGAAGACAAATGGCAGCTCCTCTTTTATTCAATATTGCCTACAGTATTCTTTCTGATATTCCATCAAAGGATTTACTGCCAGCTCCTGTCAAACCAGAAAGTGTTACCCAAGTCGATGTTTGTGCTCTTTCTGGCGCTTTACCTAATGAGGCATGCGAGCGAACAGAAAAAGCATATTTTATTCCCGGCATTTCGCCTATTGAAAAATGTAAGATTCACAGAAAAATAAACATTGATACAAGAAGCGGCTATCGTACAGATGAAAGTGATAAGCCTTATGTAAAAACTGTAGTAAGGGAGTTCTGGCCTAGTGATTTAGCAGCTCTTTTTGAAGAAGCAGGCTTGCCAAGAATACAGCCACCGGGATATCCGCCTGATGACTACAGACTTGATTCAGGGACAAAGGGATATCCGCCTCAGATAACATCTCTTTTGAGTGGTACCGATTACGTTTACCGACCTAAATCACCAGATAAAAACAAGGTTCTGCTTTATGCTGCCACAGATGCTGAAACGACTGATTTAATCTGGTTTGATGGAGACAATTTTATAAACAGCGCTAAGCCTGGACAGATTTTAGAATGGCAACTCAAACCAGGCATACACGAAATAACAGTAACCGACCAGAAAGGACGGGCAGATTCAGTCCTTATTTCTGTAATTGAGACAGAATATTAATTATTATGCAGAAAAAACTAATACAGCTCTCTTCTTGAGTTAATGCTCATCAATAGACCTATACAAGTCATTGCAGTAAGTAAGGAAGAACCACCGTAGGATAAGAAAAGCAGAGGAATACCAGTAATAGGCATAATTCCCATAACCATTCCAACATTAATAAAGAAATGAAAAATAAACATTCCAAGAATACCGGAAGCTATATAAACACCGTAATGTTTTGAACATCGTTTGATTATAAGGATAATGCGGATAAAAATAAAAAGATATAAGGTAAATACGATAATACCACCAACAAAACCAAACTCTTCTGACAGAATACTAAAAATAAAGTCAGTACTTTGTTGAGGCAAAAAGCGGTAATGACTTTGAGTTCCGTGTAAAAATCCCTGACCAAAAATACCACCGGCACCAATGGCAATCATAGACTGAATAATATTCCAGCCGGAACCTAAAGCATCTGTATTTGGATCCATAAATACAATAAGTCGTTTTATCTGGTAATATTTTAAAACATTACGTAATAAGATTGAAGAAGCAAGCGACAAAGTAAGAATCGAAAAGAAGTAGGAAATCCAGAAAATATATTTTGGAGCATGAAAGTATTTACGTATAATAATACCAAGCAAGGTAATAATTCCAAGAGCTGATATTAAAATTGTCATCAATTTAAAATTACTGAATAAAGTAAGGAATTGATGGGGATTCTTTGCAATTTCATTATTCCATACAGGAAGAATTGCAAAAAATATTGTAAAAGATCCGTATAACAGTATATAAATAAGGTATATTGCAGGAATATTGGCAAAATAACACATTAATAAGAAAATTGGAACATAAACGCTCGCAGTTCCCATATCAGGTTGAATAAGAATCAAGCCCATTGGTGCAGCTAAAATTAAAAGAGAAAGAATAAAACGCTTAAAAGGAGCTTCGTTCTTGCTGTTATCCAGATAACGGGCTAAAAAAAGTATAAAGAAAACTTTGCCAAACTCAGAAGGCTGAACACCAAAATCACCTATTCCAAGCCAGCTTCTTGCACCATTTACATAACGTCCAAAAATGCGGGTATAAATCAAAATGGCAATCAAAGCAATATAAAGCCAGAAGGCAAAGTTCTCAATTTTTCTGTAATCATAAAGGGTCACAAGAATCATAACAACAAGGCCAACTGATACCCAAACTATCTGTTTTATATATTCGTTTGTTACAGAAATCCCCTCAGAGTTAATACTGGAAGAATAAATAAACAAAATACCAATTGTTACTAAAATCAAAACATCAAGAATGAGAAAATAATCAAATCTGTTAAAAAACTTATTTTTCACTACTCTACTCCATTCTCGTTCTTGATTTTGTCAGATATTCAAATCCAAGTTCTTTAACAGCTTCTTCATAAGTCTGATTTGCGAATATTCCCTGAATAATTATATTAGTTGCATAAGGAGCCCACCATTCCCACACATTGCAAGCCTCCACAATCGTCGCAACACAAATACGTTCTTCTGGAGGAGCATCATAAGGTGCATAAGCAACAAGCCAGGAATGCCAGCTGTCTTTATAGCCATCAACTTCAGCGGTACCGGTTTTACAGGCAATTTGTACGGTTTTATTATGCATAGGATATTGAGGAGTACCATCTGTAACTGTATATCTTAAAGCTTCCTGTATTTCTTTCCAAACTTCCTTATCGATTGTTGATTCTGTAAGAATTGTCGGCTCAACTTCCTGAATTACTTCATTAGAAACGGATTCACGAACTTCTTTTAACAGATGAGGCTTATAAATTACACCTTCGTTAGAAACCATTGCAATCATGTTTGCAAGCTGCAAAGGAGTTGCTTCCATAAAGCCCTGACCAATTGAACAGGACATTGTATCTCCACCAACCCATTTTTCATGATATTTTTTCTCTTTCCATTCAGCAGTCGGAACAAGACCAGATACCTGGCTCGGTAAATCAATTTGAGAGCTTTTTCCTAAACCAAACTCTTTTGCATAAGAGGCAATTGTTTCAATACCTAAATAATCACGACCAATTGTCCAGTAATAAACATCACAAGACTGTGCCATAGCATTTTTTAAGTCCAGATAACCGTGTCCACTGTGTAAGTGACAATGGAAAACTCGGCCACCATAAAGCAGTTGTCCTTTACATTCAATCTGTTTTGCTGAAGGAAAAGCTTTTTCCTGCAACATGGCAGCTGACATAATGATTTTAAATGTAGATGCCGGCGGATAAGACAGCTGAATTGCACGGTTAATTAAAGGTTTTGATGAATCATTCAACAATTTTGAATACTGATTTCCGGCATTATTTGAACTGAAAATATTTGAGTCAAAATAAGGATAAGAAACCATCGCAAGAACTTCCCCTGTAGAAGGCTTTAAAACTACAGAAGCTCCAACACGTTTTCCCAAGGCATCTTCGACCAGTTTTTGAATATCAGAATCAATTGTTAAAACAAGATTTTTACCCATCTGAGGTGGTTCAATTATCGGATTATCAGAAACGATTCGACCATGAACATCAACTGTATACATTTTTTGGCCGGGTTTCCCCTGCAAGAGAGAGTCATATTGTTTTTCTATTCCGGTTTTTCCAACGATACTGTTTTTTGTATATCCCTGATTATACAAAACCGTCATTTCTTCTTTTGTAATATCACCAACATAACCTACAATATGAGATAAAGAACCAGTATGCAGATAATTTCTTACAGGTTTTGCTCCCCAGGTAACACCAGGCAAATCATGCTTATTTTCTGCAATATTTGAAATATCACTAAAAGGAACATTTGTTTTTATTTGAATAGTTGAATAAGAACGCCTTACATTTTTTGGGATTTTTTTATCGATATCTTCTTTTTTCATCCCAAGATAATTTGCAAGTTTAGCAATTACTGTATCATAGCGTTCAGCAGGGATTTCTCCAGGTGTAACTTCTACGGCAAAGCTTTCTGTATTGATTACCATAGGAAGATTGGCATTTCTGTCAAATATTTCCCCTCTCTGTGCCGAAATAACAGTAACCTGACTGGAAATTGTTCTTGATTGAGTTTTATAATGTTCTCCCTGAATAATCTGCATTGAAAAGAGATGAAAACCATAAATCAAATAAAGAATTAGAAGTATAAACAAGAGGATAAATAGTTTTCTGTTTTTTACGCTTTTTGAATCAGAGTTATTGAACATTATCAATCATATCCTTTGTATCTTTTGTTGATAAGTTTTTATTGAAAAAGCTTAAGAACTTAAAAATAATCGGAGCAAGCAGAATATTTATAATAAACTCAAAGAGGAAATTATAGGAAATAAAGCCGTATATCTGTAAATTAATTCTTGGATAGAAAAAAGAAATCAGAATAATCATTAATCTTTTTGCAAGAGTTCCAATTCCTACGGTAAGCATAGGAATAATCACTCCAGAAATAATAATTGAGTTTGTAAAAAGTCCAAACAAATAGCCAATTAAGGTTCTGTAGAAGCAGTTAAATCCAAAAGGAACTCCAGTTATAAAATCAAGCATAAGGCCAGAAACCAGACCATTAACTTCTCCATATAATCTGCCATTAAGAATTGCAAAGTAAATGCTGCAAATCAAGACTAAATCAGGAATAACAAGCAAAAAAGAAATATTGGACAAAATTGTTGATTCAATTAAAACGGCACACAGCGTGATAAAAAAACTAATAAAATATGATCTTGCCATTTATCTTTTCTCCTTTAATTATTCAACTTTTGTGCGGTCATTTAATTCTTTCTGATTAACAACAATTACAGTTTCCAGACGGGCAAAGTCAATTATAGGAATTAGTTCGATATTAAGCTGAGAGTTATAATCAAGAACTGTAATTTTAGAAATAGAACCAATAGGAATATCACGCATATAGTTATCGTTTTCACCTGAAGTAACAATAATATCACCATAATGCAAATCATCAAGAACACGTTTTCTGATATACTGCATATTCAAAGGTTTATCCTGGCTTCCAAGTCCGTTTACAAGTCCTAAATCCCTTGTATTCTGGATTCTTGCAGAAACTATATTATCAATGTTATAAATTGGCATTATCTGACTGGTAAAAGTTCCTACCTGAACAACTTTTCCCACAAGTCCTCGATTTCCATGCTGAATAGCTACAACCGGCATGTTTTTCTTAATACCATTAATTGTTCCTTTATCGATTGTCAAATAAGAATAAGCACTATCCAAATTACGGGAAATAATCTGAGCAGGAATATTTTTTTCATCCATTGAAACAGAAAAATCAAGTTGTTCCCGCAGACGTTCATTTTCCTTGCGGATATCAGCATTTGTTCGCTGCATCTGTTCATAATTTTCCAGTTTAATTATAAGCTCGTTGTAATCTTTTTTTAATTTTGAAAGTTCTTTTACGGAATTTACAGTTTCAACACTTCCATCAATTACAAAATGAATTCCCTTCTCTACTGTAGAAAAAATTGAAAAACCAATTTTTTTTATGCTGATAACAAAACCACCTGAACTGAAAGCTAATGATACACCAGATAAAAGAATGAGTCCTATTAAAAAAAATTCAGGAAATCTTAACTGAAAATTAAACTTATTTTTTTTTTGCATAATTTCTATTCGTTAAGACTATCGTAAATTGAACGTTCAGAGTTCATGTTCTTGAATAAACCAAAGGCTTCACCTGCTCCAAGAGCAACACATTCCAATGGTTTTTCAACAAGAATTACAGGAACATGAGTTTCCTTAGAAATAAGACGAGGAAGTTCTCTAAGCATAGAACCACCACCAGTCATTACAATACCACGTTCAATGATATCAGAAGCAAGTTCTGGAGGAGTTTCACTGAGAACGGTCTTAATTTCTTCTACAATTCTATTTACAGGTTCTTTTAAAGCTTCACGAACTTCTACACTGTCAATTTCAAGGCGTTTAGGAAGACCGGTAACTGCGTCGGTTCCCTTTAATTCCATTTTTTCAATTGTTTTTTCCGGAGCTGCGTTACCAATCTGAATCTTAAGTCTTTCTGCAGCTGGCTGTCCAATTATAAGACTGTGAACATTTCTAACATGTTTTACAATTGCTTCATCAAACTTATCGCCACCAATTCTGATTGAGTGAGTAACAACCATACCTCCCAAAGAAATAACAGAAACTTCGGTTGTACCACCACCGATATCACAAATCATATGTCCGGCTGGTTCGTAAATTGGGATTTTAGCACCGATTGCTGCAGCAAGAGATTCAGCAATAACTTCTACTTCCTTTGCACCAGATTTAAGAGCTGCTTCAATCAAAGCACGTCGTTCTACATCAGTTACACATGAAGGGATACCGATTTTCATTCTGATTGATTTGAACATCTGATGACGAGGAACAATTTTCTGAATGAAATATTTAATCATTTTTTCTGTACTGTCGATGTCAGCAATTACACCATCAGCAAGAGGACGGATAGCAATAATATTTCCAGGAGTTTTGTCGAGCATTCGTTTAGCTTCTGAACCTACAGCAACAATTCTTTTGGTTCCTCGCTCAACAGCAATTACAGAAGGTTCATCAATAACCATTCCTTTATCTTTTACATATATAAGGGTATTACAAGTACCTAAATCAATTCCAATATCAGTTGAAAATCTATCAAAAAAACCCATCAAAATCCTCCCATGACTTTTTGGATAAGATATTATACATCACTTTTTAAGAATAATAAAGTAAATCTATAAATTAAATTATAAATAAAATCATAAATTAATTTTCGGATAATTTTTTGTAAGCTCCAGCATGATTTACCTGGATTTTTAAAGTTTTACGCCACTCTGCCCTGGCTTTTACCATATTATTTTGTTTTTCATAAACTAAACCAATTCCATAGTGAGCATCGGCAACATTATCATTTTCTGCGATAATTTCATTGAAGATTTTTAAAGCCTCTTCATATTCTTCTTTATCAAGATAAATGTTGCCCATAAGAACTTTGCTTCTGGTAAGTATATCTTCATTTTTACTTGTATTTGAAACTCTGAATAAATATTGTTCTGCGGCATTATACTGTTTGATTTTGTAATATTGTTCGGCTATTGAAAGCAGCAGAGAATCAGATTCACGCACAAGAAGGGCTTCTGTAAAGGCTGAAATACTTTCCATTGTCATTCCCAAGGAGGCATAGCTTAAGCCTAAATATTCAGGAATATCATCAGCCTGATACCCGTTTTCTTTTGCAAGATTAAGGTACTTTATAGCAAGATCGGCGTAGTAGTATGTAGAGATTGTATTTTTGTAAAAATAGGCTTTTCCAAGCATATATTGCAGCTGAGGAACCAGAGATTTATTTGCACTATAGAGGGCCATTCTCAGATTGTTTATACATTCATCCAGATATTCCTGAGCAAGATAGGTATCATTTTGGGAGACTGCAAGATAGTAACAGGCGTAAGAATAGTATGTAAGGGCTGTGTTGTTGTAAGGATTATCAAGCAGAAAAGATTTACCAACCTCGTATAAACCAGAATAATCATATTCGGCCCATTTTTCTTTAAGTGTGTTTATTGTAATTTTATTTTTATTATGATTTTTGATAAAAAATATGGTGGTTGCAGCTGCACCACAAACAAACAGAATAATAAAAACTATAAGAAAGATTTTTTTCCAGGAAATACGATTTTTTCTTGCGATATTTTTGTTTTCTATTCGTTTCTGTTTCATTTTCTAAAAAAAACAAATGGGACATTAAGCCGGGTTCTGATAATTGTGTTGCCACAATCATAACCATCTATCTGTATTATCTGTTGCCAGATAATTCCAGCAATCTACCCGCAGTCGCAGCTCGGAAAAACCTGACTGCTGCTTGATTTTGCTCCAAATGAGGTTTACAAGCCTTTTATGTTACCATAAAAGCGGTAGGCTCTTACCCTACCTTTTCACCCTTACCCCAGAAAACTGAGGCGGTATATTTTCTGTTGCACTGTCTGTCAATTCTTGGGCTATGCAAATATATTTACAGCTGCCAAGAATTGCCCGGTTATTACCCGGCATTTTTTCCGAAGGAGCCCGGACTTTCTCTCATAATTAAATCTTATCATTAAGAAATAACCATGCGGTTATATCCCATTTGTACAATTTCAAAGTTAAGGTTACAAAGTTTAGTTCAATTCGTCTTCGTCAGAAAGATCTTCTTCTTCATCGTCATCATCAGAATCATTATCTTCATCTTCTGAATCAGAATCTTCGTCGTCGTAAGATTCGTTGTCATCATCGTAGAATGAATCTTCTTTTTCTTCATCTTCTGAATCGTATTCGTCTTCATCGAAATCGTCACTCAAATCAGCGAGACTTCCAGCATCGTCCATTCTGAAGTACATTTCTTCATCTTCGTCTTCTGACTCTTCGTAGAAAAGAATACGGCTGCAGTATGGACAGAACAAAATACTGTCACCTTCTCTTACAGTATTTGCAAACTGAGCTGGAAGAATCATGTGACATCCTGTACAAACACCGTTCTTTACTGCAACAATACCCTCTGAGTTACGCTGAATAATTCTACGGAACTTAAAGAGAATTTCTTTATCAAGAGAAGGAATGATTTCGTTTTCTTTTGCAGTAAGTTCATCAAGATGTTCATGATACTGCTTTAATTCTTCATTCAAGGAATTGCGGCTTTCTGTAAGTTCACTTTCCTGAGAATTAATCATTTCTTCATTAATCTTAAGAGTCTCTTTTATATCTTCAAGAATCTTTTCTTCTTTCTGCAAATCTTTGCGGATATCATTTTCGCGGTCTGTAGCTTCAAGAATCTGTTTTTCCAAAGCTTCATATTCACGGTGAGTTGTAATGTTATCCATTCCTTTTTCACCGTTTTCACGGGCACGAACCGCTTCGTCCAAATCAAACTTTAATTTGGAAACTCTTTCCTTTACGGCTTCGTATTCTGTATTCTTTTCAATAAACTCTTTTTTCATTCTTGCCAAAAGCTCTTCCTGGGCACTCAACTGTTTTGGTGCTTCTTCTACTTTGGCATCCAATTGGTATTTTTCTACAAGAATTTCCTGTAATTTCTTTAATTCTTCAAAAGTATCTGCTGTTGCCATAAAGGTTCCTCATCAAAAATATCTTAAAAATAATATAATAAATGCAAAAATTAATCTACATTTCGATGTAATCTCTCAGACCGTTTGCACGTCTTGGATGGCGTAAACGTCTAAGAGCTTTTGCTTCAATCTGACGGATTCGTTCACGGGTAACGTCGAAATAAAGTCCAACTTCTTCCAGTGTAAGGGAATATCCGTCTTCCAGACCAAAACGCATTTTAAGAACTTCCTGCTCTCTTGGTGGTAAGGTTCCGAGTACTGTTCGGAGCTGTTCCTGAAGCAAGGTAAAGGCTGTCTGTGTTGCAGGATTTTCAACTTCCTTGTCTTCAATGAAGTCTCCGAGCAATGAGTCTTCTTCCTCGCCGA
>JAEEGK010004722.1_pt1 | contig 33240 bp, 30 predicted proteins | sample 8958771 | NCBI WGS metagenome assembly JAEEGK01 (sample SAMN16246547, study PRJNA631951) | gut metagenome | biome: gut microbiome; feature: rumen; material: SC-attached | host: Bos | place: Iran: Karaj | collected 2018-10 | reverse complement strand
TCTGGACGCAGAGACCACCTGCGAACAGGAGCAGGAGCTTGCCGCCTCCTTTGCCACTACGCCTCCTGCCGATGAGGAAGAGATGGCGGTATATAAGATGATGCAGGCTGTCAGGCCCATCGAGCTTCCCGAATTGCCGGAGGCCGGTGATGAGTATGACCGGATGGTTAAACCCGTAAAGGTGCGCCCATTCTACACTTGGGGCCTTTCTCTGGCCGGCGTGGCTGCCGCCATCGTGGCCGTAGTCCTCTTTACCGGAAGGCCGGATGTACCTCAGCCGCAACCGGCCCAGCCGGATGAAATGGCCGATCTGTTTCAGCTTCTCTCTACAGTTTCATACTTCGATCCGGCCGATGCCGACAACTACGAATTCAAACCCGTTGGGGACGGGTTTGTGATGACCGCCCATTTCCCCGATGGGCAGACGGCCTCATACATCCTTACTCCTTTGGATGGGGGCAAATCCTTTAATCTCATTTCGTTGAACCAATAACAAGGTTACTCATGAAAAAGTTGATTCTTATTTCAATCTGTCTTACTGTGGGAGCCATTACGCTTTCTGCTCAAAAGACACTATATGTCATTGACAATGTAACGGTGGAGCATTTTGACGGCTCCCAGCTCAAAGGCAAGACCGTCAGTGATTATAAGATTACCACATCGGGAACGGGGCGCAATGCCATTACTGTGCATGCCATTACCACAACACGATCCGCCTTCTCTTACTCCTTCTCCATGCCTCATTTGGACTCACTGAGAATACCGGATATGAGCGATTTCAAGTATTTTAAGGCCGATACGCTCCTTTTCCCTAATGGGATAAGTGTTTTCAAAAACACGCCCAGGAAGATAGTATATGTCATAGACGGAAAGGTGTCTGAAGATGGTAATGCTTTCCGGTCTATTTCACCGCTGAGTATTGCGAGCATTACGGTGCTGAAGGACGATTCTTCGGAAGCAAAAGCCTACGGGGAGAATGTGTCTGTTATCAAGATTGAGACAAAAAAAGAAGAAAATGGGCTGTTAGAGTCGCTGAAGAACCTTCCCGGCGTGAAAGTTGAAGCAGACGGGAGCATCACCGTAAATGGACAGCCGGTAAAGAAAATAACTATCAACGGACGTAGCTATTCCGTAAGTGCCGAATAATGAGAAAGATTATTTCTATTATATCCTTATGCCTGTGCCTGGGCTTATCCGCCCGGGCACAAGTGTTCATTATTAATGACAACGTGTTCCAAGAAAGGATGGGAACCGTAAAGACCACCGTACTGGACTCACTCACAAACGAGCCCGTGGGCTTTGCCTCCGTGTATGTGATACCCTCCAAGGACACGACCATCACAAACTTTACCCTTACTGATGCCAAAGGCGAGGCTAAACTGGAAGAAGTGCCCTACGGCAGCTATGTCTTCCATGTGGAGATGATGGGATACAAACCCTTCGTGAAGGAGCGTTATTTCCGGGAACGGGAAGTGGATATGGGAACCATCCGGCTGCAGCAGGATGAACTTTTTTTGCAGGCGGCTACGGTCACCGATGTGGGCAACCCTATTGTGGTCAAAAAGGACACGGTGGAGTTCAACGCATCATCCTTCCGTGTAGGAGCGAATGCGATGCTCAAAGACCTGTTGCAGCGTATGCCGGGTATGGAAATCACCGAGGACGGAAAAGTGAAGTTCAACGGCGAGGAAATCGACAAACTCACCGTGGGAGGCCGAACTTTCTTCTTTAACGACCAATCTACCGCCTTGAACAATCTCCCGGCATCAGTAGTAGATAAGATCCGCGTTATTGACCGGGAAAGCGAGGCAACGCGTGCATCCGGCATCCAGGATGGATCTCGAGAGAAAGTGCTGGATGTGGCCTTGAAGAAGGAATATGAGAAAGGATGGTTCGGCAACGTGGGACTGAAGGGCGGCACAACGCTGGGAAAGAAAGACGGGGACGATGTGCTTCGGGACAACCGGGGCTTCCTGTGGAACGGCAATGCCCTGGTGTCAGCTTACTCTGAGAAAGATCAGGTGACGGTCATTGCCAACGGGCAGAATATCAACGACTCTAATGCAGTTGTGGTAATAATAGATGAGGATGGAGAGCAATCATCCGTGAATCAAGGCCTTTCAACGGCAGCCCAGTTGGCTGTAAACGCCAATACTTCCCGCATCAAGGATGTAGAGACAACCGTAAGTGTCAACTATAAGTATACGGATACCGATTCCGGAACGCGTTCCGACAGGACGACCTATCAGGATAATGGCAACTTGTCTTCCACCACTGAGAATAGTGGAAAATCATATGCCAGCGGGGTGTCCACCAATCTGGAGTTTGAGAAAGAAAAAGGAAAGGTATGGTTCCATATCCGACCTGACTTCCGCTATAATAAATCGGACTCCTTTAACAATAGCTCCTCTGAGACTTTCCGGGAAGGCGGTTTTGTGAATAGTTCCGAAAATTCATCCCATAGTTTGTCTACCAACAAAAGCGCCAGTTTTGACTCAGATGTGACTTTTCGCGAGATTGGGGGTAAGAAGAACCGAAATCTTCGCTTGGGTTTTGAAACCAATTATAGTGACAACTCCGGAGAGAGCACAGAATCTACCCTTTTGACCACGACTGCTGGAAAAGATGCCCGCACAATGACGTACAACTCCACTGGATTGTCTTATGGTGTGGACGGAAGCATTCGCTATACGGAACCTATAGGCGAAAAGTGGACGCTTTCTGCCGAGGCGGAATACAGTTGGTCACGCCGGAATAATGTACGGGATGCGTTCGATACCGCGGGAAAAAATGATTACTTTTCCTCTGAAAGCCGGTCTAAGTATCTGGAACAGGAGTATGGCCTAACCGCACAGTATAAGTTTGGAGATAAAAGCTGGTTCACACTGGGAGGCCGCGCCATAGGTATTCTCAATGAAACATTCTCCAAGAGCTACGGAATTGAAGGAACTACTGGAAAGGACGAGTGGAACTGGTATTTCACGCCAACGCTACGTTTTCAGCACAACAAAGGAAATGACCGGTTTAAAGTTTCGGCATCCGGGTATAGCCGCCGCCCGTCCAATACCAGGATGCTGCCGGTGCTTAATATCAGCAACCCCTCCCGCCTGAGCATGGGCAATGTGTACCTGAAACCGTATACATATACCTACTTTAGCGCTGACTGGGACCGGAACAACCGGGAAAAGTTCACTACCCTTATGGCTTACTTGTACGGACAGGTGAATTACAAGCCCATTGTCTCTGCGCTTTGGTATGATGCTGACGGCATTATGTATTCCGTCCCCGTGAATGCCATGAAACCGAGTCTGACATCCAGCCTGACGATTAATTATACTATGCCCCTGGATGCAAAGAAAGAATGGTCGCTGTCGCTTTTGGGTGTAGCAACGTATTCATACTCCATCAGCTATCAGGCAAGAACAACACTTCCCGCACTTGATAAGGATACGTTTGATTACTCGTTATTCATGGCCGATTTCTGGGGAAATGCCGACGGTGACCGCTTCTATGGTGGACAGAGCGGCTTTAGCGAGAGCAGTACACATTCCTTCAGCCCTTATGCAGGGTTTACGGTTAAGTATAATCCTGAACACTGGTCATTCAGCGCCGGGGCCAATACACAAGGCCGAATCGCCCGTTACTCACTGAACCCCAAGGCCAACCTGAATACACTGGACACCCGGTTTATCGTCAGGGGATCTTATACCACCAAGCACGAATTCGAGTTCAATTCTGACATTGCCTATGTGTTCTATAAGGGATATCAAGCCGGCTATGGCCAGCCGGAATGGCAGTGGAATGCAGAGATCTCGAAGAATATCGGTGCTTTCAATTTAAGCGTCAAGGTCCACGACATCCTAAACCAGACACGGAACCTTACACACACCGTTACGGCCAACTACGAAGAGGATACCTATCGGCTCATTATGGGCCGATACATTCTCTTTGGTGTGAAGTGGAACTTCGGCAAGATGAATGCTGCCCACAGTGCAAGGGCACAGCAGGCGGCGTGGAATATGCTGTTCTGATAGGGGCTTTCATAAGCACGGTTAAACATATATACTGACAAGAACTGCCGTTATCTTGGAGGAGATGACGGCAGTTTGGTTTGTCGGAGGCTGTTACTTGACCGGCAGTAGTTTGGCGACAATCTCGTCGCGGACCTTTTCCCAGGCTGGTTGCGGATCGAATGTGAGACCGGGACGGAGGAGACCGGTGGTGTCGCCGAGGAACTCCGGATTCTGCATCTTCTCGTCCATATTGAGCACGTATTCCTTGTAGGTGGGGGCATCCTTATCATTCCTGACATCGACAACCCAATGGTACGTTGCCGGTTCATCACTTAGCAAATAGTACGTGTAAGAACGGAAGGGGAGTCGGTCACGATAGAATCCGCATTTATCTATTAAAGATCCATCATTACTGCCAACGCAATATCTGCCATAGCAAATCTTCCGTTTTTTAAACTTACAATAGAAAATAGCACCCGTATCAATTTCGTCGCCAGACTCGTCTATGTCAATTATCCAATCATAGGGGATAAGCCCAGATCGAGCTACTTTATGAGTGTTGTCATTCTCTTTCGTAACTCTATAGATGCCGTCCTTACCCTCTATGACTCCAAGAATACCATTTGTAAACGCTACTCCATGTATATCTGTTCCATCCAGTTCGGCCTTAAAATAGGATTGCCTGTTCCGGCTGTTGAAATTGTCTGGATAGAGAGTCGCAAACCTATCAATATCTATGATTTTGCACATATGATTGCGGCCTGCTTTCATCTCATCAGAAAGCCTAGATACAACCTCCCGGATATGTTTCCGGTGGCTTAGTTTATCCTGCTCCGGAATAATCCTGGCGATTCGAATCGTGACTATTAATGTGATAACAGCAACGAGAACACCAATAATTGCTATGTATTCTGAAGGTCCCATACAATTATCCGTGAATATGGATGACCACTTTGTCGGTATGCTTCTCATTTGAATCATCTTCCCAAGTGACCTGTATCCGGGCTTTCTCTGGCATCTCAGTATAGACAAGAAGTTCAAGCTGAGCACTGTCGCCTGAATCTATCGTTTCTATAGGTAATGATGAGGTCAGATCTCTGAATAGGAAACTATCCTTATCCAAATCTTTGATACTGACATTATAAGCATCCGAAGGCCCTCGATTATCCACGATGAGATACAGGGTGTCCTTGTCTCTCCAATATGTGACAATCGACAAATGTGCATACAGTTTGTCTTGTTCTGCCTCTTTGTACTCAGCAATCTTGTAGTCATTGAGAATCTTCTCCTGTTTCTTGATCTTTAACTCAAAGAACAAAAAGGAGAAAATAGAAAACAAAAGTGTGGCGATTGCAATAATAGTCGTTACCATAGTTGACCAGATTTATTATCGATCAAATATAAAACGGGACCCGGCATCCATTACGAGGCGCTTGGTGCGGTACTCGCCGTATTGACGGATTTCGTTGTCTTTGAGGACGCGGAAGGTCTCGTTGACACAACCAGGACCGCAGACATCTTCCGGGTCAAGGATGTAGCGCATATCCTCAGTATTGAGCCCATAGAGGTGGTCGATGATAGCATCTGGTTCAAATTGCATCTAGTTGATAGACCTTTCTATCCCGCGGCCATTGTCAAAGACATTGAATTCATGTTGATAACGCCCAAGAACTATTGACGGATGGATTCCGTGCTCTTCTGCGAAAGCTCGGATTCTCGGTCCCATGGCATACGGACTTACCCCTAAACAGGAAGCTTTAAATAGTTGCCACTCAACAGAAGAGATAAGGCTATTTCTTGCAAAAGTATCAGCTTCTTTCTCTTCAGGGGAGTCTTTCTCTCCATCGATAGATATACATGTTTTCTCTTGATTACCACGATGCAAATGCTTATATGCGTGGCATATCTCATGAAGCAGAGTGAACGCAAGTATATCAAGCTTCTGACCACGAAGTGTCAATGTTATTGTGGGCCATTCTCCTCTCCAAAAAGAAAAGCCGTCTACGTGAATGCCTTGCTGGTTGGAAAGAATAACCAACTTGATACCGAATCTTGAAAGGAGATTCTGCAACTTATTCAAGGTATCATGATTCTCGCAGATAATATCTTTAACGGCAGTGAGAAGTAAATTCAAGCTGTTTGGATCAAAAGAACCAGTAGGACTGGTAGACTGATCGCTAGTGAAATATGCAATGTATTTCCAAGTAAACAAGTTTACTGGGTCTGAAACTTTTGATGACTTACGGAAAAACGCCGGATTAACGTCTGCTAAAAAAGCAGTCCTAAGATCCTGTAGATCGTCTGCGCCGAAGAATGAGAAAACACGATCTATTTTCTCTCGTGTGTTTTTCCCTAATCCGCCGGGAACGACTTTCTCCAGAATCCGCACATTGCAGTAGTTCTGGAGTGATTTCCATGTCTCGATGTCTTCTTGTTTGCGTAAGAATTCTTCTTTAGCCTTGGCGACTTCAATGTCTCTCGCAGCCTGAATCGCTAACCATGAGGCAGCGTCACGCCCCAAACTAGCCTCAAAAAGAATAGCAATATCGGGGGTGACGCTACGCTTCCCATTGATGATATCGCTGAGAACAGATGCGGGCATGCCGATTGTTGACGCAAATTCTTTATTGGAAAGGCCCTTCTCATCTAAGACTTCTTTAAGAACCATACCCGGATGGATGGTTGTATAGGATGTCTTTGTTCTCATGATGCTCTTCTCCTTTTGTGAGTGCAAAGGTAGTATAATTACTTTGAAATTCCAAACTAATTAACAGAAATAGATAATAATTTCTCTTGTCCATTTTCAACATAGCATTGTTGAAAACTTTTTTATAACAGCATAGAACGATGTTTTGTCGTTTGGAAGATAACCATTATCTTTGCAAAAAATAAGATTATGGTATATGCAAATTAATAGCAAAAATATGATATGGTTGTGACCCGGCCGGGCATGAAAGAGGCGCAAGTAGGAACCTGCGCCATAAAACAAATTGAGGTTTGGTCGCCTTTAATGAATTTGTTTTTCTTTCGCAAATATACTTTGCCCCCGGCAAATCTCCAAATTTTTCGGTTCCTCCTCGATTCCGCCTAGGTCAGTGGCGGAAACATACTTGTAATCTAATAAATGGAGGATACGCCATGAAATACCACAGAAATCCGGCTCCTGGATATCGGTTCATTTTCCGAAGATGGATCACCGACAAAAACGGAAATAGGATCTATCCGAAAAACGGGAGAGCCTTTTGCCTGGAGGTGCCGATCGATAGTGAGAGATAATCACTTTTCTTGAGCCGCGTTCAACAGTCAGGCGAATGTATAACGAGTGCTTGGAATAGCACTCACAAGACCCCCGAAAAAGGACGGGAACACTTCTGATATGGCAAAGAAAGTCACTTCTGCCAAAGTGGCAAGCAAGGCTTCGAAGGCGCTTCAAGATGGAAGGTCCAGTGCCAGGACCAAAAGCATCGCTGGAAGTGCCCTCTCACAGAGAGAGAAGTCTTCATCTAAGAAGAAATAATGTATCGGATGTGCCCTGGGAAAAATTGACCCCAGGGCATTACTATTTACTGAATTACCAAGAGATTGTGAGGTGCTGAAGCTGTCATTGTATCGCAAGCAGGATTCCGAAATAATCTGTTTGCTAAAAAGTAAAGCGGGAAATAGAAAACCTAAAAGAGTTTTATTTAATGCTGTGGGGGAGAGGGGCTCTTTTGATGGTTTATTTTGTTTGTGGCGGGAATAATCGCTACCTTTGCGTCTGCATACGATAAGCCATGCGCAATTTCGAAAACTACATATTCGGCCTTATCCTGGCTTTTTGCCTGTGCTCTTGTTTCCACACGAGCAATGTGGGCAAGGTGCTGGACCAGGCGGAAATGTACCTGACATCTGCGCCGGACAGTGCTTTCGTAGCGCTGGATTCGCTGGACAGGAGCCTTCTGAACACTAAGGAACTGCAGGCCCGGCATGCCCTGCTGTACTCGCAGGCGCTGGAGAAGGTGGGTATCGAGGTTTATAACGACAGCATCATCCATATCGCCCTGGATTATTATTCTTCCGTCGGGGATAGCGAGAATACACAGAAGGCGAGGGATTGCCTGGAAAGAATCAACGAGAATGCCAGTATGCTGGCGCCGTCGGACACGCTAAAGATCCAGAACGCCCGCATCATCGAGGAGCGTTATATGGACAAGATGACGCTCATCGAGAAGGATAACCGCATCCGTGAGATTGTCATCCTCTCTCTGCTGCTTCTGGCCATTATGGTGCTGATTATCCGCTATGTCATCCGGAAGATGAAGTCCCGCCCGGACGAGAAGGCGATGGCGGTTATTCGGCAGCGGCTCGCCGTCCTGGACAAGGTAATTGCCTCCCACATTTCCTCCGATGACAAGTTCTACCGAAGCTCGGAAGAAGAGATTGACGTACTGATGGCTGACCGGGAAGAGTTCCTTCGGTCCACCAAGATTGTCTTTGAGGAAAGCCATCCCAAGTTCATCGCATATCTGCAGGACAAGGGACTTACGGACTGGGAAATCGGTTACTGCTGCCTCTATACCCTGGGCCTGAAGGGTAAGGACATCGGCGAGTTTATCCAGAAGAAACGGCACTATATCATCAGCCACGAGATCCGCCAGAAACTCGGCCTGGACGAGCACGATACCAACATCAGCATCTATCTGAGAGACCTTCTTCTGGACCTAGAACACTGATGTAAAACTTTCCAAAGTCTTACGGGACGAAAATATTACATCCCATATTGAGTATCAGCTACATACAGGCTGATATTTTCGTGTTATACCATATCGTGTAAAACTTTTCCCGGATATTTTTGCGTAAGCAAAACTCAAGGAAAAGCAATGAACGCAAAGACAATCATCCTTACTGCTGCCGCTCTGGTTATAGGCATCGCCGCCAGGGCGCAGGAACCGGAACTCGCCCAGCCGGATTCCCTGGGCACCGTACAGAAACTCAAAGAAGCCACCGTAGTGGCCCGGCAGGAACTGATCAAAACCGACGCCGACAAACTCACCTATAACGTACAGGCAGATCCAATGGCGGAAGGCGGCAATCTTATCGATATACTCAGGAACGTGCCGATGCTCAGTATCAACGGCGAGGATAAAGTGCTACTGAACGGCTCCACAGATTACAAGGTCCTCGTGAACGGAAGGCCTACGGGGATGCTGGCCAGGAACTTCGACCAGCTTATAAAGACCATCCCTGCATCTTCTATCAAGGAGATCCAGGTCATCACCAATCCGCCAGTCAAGTACGATGCGGAAGGCATTGGCGGCATCATCAATATCGTGATGGCACGGAGGCTGAAATCCGGTTACAGCGGCTCCTTGGGCGCACAAGGCGGCACATTGGGGATGGCCGGAGGAAACGGATATATCAATGCCCAACTGGGCAAGTTCACCTTCAGTGCCAATGCCAGCGGGATGTATTACCCGACTCCTAAAGCGCATGGAGTGACAGACATTGAGAATTACTCTAGCGACGACCACCACTATCAGAATCTGGATTTTACAAGTGACAATACTTTTTACTCTGGTGCATTCTCATTGGAGGCAAGTTATGAGCCGGACTCGCTTAATCTTATTACGCTCTCCGGCTGGACCAACTTCCAGAAGCAATTGGGTGAGTACGACATTACTGAATCTTTCTGGAATACCAGCCGTGTCAAAACCATCGAGATGCAGGAGCCTACGGTCCGCACAAACCGCTACAACACTTTCTCCGGTGAGTTGGCCTACCAGAAGACCTTCCGGGATGATGGAGGAATCCTTACCTTCAGCTATTCCATCGATGGCAATCCGAACAGCACGGAAAACCACATCATTGTGGAGCCTGTTCTGAACTGTACAGATTACCACCGTCATTCCTTCAATACTGAGCATACCATCCAGAAGATCGGCCAGATTGATTATTTTGCCACCTTGCGGAAGAAGCACCAGATTGAAGCCGGCACCAAGTACACGCTCCGTTCACACGTGGCCGATTCCCAAGATGAACTTTGGGATTTCACGGCAAAACAGTGGAATATAGACAATTCCAATGTCAATGACCTTGACTACAAGCAGCACATCTTCGCCGCATATGCCAGCTACGGTTACAAGTTCGCAAAGCTCACGTTGAAGGCAGGAACACGTTTGGAATACACGCTGAACCGGGGCGTCTCCAAGAGTTCGTCCGCGGATATTACCTTCGACAACAGCAATTTCAATGTTGTGCCCTATTTGAACGCAGCCTGGCAGATTGACGCCAAGAATTCATTGACATTGTCCTACACGCGACGCCTTGGACGTCCGAGCGTGGATTATCTCAATCCCTACATTTTTGAGGAATCCCCCTACAGCCGGATGCACGGCAACCCGGACTTGAGGACGGTCGTATCTGATGCCTTGACGCTCACATACCGCACCAATGGGGATAACTGGGACTTTACGGCCAGGACCTACGGGAGTCTCTGCGGCAACAAGATTGAATACCTCTCCAAGGTCTATCCGGACGGCGTCAAGGTCTCTACCTATGAAAATGCCGTTACCTACGACCATATCGACCAGATGGTGAGTTTCAACTGGAATCCTGGCCAGCGGTTCAGCCTCCAGTCTTCGGCGCAGGTAGGTTACAATTACTTCTATGCGCCAAGCCTGGACCAGAAGAATTCCGGTGTGGAATGGGCTTTCAACCTCAGTAGCAATGTTGTGCTTTGGAAAGGGGCGATGGCTTTTGCTTCCGGCGGCATCTCCGGCGGAGAAACCACTCTCCAGCGCACCTACCACGGCGTTGACTATGAGTATTCCCTGGGCCTGCGACAAGGTTTCCTCCAGAACCGGCTTATCCTGACTGCAACGGCTGTCATGCCCTTCCAGAACCGATATTATGGCCCTACGAGAGATACTTATGCCGAAAATTACTACCAACACAACGAATCCTGGTACTGCCCCCGCCAGTTCTATTTGAGCCTCACCTGGCGCTTCGGCAAGACCAGCATCAACTTCAAGCACGCCAGGAAGACGGAGGTGAATGATAAGTTATGATTGACAAAATCTAATCACTCCCGATGAGATGCAGTATGGCAAATATGTACTTTCCCAGCTGGGAAATACATATTTGCCATTTGTGACATGAGACAAATCAGGTGTAATAGCCCTAATATACAGTAGAAGATCTGGCAAAACCGGGCAAAATAATGGTACTTGTATAGTATTTCAAACTAGTTTACGGCTACAATACAACCATATATGAAGATATGGTAGGGGAGTACCATTTTAAAACTGCTACTTATTCGTGTGAAATCTCAGTAAACATTTCATAAAACTGCGGTTTTGGTAACTATTTCGGGTAAGTGCGACAATAATCTGTCACAGAAGGTGATTTTGTGACAAACACTGTGACAAAACCGACTTAAATCAAAGAAATACGACCATAATCGCGAAATCACGGATATAGTCGTATTAAACTCTGAAGAGAATAGGTTTCAACTAGTTTGAGATTTCAATCTCAAGCTTTATATAAGATATAACTAATTGAATATCAGACTTTTACTTCCCGATGCAGAAAACCACATACTTTCCAAGGGCTGCCGGAGGGTTTTTAATGGGGCATGATTGTCAATGAGTTACGCTTGTCGATTGTCACAATTGTGACGGAATCAGCGTTTTTTGTGACAATCATTGTGACAGAATCAGGCCCGATCTCGAAGAGTCTTCATCAAGGAGGCTTAAATCACTCGGGTAAAAGAGAAAAAAGGTTTGTTTTCTGGATTCCGGAGACGTGTCAAGATTGTGTAACAAGTTTTATATAAGAAATGAGCATCTGCAATCTTTAATCATTCTAGATACAAACTCGCCTTTCCAGTGTATTCTCAGAAAAGAACGACACTCTTCAGCGTAAAGAGATATGGTTGTATGGTCAGTTTGGTATATCTAATACATGACTGGACTATACTGGCAGATAACCAGGCCCCTCTTTTTTCTTCTACCAGAATATAGATAAGGACTTGCAATCGGCCATAAGGATTCGCCTTTTGCCTTTGTTGATACAGTTTCAAAGCGATGCATTAGCAGTGGCAAAACCAATTTCCAGCCATTTTGCGCATTTCAAGAAGTGCCGTCTCTGGCTTTCGAAATAGACCGTTATAAGTTCTTTTGCCGATAAACAGCTGGAGACAATCCGCTATGCCTGCGGAAAAAGGTCCCGAAACCGGACTGGTTGGGAAAGCCGAGGGATAGGGCGATATCTTTGATGGGTTTGCCGCTATGGCGAAGTTCATGGATAGCGGACCGCATCGTGTATTCATCCATCCATTGTGAGGGGGTCATGCCGCTGTTGACCCTGACAATCCGGGCCAGGTATTTGGGAGAGACGCACAGCCGGTCGGCCATTTGTTCCACGCTCCGGATTTGTCCTTTTCCCTCCTTTAGAACATCCAAGAACCGGAAGAACAACTCTTGTCCGGGAACGGGTTCGACTGTCCGCGAAGAAGAAGGAAGCTTTGAACCGACCAGGTTCAGCAGCTGAAAAAGGAAGACATCGGCCAGGGAGTTCAACACCTGATCGTTGTACGGCTGCTCTTTCTGGCTTTTCAGCAACAGTTCGATCAGCCTCTTGTAGACATCCGCCAATTCTAGATCGTCTTTTCCAAGCCGGATGACCGGCCTTCTCCGAAGGTAGAGCATCAGATCCCATAGATGGCGGTCTATGACCACGGAACGGAAACGTTCTGCTTCCGCAATCATGATGAGCGTGATGTCGCAATCTCCGTTTTTGTCCTCGAATTGTTCCAGAACGCTGTCGGGGTTGATAAAGAGCATTTCGCCGCTACGGAAGGTGATGGGCTGGTCGTTCAGAACAAGGCGCACAAATCCTTGGCGGCAAACAAGAATGGCAGCAATCTCAAAACGGAGCGGAAAAGCATACTCCTTGTGTGCTTTGCGCCCGATTCCTTCCACGACAGAAAGCCGCCCGGGGCTGATTTCCACAGCCCCGGGCACTTTCATGTCGTTCACGCTTACGCTATCCATTCTTTTTGAGAATCTCCATGAATTCTTCGCCGGTAATCGTCTCTTTTTCCAGCAAGAATTCTGCCACGGCATGCATAAGGGTGATGTTTTCCGTGATGATGGCCGCAGCCCGGTCCTTGGCAGCGGCGATCATCTTCTGCACTTCGGCATCGATGTCGGCGGCCGTCCGGTCGGAGCAGGCCATGGAGGACGATCCGCCCAGGTAGGCATTGCCACGTGTTTCAAGGGCCATCATGCCATATTTGTCACTCATGCCATAGCGGGTGATCATGGATCGGGCCAGGTTGGTGGCCTGCTCGATGTCGTTGGAGGCCCCGGTTGTGCAGGTGCCGCAGATGATTTCTTCCGCAACACGGCCTCCGGTGAGAGTGGCGATCTTGTTCAGGAGATACTCCCTGCTGTAAAGGAACTTTTCGCCTTCATCCACTTGCATCGTATAGCCCAGGGCACCAGAGGTGCGAGGGATTATGGTAATCTTGTGCACGGGTGCGGAATTATTCTGTATGGCAGCTACCATCGCATGCCCGACTTCGTGATAGGCGATAATCCGTTTTTCTTCCGGGGAGATGACGGCATTCTTGCGTTGTTCACCGGCCATCACGGTTTCAACACTCTCTTCGATGTCCTCCGTGGTCACGGCAGTTTTCCCAAGGCGCACTGCGCGTAACGCGGCTTCATTAACGATATTGGCGATATCGGCCCCGGAAGATCCGGCGGTTGCACGGCTCACTACATCCAGGTCTATGTCGACGTGCTTGACATTACGTAAGTGAACGTTAAAGATGGCCTTGCGCCCTTCCAGATCGGGCAGCTCCATCTGAATGCGGCGGTCGAACCGGCCCGGACGCAGAAGTGCCTTGTCAAGGCTTTCCGGACGGTTGGTCGCCGCCAGGATGATGATGCCTTTGTCTCCCTCAAAACCGTCCATCTCCGTAAGGAGCTGGTTCAGCGTCTGTTCTCGTTCATCATTGCTGCCGCCAAGCGCATTCTCGCGACTCTTGCCGATGGCGTCGATTTCATCGATGAAGATGATACAAGGAGCTTTCTTCTCTGCTTCATCGAACAGGTCGCGCACCTTGGCGGCTCCCATGCCCACGAACATTTGGACGAATTCTGAACCGGACATGGAAAAGAAAGGTACGTGTGCCTCACCGGCGACTGCACGGGCGATCAGTGTCTTGCCGGTACCGGGAGGCCCTACCAGGAGCGCTCCTTTGGGCAGTTTCGCCCCCAGGGCAGAGTACTTCTTGGGGTTGTTCAGGAAGTCCACCATTTCTTTGAGGGACTCCTTGGCTTCATCCTGTCCGGCCACATCCGAGAAGCGTGTCTTCAGGTCTTCTTCGGCATATACTTTGGCTCCGCTCTTTCCCAGTGACATGAAATTGCCCATTCCGGGCATGCCGCCGCCTGCACCTTTTCCCATCGAAGAAATCCGTTTCGCCATGGAACGGTAGAAAAGCCAGAACAACAGGCCGGGGAGAACCCACCAGAGGAAGAAGTCCAGCAGCGGTGACCTCTCTTTTGGAATTCGCTTGACGAACTCGATCTTACCGTCCTTATTCGGGCTTCCTGCGGCGAGCAGCCGATCCACCAGGTTGGGGTCGTCCACCGTGCCGGTCCGGTAGGTCTTGTTCTCGGTTTTGTAGAAAATCTGGCTTTCTTCGATGACAACCTGCTTGACGGAGTCCTGCTCCACCTTTTGGATGAAGGTGCCATAGTCTGTCTCTACGATTCGCTGTTGCTGCGTGAGCGGAGCGATAAATTGGTTCAGAAGGATGAGGAAGAGGGTTGCCCACAGCAGTCCGCTGAGCCAAGGGCCGCCACCACTACCGCCCCAGATGCTACGGGGTTGCTCCTTCTTCTTATCTTCTGACGTGTTGCTGTTCCTGTCAGGGTACTCGACGTAATTCATTTTATGCAGTCAATTCTTTGAAAAACTTTTCAAACTTCCTGGCGGCGGAGAGGCCTACGAGATAGGACACACCTTCGAAAATGATGGCCAGGCCGATGAGCGTAGTAAGGGTGGTTCCGGCAGCAAGCGGGTTGCGCAGCCCCAGGAAACCGAGCACTGCACCGGCAATACCCAGCAGCAGGATGCACCACCAGCCGCTGAATCCCACTTTCTTGAATTCGAAGGACTCAATGACAATCACAATGCCTTCTACCATGACCCAAACGGCGAATACGATGGGCAGGGATGCAATGAGGGCGCCCTTGTGGGCAAGGAAAAAGATGCCCAGGAAGATTTGCAGCAGGGAACTGAGCATGCGGGTGCCGCTGTTGGGAAGGAATGCCTGTGTCTCGAGGGTAAACACCAGGGTTGAAATACCCGAAAGCAGGGTGAAGAGGCCAATGAGCCAGGCGCTGGCAAACAGTGTCTCTGCAGGTCTTGAAATGCAAACTACCCCAAGAATAATCAGGAGGATGCCGGCACAGGCCAGGAAGATTTTAGTACGATTTTTCATACTTGTAACGCGTAAAGAGTTAAAACTTTATTCTGTTCATTTTGTAAAGTTATTTCCTTTTTTCGTCACTTCGGGGCTGTGGTTACTTTTGTAACAAACAAGGCGAGAAAATGAATATTCTAAATGATAAGAATCATCTTAATTGCTTCTTGAAACAAACTATATTTGCACTATACAAAAGAGGAAGCAATGGTTAAACCCATCAGGACAATTATCTTGGATCAGTATCTCTGGAAGTTTATCGTCCGGATTCTGATCGTTATTGCCGTTACTGTCTTATATATTACGAACCGGGATATCATAACGGACTTCTTGACACAACCAGTTTTCCAGTCATTGGTGGATAGACGTCTTTGGCCGCTCGTGGCCCTATGGGGTATCCTGATGGTCATGATGGCAACGCATTTCATTCCTCCCAAGATTTTTACAATGGCCCTTCTGAAAAGGAAGAAAGAAAAACTTGATATGGATGACTCCTTTGATAAGGGAAAACTGCTGGAGTATGTTCAAGAGCAGAATCTCAGGGCATGGCATGTGATGTTGGTTTGGGTGCTCCTCAATGGGATCGTCGGGATGCTTTATCTTTTCGGAATTCTGAAAGTTGCAGACCTATTCATGGTCAGTGTCTTCTATTTCCTTTGCGACTATGTGTGCATCCTGATCTACTGTCCCTTCCAAAGCCATATCATGCACAACAAGTGCTGTGTAAACTGCCGGATTTACGACTGGGGGCATTTTATGATGTTTACCCCCATGATCTTTATCCGGCATTTTTTCAGCTGGACCCTGTTCTGGATGTCGGTGCTCGTACTGATCAGATGGGAGATAGTCTATGCCCGCTACCCGGAGAGGTTCTGGGATGGGTCCAACCGCACACTACGTTGCACCAAATGCGCGGATAAAACCTGTCAGATCAAGAAACTACTGGCGAAATAACACTTTATCATTTCGAGTAAATGTCTTCATTCGGTGGACAGTAGTCTATCAGTTCGTCCAAGGAGCACTCCAGTACTTCACACAACAGGTTCAATGTGCTTATCTTGACTGCTTGCACATTCCCGGCGGCAAAGGACCTCAGTTTCTTTTCCGAAATACCGCTCATGGCGGCAAGTTCAGAATAGCTCATGTGCATATCGCATAGCAGTTTGTCGAGTTTGAACGTAATCATGTTTTATCTTTTAGGGTCGATGGAAGAATAGTGTTTTGCATCAGAAATGATGGTTGCCAAATAGATGACAACGAGCGCGGCGATAACAAGGACGGCCAGTAAATCTAGGGAACTCAGGCAAATGGATTGATTCCCGATGCAAATCGACTTGGAAAACTGGCGGATGGCAGGGACAAAGAACAGGACGGTATCGGCCAAAATGACGAGAATGCGAAATTCCGTGGGGCCGAGATTTCCATAGGACAGTTTGAATTCCCCTTTGAGGTGGGCATTCATGCTCACGTTGATGGTCAGGAACAGATAGAGGACAAAGGCAGTAAGGGCCAATTCCAGGCGCATCCATCCGGACAGGCCGATGCCGAAAAACATAAGGCCTTCATTGATACAGTCAACGGTATGGTCCAAATAATACCCGTATATGGGACGCTGCGTTTTTCTTACTCTCGCCAGCGTCCCGTCCAACGAATCGCCGTACCAATTGACGATCATGCCCAAGGAACTGAACCAGAGCCACGAGATATTATCGCGTGACAGGATGAAACCTATTGCGAACATCAGCGCTCCCACTGTCCCGACAAATGTCAGCATGTCGGAGGTAACCCAAGATGGTTGCCTTTTCGCCAGCCATATCAGGGCTTTCCGTTCCACCGCGTTCAATAAGGAGGTTTGGATTCTTTCTGCTTCTCTCATGGCAGGTCTTTATTTCAATTTCAATTGAGCACAATAATTGCAATATTTATGCGACAAATGTTTCATAAATAAGCAATAGAACAGTTTTATAAAACAATGTATCGTATCAAGAACGACAAGCGGACGAAAAGCTCCGTTGAGCGGATTACCAAGAGCCTGACAGAATGTCTTGACAAGAAGCCACTGGCAGAAATCGGTGTTGCCGAAATTGCCAAGGGAGCCGGTGTGAGCCGGGCTACTTTTTACAGGATATTCGATTCTCCGTTAGACGTTCTGGATTATCTGTGTAAAACGCTTGCCCAGGAATTGGAAGAGTCAATGAGCCAGCTCATGGCTGAAAAGGATGCCGATTACACCTTGCACGCGATTCGTTTTTTGATCAACCATGCTGAAAGTCACAAGGCCATATTCCGCTCCGGACGAATGGACCTGCTGGAAAACTCCGTCAGACCGCGGATTGAATTGATTCTGCCACCGCCAGAGATATTTCTCTCAGAAACAGAAATGGATTACGTAAAATACTCAATCGCAGCTATTCTTATGGCCGTATTATATGTTTGGTATCAACATGGTTGCAAAGAAACCGCAAGCGAGTTGGCAAGTATTTATAACAGAATAAGTAATGTGCGATATCACTATCAGTAATTTCCGCAATGAAGCCGCCACGACTGTGATGCCGCTACTCTCCGCGGCACTTTATCTTAAGTTTCGGCGAGTTAGATCGAGTTTGAACGAGTTTCAGCTATTTCCCGATGCAGAATGTTAAATTCATTGATAATCAATGAGTTACAAAACACATGGTAGAAATGTGGTACACAAAATCCCAAAATAACTGCTAAAAAACTGTATATATCCGCATATACAGATGCTTCCGTGACGTCTTTTGGAACTTGCTCTAGCACAAATAATTGAGAAGCGGAAGCAGTCGATTTCTACCATTATCCGGACATTCACATGCCCAGGTTCAAAGGTAAGAATTTCCTCCGGATTTACAAGTGGTGAATACCATCTTTATGGTCAAAAGAAAAGGATTATAGCGGTTTCATCCGACTCCGTCAGTACACAGTTTTTACAACTGATTACTATTCGAATCGGGGATTATTCATACCTGTACATTCAGTATGGTATATCTATTACATTGGACTATACTATACCGCTTCTTTGGGCTCACATTTTCTTTTGACCCGCAGCTTCATTGGGATAGAAGGGGAGTACAGACCTTATTGAATAAAAAAGTGCCGAAGGATAGTGATATGTCTAAAAAAATGCGTATTTTTGCGACAAATTTTAGGCGAACTATCTATGCAAAGCATTGATGATAAAATACTAAGCAATGTCAAGAAACGCGGGAGGGGTACAATCTTCTTCGCGCAAGACATGGCTCAATATGGTCAGCGGCAGTCAGTCCTGAAGGCTTTTGAGCGGATGGCCGCTTCGGGAAGCATCATCCGGCTAGCCAGGGGCATCTATTGCTACCCCAAGATTGACATGGAACTTGGCCTTGGCGTTTTGTATCCTTCCCTGGACGATATCGCCCAGGCGGTGGCGAAAAGGGACAGGGCTCGGATTGTTCCTACGGGAATCTATGCGCTGAATGTGTTGGGACTTTCAACCCAAGTTCAAATGAATGCAGTATACCTGACGGATGGGACCGCCCGGCAACTTAAGATAGGGAATGGTAAGGGAATTCTGTTCAAACATACAGCACCGAAGAATCTGGCTTTCCGTAGCAAGTTGGCCATGTACATCACGTTCGCTCTTAAAGAACTCGGTCAGAACGGTGTATCTGAAGAACACAAGAAACGGATCCATGAACTGTTGAAAGGGGAGGAGAAGGAAAAGGTGTATGCAGATGTCGCCCTTATCCCTGATTGGATCATGAACATCATCGCACAGGCTTATGAATAGATACTTCACTTTATCTGCCGAGCAACAGATTCTGCTTTTGAGGCAGACTTCCGCCAAGGTCGGGCTGCCGGAACAGGCCATCGAGAAAGATTTGTGGGTGACCGTTATCCTTCAAGTCTTGTTCTCGCTTCCCTATGCCGACAAACTCCTGTTCAAGGGCGGAACGACGCTGGCTAAGGCCGGCTTGATAGATCGTTTCTCTGAAGACATCGACCTGGCGATAGACCGGTCCATGTTCGGCTATGAAGGAGACCTCACCAAGAAGCAACTGAAGACACTTCGCAAGAAATCATCCCTGTTCGTTCGAGACGAATTGGCTTTGGATTTGATGCGGGCACTCGAGGAAAACGGGCTGGGCGCCTTGTGCGAGGTGGAAGCTGAAACCGACGGCGAAGGCGATAAAACCTATCCTGAGCCGAGGAAGATCCACGTCCAGTATCATTCGGTTTTTGGCTCACCGCTTCCGTATCTCCGTCCGGAGGTGATGCTTGAAGTCGGAGCCAGGTCGCTGATTGAACCATTCCAGATGGTTACTGTCGACAGTTTCGTTACCAAGTCGACACCGATTGACACGAGCATTTCGGACGTGAGAATCCCCATGGCCGAACCCCGCAAGACGTTCTTGGAGAAGGCTTTCCTGCTTCATGAGCTCTTTTCAACTGGAGCTCCGACGAAAGCGGACAGGAAATCCAGGCATCTTTATGATTTGGAGAAGATGATGCGCCATCCGGAGATCCTATCGGCCATCAAGGACGACGATCTTTGGAACAGCATCCATCACCATCGGAGTGTTTTCACACCGCTCCATGATGTAGATTATACGCCTGATGTCCGCGACAGAATCTGCCTGATTCCACCCGAGAACAGCATCGACAACTGGCGAAGCGATTATTTGGCCATGTGCGAGTCGATGATCTATGAGCCCAATCCTATCTCTTTTAACCAGCTGATAGGAAGGATAAAGGAACTGGAGAATCGTTTCCGGCATCGTGATTAACTACCATTTGTTCTAACAAGGTATCCTTAAGTAATTGAAAAATCTACTGAACAACCACCCCTAGAACCCATCATGCCTTTCTTGACGGACCAGGCACACAAAGTGACAAACATGTATATCTATCCTCTATTCGCGCCAACGATTTGATAAAGAAGCTGGATTCCTTTAGTATCAATCTGACTCATTGCTATTATGGGAAGTGGAGAATCAATTTTACTGATATATGAAACAGGTATTACTTCCGATGTTATAATTAGAGATTTTATCTGAAAATCCGATTTCTCGCCAATGAAGTCTGCAACCGTTGCTTTGTTTGCATTTAGCCATTGGTGGCGAACAATATGTTTTTCTATATATCCTTTCTTGTTTGTTTCTGGTTTCCCAAAATACTTATCAAGTTCGGTTTTCATTTCCCTAACATTTCTTGCTTTTTCGGTTTTCTTGCATTCAATTGCGAAGAGAACCTTATTGACTGAATCATAAGCAAGAACATCTATATCGCCATAATTCTTATCCGCCTTCAAATTACCGTTAATATCAATTTTAACCTCCCAGTTCCATACAATTAGCGTTGATGTCTTTTTTAAGGTTCATCCGGCAAATGCATAGATGGGGTCATGTAAAGAGAGTAGTTTGAGTTCGAAGAACTTGTTGTCTCGATAACCGTATGCTTTCCTTTTAAGGACTTTGATTTTGTGGTTTATGCCTTCGAGCTTTCCAGTAGTGATCGAGAAGTCATACCAAGCGAGGATACCGGATCGGTGTTTCTCCACGGTTTCTGCCATCTTCCTCAAGAGCCTTACTTTGGTGGCTTTGGCTTGCGCAATCCACTCGTTAATGAGCACTTCGGCCTCTGGTTTGAGGGCTCGATTCCAGATCTCATGAAGCCCCTCCTTCAAGTAGTAAGCCTTCATCAGAGGCATGTTCATCTGCAGGGCTTCGCGGAGCTTGGCCTGTGCTTTCTCCGAGTCTTTTAGGCGCTCGCCATTCATGAGCAACAACCAGCGGGTGCCTTTGATAAAGTCCTTATCCTCGTCCTTTGCACGTGCATAAGCATTTCGCCTGATCTGATCCAACGTGTCGTTCATGAGTTTGATGACGTGGAAGTGGTCATACACCTGTACGGCATCAGGAAGATTCTCCTTGACGGCAGAGATGTATGCCGCGCCCAGATCGGTGGCTACGGCCTCTATCTTTGCCTCGCTCTTGTTCAACCGTTTCCAGAACTTCTTCAGCGAGTCCGCTCCTTTTCCGTCACCAACAAACATGATTTGTCCGTTGTCAAGATTCACTACGATAGTCTTGTACACATGCCCTTTCTGGACGGCGAATTCATCGATGCCGATATGCTTCAGTCCACTGAGGTCCGGGCAGTTGTATCTACGATACAGATACCGTTTCTGGATATCCTTGACCGTATCCCAGGATACCCGAAGTAAGGTCGCGACATCCTTGATGGTCATCACGGAAGACAGTTCACAGACATATCGTTCGAACTTATGGGTATATCTGCGTTTGCCTGTGGAAAAGTGGATATGCTCATCCAATTCTTTCCCGCAGTCCTTGCATTTGAGTCGGAACACCGTCTTCAACAACACGATGGGCTTGCTCCCTATCGGAACGCAGCGGAACTCTCGCATCGCCTTACCGTCGTGCACCACGTTGCTGCTTCCGCAGTGTGCGCAACGGAGTTTGTCCTCTCGCGTTTTGATTTCAAACTTAATCATGTTATCTTCGTATCGTGTCCTGGTGCACTCCTGGTCTCGCAGACCGAGTGCCTGGAACATAAAGCTGGTATGCATGATATCCTTGATTGGTGGTTCTTTCAAAGATAATCATCTGCCAGCTTTTTCTGGCTATCTTCCTATCCCCATCTATGCATTTTCCGGATGAACCTTTTTTAAAAGCTCTCGAACATCTTCATTGAAAGCAGTCCCTTTTACATCATTAAATCTAGATCTTAGCGCTTTTAGTTTTTTTGTATTATCCTGTAAGCGACCATCTGACAACAAGGTAGCTAGTTGCCTTAATGATGACATTGCACTCCGTGGCCCCAAAACATATCTACGAATTCCAGATTCCGTATCGTATGATAGAATGAATCTTCTTATATAACTAATCTCTCTATTGTAAACCCAAGGGAATACTTCTGTATCCCTAAATCCCTCAGGGGCTTTTAAGTAGGATGGTCTCGGCTCAATTGAAAAATGCTTGATACACAATCCTATCTTATTGGAATTCAAATTGGGCTGAAGAATCATAATGGAAGATACGAATGAGGACGCATCTATATCCAATGAGGACGTGTTTCGTTGTAGACAAAGACAGAAACAGCCATAGCAAAATGCATCAATGTCTGAATATGAGATTCCCCAATCACTAGCAAACGCTTCATTGACATCCTCTGTCGTAATAGCGGGGCGATTACTTTGCCCCTGCGACTGTTCTTGGCTACTTGCTGGTTTGAGTTGCAATCGATTCGGGAAAGCAGAGATATGTTTATTGATATCTTCCTCGATATTTGCACGAGCAAATTCTTCCATCTTTTCCTGAAACAAGTCATCAGTAATGACATATCTCCCTGATTTAAGTTTCTCGATTTGGACATCTGCTAAACCAAAATACAAAGAATCTGATTGAGAGCCAAACGTTACGATTGAGTGCATTAAAGCCATCATATATTCAATCTCTTCTCGGCCTGGATACAGAAGTCCTCCCATATCTTTATGGGCTACTACATACTCAGCTAAGCACCTGGCTGCAAGACTTGCGTCAGTTAACTCTTTTTCATGATCTTGATATGACTCTCTTTTTTCAGGGGTATCAGCTAAGCAAAGTAGCTTTGCGGGTACAATGATTCCGTCATGTTCTCTATTCCATAGCAATGACTCATTAATATCCACCAGATACCTCAGTAATACTGGCTTGCGGTATCGTGCCACCTCCGTTTCTAGTTTTTCGAACAATATCTCAACAAGTTTGTTCAAGAAAGCTTTCTTTTCTTCTCTAGAATCAATACAACCATCAAAATCCAGACTTTTATCTGCCATAAACTCAGGCAAACAGTCCAAAATGAACTGATCCATTGAACGGCTTATATACAATGGGCGATGCAGATACCGGGGGTCCATTATTTCATTCTTCCCGGTATCTGTTAATAGAATCATCTTGGCAGAATTCATCGGCATTTTGTCATCTAAAACACTACTAATGGCGCATTTATCCAAATCGAGCATCGCTGATATAATCTCTGCCATCATATTTCTTTCTCCCTCATTTGTTCCTACGGCCATCAACGACAAAGCCTGTCTGTGCACTTGAATGTGAAGAATAGAGCCATCTCTTGCTAGTAAGAAAGGATTTCCTGGTTTATCTGTAAAATCATCACCGCGCCTATATCCATCAAAGGTATCTTCGTCAAATAATAATTCGATGAACACTGGAGAATCGAACTGAGTCGAGAACCGATCATTTAATTGAGGTGCAAGTTTAGATAGCCAAAATACGATAGCCATTCCGAACAAATCGGCCACTTCGTATTGATGAGAATACCGGTTTGTCACCTGTGGACAATGCACCCAGATTGGAACAGAAAACGCCGTCGTTACAACATAGTATCCGTGAACTTCAGGTGATGGTTTGAATATTGGTTTATCTTCAAGGGCGGACTCAACAGACATGGAGAGATGCTTGCCATCCCTATCACAATCCACACATTGGAAATTCCTTTTTGCTTTCCAATCAAATATAAGATGCATTCCATCATCCGGAGGAATAATAATACGAGAGTATCTAACATCATCCGACATATAGAAACTTTCCCCATAAGCTTTGTAAATAGAGTAAATGTCAAGCATATTAATTACCGGCCCAAAACTGTCTTTTTGTCTGTGAATTGCTTGAGCAAATCGTAATAGGCTGAGTTGATTCCATCGTTCGGATTGTGATAACGCGATGAAATCGAAGGCGGCGAATGTGATTCGATAGTCTTCATTATCTCCGCCGTTATGAGGTATCATCATAGCCTCGCCTAAAGAAGAGTATAGTAGAAGAGTCAAAACGTGATAATCTTTTGTGTCTTTATTACGTCTTAAGTATTCAACGGCTCTATTTATGTGATCGTCAACCGAACACATACAATGACCACCAGTAACAGCATCTTTAAAGTTCTCGCCTATATCATGTACATAACAAACATAAGCGATCCAATTAACATCAAACTGGGCTACTATCTCCTCAAAGAAAGGATTATCGTTTGTCGGGAGTTCATAGGTTGTCATCGGCCATTCCATTCGAGTACAGGCAAACTTTATTTCACTCCAAATATTCTGGTGTACCGCATTTGATATGTCGTCTTCACAATTGCACGACAAGACTTCGTTCATTATGAACGTATTAATCGCATTTGCCTGGTTCGATATTAAAAGAAAAAAGTATCTGCCATCGAATTCAACAATCGGATGGAATAATAACGGAGAATGATCGGGATCCGCATACAATAATGATGAATCAGCCGTATCTAGGACAAACCGCTTGACGGCGCTCGGACTAACACCTTTCTCTATTAGCATTGAGTCAAATACATCGATTGGAATTGAGTAATCAATACCACAACGATCATATTCTAATCCGGGATTCTCATACTCAATACCCTTATTATTCCCAGAAACGCCAGCCATTTGTGCAAGCACCTCTCCAAAGATGAGCATGCACTGTATGCCCTGGCTAATCTCTGCTTCTATTGGGGCAGGAACGGCAACTGTTTTCTTAAAGATTGCATTTATTAATTCCTTTAGTATCTCAATAGCTTGACAGGATATTCCTGGAAAGACAGTATATGCCCCACCATAAAACGCGACGTTCTCAGAGAACATATTACACGGGAGATCCTCTAAGTGATTACTTGAATACTCCTTATCCAAAATGCTCTCAAGTTCCTGTTTATTAATCGGCTTGCCTCCTTTATGGATTTGCTGAGCAGCCATCCTAGCGAGATCCTCAACTCTCACGTTTTTCCCGTGATTTGCAGGAGACAATTGAAGTCCAATAATAAAGTTTAAGATGTCCTGTATATTATGCGTTTTGAAGTAAGCAAGAACTTCTCTACTGTCATTCACCCCCACATACATACTAGAGTGATCTACGGGAACGATACTGGGAGAAAGATTATCTTTCCCCATACAACAGTTTTTGTACTTTTTCCCACTTCCGCAAGGGCAAGGGTCGTTGCGTCCAATCTTTTTCGACATCGTTATTCTCTAGTAACAATTAATCTATCCTCTGAAACCATAATAGTCAACAGTCATTCCTAAATCGCCGACCAGGTCACCATCTTTCAGTCTCTGCCTGGTACTATCTTCCGTACCTATGGCTTTGAAGATTATGTCGATTATCCGGAGTCCTTTGGGGTAACGGAAGTCTTCGCTGCGCCTTCGGCCACGAATGTTAATCGATATGTGTCCTTTGTCTTCTTTCTGGCTCCTGAATAGCAATAGGTCTGATTTGAAACCTCGATATTTCGTGTTGACTTCGCAGACATCATATCCAATCTGCCGCAGGTCAAAGGGCTTATCAGGATGATAATAGGACATAGCGTAGGGATGAATTGTAATAGTGCCTTCATCGAAGATTTCTTTGAGAATGTCTCTTGTCTTTTCGTACATGGGATTCCTCCCATAACTAAAGGATTCTCCCTTCGATTTGGGAGGCGGCGGCATTGACACAATCCATTTGCGGTCTTCGTCAGTACCGGTCAAGAATTCCTTCAATTCGGCTTTGTCGAGCGCTTGGTAGTTGATGTCTATCTCGATACACTTGAGATGGTTATCAACTATGATTTGACGCTTCTTACCATCGACCTTGTGGCTGACATAGAACTCAATGAGAAGACGTTCGCCTTTGTCCATTATACCTTCGGCATCTGGTCTGATTCCGTAGCGGTCATCCCATTTCTCAATCTCAACATTTCGAATACGGACAGATCCGGTAGGGAAGTAACCACCATTGGATTTAGGCAGCATTATTCTGCCCGTTTCCTGGAGGATTTCCTTGGCCAGTAAATGCAGAGAAGATTCGTACGCTCCTTCACATTCGTGCCCGTGAGCGTGTGCGAAATGGTGTTCACGCTGAGTTCCGGCATTCTTGGCATAAAGAGGAGCATCGCAGTGAGGGCAGTGACAGGCACATTTTGCGCCTTTAGCAACATCATCAACGTGGATGAGGGCTCCGCCTTCATCCAGCGCATAGGTCAGGAATGCGCCCATGATTAAAACCTCCTTTCGATGAATTTGAGAAGGTCTCCTTCGAGTTCTTTAGTACCCTGAGGGGCACGGAGGAAGCCGTGCTTGGCGAGGTTTTCTTCTGTGAGTTTGCCGGACTTTGAAACTGATTCAAGGCGAAGAAGGGCGTATTTCGTATCGCCTTCGTCTTGATTGATGCGGTCCTTATCGACCCAGAATTCCTCTTCCTTGACCATCCACTGATCGTACATCACATTGATAGCTTCAACGGTCATCTTGTATTTGATCTCCCTGTCTTCAGAGACATATACGTAGATGGTATCGCCAACATTGACATTATATCGACTCTGCTGCCAATGGTATTCGCCATATTTCTCCAGACATTCTGCCAAGCGGAAAGTGCTGCGTTTTGCGGTTATCATCCATTTCTTGTGCTCTTCCGGCACGATATGGCCCGCCATATTGATTCGGTTGTTATTGGGAACGATGTCCACATAACAATCCATCGCAGCGGCTATACGGCAAAGGATGTCAAGGCCGGCAGAATACTTACCTTTCTCTATACGACTAAGGTTAGATGCATCGATGTCGGCAAGTTGTGCGACATCCTGAGCATCCATCCGGCGCTCCATCCGAAGGCTCTTGATACGAGCACCGATACGCTCGCGTTCATCTCCACGGTCAGGGCCATACCAGAAAATGCTGGCCCAGCAGCGGCATTGGTACATACCACGAAGAATCGGCCCCATAATAACGGAGGGGTCGCCCTGGTAGTATTTGTCAAAGAGTGCAGCGATGATTTGACAGTGCTGCTCCTGAAACTCAAATGGGATTACTCCGGAGAGTCCCAACGTGAAACGGTCACCTTGTGGCGTTTCAACCGTCACCTTGTCACGGCTGACGAACTTACATTTTGTCTTAGTCTCCATAATTCTGCAACAGGATTAACCTTAAACATCAAGAATTACGGAACAAATATAATACATTCTATTTACTTTACAAATTTACCAAGCAAATTATATTATAATTGAAGAGCATCGGATAAAGATAGCAGCAGTTTGTTTACAGTTGTTCAGGGTGAACGGAGTAGATACGGCGGACACGCCGCAGGTGGGAAAAAGTTGCTATATTTACTTGACTTTTTACGTTTTTTGCGTCTATGTCTGTGAAGTATGGATAAAACGCTTGAAATAGAACTCACAGAGATAAGGCCCAAAGTTCTGGCGACGGCACTGAAGTTCTTCCGTGCATCCCGGCTGGACGGTGATCCGGAGGATGTGGTGCAGGATGTGCTGCTGCGGCTTTGGGTGGCAAGACGTGACGGTGTGCAGATTCGCAATGCGGAGGCTTGGGCTGTATCTACCACGAAGAACAGTTGCATTTCGCTGTGGCGCAAGAAAGGCCCCGTGAGAAGCGGGGTGTATCCTGAATGGTTGTCGGACGGCAATGACGCTTCCACGCTGATTGAACAATCAGAGGCCGAAAGGATGGCTGACAAGGCGCTGGAGCGGCTTCCTGCAGGCACAAGGCGACTGCTGCAATTGCGAGCCACCGGACTCTCCCTGGATGAGATTGCCGCCATAACCGGAAGGACAAAAGGCGGGGTTAAGAGTTCCATATCGGCCGCGCGACAAGAATTGATGAAAACCTTTAACTCGAAGTAATACAATGGACCGGAAAGACTTGATAAGATTGTATCTGGACGCAGAAACGACCTGCGAACAGGAGCAGGAACTTGCCGCCTCCTTTGCCACTACGCCTCCTGCCGATGAGGAAGAGAGGGCTGTATATAAGATGATGCAGGCTGTCCGGCCTATCGAACTCCCTGAACTGCTGGAAGCCGGCGCAGAGTATGACCGGATGGTCAGGCCTTCAAGGGTGCGCCCTTTCTATACCTGGAGCCTTTCCCTGGCCGGAGTTGCCGCTGCCATCGTTGCGGTCATCCTCTTTACCGGCAAACCGAATGCTCCGGCCATTCCGGCTCAACCGGAAGATGATTATACGGAATTGATTCAGCAAATCGCTTTTTTATCCAACTTCAATCCGGCTGATGCCGAAAGCCTCGAATTCGAACCCGTCGGGGACGGGTATGTGATGACCGCCCATTTCCCCGATGGGCAGACAGTCTCCTACATCCTCACCCCGCTGGACGGGGGATTTAATCTCATTTCGTTGAACCAATAACACGATCATCCATGAAAAAGTTGTTTTTAATTCTGGTTTGCCTGTTTGCGGGTGTGCTTACCCTGTCCGCCCAGAAAACGATATATGTCATTGACAATGAGACTGTGGAGCATTTTGACGGTTCACAGGTCAAGGGTAAGTTTGTCAAGGATTACAAGATAACCACCACCGGGACTGGACGTGATGCCATTACAGTACATGCGATTACAACGGCCCGCACCTCTTTTTCCTTCTCTTATTCCGTACCTCAACTGGACTCGCTGAGAATGCCTGATATGGGCGGTGCCATGAGCGTCAAGGCAGATACGATCTATTTCCCGAAGGGAATCAGTACCTTCCAAAACTCCTCCAAAAAGATTGTATATGTCATTGACGGTAAAGAATCCGATGAAGATGATTTCAAGTCGATCTCCAAACGGGATATCGTGAACATTACTGTCCTGAAAAACACGTCTCCGAAGGCGAAGGCATTTGGTGTGAATGCTGAAGTCATCATGATCCAGACAAAAAAGGCGAAAAACGACCCGAAACAGACATTGCAGGGCCTTATCGGCATAAAGAAAGAAGCGGACGGGAGCGTTACATTGAACGGAAAACCTGCGAAGTCGGTTACGATTGACGGGGAAGTGTATTATTCTATAGAACCGATTGATGAATAAGGTCTTCTGTTCAATCGTCTTTTGCTTGTGCCTCTGCTTCTCACTCAAAGCACAGGTGGTCATTATCAATGACAATGTCCTGACACAGCGCCTGTCTGAGATCAAGGCTTCTGTCGTGGACTCGCTGACCAACGAACCGGTGGCTTTCGCTTCCGTGTATGTGGTTCCGTCGAAGGACACCGTCATCACGAATTTCACCTTGACGGATGCCACGGGCAAAGCCACGCTGGACGAAGTGCCGTTCGGCAGCTATGTCTTCCATGTGGAGATGATGGGCTACAAGCCCTTCGTGAAGGAACGGTATTTCCGGGAGGCGGAAGTGGATATGGGTACGATCAATCTCCAGGTGGACGAGAACTTCCTGCAGGCGGCCACCGTCACGGACGTGGGCAACCCGATCGTGGTGAAGAAAGATACGGTCGAGTTCAACGCCTCCTCCTTCCGCGTGGGGGCCAATGCCATGCTGAAGGACCTCCTGCAGCGGATGCCGGGCATGGAAATCACCGAGGACGGCAAGGTCAAGTTCAACGGCGAACTGATTGACAAGCTCACCGTGGGCGGGCGAACCTTCTTCTTCAACGACCAGAGTACGGCCTTGAACAACCTGCCCGCGGCCATCGTGGACAAGATCCGCGTCATCGACCGGGAAACCGAGCAGGCCCGCGCGACGGGAGTCTCGGACGGCGAGCGGGAGAAGGTCCTGGACGTGGCCCTGAAGAAGGAATACGAGCAGGGCTGGTTCGGGAATGTGGGCGTGAAGGGCGGCACGACGGTGGGCTCCAAGGATGCCCCCGACGACCTCCGGGACGACCGCGGCCTGCTGTACTCGACCAACGCGCTGGTATCGGCCTACAACGAGAAAGACCAGGTCACGGTCGTCGCCAACGGGCAGAATATCGATGATTCCGGAATTACCGTCATCATTGTCCGCGAGGACGACCGTGAGCGCCTGACATCGGATTCGGGACTGCTCTCTTCGGCCGCCCAACTGGGTGTCAATGTCAATACTTCCCGCATCAAGGATGTCGAAACCACACTCAGTGCCAATTACAAGTATGGGGATATGATTTCCGGGGCCGAGTCCGAACGGACGGCCTATCAGGACGACGGAGACTTGTTATCTACAGCAGTGGACAAGGGAAGGCAGTCCTCCCATGTTTTCCGTTCGAATCTGGAACTCAAGAAGGAGAAGGGCAAGGTTTGGTTCCACGTCCGGCCGGAATTCAGTTACGAAAAAATGGAATCCTGGAAAACCGGCTCGTCGGAGGTTTTCCGGGCCGGCTCCTTCGTCAACAACTCCGACAATTCTTTCCATAGCCTCTCGACCGTAAAAAACGCAGGTGCGGATACCGATGTCATCTTCCGCGATCTTGGAGGTAAGAAAGGGCGGAGCATATCTCTGGATCTTTCTACGGATTATGAGACATTTTCCGACGCCGAAGACGAGGCGACAGCCTTGACGACGGCGGCCGGAACGGTGTCTCGGACGATGCTGTACAACTCCGACGGCTTCTCCTCTTCGTTGTCAGGTTCCGTGGGTTATACTGAGCCATTGGGCGAAAAATGGACGCTCAGCACGACGGCGGAGTTTTCCCGTTCCTGGCGCGAGTCGGTACGCGACGCGTTTGATGCCGGAGGAAGGAACGACTATTATTCGTCCGAGAATCGGACGGATTACATCAGCCAGCGTTATCACCTGAGGTTCCAGTACAAGTTTAACCAGTATGGCAGCATTACCTTGGGAGGCCGCGTGAACGGCGTTCTCAATGAGGTTTACTCCAAAAGTTATGGCATCGAGGACGTGACCGGTAAAGACGAATGGATTTGGTATGTAACCCCGGATGTCCGATTCCAGTTCAACAAGGGGAACAATCGCCTGAACCTGTCCGCAGCCGGCGGCACCACCCGGCCTTCCGCCTCCCGGATGCTCCCGGTTTTGTCCACGGCCGACCCTTCGCGCCTGTCTTTGGGCAACATCTATCTGAAGCCCTATTCGCAGACTACCTTCACCGGAACCTTGAATCGGAACAACCGGAAGAAGTTCTCCACGCTGATGGTCTATCTCTATGGAAACCTGAACAGGTCTCCCATCACTTACGCCCGCTGGTACGATAGCGACGGCATACTGTATTCCATTCCGGTCAATGCGCGGAAACCCAGCCTGTCGGCCTCGCTCTCCGGGAATTATACCACCCCGCTGGATGCGAAGAGAAACTGGTCCCTGACGGTCAATACCGGCGCCGGTGTCTCCTCGTCGGTCAGTTACCAGACCCGGACGAGATCCGCAGGGCTGGACAAAGAGAACTTCGACTATTCCGCGTTCATGGACGATTTCTGGGGGAATGCCGACGGCGACCGCTTCTACGGAGGTCAGAGCGGGTTCGGCGAGAGTAAGACGATCTCCTTCAGTCCTTACCTGATACTGCGCATCAGATACAACCAAGAATGTTGGTCCTTCAGCGGGGGCGCCCGCACCCGGGGTGAAATCAGCCGCTATTCGCTGGATCCATCCGTGAACATGAATACCCTGGACTCGGAGTTCTTTCTCGATGGCACCTATATGTCCAAACACGGGTTTGACTTTGACAGCCATTTGGGCTATGCCTTCTACAGGGGTTACGCAGAAGGCTATGGCCAGCCAGAGTGGAATTGGGACGCGGAGATTTCCAAGAATGTCGGCGCTTTCAACCTGAGCGTGAAGATCCATGATATCCTGAACCAAACGCGCAACCTCACGCACACGGTCACCGCCAACTACGAAGAGGACAGCTACCGCCTCATCATGGGCCGCCATGTCCTGTTCGGCGTGAAGTGGAATTTCGGCAAAATGAACGCCGCCCACAGCGCAAGGTCGCAGCGGGCCGCTTTGGATATGGCTTTGTGATAAGGCTGTCCTTCATATTAAAAAGGCTTTCATAAGCACGGTTAAGCATAAACATTCCTGAAGCCGGGCGGGGCCGAGAAGGTTCCGCTCGGTTGATGGAGAAAAAAAGAGTGATTTGAAGCAGTATTTTGTACTTTTATGCGTTTAATAGGAAAACGAGAACGATGAGTATACTGAAGACAGTGATTTGCGCGGCGCTGCTGGGGGCAGTGCTGGGCGGTTGTGAGAAGATCGATGTGAACAAGTTGGAAGGGACCTGGTCAGAGCAATACGACCCCACGGTCTTCGCGATGGATGGTTCGGTGACATTCACCTTTGATGGGAACAACGGTTATCAACTTCACGTATATGATGCCCTTAGTGGTGAATCGCACGACTACAGCGGCCACTATGCCATCGACCTGATCAATAAGGGCACTATTACCATCAATCCGGCGATGTCGGACTTCAGCAATGTCACATACAAGCTTGTGAAACTGACATCAAAAGAGATGGAATGGCAGAAGGAGGGTACGACATACTCCGTAGGTACGTGGGGGGCTGACTACCGGCACTTCGTAAGGGGGAAATAGTTTACACTTTTTACATTTCTTGGTCTAGAACGATTCTCAGAACCTCCGTGATGCCGTTTTCCCCGTCTAATGGGGTCATGTTTGTAAATCTATGTAAAAAACTGTAAAACTATAAACTTTGGCATCGGAGCTCAAAATCTTCTACCACGCGTGGTAGAAATGTGGTAGAAAAATGGTAGAAATCCTGCCAAAACAACCCAAAACAACCATCACTAACCAACAATACGTTTTGCGGTTTTCGCTTGATTATCAAAAAGATATAGCGGTTTTGTGATGGATGTATACTGTTTATATGCAGATTTTACTTTCCGATGCAGAAAATTACCTATTTCCCAAGGGAAGTCGTAGGGTTTTTAAGCCGTTTGATTGTCAATGAGTTACGCTTGTTGTTTGTCACAATTGTGACGGAATCGGCGTTTTTTGTGACAA
>JAEEGK010004721.1_pt1 | contig 33245 bp, 29 predicted proteins | sample 8958771 | NCBI WGS metagenome assembly JAEEGK01 (sample SAMN16246547, study PRJNA631951) | gut metagenome | biome: gut microbiome; feature: rumen; material: SC-attached | host: Bos | place: Iran: Karaj | collected 2018-10 | reverse complement strand
ATCGACGCTTAAGCGTAGACGGCTTCAGAAACCGCTGACAATCAAACCTTTATAACTCTAGGATTCCGCCAGCCGCAGGCAAATGCTTGTGGCTGGCCTTTTTTTGCCGTACCTTTGCACTCGCAAACAAGACAACAGCGCTGACGTCAACACTTGCAGAGAGTAAACAACATGTCAAACCATTAAAACAGTAAAGAACTATGGCAATCCAGATTGAAGAGTACAAGAACATGAACACCGCGTCGAAGACCTATGGCCAGTACTACGGCCGCGCCGTCGACAATCCTCCCCTCACCCTCGACCAGCTCGTCGAACACATGGCTAACCATAATACACCCTACTCACCCGGCTGTATCAAGGGCGTGCTCACCGACATGGTGAAGTGCATCCGTCACCTCCTGCTCGACGGCAACAACGTCAAGATCGACAACCTCGCCATCTTCAAGGCCCACATCGAGTCGAGCGGTTCTGCCACCCTCCTGGGCTACGACCTCAGCACCAACGTGAAGTCCATCAAGCTGTTGGCTCAGGCTGTTGGCAGCTTCACTCGCGCCGAGCTGACCAAGGCCAAGGGCAAGCTGACCTACGGCACCAAGACCCGCGCCGACCGCGAGGCCGCCCGTCAGGAGCAGCAGGAGCCCTAAGCGCTTCGCTAGTGAAGAGTGAAGAGTGAAGAGTGAAGAGTGAAGAGTGAAGAGTGAGAAGTGAAAAGTGAAGAGTGAGAAGTGAAAAGTTATGAACTGGAAAATGATTTTTAAGGTAATTGCCGCCGTGGCCGCCGCCATCGCGTCGGTACTGGGAGCAGGAGCAGTGGTAAGCTGCATCTGAATCTGACTAATCTTCTGCCGCCTCCAAATGCTGGCGCCGCACTTCGTCGGCCAGCGTTTGGGGGCGGACTACTTTTAGCCAGCGGCCGCGGCTCAGCAGGTGGGCAATGAAATCGGCAGTGGGGCGCAGCGTCAACTCGAAGTCGGTATGGTCGTCGGTCTGGTCCACGATGTGCTGTGTGTGGTGCAGGGGCAGGTCCTGCATGGCATACTGCTCACGGCCGAAGGCGCGAAGCACGATTTGGCAGAGCGGTGTCTTGTCGCCAAGCATCACGCCGTAGCTCTCGCTGAAGTAGTCCTCGGCGTCGAAGTAAGGGTCCACGTCGAAGTGGCGCTTGGTGATGCTGAGCCGCCGCATGCGGTCGAGGGCAAACACGCGGAACCCCTTGTTGCCGCCGAGCCGTGCCAGCAGGTACCAGCGCTGGTGAAACAGCTTCATGCAGTAAGGCTCTACGGTGTAGCGGTGCTCCTCGCTCTGCTGGTAAGCCTGGTAGGCCAGTTCCACGGCCCTTCCGCTGCGCATGGCCTCAATCAGCTGTTCCAGCAGCTGGCTCTCGGTGCCTACGTTCTCCAGGAGTATGCGCTGCTGCATGCTGAGGCTCTCGCTCAGCAGGTTGCCCACGGTGAGCGTCCTGAGCAGCCAGTTCTGCACGCTGTTCTCGTGCAGCACGTGCTCGTTGCCTATGTAGTAGCGGTACTGGTTGTGTGCGTCGCACTCTATGTAGAGTCCGAACATCTCCTCGACGGCCTGCTTGTGTCGCAGGAACGTGTTGCGGGCCATGGGCAGTCCGCCGCTCATGTCGGTCTGCACCCACCGCTCGTTCAGTTCGCTGAGTGTCAGTCCGTTACGGCTTCGGCTGATGGTGTTCACCAACCAGATGTATTCCCTAAATCTTTCCGGCTGTTTCATTGTGGGTGCAAAGTTACGAAAAAAAGTGAGGAAAAATGCTGGTTTTTCCTCACTTTTTTTCGTGCCTGCACCACAAAATGGTGCAGCCTGCCGTTAACTTTGCAGCCGAAATACAGTATTAAGCCTATCAGTAGAAAATATGATTAAGAGAGAAATCCTATTGCCAGAAGGGCTGGCAGTGCATCAGCCCCGTATCGAGGTCACAGTATCAGATGATGCCATGAAAGACGCGGACATCATTCAGGGTGACATTTTGCGCGTGTTTATTTACATGGTGCCGCACGACGGCGACACCGTAGTCGTGAATATAAAAGGAAGGTACACCGCCAGGGCGCTGTTTACCGACGAGCAGGATCGCCAGTGGCTGGTTCCGCGTAACGAGCAGTACGATGCCACACCCATCGACGAGGCAGCCGGCATCAGCATCGTCGGCACGGTAGTCAGCATCGAGAGGCGCATGCCGCGGGCCTCGTCGGCCGACTGCATCAAGGCCATCCGCCGCACGGTAGCGCGCCGCCAGGAGCCCCAGCGTCCCACGGCTGAGCAGGTCGATGCCGTCATCGCCGCCGTGGCCCCCGAGGTGGGCAACGGCCGCCAGTGGTACGCCGTCTACCGCGCCCTGGCCGACGCGGGCTGCACGCCCGAGGGCTGCTTCCGCGAGTTTGCCGAGCGGGTGGGGCGTGTGGTACCCGGTCATGCTCACCTGCCGGTAGCCAAGGAGCTGGGGCGCCTGGCCGTCCAGAGCTTCCGCAAGCGCGTGGCCCTCTGGGATGCCTCCGATGCCCCCGTCAGCGGGCAGCGCTTCGCCGACTACCGCCGTCTGGCTCAGCTCACCGCTTCGCTTGTGGAGGGTTAAAGGTGAAGGGTGAAGGGTGAAGGGTGAAAGGTGAAGGGTGGAGGGTGGAGGGTGGAGGGTTAAAGGTGGAGGGTTAAAGGTGGAGGGTGGAGGGAGGATAGTGAAAGTCCGTATCAGTCCGTATCAGTCCGTATCAGTCCGTATCAGTCCGTATCAGTCCGTGACAGTCCGATGCCGTATCAGTCCGTGACAGTCCGATGCCGTATCAGTCCGTGACAGTCCGAGGCCGTATCAGTCCGTGACAGTCCGATGCCGTATCAGTCCGTGACAGTCCGATGCAGAATGAATGCCGTGTCAGCCCGTGACAGTCCGATGCCGAGAAAGCCCGTGTCAGCAGCCCGGCGGGCCGTTACGCCCGCCGCCGGGCGTACCAGCCGCGCTGACCGTCGATGGCCCCGTGGGGGAAGCGGCACAGGCGCAGGGCCAGGGTGAGCTGCTTCAGGTTGGGCAGGTCGGCGGCGCGCACGTCGTTGGCCAGAGCTTTCATGATGTCGGTGGCGCGCATGAAGTGCTCCTTCTGGCGCGGCGCCGGCTCGAAGCGTGCCGTCAGCAGGTCCTCGGCAGTGGCCTGCTGGCGGTACTGCTCGTTGTGCTGCTCGAGGGCGGCCTCCTCGTCGCGGCTGAGATACCACGTCGCGCCGGCGTCAAGTTCGGCAATGGCCTGGCCGAAGAGGGCGGCGTGGTCGATGGGCGACGCGGTGTCGATGATTCCCGTCAGTTCGCAGCACAGGTAGCGGCGGCTTCCCGTGGGGTCGGCCAGCGGCTCGCGCTCGTTGGTGGTGGCTATGAACGATGCCATGCGTGGCAGCATCAGGTAGTCGTCGCTGCGCATGCGGCGTGTCTGCACGTCGTGCTCGGTGAGCACGCGCTTGATCTTGGCCTGTTCGCGTGGCGTCTTGGCATTATACTCGTCGATGTTGACCAGCAGCATGCGGGCGAGCATTCGCTCCACCTGCTCCGCGGAGTCGAGCTTGATGTCGTCGATGTAGTACTCGCGCAGACAGCGTGGCAGCAGCAGTTTGCAGAAGGTCGACTTGTGGGTGCCCTGGCCGCCGATGAGCATGGGCACCAGCGCGTTGCCGTAGTCGCGGCTGCGCTGCTGCCACTGGGCCACCATGCCGAGGAACCAGCGGTGGAAGTAGTCGGGCCAGTCGCTGAAGGCTGTGGGCACGCGGCGCGCCAGCTGGCCGATGTGGTCGGTGGTGCCGTCCCAGGGTGTCGTGTGGTTGAGGAAGTCGGCAATGGGGTCGTAGTCGGGAATCATGGTTGATCGGGCGTACAGCTCGATGTCGATGCTCCAGGCCACGCCCACCTCCTTCATCTGCTCGAAGGCGATGCGCCGCAGTTCGCGGTCGGTCAGCTGTTGCCATCCGCCGTCAAAACCCGGTGCCTTTTGCTCAAAACCCGCCGCCTTTTTGGCAAAACCCGCCGCCTTTTTGGCAAAACCCGGCGCCTTTTCCGAAGCAAGCGGCCGGAACTCCTCGCAACGTTTAAGAATGTTAAAACGAAGGTCGTAATGCTCTTTGAAAAACTTCTCGACACCCTTGGCAATGAGCTGTTTGGTGCGTCCGTTCATCGGTTGGCGGCTGACGACCTCAATTTTTTCCTCTTCCTGTTTAGGTGTAGGTTCAGGTGTTGGTTCGTGCTGCTGAAAGAGGAGATTCAGCAGCCATTGGCGTATTCTCTTCATCATAAATGTCCTTATTATAGTTGTTATTTGTACTTTTTATCCTACACTTCCTGCACTTCCAGCACCTAAAATAGTTCAACAGGTGTAGGGAGTGTCGGAAGTGTCGGTTATTTCCTGCGATTCGCAATCAGGGCGGCCATCTGGCGCAGGCGCCACCGTCGCTTGGCCTCAATGCCGTAAAGCTGGTACTTGCACTGCCGGCACACGCGGCGCCGCGTGCCCGTGGGGTACAGCTCAAACTGTTCGTCGGGCAGTTCGCGCCCGCAACATCTGCATGTTCTCATCGTCGGTTCTCTTATTAACAAAGATTGAAAAGATTTAGAAGATGTGCCGCATGGCGTAAAAATCTTTTTAATCTTTTAATCTTTGTTGAAAATTCGTTTAATTCGTAGTGGAACTAATACGCCGCTTTGTAGTTGGGGAAGGCCTGGTGACGGTTCTCGCGCGGGTCGAGCAGGACCGAGCAGTGGAGCCACATTGCCCCGTCGCGGCGGTGCTCGAAGAGCAGCTGGTCGAAGTCGACGTTCTGCAGGATGAAGCGGTAGTAGGCACGGCCCGTCTCCAGGTCGGGAATGCGGATGTCGACGGCCTCGCCCGTCAGGTGCTTCGAGGCGCCGACGCCGTGGACGCCGGTGTTCACTGTCTCCGAGCGGAAGCCGCTGTTGATGCGGATCGGCCCGAACTGTCGGCGCAGCGGTTCGAGCAGCACGCGGCACAGGTTCTCGAGGGCCGCCAGCTGCAAGGCGTCGGGGGTGTTGTCAACGCGGTGGGTCTCGGCCCACGTCGAGCGCGTCAGCTCGTTGTAGCTGAAGTGCTCAGTCAGCATGAAGTTCTTTCTTTTCATAATCGTTCTTTTACTTTTTTTACTATTTATATTTTGTCCGGACAATTCGGAGTTAGTGACCCCACCCCCTACCCCTACCCTACAAGGGAGGGGAGAGCGGCAGCAGGCTTGCGCCAGGGGAATCCCGTGAGGCACTCCCCTCCCATGTAGGGGAGGGGCAGGGGTGGGGTCAGTATTGTTATTATTCATCTTTGTATTCATCTATTCGAAAAGTCTACTGCAAAGGTAGTCACAAATCCCCGCTTGCGCCGCCCCGCAGCCCGCCGGTGTAGCCTTGGTGGGAGCTGGGTGTAGCGAAGCTGGCGGCAGGCTGTCGCCGGTGGGCGTTCGGGTAGGAAAAAGGAAACTTATAAAAGACTAAAGAGTGCAAAAAGCCATTCCTTTGTCGAGTTGGGCGTTGCCCTGTTCTGATTTGACGATTAAAATATACCACCGTAGCCATCTCTCTTGGCATTGGCTACGCGCTGTGACGATTTTTCTTCGTCTATTATTTGGAAAGTTGCGGTTTTGTTAGTATCTTTGCAACCGTAAACCCTACTACGAACCGAAAAATGGACGAGGACAACGACTTCCTGCCGCAAGACCACAACTACCGCTCGCTGAAAGCACTGACCATCATACTGCTCTGCCTGGCCGCTACCACCGCCACGGCGCAGACGTTCGAGCTGCGGCGCGAGCACGACAGCCTGTACTGGCTGGGCGACTGGCGGCTGCCGTACCCTGTGTACCGGTTCCAGACGGGCGACGTCGACGGCGACGGACGGGTGGACGCCATGGTGGGCGTGGTTAAAGGGACGCGCTTCTACCCCGAGCCGGCGCGCCGGCTCTTCATCTTCAAGTCGGTGAAAGGCAAGGCGCGGCCCCTGTGGCTTGGCTCGAAACTGGGCGGACGGCTTGAGGATTTCCGCTTCCGCAACGGGCGCATCAGGGCACTTGAGACCACCGCCGACTCGCTGTGGGTGGTCTCCGACTACCGCTGGAGCGGCTTCGGCATGGCCTTCGAGCGGTTCATCGTAAAAGGCGTAGACAAAAAAACTGCAACCAAATATTTCAGCCTATGAAGAAGTTATTATTTGTGGCAGGCATGGCGGCTCTGGCGGTCGCGTGCAGCCAAAAACAAGGAGTGGTGGAGACGGCAATGCCGGTATCGACCATCAACGTGGAGTCGCTGAAGGACAGTCTGGACCTCAACATGGACATCACCGGACTGCAGCTCGGCGACCTGCGCGTGCTGCGCAACGCACCGGCAGCGCGCCAGGGATTCCCCTTCAAGGATGCCTACATTCGTGGCATTTACGAGGGCACGACGTGGTATGACTCGCTGATGTGGGACTTCGACGGGAGGACCGACTTCAGCAGTGTGGAGGAGAAGGAAGGCGAGGACTGGCGCGACTACTACTACCGGGCCTCCGAGGAGACGGGTATCCTGAAGTACACCGCCGAGGAGCTCGACTTCATGAAGCGCGTAAAGGCGCGTGAGGAGGAACTGCTGAAGCTGAACTTCGAGGTGGAGAAGGGACTGAAGGTGAACATGCAGAACCTGGCCAACCCGAGGCAGTTCACGGAGTTTGACCCGCAGCTGGCAGGACAGCTGGCCCGCGACGGCTTTGCCATCGTGCCCGCCGACCACGAACAGCTGTTCCATGTCTACGAGCAGAACGACTACCAGTGCTTCCCGTCGTTTGTGACCACCGACATCTACCTGCAGCTCTACCATGTCTACTTCGACTGCATGCTGCGCGAGATCGAGGAGCACAAGCTGGCAGGGCTGATGACCGACCTGAGCAAGCGACTGTATGAAGCTATGCACCGCCAGGCCGAGAATGCCGCCGACGAGGAGATGCAGCAGCTGGCCCACCACAACGCCGTCTACTTTGCCGTGGCCTACGAGCTGCTGACGGGCAAGCAGATAGCCGACGCCACAGAGCAGGCCGAGGCCAAGGCCGAGATAGAGCGCGTGATGAAGTCGGAGAATAGCAGGACGCCGTTCATGGCCGACTATAACGAGATATCATTCCCCTACAGCCTGTTCCGCCCCCGTGGCCACTACACGCGCAACGAGACGCTGCAGCGCTACTTCCGCGGCATGATGTGGCTGCAGACGGTGCCCTTCGGCCTGGAGGATGCCAACGAGGTGAAGGAGGCCGTGATGGTAGCCTACGCCCTGCAGGAGGACAAGGTGGCCCAGAAGAACTACGACGTGGTGAACCTGTTGCTGACCCACATGATGGGACTGCCCGACAACCTCTCGATTCTGCAGGTGCAGCAGGAGGTCAGGAAGCGCGGACTGCTGCAGAGCGAGCTGCTGACCAGCGCACCGGGCATGGCCGACCTGACCGAAGCCCTGAACGAGATAGGTAACACGCAGACGCGCATACGCCCGAAGTTCGAGCGCACGAGCCACAACAAGATTTGCCTGATGCCGCAGCGATATCAGCCCGACGCCGAGGTGCTGCAGGAGATGGTTGACTACGACGGCGACCCCACCGAGCGCGCCACACCGCAGGGCCTCGACTTCATGGCCGCCATGGGCGTGAGTGCCGCCGAGAAGGTCCTGATAGAGGAGGGCCAGAAGTGGAAGGACTTCAAGCCGATGCTGGAGAAGATGAAGAAGCGCATGGGCGAAATCAACTGGCAGGAGAGTCTCGCCACACAGTGGATGCAGACGGTGAAGACCGTCAACGAGAAAGACAAGGGTGTGCCCTACTTCATGGTCGGCGACGGCTGGGACCTCAAGAACCTGAACGCTGCCCTCAGCTCGTGGGCCGAGCTGAAGCACGACGCCATCCTCTACGCCAAGCAGCCTATGGGTGCCGAGTGTGGTGGCGGCGGACCGCCCGACCCCGTGGTAAAGGGCTATGTTGAGCCGAACGTGACCTTCTGGAAGAAGGCCATCGAGCTGCTCGACAACACTGCCAACCTGCTGAATGAGCACAACATGATGACCGAGAAGGTGAAGGAGGCCACGGAGCGCATCGGCGAGGAGGTGGGCTTCCTGCTGCGCATCAGCGAGAAGGAACTGGCGGGAAAAACGCTGACCGACGAGGAGTACGACCAGATAAAGTGCATAGGTGCGACGTTCGAGAACATATCGCTCGACCTGCTGCGCCAGCCTGACCAGTACCTGATGGGATGGAGCGACGTGGAGGGCGCCGACCGCAAGATGGCCCTGGTGGCCGACGTCTATACGGCCAACTCTGACAACAACCCCAATAAGTCGATACTCTACGAGGCCGTCGGACTGGGCGACGAGATCTACGTCGTCGTCGAGATTGGCGGCTACCTGTACCTGATGCGCGGCGCCGTATTCTCGTACCGTGAGTTCACGGAGCCGATGGATAAGCAGCGGCTGACCGACGAGGAGTGGCAGCAGGAGCTGGAGAAGAACCCGCGCAAGGGCGTGCCCGAGTGGATGGAGCCCATCACGGTGCCTTTGGAGCAGAAGCCGGAGCCGAATGAGGAGATTTTCTATAGCTCTGGCTGTTAGTCTAGGATGGGCGTTATGGGCTGCCGCCTCCGACACGCTGACCGTCGTCCTGACGGGCGACATCCTGCTCGACCGCGGCGTGCGGCGGGCCATTGAGCAGCGGGGGCCTGACTGCATGTTCTCGCGGAGCGTAGACGCCGTGCTGCGCAAGGCGAACGTGGCCGTGGGTAATCTGGAGTGTCCGGCCACCAAGATCAAGACGCCCGTACAGAAACTGTATATTTTCCGTGGCGAGCCGGAGTGGCTGAACACGCTCCGCCGCCACGGCTTTACACACCTGAACTTAGCCAACAACCACTCGATAGACCAGGGCCGCGAGGGACTGATGGACACGCGCCGCAACATCAAGGCGGCAGGCATGGTGTCCATCGGTGCGGGGCAGAACATGGATGAGGCGGTACAGCCCGTACTGCTGGCCAAGCAGCCCCGCAAGGTGTGGCTCGTGGCCTCGCTGCGCCTGGCCCTTGAGAACTACGCCTACCTGACCGACCGCCCGTGCGTCAGTCAGGAGCCGATGGACTCGCTGCTGAGCCGCGTCAACCGACTACGGCGCGCCGACCCGAAGGCCGTCATCATCGTGTCGCTGCACTGGGGCGGAGAGCACACGCTGCGGCCCGTGCCCCGTCAGCGCATGGAGGCGCGCCGCCTGATAGACGCCGGCGCCGACGTGCTGGTGTGCCACCACACGCACACGCTGCAGACCATCGAGGACTATCGCGGAAAGAAGATTTACTACAGCATCGGCAACTTCATCTTCGACCAGCCTAAGCCGCTGAACAGCCGCGCCTGCATGGTGAGGCTCAGCGTGACGAAGGAGAGCCTCCGCACGGAAACTATTCCGGTGGAAATACGCCAGTGTGCGCCCTTCGTCGACAAAGCACCGTAAGGCAGAAGAACGCTTTTCTCTTAAAAAAAGCAAAAAAAAGCATATATAATAAGGTGTAAGCGAAAAGTTTGCGTACTTTTGCACCCCACAATTGCAAAAGTAAGTAGAAAGTATGCAGAAAAATCTGGTTATCGTTGAGTCGCCTGCCAAGGCGAAGACGATTGAGAAGTTCTTAGGCAAGGACTTCAAAGTGATGTCGAGCTACGGCCACATCCGCGACTTGAAGAAAAAAGAACTGAGTATAGACGACACATCGCTGGAACCCGAGTACGAGATTCCCGACGAGAAGAAAAAGCTGGTCAGCGAACTGAAGAAGCAAGCCAAGGAGGCCGAGAAGGTGTGGCTGGCGTCCGATGAAGACCGCGAGGGAGAAGCCATCTCCTGGCATCTCTGTGAGGTGTTGGGACTGGATGAGAAGAAGACCAACCGCATCGTGTTCCACGAGATAACAAAGCCTGCTATCCTGGAGGCCATTGAGCATCCGCGCCATCTGGACATGAATCTGGTGAACGCCCAGCAGGCACGCCGCGTGCTCGATCGTCTGGTGGGTTTCAAGCTGTCGCCCGTGCTGTGGCGCAAGGTGAAGCCATCGCTGTCAGCCGGTCGTGTGCAGAGTGTGGCCGTCAGACTGATTGTTGAGCGCGAGCGAGAGTTGCAGGCCTTCAAGACCGAGACTTACTACAGTGTGAATGCCATCTTCGGCGTTACCAATGAAGACGGCTCGCAGTCGGAGGTGAGAGCCATGCTGGCCACGCGCCTGAAGACCCATGAAGAGGTGGAGCAGTTCCTTGAAGCTTGCAAGGAGGCGCGGTTCGTCGTCAGCAGCATACAGCAGAAACCCGTGAAGCGTGCTCCGGCACCGCCTTTCACGACGTCGACGCTGCAGCAGGAAGCTGCACGCAAGCTGGGCTTCACCGTGAGTCAGACGATGATGGTGGCGCAGCGCCTGTATGAGAGTGGACGCATTACCTATATGCGTACCGACTCAGTGAACCTGTCGAAGCTCTGCTTAGGTGCCTCGAAGGAGGAGATTACCAATCTTTACGGTGAAAATTACTCCAAGCCGCGCCAGTATCATACCAGTTCGAAGGGAGCCCAGGAGGCTCATGAGGCCATCCGTCCGACCTATATGAACCAGCAGGCCATTGAGGGCACAGCCCAGGAAAAGAAACTATATGACCTCATCTGGAAGCGCACCATAGCATCGCAGATGGCCGACGCTGAGATGGAGAAGACGACAGCGGAAATCAATATAGAGAATCCAAATGTCAACCTTCAGAACTCAACCTTCATCGCTCAGGGCGAGGTTGTGAAATTCGACGGTTTTCTGAAGGTCTATCGTGAGTCGAGCGACGACGAGGACCAGCAGCAGGACGAGTTCAGCCACGTGCTGCCCCCGCTGAAAAAGGGAACGGAACTGACGCGTCGCGAGATTGCCGCCGTCGAACGGTTCAGTCAGGGACCGCAGCGATATACGGAGGCATCTTTGGTGCATAAGCTTGAGGAACTGGGTATTGGCCGTCCGTCGACCTACGCCCCCACCATCTCGACCATTCAGCAGCGTGAGTACGTGGCCAAGGGTGACAAGAAAGGTGAGGAGCGCGTGTACACTGTCGATACGCTCAAGGGCAAGCAGGTAACGCAGAAAGTGCGCCGCGAGCTGGCCGGTTCGGACAAGGGCAAGCTCATGCCTACGGATATCGGCATCGTAGTGAACGACTACCTGATGGAGAACTTCCCGGGCATTATGGACTATAACTTCACGGCTAAGGTGGAGCAGGACTTCGATAAGATTGCTGAAGGCGATGAGGCCTGGACAAAGATGCTGAAGACCTTCGACAAGAGTTTTGAACCCACCGTCGACAAGGCCATGAACAGCCGTAATGAGCACAAGGCTGGCGAGCGCCAGTTGGGCATCGACCCGAAGTCGGGGAAGCCCGTGTTTGTCAAGATCGGCCGCTTCGGTCCGGTGGTGCAGATAGGCTCTGCCGAAGACAAGGAGAAGCCGCAGTTTGCCCAGTTGCCCAAAAAGATGAGCATGGAGAGCGTCAGTCTGGAGGAAGCTCTGGAACTGTTCAAGCTGCCCCGCGACATTGGCCAGTATGAAGGCAAGACAGTGACCATCGGTGCCGGGCGTTTCGGACCTTACGTGATGCACGCCGGCAAATATACGTCGATGCCCAAGGATACCGACCCCATGGCTATTACTCTGGAGGAGGCGGTCAAACTGATTGAGGAGAAACGCAAGGCTGACACTCAGAAGCATTTGAAGATCTTTACCGAGGACGAAAAACTCGAAGTCCTGAATGGCCGCTATGGCCCATACCTGGCTTACGACGGAAAGAACTACCGGCTGCCGAAGGCCCTCCACGAGAAGGCTGCACAACTGACCTACGACGAGTGTATGGCCATAATCAACAAGGGATGAAGAGAATTGTCCTGATAGGCTACATGGGGTCGGGGAAGACGACCGTCGGCAAGGCACTGGCCAAGGAAATCGGTTTGCCGTTCTACGACCTGGACTGGTACATCGAGAGCCGCATGCGGAAGAAGGTGAGCCAGATTTTCGCCGAGCGAGGCGAGGAGGGCTTCCGACAGATAGAACGCAACATGCTGCACGAGGTGGCAGAGTTTGAGGACGTCGTCGTCAGCTGTGGCGGCGGCACGCCCTGCTTCTTCGACAACATGGACTACCTGAACCAGCAGGCACAGGTGGTCTACCTGCGCTGCGAGCCCGAGGTGCTGCGCCAGCATCTGCTGATGGGCAAGGGTGACCGCCCGCTGCTGAAGGGAAAGACGCCTGAGGAGCTGATTGGCTATATCAGCGAGCAGGTGGCCTACCGCGAACAGTTCTACACCAAGGCCCGATACATGCTCGACGTGAGCCTGATGGACAACTACGAGAAAATCAAAATAACAATAGAGAAACTGAAAGAACTACTCGACCTGTAAATGAAGAAATGGACTACTGAAGACGCCCGCGAACTGTACAACATTGGCGGTTGGGGCACCTCGTATTTCGGCATCAACGACGAAGGCAACGTCTACGTCACGCCGTGTAAGGACTCGACGCAGATTGACCTGCGCGAAGTGATGGACGAACTGGCGCTGCGCGACGTCACAGCGCCGGTGCTGCTCAGATTCCCCGACATTCTCGACAACCGTATCGAGAAGACGTGGAGCTGCTTCAAGAAGGCGGCCAAAGAGTACGACTACAAGGGTGAAAACTATGTCATCTACCCCATCAAGGTGAACCAGATGCAGCCCGTGGTCGAGGAGATTATCTCGCACGGCCGGAAGTTCAACCTCGGTCTGGAGGCTGGCTCGAAGCCTGAGCTGCATGCCGTTATAGCTATGCAGTGTCAGAGCGATTCGGTCATAGTCTGTAATGGCTATAAGGACCAGTCGTACATCGAGCTGGCCCTTTTGGCGCAAAAGATGGGCAAGCGCATCTTCATCGTTGTGGAGAAGCTGAACGAGCTGGACCTCATTGCCAAGATTGCCAAGAAACTCGACGTCAGGCCCAATATCGGCATCCGCATCAAGCTGGCCTCGTCGGGCAGCGGCAAGTGGGAGGAGAGCGGCGGCGACGCCTCGAAGTTCGGACTGACCAGTGCCGAACTGCTGGAAGCCCTTGAGACGCTCGACAAGAAAGACATGCGCGACTGCCTGAAGCTCATCCATTTTCACATCGGTTCGCAGATAACGAAGATACGTCGCATACAGACCGCTCTGCGCGAAGCCTCGCAGTTCTACATTCAGCTGCACAAGATGGGCTACAGCGTAGAGTTTGTCGACTGCGGCGGCGGTCTCGGTGTCGACTACGATGGCACGCGGTCGCCGTCGAGTGAAAGTAGTGTCAACTACTCTATTCAGGAATATGTGAATGACTGTATCTATACATTCGTAGAAGCTGCCAACAAGAACGGCCTGCCCCATCCGAACATCATTACCGAGAGCGGCCGCTCGCTGGCAGCCCACCACTCGGTGCTGGTCATCAATGTGCTGGAGACGGCTTCGCTGCCGGAGATGCCCGAGGAGTTTGAACCCGACGAGAACTCGCACCAGCTGGTGAAGGACCTGTACGAGATTTGGGACAATCTTTCGCCGCGCAACGTCCTGGAGGACTGGCACGACGCCGAGCAGATACGTGAGGAAGTGCTCGACCTATTCAGCCACGGCATCGTTGATCTAAAGACACGTGCCGAGATCGAGGCCATGTACTGGAGCGTCTGCCACGAGATTCACGCCCTGGCCAAAACGCTGAAGCACGTGCCTGAGGAGCTGATGAGTATCGACAAGCTGCTGGCCGACAAGTACTTCTGCAACTTCTCGCTGTTCCAGAGCCTTAGTGACTCGTGGGCCATCGATCAGGTGTTCCCGATTATGCCCATCCAGCGCCTGAACGAGCGGCCGACGCGCAATGCCACGATACAAGACATCACCTGCGACTCTGACGGCAAGATTGCAAACTTCGTGACCAACCGCCACAACTCGCACTCGCTGCCCGTCCACTCGCTGAAGAAGAACGAGAACTACTACCTCGGCGTGTTCCTCGTGGGTGCCTACCAGGAAATTCTCGGCGACATGCACAACCTCTTTGGCGACACTACGGCCGTACACATTTCGGTAAAGGACAATGGCTACCACATTGACCAGATTATCGATGGCGAAACGGTGGAGGAGGTTTTGGAGTACGTGCAGTACAACCCGAAGAAGCTTGTCCGCCAGTTGGAAATATGGGTGACCAAGAGCGTGAAGGATGGCAAGATCTCTCTGGAGGAGGGTAAGGAGTTCCTTTCGACTTATCGCAGCGGGCTCTACGGCTATACTTACTTGGAATGATGAAAGAGAAACTGACATTAGTAAAGGTTGGGGGAGCTGTAGTCGAAGACGAACTGCAGCTCACTCAGTTATTACGTGACTTTGCTGCCATCGATGGCGCGAAGATACTGGTACACGGCGGTGGCAGGCGCGCCACGAAGGTTGCGGCCGCCTTGGGTATTGAGACAAAGATGGTCGACGGCCGCCGTATCACTGACGCAGAGATGCTGGAGGTGGTGACGATGGTCTACGGCGGTCTGGTGAACAAGCACGTTGTGGCTGGTCTGCAGGCGCTCGGCGTTGATGCCATCGGCCTTTGCGGTGCTGACGGCGACATTATTCGTTCAGTGAAACGTCCGCTCAAGAATGGCATCGACTATGGCTATGTGGGCGACGTAAAGAAAGCTGACGGTGCAAAAATAGCCCATTTCATCGGAAAAGGCATGGTTCCTGTCATCGCTCCGCTCACACACGATGGACAGGGTAACATACTGAACACCAACGCCGACACGATGGCATCAGAAACGGCTAAGGCTATGGCTGAACTCTACGACGTGACGCTGATCTTTGCTTTTGAGAAACCTGGGGTTTTGCGGATTCCCGATGACGACAGTTCGGTGATACCCGTTATCAATCGGGCCGACTTCGAGAGTTACAAGGCGGATGGTACTATCAGCGGTGGCATGCTGCCCAAGATAGAGAATGCATTAGGGGCCGTGGATGCTGGCGTTAATCAGGTAATTATCACTTTGGCGACGGCTATTGACGGCCAGCACGGAACGATTATAAAATATTAGCCACTTATTGTAACTTTTCCTGTTCTGAATCGTCTTTAATATATAGAGAGGTGAATAAAGTCAGTTTCCGAAACGATGTCCTGCCGCTGAAGAATGAGCTCTACAGACTGGCACTCCGCATAACTCTCAATCCTGCGGAAGCTGAGGATGTCGTACAGGAGACAATGATAAAAGTCTGGAACAGGCGCGAGCAATGGGAACAGATTGAGTCGATGGAAGCCTTTTGTCTGACAATCTGCCGTAATTTGGCACTTGACAAGACACGGAAAATGGGATTCTTGGACCAGAGCCTTGAAACTGACGAGCATGATGCTCCAGATTACAGCCACACGGCAAACCCTGAGGAGCAGGCGATACAGCAGGACCGGATAAGGCTGGTAAGACGTATCATCGACAACCTGCCTGAGAAACAACGAAGCGTGATGCAGTTGCGCGATTTCGAAGGAAAGAGCTACAAGGAGATAGCTGCCATTCTGGAAATCAGCGAGGAACAGGTTAAGATTAACATCTACAGGGCTCGCCAAGTGATAAAACAGAAATATATTGAAGCAGAAAAATATGGACTATAAGTATATCGAACAGTTGCTGGAACGCTACTTTCAGTGTGAGACCACGCTGAAAGAAGAGGAAATACTGCGTGCCTTCTTTACGCAGGAGGATGTTCCCGTGTGGCTGGCGAAGTACAAGACGCTCTTCGTCTATGAAGCCCAGAGGGAAGAGTCCCTTGGCAACGATTTCGATGAGCGCATCTTGGAGATGGTGGAGCAGCAGGAGCCTGTAAAAGCCCGCGTGCTGACTCTTACACAACGTCTGATGCCACTGTTCAAGGCTGCTGCTGTGGTTGCCATTGTCCTGACTCTCGGAAATGCAGCGCAGGCCCCGTGGGATCGGGGTTGGGATAATCCGCAGGAGGAGTATGCCAAGTATCACCAGCAGCAGAAAGACTCCGTTGACGTGCTGGGACCTATTCAGGCTGAGAATCTCATGGAAGACTCTACGAATGTTGCTGTGAATCCCGCATCACCGAAGTACTGACAAAAAGGAAAAGATATTTATCTAAGCTTTCTCTATAAACAATCATTTCATTTAAAACAAAAATGAAGCCGTGAGGCTTCGATTCTCTCAAATTTTCATAACATACTTTGAAGCACAAACAAGGTAAGGGCCACCACCGGGATGCCGGGGTGGTCCATTTCATTTATTCAGCCTTGCGCAGCCGCAGGTTCAATTGGTAGAGGGCTGGCAGCAGAATCAATAACGAGAACAACACGGCGGCCGCCACTGTGCGCTGGCTGCCAAACAAATCGATAAGCTTCATCTGCGGATCGGGATAGAAATTATAAACGACGTAGGCAATGCTGTTGTTTACCCAGTGATAGACAATGCCCGGCACGATGCTGTCCGTCCGGTAGTAGAGCCAGCCTAAAAGTAAGCCAACGAGGAAGGCGTGGGGCATTTGGATAGGATTTGCGTGGATAAGTGCAAAGAGTAGGGCAGAGATGGCAATTGCCAACCAGTGGCGGGGCGTCCATCGGAGTAAGGCGCGCAAAACGGCACCGCGAAACACCAGTTCTTCGCATACTGGCGCCAACAGGCCTATGGCGAAATAGCCCCATCGGTCGCGAAGTATCATGTCGAACTCCTCCTCCACGATATTCGGTAACTCGGGCATCAATTCCTGAAGGCAGCTTGAAGGTATGATGGCTCCCATTGCCGCTAAGGCGCACCAAAAGAGTGTGGCCCATGGACGGGAACGTACATAACTGCGCGACACTTCAGCCCAACGGAAGAAAAGGAATAGCACCAAAACGATGATACTACTCGCAGTCATGGCTATAATCATGTTTGTGGCATTCTGTTGGCTGACCTCCATGCCTATCAAACGTTGGAAGGCTTTCATTAAGGGAAGCATCAATGCCTGAATGGCTGCAAATACAAGGGTGTAGAAAATAGCTTTTATCATAATTCAGATTCTTTATTTAGTGCTGCTTCGGCCTGACGCAAGTCTGATTCCAACTGTGACATCAGCGCCTCGCGGCTGTCAAACTTTGTCTCAGAGCGTAAACGGCTAACAAACGATACGGTCATCTGCTGACCGTAGATGTTACTGTCGAAGTGGAAAAGGTGGGTCTCAAGTGTCTGACAATGTCCGCCGAATGTCGGCCGGCTGCCAATATTCATCATGCCGTGGTAAAGATCTGGTAATCCTTTCAGTTTTACCTTGACGGCATAGACCCCTGAACCGGGAACAAGTTTCCCGGCTTCTGTCAACTGAAGGTTGGCCGTAGGAAAACCAATCTCCGTGCCAATATGCTCACCACTGACAACTCGTCCCGATAGCTTATATGGTCTCCCCAAACATTCAGCGGCCTGCTCTACCTGACCTTCTGTCAACAGTCTGCGGATTTTGGAAGAGCTGACCCTGAGACTGCCCACTTCGATAGGATCACCCTGAACAACAGACATCCCCATCTCATGGCCATAGCTTACATAGTCGTCAAACCCTTCCATGCGGTTGTGGCCGAAACGGTTATCGTAGCCAATTACCAAAACTTTGACTCCTAACTGTAGCTGTAAGATGTCGTGCATGAAGTCACGCGCCGACAGCGATGCCATAGCCTCGTCGAACTGCAGTATCACTAAATAGTCAATGCCCGTCTGAGAAAGCAGTTCCACCTTCTCGTCAAGCGTTGACAGTAGCTGTGGGCACCAGTCAGAATGAAGCACCTGACGGGGATGACGCTCAAAGGTAACAACCATGGAGGCCAGTCCTTCACGGCGTGCCATCTCCGCCACCTTACTTATAATATATCGATGGCCAAGGTGAACACCGTCGAAAAAACCGATGGTTGCCACACAAGGAACGGGCCTTTCCACTTGTCTGTTCAGGTATAACGTCTTCATTTGCGCCACAAAGGTAAGAATAATTTGCTATTTTAGCAAAAAAATTTGGAGATTTGATTATTTTAATGTACCTTTGCACCCACAAAAAACAGGACTTGTAGCTCAGTTGGTTAGAGCAACAGACTCATAATCTGGAGGTCCCAGGTTCAAGCCCTGGCTGGTCCACGCTGAAAATCAAGCACTTGCGAGTCTATCGCAAGTGCTTTTTTCATGTCTGCGTAAACAATGCGCAAACAATCGGTTTGAGATAATCATTATTATAAGTTTCAGAAGATTGAGGCCTTTTAAAGGGCGGAAAAACATTTTTTCTTTTGAAAATTTGGAGAATTGAAATAATATGTCTACCTTTGCAGCAGATAACAAGACATATGAGTCCGAGGATTCCGACAAAAGAGTGCGCGTCGGGATTCTTTCTTTTTTGTCTGCCTAAAATGTAAATCGTAAAATATTAAATGTTATGGCATATATGTCACAAGAAGGCTACGACAAACTGGTAGCCGAACTGAAACACTTGGAGAGCGTTGAACGTCCCAAGGCTTCTGCCGCTATCGCTGAAGCCCGCGATAAGGGCGACTTGAGTGAGAATAGTGAGTACGATGCTGCCAAGGAAGCCCAGGGCCATTTGGAGGCAAAAATCAATCAGCTCAAGCTGGCCATTTCGGAGGCTAAGATTGTGGACACCTCACGTCTGAGCACTGATGCTGTCCAGATTTTGTCGAAGGTGGAGATGACCAATCTGGCAAATAAGGCTAAGATGGCCTATACAATCGTCAGCGAGAGTGAGGCCAACCTGCGTGAGGGTAAAATATCAATCACAACGCCTATAGCCCAGGGACTGTTGAACCATAAGATGGGCGACGAGGTGGAGATCAAGATACCACGTGGCACCATCAAGTTGCGCATCGATAAAATTACCGTTGGATAGTTATGGATATATTTAGTAAGATTGCCGCTGGCGAAATACCCAGCTATAAGTGCGCCGAGAACGACGAATTTTACGCATTTCTTGACATTAACCCGTTGGTGAAGGGTCACACGCTTGTGATACCGCGCCGCGAAGTGGACTATTTCTTCGATATGGACGACGATGAATTGGCCCGCTATCAGCAGTTTGCTAAGCGTGTGGCTGTGGCCATCAAGAAAGCATACCCTTGTCGTAAGGTGGCGCAGATTGTGCTTGGTCTTGAGGTGCCCCATGCACACATTCACCTCATCCCCATGCAGAGCGAGGCCGATGCCGACTTCCGTCGCGATAAGCTCAAACTCTCAGAAGCTGAGTTCAAGGAAGTGGCCGCTAATATTCTCACGGCCTTCAACAGTTAGGCTCAAATATATTCTTCGCCGTACTTCAGTCTCACTTCATTCACATACTTGCGAATCAGGGCCGATGAGTCGCTCTTCTTGCAGATGAGCAGCACATCGCCTGATTCGGCAACAATGTAACCCTCAAGTCCGTTGATTACCGCCAGGTGACCGCGAGGCATTTTGATGATGTTGTCGCGACAATCTTCGAGTAAAGCCTCCGAGTCGATGACGACATTGTCGTCTTCTCCTTTCTGCATGCCTTCGTAGATAGAGTGCCATGTACCCAAGTCGGCCCATCCGAAGCTGCACTTCATCACATACACATCCTCCGACTTCTCCAACAGTCCGGTTTCGATTGACAAGTTAGGGAATTTTGAGAAAGATTCGTAAACATAATCGCGTTCCTTCTCCAGATTAATGCCTTCTTTGTCAATCAATCGCAGTACTGCAGGCAGGATGCGGCGTAGGCTATTAACCAGATTGTGAACATTTGAGACAAAAATGCCCGTGTTCCACAGGAATTCACCGCTCCCCACAAACATTCTCGCGAAGTCACGCTCAGGTTTTTCTGTAAACGACTTTACTTCGTAGAGATTGTCCTTTCCTGTTCCGTCGCCCATCTGTATATAACCATATCCAGGCTCCGGACGTGTCGGGGTCACTCCCATAGAAATCAGACAGTCTTTATTTTCAACAAACTCAAGGCACGCTCGGATGTCCCTCTCGAAAGCCTCGTCACCTAGAACAGCCTGGTCTGAAGGCAAGATAATCATACTGGCATCAGGACAAATATGCGAAATTCGGAATGAGGCCCAAGCTATACTTGGTGCTGTGTTGCGTGACACTGGCTCAGCCAATACATTGTCGGGAGGCAAATCTGGTAGTTGTTTCGTTACCCAGTAAGCATACTCCACCTGTGTACAGATAAATATATTCTGTTTCGGGACAATGTTTAGCATGCGGTCGTATGCCTGTTGTAGTTGTGTCCTGCCAGTTCCAAAGAAGTCAATGAATTGCTTTGGCTTACGTTCGCGACTGCACGGCCAAAGCCTGCGCCCCTTACCTCCAGCAAGAATCACGCAGAAATGTTTTTCCGATATTTCCATTACGTCAGATTTAAATGTTAAACTTTTCGGGGACGAAGTTACGCAATATAAATCATAAAACCAAGTATTTTTAAGATTTTTAGCTGAAACTTTTTGTTAGTTCATTTTTTCTTAGTACCTTTGCACCCGCTTTTGATGCCCAGATGGCGGAATCGGTAGACGCGCTGGTCTCAAACACCAGTGGGGCAACCCGTGCCGGTTCGACCCCGGCTCTGGGTACGAGGTTTAAAAAAGCAAGTGCTGTGACTCATAAAGTTATAGCACTTTTCTTATATAGACATGCTGCTTACTTGTCTGAGCATTAGGGCGTCAAGGAAAAGAAAGGGCGGCATTTTTCCACAAAAAGTCAAATGATTTCGGGCAAAAATGAAAAAAGTGATGAAACTTTGTCATTGTTTTCGTAAAAAAGACTATCTTTGCACACAAAAATAAAATATTCACAGTAAAAAGACATACTACGATGAACAGAAAGTTTTTTGTCATACTCGCAAGCCTGCTTTTGTGTGCCTCATTCGTCGTCGCACAGGAAACGCAGAAAAGTGAACTACAGAAAAAGGCTGAGGCATTTGACCAACAGAAGGAAGTTGCCAAGGCCCGCTCCACGTTTATTCACGCTTTCAACGACTATGCCAGCAAGGGGCAGATGAAACCGGGTGTGGAGTGCGCTGCCAAAGCTGCAGCACTCTATTACAAGGAAAACTATTATAAGGAGGCCTTCGATCTGTTGCGCCTTGCCGATCAGAACATCGAGGCCAGTAAGCTGGACGCCAGTGGCAAGGCCGCGTTGCACTATCTGACGACCAAAGAGCGCATGCAGATGTACATCAAGCTGCACCGCAGTCCCAGTGCTGTTGAGCAGTTGGGCAGAATGGAGGCTTTCGCCAATCAGGCTGGTGACGAGGGCATCAAGGATGACCTGCTCTACAACAAGGCCATCTACTACTACACCTTCGGAATGAACGCGCAGGGCAATGCCCTGTTTAAGCAGATAGCCGACAAACTGACCAAGCAGAAAGAGTACGATAAGGTTGACGAGGTTTACAAGACGCTGATTGAAAGCGGCCGCAAGTCGGGCAATGCCAACATGGTGGCGCAGTCGTACAGCAGCTACATTGCTTGGAAGGACTCGGCTAACGCTCAGAAGGTTGCCGACGAAATCAATGCGCTGAAAGAACAGATTGCCACTCAGGAGGCTACCATTGCCGACAAAGACAGCTCGCTTACTACGCGCTGGATTACCATCGTCGGACTCGGCATTCTGGCACTGGCATTGGCTGCTGCACTGGCTATTGGAGCCGTTGTGCTGCTACGCTACATGCTGCTGAGCCGTAAGCAGAAAGGCGTCATTCAATTGGCAAACGAGAGCAACGCCCTGAAAGCAAAGTTTATCAGTAACATCTCGGCACAGATGGTTCCTACCCTGCAGAAGCTGGACGGTCGCCAGCCAGAAGTAAAGGCCCTGCTCGACTTCACCAGCCATATTCAGACGCTGTCGGAAATAGAGAACACGGCTGATGATGCTGTTGAGAAGACGGATACGCAAATACAACCTTTCTGCGAGGAGCTCATCAGTAAGATTCGCGACAAGGTAAGGCATGGCGTGGTTCTGACTGTGGACGCACCGAAGATGACTGCTCCAATCAATAAGGAATACGTGACGCACATTGTGAGCCACTTGCTTGACAATGCTGCTGAGTTTACTCCCGAGGGCGGAACCATCAAGCTGACATTCAAGAAGCGCGGGCCTAAAACCAACCAGTTTATGGTGGCCGACTCTGGCTGTGGTATTGCTGAGGAAAAGCGTGAAGACATCTTCAAACCGTTCCTCGAAGTGCACGACCTGACAAAAGGCGACGGTCTCGGACTGCCCATCTGTAAGCAAATGGCTCTGAAGATGAATGGCGACCTGACCATTGACCCTGAGTATAGCAAGGGCACCCGCTTCGTGCTTGAACTACATAATTAAGCCCAGCTCTTTAGCTGGGCTTAGCTTTTTTACTATTTATCTTTTATAGATCATCGGGAATTCCCAACTCCTTTTTTAAGGCGTCGGCCCATGCTTGATCGTCAAGGACCGCCTTGCCGTTTTCGGTGGACTTGGCAAATTCCTCGAAGTCATTCATTAGTTTCTCGAAAGGTTCATACTCTGTCTGAAGGCTCTTCATCTCATCAAGGATTTCAGTCATTTTGTCGGGCTCCTTCTCCATCTTTTCAACCATACCGGCAATCTTCAGGAGCATCGGCTTCAAAGCTACCATCATATCCTTCATGTTGGCCTTCCACTCGTCAACGCTCCAGTTGGCGCCCTCGGCTTTTGCCTTGGCCACGATGTCTTCAACGCTGAGCTGCGGGGTTTCTACTTGTTCGGCCTCAGCCTGACCAGCTTGGGCGGGAACCTCACTCTTTTGCTTGCACGAAGTCATACCCAGAGCCATGACGACGGCAACACCAAATACTACAAAAAGTTTCTTCATAATGTTAATTGTTTTGGGTTCAGACTGCAAATATAACAAATAATACGGCAACTTCCCCTGAACTTTAAGGATTATTAACCATAAGTTGGTGGCGGGTTAGTCTTCGTCTCTAATGACAACACTCCCTATATAATTGTTAATCACAGAAATCATCCTACACTTCCTGCACTTCCTACACCTGCGCAGGTGTAAGAAGTGCAGGAAGTGATAAAAAGTGCGAATAACAATTAGTATAGCAAAAACGGCCCGAATAATCGACAAAACCGTACTCTTTACAGGTCTTTGAAGGCTGGAACCGACACCTGAACCGACACCTGTGCATAAGGTGGGGGGGTACAAATAAAAGGCGGCGGTTTACGGGCAAAAGGCGGGGGGTTATGGACAAAAGGCGGCGGGTTTCGAATGAGTTGTAGATTGACACTGAGGTCTCTGGTTGTGAAAAAGGCCAGACTCCAACATCCGGAGTCTGGCCTTGATATTTGCGTTATGCGTTGTTCGGCTTATTTATGCCTGAGCAGGTTCTTCCTCGCGGATGGTCTTACCCATGGTGAGGTAAGCAACCGGAGCAGCAATGAAGAGCGACGACAGTGTACCGAAGATAACACCGAGAATCATGGCGAACGAGAAGCTGCGGATCGAGTCACCACCGAGGATGAAGATACAGAACAGCACAATCAAGGTCGTCACTGAGGTGTTGATGGTACGAGCCAGCGTCTGGTTCAGCGAGTCGTTGAACAGCGTCTGGCGGTCGCGCTTGCCGTAGAGCTGGATATTCTCACGGACACGGTCGAAGACCACCACCTTATCATTAATAGAGTAACCGATCACGGTCAGGATGGCACCGATGAACGTCTGGTCGATTTCGAGCGACATGGGCACCCAACCCCACAGTACACTGTAGAAGCCGATAACCACGAGGGCATCGAAGAACAGAGCTACGGTAGAACCTACCGAGAAGGCCACGTTGCGGAAGCGCAACAGGATGTAGAGGAAGATGGCAATCAGGGCGACAATGACCGAAATGATGGCACCGTGAGTGATGTCCTTAGCCACCGACGGACCGACCTTTGCCGACGAGATGATGGAACCACCCTCGCGGACATCGGGGTTCTTGAATGCGCTTACCTCTGCCTGGTTGATGAGCCCGGCCTTCTTCAAAGAGTTATAGAGAATGGTCTCTGCCTTGTCGTCAACCTCGGGGTTGTTCGACTCGATATCCCAGTTGGTAGAGATACGGACGGTCTTGCCGTCGGTACCGAGTGCGATGACGCTGGTGTTAGCCTCCTGGTTGGCCTTTTCGCCGATGGTGTTGACGAAGGCACCGGCAAGTGCCTGGCGTACGGTCTCGACGGGAGTCTCCTTGTCAAGAACGACAACGTAGTTACGACCACCGGTGAAGTCGATGCTTTGGCTCAGACCGCGGACGGCGAACGAAACGCAGAAGATGATGGCTGCAATGCCCCAGATGATGAACGACTTCTTGTAAGCACCCATGAAGTTGATCTTCGGGTTCTTCATCAGGTTCTTGGAGTAGGCGGTCTCGAAGGTCAGGTTGGTCCACTTGTCCTTCTTCAGCATGTGCTCATAGACCAGACGGGTCAGGAACACGGCGGTGAAGAACGAGCAGAAGATACCGATGATCCAGGTGGTAGCGAAGCCCTTGACAGGACCTGTACCGATGAAGAGCAGGATGAAGCCGGTAATCAACGAGGTGACGTTTGAGTCGAAGATAGCCGAGAAGGCGTTCGAATAACCCTTGTTCAGAGCTTCCTTCACCTTCAGGCCCTTGCGCAGTTCCTCCTTCGTACGCTCATAGATAAGCACGTTGGCATCGACAGCCGTACCGAGCGTCAGCACGATACCGGCGATACCAGGCATGGTCAGTGCCGCCTGGAACGACGTCAGGATACCGAGCGTGAAGAACAGGTTGAACAGCAGGGCGCAGTCGGCCATAAGACCGGGAATCGGGCCATACAGCATAATCATGTAGATCATCAGCAGCACGAAGGCAACGATGAACGAGATGACACCCTGCTTGATGGACTGTGCACCGAGCGACGGGCCGACCACCTCTTCCTGCACGATGCGGGTCGGAGCCGGCATCTTACCAGAGTTCAGCGTGTTGGCAAGGTCCTTGGTGTCTTCGATAGTGAAGTTACCTGTAATCTGCGAGTTACCACCGTCAATCTGTGTCAGGATACGGGGAGCAGAGTAGACGGCATCGTCGAGCACGATGGCCACGGCCTTGCCGATGTTCTGCTTGGTAATCTGGCTCCAGCGGCGGGCACCGTCAGAGTTCATCTGCATCGACACACAGGGGTGACCCATCTGGTCGAAGTCGTCCTTACCATTGGTGATAACGTCACCCTCTAACGGAGCGCGACCGTTGGGCTCGGTAATCTTCAGGGCATAGAGCTCGAAGATGTCGCCCTTGGTGTTCTGGCCTCCGAAGTCCTCGGGCTTGGCGCCCCAGCGAAGCTTCAGTTCGGCCGGGAAGATGGTTCTGGCGAGGTCGGAGTAGATAATCTTATTGATTTCTGCGGTGTCGCGGACGTTGGCATAACCAACCACAGCCAGGGTGTTGCCCTGAGTGGGCTGCAAGTATGTGAACAGAGGGTTCACCTTCTTTGACTCGGCCAGAGCCTTCTCGTCCTTACCGGCATCCTTCTTGGTCAGCTTGGCGGCCAGGTCGGTAGAGGCGGCCTTAGCAGTGTCAGCAGCTGCCACAGCAGTGGTGTCGGCAACAGCAACAGTGTCAGCAGGTGCGTCGCCACCAAGAACGGCGTACTTCTGGTTCAACTGAGCCAGCAGGGGAACAATCTCCTGTGAGTTGTAGGTCTCCCAGAACTCCAGGTTGGCTGAACCCTGGAGAAGCTTACGTACACGCTCGGGTTCCTTGATACCAGGCATCTCGACCATGATGCGGCCCGACTGTCCCTCCAGCTTCTGGATGTTGGGCTGTACGACGCCGAACTTGTCGATACGGTTACGAACCACGTTGAACGAGTTGTCGACGGCCGACTGCACCTCAGCGCGCAGAGCACTCTCCACCTCAGAGTCGGTAGACTGCGTGCTCACCTTGCCCTTCATCTGCTGGGTAGCGAAGATGGCGGCAAGGGGACGACCGTTCGAATTCTGTTTCCAATACTTGATGAAGAGCGAGATAAAGTCGTCCTGACTGGTCTCCTCTTCCTTCTTGGCCTGCTCCATCGACTGCTTGTAGGCTGCATCCTGCTTGTGGTCGGCCAGCACATCGACGACGTCGGGCACTGACACCTCGAGGATAACGTTCATACCGCCTTTCAGGTCAAGACCCAGGCCAATTTCCATCTCACGGCACTGCTTCAGCGAGTAAATGCCCATGTAGACTTTCTCGTTGTTGATGCTGTCGAGATACTCCTGACCAGCTACCTCGCCCATGGCGGCGGCCTTACTTTCGTAGTGGCGCGTCACGAACGAGAAGGAGAGGTAGAAGCAGCATACCAGCACCAGAAGCACTGCAATAAACTTTACAATTCCTTTGTTTTGCATTTTTGTTATTTATAATAATTATTTATTTATATGCGCATTTGAGCCTGCAAATATACACATTTTTTTATGGCTGGGAAAATTTCTTGGCGTTTTTCGTACATTTTTTAATAATTATCCTGCATTTTTAGCCAACAAACTATCGGATAATGGTCTGAAAGGTCGTTTTTTGAATCGACGTAACAATTATAGGGTGTAAAGTCAGACGAGCATAAAATATGGTCGATTCGCACCCAAAATCCTTTCTGATTATATGACAAACCAATGCCTCGGCCCGACTCCTTGAAGCAGTCAGTAAGTCCCTGGGCGATGGTTCGGCGAACGTATGAGATAGGGGTGTCGTTGAAGTCGCCACAGACGATGGTGGGATAGTGGCTGTGCTCTTCGATATAACGGTGAACGGCATCAGCCTGTGGGGCACGCCTTGCTGACGTCTTTCCCAACTTGTCAATAAGCATCATCGACTCGGCTCGAGCCGTGTCGCCCTTCATCTCACCTTTGATGATGCTATTATAACGCGACCGTTCTTCCTTGGTCAAGTGGGTACATTCCAAGTGGTTATTGATGACCAGCAGGGTGTCCTGACCTTTCTGAAGATAGTAGGCCACAGAACCATTGCCCGTTGAGGGATAATGTATGCGTTCCTTGCGCAGAATAGGATAGCGGGTATGAATGCCGACACAGTTGTTACCCGCATCACTGATGGCGAGCAGCGTTGTATCGTTATAAGGGTAGATGCTGGCGTATTTTTTCATCAGTGACATCTGCTGCGTGCCATTATCTTCCTGAATACAGACAATGTCAGCATCCTGAGTTTTGATATATTCCAGAATCTTGTCGAACACGTCACCATATCTGCCCGCGCCGTTGTATGAACACACGTTATACGACATTAGCTTGACACTTACATCAGGCAAGTCCTGCCGAAGATTCAGCGGTATGTATGTACTAATAGGTATATACGCGAGGAGGAACCCAGCTATGGGAATCCACGACTTGCGCCACTTGAAGGCAAGCCAGAAAAAGAGAAACAGCAAATTGGCAAGCAGAAAAACGGGAAAGACCATGCCAAGACACGACAGGGAAGGATGACTCTCGGGATTGATCCTGTCCGAGAACCCAGCCATCAGCATTAGGACTACCGTAACCCAGTTAGCCCCTGCTACAAGATTAACGGTAAACTGTTTCAGTAGCTTAATCATAAGTTACGGCTGGCATCAAACAGCCTTTGCTTTTCTTCCTTGGTCAGACTGTCGTATCCACTCTTTCGGATTTTGTCAAGAATGGCGTCTATCTCGTCTTGGTTCTGCTTCTTACGAATATTATAATCGCGGTCAGCCTCCTTCGACCCGCCCTGTTCGGCGTGCATGTTGGCATTCCCACTAGGATGGTGCTTTTCAAAGTTGCGCTTCAGCCTGTCGAAAAACTCTTGTCCGCCAGAACGGTTCATACTCGAGTTAGGATGCTTGTTCCAATAGCGTATCATGAGGAAACCGAACAGCATACCGCCAAGATGGGCCATGTGGGCCACGCCATCGCCTGATGAACTCATGGCCATAAACAGTTCGATGGCAACATATCCGCAGACGAACCACTTGGCCTTGATGGGAACAGGAAGCGGAAAGATGAAGATGCGTTCATTAGGGAAAATCATGCCAAAGGCTAACAAAATACCGTAAACTGCACCCGAGGCACCAATAGTAGTCCAAAGATTAATGTAAGCATCAGTTGTCATCTGTTGGCCACCGACATTCACGTATTGGTAGTCTGCGAGATTCTCAAAAGCATAGTTGGCATACTGTACCAGCTCTTGCATCAAGCCAGCACCAATGCCGCACAAAATGTAATAAAAAAGGAATTTCTTCGCACCCCAGACGTTCTCGACGACAACGCCAAACATCCAAAGGGCAAACATATTGAAAAAAATGTGCGTCCATCCACCATGCAGAAACATATAAGTAATAAACTGATGGACATGAAAGTCGCTGGCCATAAAAAAATGAAGGCCACCCCAGTCAGCCAAGACCGACTGCTCTGGGTAACTGGGATTCATAATCAGTTGAGCCACGAAAGCCAAGAAGTTGACAATGAGTAAATTCTTGGTGACGATGGGTATGTTGCGAAACATCTTTATTTCTTACTATTTAGCGATTTACTATTTGAAATTCATATCTCGTCGCGAGCGGTTTAGTCGCTTCTCGGGCGCAAAATTACTAAAAATATCCGTTTTTTTGCGTAAAAACACCCTTAAACCGATTATTTTTCACTAAAAAAGCAATTTTTTCCAATTTTTTGTTGTTTTTCTAAATACTTTACCCTATATTTGCGGTGAAATTCAGAACAAAAAGCATTTTTTATCATTTATAAATCTTTTAAATTAGTAGAATTATGAACAAAACAGAATTGGTAGAGAAGATTGCAGAAGGTGCTGGTCTCTCAAAGGTAGACGCAAAGAAGGCTCTTGACGCCACAATTGCAGCTATTAAGGACGCTCTCGTAGAAGGCGAAAAAATCGCTCTCGTGGGTTTTGGAACATTTAGTGTCAGCGAGCGCCCCGCTCGTGAGGGTATCAATCCTGCCAACGGACAGAAAATCACCATTGCCGCTAAGAAGATTGCCAAGTTTAAGGCTGGTGCAGACCTTGCTGATGCCCTGAACTAATTTTGTAAGAAAAAATCATAGCTTTATGCGGCTCCACTGGAGCCGCATTTTTTGTTTTATACATACACTTATAACGACCGAATTCACATTAAAATATTAAAAAGTCAAAGAAATATTCTGCCAATTCAAAATTACTTTGTACCTTTGCAGCGTAAAATAAATAACAAACGAAATGAAGTATAGCTTAAAAAAGAATGCTTATCCGATTTTGATTGGTCTTTCGCTTTTCACCTCTTGTAAGACTCCGACTGATATTGCTTATTTGCAGGATGCTATCGAAAATGTTCCCATTCAGACTCAGTCCGATGGTAACATCCGCTTCCTTCCAAGCGACAAACTCAGTATTTACGTCCATAGTCGTGACCCGCAGCTGATGCAGTTGTTTAATATCTCACGAAATGGTACCAGTGGCGGCGGCAGCGGCAATTCCTCGTACTATACTGTTGACAGAAATGGCGAGATAGACTTCCCCGTCCTGGGAAAAATCAAGATTCAAGGCTTTACCCGCGACGAAGTGGCCCAAATCGTCAAGAATGCTCTTCTTGAAAAGAACTTGTGTAAAGACCCTGTCGTGACCGTTGAATTCTATAACATGAACTTCTACGTGCTTGGTGAGAGTGGCGCCGGTGCAAGGCCCATCATCAAGGATAAGATCACCGTGCTTGAAGCCATCTCGCTCTCTGGCGACCTCAACATCAACGGCCTTCGCAAGAACATCATGGTGCTGCGCCAAGAGGGCGACCACCAGATTCCCTATCGCGTAGATCTCACATCGGCAAATAACATCTATAATTCGCCTGTCTACTATATTCGCCAGAACGATATCGTCTACGTTGAACCGAACAACAAGACCAAGCGCAGCAGCACTGTGATGGGCTCAAGCGCCTATACCCCCAGCTTCTGGTTGGGCATGTTCTCAGCTGGCGTTTCAACCTACCTGCTCGTTGACCGTTTAGTGAAATAATCAAAACAAAAACTTATGGCATCTTCAGTAACAACGTCTACAATGACGACGATAAGTCGCCGCATAAAAACCGACGACTCAATCAGCATCAAGGATATGCTGATGATTTGCCTGCGCTACTGGCCTTGGTTCGTCCTTTCTGTCTTTGTCATCATGGGTGCAGTGACTCTCTATCTGCTCTCCACTCCACAGGTCTATACCCGTACAGCCTCCATCCTCGTCAAGAGTGGCAGTAACCGCCGAAACAGCGAGATGCGTATGTACGAAGAACTAGGTGTAGCCAACCTCACCTCCGACATCAATGACGAGATGGTGGCCATCCATTCACCGGCAGCCGTCTACGATATGGTGAAACGCCTTCACCTTGACGTGGACTACAAGCGCCCGGGTTTCTTCCGTGACCAGACGCTATTTGCTAATTCGCTGCCCGTGGAAGTCGTCTTTGAGGACATCAAGGACAACGAGACCGCGTCGTTCACCCTGAAGTTGGCGGGCAATGACAAGGTGACTATCGACAACATGGTGTTCTGCGGTCGTGAGATAGGCGGAAGTTACAAGATGGAAATGAATAAGCGCTACAAGTCGCCATTTGGCATCATTTCCATTCGTCCCGCCCTTGGCTACAGAAAGGGAATGAAGGACGAGATAGAAGTCAAACGCAGCAGCTACTTAGCGGCTGCCGGCAGCTTTGGCAGCCGTATTTCGGCTTCCTTGCAGTCAGAGGCATACAACATCATCGATATTCGCTGCTTAGACGTCAACACATCCCGTGCCGACAATATTCTCAGTACGATGATAAACATCTACAACGAGAACTGGGTCAAGAACCGCAACCAGATCAGTGTTTCTACCAATGAGTTCATCAAGGAGCGCCTGGCCGTCATTGAGCAGGAACTGGGGCATGTCGACAAGAACATCTCTGACTACAAGAGTGTACGAGCCATGCCGAGTGTCGACGCCGTTGCCGGCGAGGCTATGGGTCAGCGCAGCTCTGCCGAGGCTGAGAGCCAGCAGCTCAACAACCAGCTCTACATGGTGAAATACATTCGCAACTACATCTCTGACGACAGCCACGCCAACCAGCTTCTGCCTGCCAGCAGCGGCATTGGCAATTCGGCCACAGAGGCCCAGATTGCCGAATACAACAACAAGCTGCTCCAGCGTAACAACCTTGTGGCCAATTCCAGCGAACAGAATCCGCTGGTGCAGGACATGGATGTCTCCCTGCAGAACATTCGCAGTGCCATCCTGAGCTCTCTTGATAATACACAGGCCACCCTGAACATTCAGCTCCGCAACGTGCACGCTGTCCAAGGCCAGGCCATCGCCAAGCTGACGGCAAACCCGCAGCAGGCCAACGACCTGTTGTCGATAGAGCGCCAGCAAAAGGTGAAGGAGAGCCTCTACCTCTTCCTCCTGCAAAAGCGTGAAGAGAACGAGCTGAGCCAGGCATTCACGGCCTACAACACGCGCATCATTGCCAACCCTTACGGCAGCAGCGTACCTACGTTTCCGCGCCGCAACAACATCCTGCTGACGGCCTTCGCCATAGCCCTGGCACTGCCCGCTGCCTTCTTCATCATTCGTGAGGTGAGCAATTCCAAGGTCCGTGGGCGCAAGGATCTTGAGGGTCTGTCGCTTCCGTTCATTGGCGAACTGCCCTTATGGAAACCAAAGAAAGGCGAGGAGGACAGCGAGAATTACCACATCGTAGTGAAGCAGCACAAGCGTGACCTCGTCAACGAGGCTTTCCGCGTAGCGCGTACAAACCTGGAATTCATCATCAACCCCGAGAAAAAGTGCAAGCTGATTATGCTCACGTCGTTCAACCCAGGCTCTGGCAAGACGTTCATTTGTGCCAACATGGGCGCGTCGTTCAGCATTCGAGGCAGCCGCGTCATTTGCGTCGACCTCGACATGCGCCGTTCCTCTTTGTCAGAGCTGGCCGGTTCTCCGAAGAAAGGCATTGCAGACTACTTAGGCAGTAGAATCGACGATTTCCGTTCGATTATTTACCGTCATGAGGAGTCTGGGGTTGACTTCCTCCCCGTGGGAAAGACCCCTCCCAACCCTACGGAGTTGCTCTACTCACCAAGGCTGAAGCCTTTGCTCGACCAGCTGCGTCAAGAGTATGACTACGTGTTTGTCGACTGTCCGCCGGTTGAGATTGTTGCCGACGCCACCATTATCAGCCATGAGTCAGACATCACACTCTTCGTCATCCGTGCCGGCATGCTCGAGCGCGCCATGCTGCCCGAACTGGAGAAGTGCTACGAGGAGAAGAAGTATAACAACATGGCCATGATTCTGAATGGTACCGATGCCACCAACGGCTACGGCTATCATCGCTACGGCTATGCCTACGGACGCTATGGCTACGGCTATGGTCGCTACGGTCATCGTTACGGCTATGGCTACTATGGCGGCAGCAAACAGAAGGGCAGCAATAAGAGTACGAAGGAAACTAAGTCGTAATGTGGCCTTTTAGGAAAAAGCGCTATTCCTTGATTGACAGCGGTCTGCTTCAGGGCATGACCGACTGTCATTCGCATATTCTCCCTGGCGTTGACGATGGCATACAGAGTGAGGAGAAGTCTCTACAGGCCTTGCAGAGTCTCTACGAACTGGGTATCCGAGAGTTCTGGCTTACACCGCATATCATGGAGGATATTCCAAACACGCCTGCCGACCTGAAAGCACGCTTTAAGGCTTTGAAGGAAAAGATTCCAGAACCAGGCATCAGAGACGCCATTCATCTTGCTGCAGAGCACATGATAGACAGTCTCTTTGTGCGTCGATTGGCTGAGAATGACGTTTTGCCCTTCACACCTGACCACCTCCAGACGCCTCTTATCCTTGTTGAGACCTCCTATTACAATCCGCCGGTACGTCTCTGGGAACTCCTGGAGGAAGTTCGCCGCAAGGGCTATGTGCCGCTTCTGGCTCATCCTGAACGCTATGCCTATATGTTCAAGCCCGACTACGAGCGGTTGACGGATATGGGTGTCCTGCTTCAGCTAAACGTCCTCTCACTTGCCGGTGCATACGGAGAGGGTGCCCGCCAGAAAGCCCTCCGACTGCTCCATACCGACAGCTATTCCTATGTAGGCACAGACCTTCACAACCTTGACGATTTTCTTGATTACGCATACGACGAATGTCTTACCAAGAACGATATAGAA
>JAEEGK010004719.1_pt1 | contig 33262 bp, 32 predicted proteins | sample 8958771 | NCBI WGS metagenome assembly JAEEGK01 (sample SAMN16246547, study PRJNA631951) | gut metagenome | biome: gut microbiome; feature: rumen; material: SC-attached | host: Bos | place: Iran: Karaj | collected 2018-10 | reverse complement strand
AGTCATTATCCTCGGTAGAAGTGAATGTGCCAGGGAACTGGCCAGAAACGATAGAATATTCACCATTTTCCAATGTAATACTCTGAGCGTAGAATGTATTGGCGCCTGTACCCCATGTCTTAGGAGCGTTGATTTCGAGTGGAATTTCCTTGCCTGCCTGTTCGTCATAGTTTGCATAACGACCAAACCAAGCACCACCAGCTGCATCCTCTGGGTGAGAGAGAGAATCAATCAGTTCGTAGCTGGTTTCTTCAGTCTGAGCATCGACTATAGTCTTCACTGTCTGAGCGTAAGTCTGAGCAGATGCCTTTGCGTCGAATTCTTCAGCTGTTGTGCCAAGTGCATCATATACACCTTCAAGTGTAGCTGAATAAGTCTTTCCTTCGTTTTCCTTGCCAAGAACGAAGTTCAGTGGCAGGGTATAGTCCTTCACGATAGTAAGTTTTGAAAGATATACCTCTGTTGGCTGAGGAGCCGCATTTACATGGAGACTTACATTGAATGTGAGAGTCTTGTCGCCATTAACGAGGTAAAGTACACAAGAGAGGTCGCTGTCTGTGTAAACCTTCTTGAAGAAGTTTGGCATCTGACCAAGACGTACACCAACCTTGTCTTTGTCCTCTGGATTATCTTCTCCATCGTTGTAATACACTTCTGCGTACCAACAAGTGCCTTCATCTCCATAAGTCTGAACTACACCTTGATTATTCATCCAGAATACGTTAGGAGCATTAACTGGGTCAGAATATGCATTAGATTTCTCATTCTCTCCAGTTTTAATATAAACTGCAGAATTTGTTTCAATAAGAGCTTGAACTGCAGCTGCATCAGTTAATCCCAAAGCAGTGGCAAGTTCGTTGGCGTCGAATAATTGCTCGCCACTAAAATAATCGTTTTCCGGGTCGCTTGTGATGTTTACATCATAACCCCAAGCAACTGTGCTTACGCAGGTAAGTACCAGAGTAAGCAAAAATGAGTAGATTTTTCTCATACGCTTTTAGTTTTTTGTTAGGTTAGTAATTATGTTATTAAAATGTGTCTTTTGCATGTAATATTCAACTTTGCAAAGATGACAAAATAAGCAGAACAAACAATGTCCTGCTTATCGAAATTTTATAAACTTGTTTATAATGTAGCAAAAACCTTTGCTTTTTGCAATATAGAGATTACATTAGGCTGTCGAATTCGAAGTCTTTCTTCACTCTGTATGCTAAGCCTGTCATGCAACCGAGCAGTTCGCCGTTTTGGTTCCGAATCTGCATGTCGCAGTAGGGTAGGCGATGGTGGTCGAAGGTTTCGTGGCATTCAGCTGTGATGTGGTCGCCCAGTTGGGCTGACTTCAGGAAGGTGACTGTGTTGGAGATGCCAAGTGTCAGTGTGCCGTGACAGTTTGCCACTGCTGCAAAGGCAAGGTCGGCAAGGGTGTACATGACTCCTCCCTGACATACTCCCGCTCCGTTCAGATGGCGCTCTTCGACGGTCAGTTCTGCTTTTGCATAACCTTCGCGAACCTCAGTAAGCTGTGCTCCGATGCTTTGTGCAAAGCGGTCGGTGGCGTTCAGCTTTTCAAGCAAGGTCATAGCTCTTCAACTTTTTCAGTTTTATGATTTCCTGGGTCTTCTCAGTGTCGTCGGTTCGCATGATGAGAATACCTTTGTTTCCGACAAGGAAAGAGTACATATAACTGATGTTGATGCCTGCTTCAGCAAAGTATTGAATGGCAGAGGCAGCCTGTCCTGGAGTGTCGTCGAGCTCTATGGCGAATACATCGTTGGTGATGGCACTGATGCCGTTCTCCTTCAGCAATTTGTCTGCGAGTACTGGTTTGTCGCAGATGATACGATAGATGCCATATTTCACTGTGTCGCTAATTGATGAAGCGATAATCTGTATGTTTGCCTCTTTCAGAACGTTCAGCACTTTCAGTATGGTGCCTGATTTGTTCTCGATGAATATTGATATTTGTTTGATAGTCATATTTTGTAACGGTTATAGGTTAACGGTTAAAGGTTAAAGAGTTTTCGTTTTCGTTATCGTTTTCGTACGAAGTTATTGGTAAACTTTTCTCTTATCTACTACACGAACGGCTTTGCCTTCGCTGACTGGGAGCGTGCCCTTAGGAACGAGTTTTACGTGTGGAGTAAGCAGAATTTCGTCTTTCAGCGCACGTTTTACGTCTTTGTTCAGTTGCAGCAAGCGGCCATAGTCGTCTGTGAACATATCTTCGAGTTCCACTTCAACAGTCATGTTGTCGTTGTCTTCGTCGGTAGTAAGTGTGATGAGGTAGTTGTTTGCCAGTTCTGGGAATTGCATAAGTATCTTCTCTATCTGTATTGGGAAGATGTTTACTCCGCGGAGCACCATCATATCGTCGCTTCTGCCGCGCATACGGTCGAGACGGACATGGTTTCGTCCACATGGACAGGTGTGTCCCAGTACTCGTGTGAGGTCGCGAGTGCGGTAGCGCAGCAGTGGCATTGCTTCACGACAGAGGGTGGTGAGAACCAATTCTCCGATTTCTCCTTCTTTTACTGGTTCCAATGTCTCTGGGTCAACAATTTCTACGATGTAGTAGTCTTCCCAGAAGTGGAGACCATTCTGCTCTTTACATTCGAAACCTACACCAGGACCACACATCTCACTCATGCCAAAGGAGTTGTATGCCTTTACACCCATCATGTTCTCAATTCTCTTTCGCTGTTCTTCGCTATGTGGTTCGGCACCGATAGCCAGCACTTTCAGTTTTGTGTCGCGACGAGGATCTACTCCCTGCTCCTGCATTACTTCGTACAGACGGGTTACGTAACTTGGTACGGCATGAATGGCAGTGGTGCCGAAGTCCTTGATGAACTTAATCTGGCGCAGAGAGTTTCCTGCTGCAGCAGGTACTGTGAGCATACCTAATTTCTCTGCTCCGTACTGGAAACCTAATCCGCCTGTGAACATACCATAACCAGAGGAATTCTGGAATACATCATCGGGACGCAGACCTACCATCCAGAGGTTGCGAGCTACCTGATTTGCCCATTCGTCAAGGTCTTTCTGTGTGTGCAGGATTACTGTAGGGTTGCCTGTAGTTCCGGAACTGGAATGCAGACGGACACATTGGCGCAAAGGTACACTGGCGATTCCAAACGGATAGGTGTCGCGAAGGTCTTGCTTGGTTGTGAAAGGAATTTTGCGAAGGTCGTCCAGAGTTTTGATGTCTTCCGGCTTCAGTCCGCATTCTTCAAAACGTTTTTTGTAGAAAGGTGAATTCATACAGTGTTTAACTGTAGCTTGCAGACGCTCTAACTGAAGTTTTTTAATGTCTTCTTTCGATAGCGTCTCGAATTCGGGATGCAAGTAAGGTGATTTGTCGTCCATTGTTTTATTATTTTCGTTTATATTTTTTCGTCTTTCGTTATTCGTTATTCGTCATTCGTCTTTCCTTTGTCTCACCGCTTCGTACATTAGTATTGCTGCACTTACAGAGACATTCAGGGAGTCGAGTTGTCCCAACATGGGGATTCTGATGTGTGCATCGGCTGCCTGACGCCATTTGTCTGTAAGTCCCTTGTCTTCTGTTCCCATCACTATTGCCGTAGCTCGTCGCATGTCGGTGTCGTAGTAGGCAGAAGAGTCCTGCAGTTGAGCCGTGAGTATCTGAATGCCTTTTTGTTTCAGAAAAGCGATACATTCGTCGGTTGTACAAGCCACGAATTGTTTTGTAAAACAAGCCCCGATGCTACTGCGGATTATATTGGGGTTGTACAGGTCGGTAAGTGGGTCGCATACTATCACTGCATCGACTCCTGCTGCATCGGCACTACGCAGTATGGCTCCTATGTTTCCTGGTTTTTCCACACTTTCCAGTACTACAATCAGCGGACTGTCCTGCAGTTTTAAGTCTGCCAGACTGGTCTGCTTTTCTTTTACTACTGCAATGAGACCTTCCGTGCTCCCTCTGTAAGCAATTTTCTCATATACATTCTTGTTTACGCAGATTATTTCATCTGAACTGTGAAGAGAGTGGGGAAGTTCGCCCATTTCCTGACAATAGTACAGTTCTTTTATGCTGAATCCTGCTGCTGTACAATGCTCTATCTCGCGCATTCCCTCTACGATAAACAAGCCCTGACGGCGTCGTTCTGATGCCTTCTGCTGCAAAACTGCCAAGTTTTTTATTCTTGGGTTTTGTGTGCTTGTTATCTGTAGGGGTTCCATGGCTTTAGCACTTATACATCTTTCCGACTACTTTGTTGGCAAGCCATGTAGGCAGTAATCTGTTGCCCAAGCACTCCAGGTCAGAAAGGAAATCGCTTGTGTAGAACAGACTCGGATTCTTCTTCATGCATGCTTTTACCACTTTCTTGGCAACTGTTTCTGATGTCATGCCGTGGTTTTCTTCCTGTTCCATCTGTTCGATAGCTGCCTGCATGTTAGGATATACATCACTGCCGGCAAGGTCTGTACGGCGTGCTGCACCAAAGCCAGTGTTTACATTGCCTGGCAACACACTGCTGATGGTAATTTTGTATTCTTTCAGTTCGTTGTTCAGTGCGAAAGCAAATGAATTCAATGCCGCCTTTGTGGCTGAATACATTGCCTGGAACGGTATGCTGAATACAGCTGCCATACTGCTTACGAATACGATTCTGCCTCTTTCGCCATCGCCCATCTGCTGAGTGCGCATAAGAGGAAGGGCTGCCTGAACAAGTCGGATAGGACCATATACATTCACGTCAAACTGACGCTGCATTTCTTCTTCCTTCGTGAATTCTACAGAACCGGCTACACCCATACCGGCACAAAGTACCAATACGTCGATTCTGCCTTCTTTATCAGATATCTGTTTGATGGCTGCATCGATGGATGTGCGGTCTGTGACATCACAAGCGATATGCAGAACACCCTCCTGAGGTTTGTCGGAACGACTCAGGTCGTAAACGGAATGTCCCTTGTCTGCCATCATGCGGGCAGTGGCACGACCTATGCCTGACGAAGCACCAGTTATGACAATAACTTTTTTCATTAGTGATTCTGTTTAAACAATTCAATGCGTTCTTTGAACAATGGTTCCAGTTCTTTGCTGAAGAACGAAGTACAGATGCGAACTCCCTGTTCGTTGCTACCCATAGTGTCGAGTGGAAATACGGTAATACCATAGTACATGAGTTCGCGAGTCAGTTGCAGGTCGGTCATACCTGGGTACTGAACAGTGAAGTAGAATCCGTCTGCCAGTGGTGCACCAAGGTCGTTGTCATATACGAGGTAGAACCCATTGGAGAGGAGCACATCTTTCATGAACTTAGCTCGTCTGCCATATTCACGAACATCGTTGAGGAAATTATATTTTCCGTCACAAGCAGCCTCCATAAGTGCTGCCATAGCGTGTTGTACACTGTGGGTAGTTCCACTTGAGAGGGTGTACATCAGACGGTTGCAGAAGAAATTGCCAAATTCGCCAACTCCGAAATTCTTTTCCAGAGATGGATAAACTCTGTGGTACAGTTTGTTGCTTATGCAAGCTACACCAATACGCTGTCCTGCATAAGAGAATGCTTTAGAACCAGATACAGCCAAAATGTAGTTGTCTGTGTAATGGGCAATTGTAGCCTGATATGGCTCTTCGAACGGATGACTAAGGTCGCGACGGAAGTCCATAGCGAAGTATGCAAGGTCTTCCAGTACTATGCAGTCGTATTTGTTCACCAGTTTGGCAATACCCTTGAGTTCTTCGTCTTTGAAACATACCCATGATGGGTTGTTAGGGTTTGAATAGACAATGCCACATATGTTGTTTTGAGAAAGAATCTCATCCAGTTTCTTTATCAGTGCCTCACCTCTGTAGCCGTGAATGTCGAGACCAATATGTTTCAGTCCTATTACGTCGCATTGAGCAGTCTGTACAGGGAATCCCGGGTGGATGAAAAGAACTGTGTCTTTCTCTGGCATAGCATGACGCCAAGCAGTGAATGTGGCAAAAGTGCCCTGCATAGAACCTGTAGTAGGAATGCAACCCAGTGGGTCGATATCTACTCCGATAAAGGCTTTCGCAAAACGCGATGCTGCCTGTTTGATTCGTGGAATGCCCCCGTTAGGTGGGTATGTGGTTGCACAACCTTCTGCAAGTGCTTTCTTCTCTGCCTCGATAGCTATGTCTGATGGTTTCAGACCAGGAACACCCATTTCAAGGTGGATTACCTGCTGTCCGGTCTTTTCTTCCAATTGTTTTGCTAATGATTGTAAATCTCTGATTGTGGCTTGTGAAAAGTCGCCCAATCCCATCCCTTCTATGGCATTTGTTACCGTTTCGTAATTTAAAGGAGTATTTTTCATACAAATATTTCTTTCTACATTATTTAATTTCCGCACAAAGGTACAATATAAAAATGAAAAGCGTACCTTTGCAGCGTCAAAAAAACGAATTATGAACGGAATATATACTATCCTGCTGCTTATTGGTAGCAATATTTTTATGACTCTTGCATGGTATGGTCACCTGAAACTCCAACAAATGCACCTGAGTGACAGTTGGCCTCTGATTGCAGTAATTGTGTTTTCATGGGGTATCGCCTTTTTCGAATATTCTCTCCAAGTACCTGCCAATAAGATTGGTTTCATCGGTAATGGCGGTCCTTTCACACTCGTTCAGTTGAAAGTCATTCAGGAGGTAGTTTCGCTTACTGTGTTCACTGCTATTGCTTCCTTTATGTTTCAAGGAGAACAACTCCACTGGAATCATTTCGCTGCCTTCGCCTGTCTCATCGCAGCTGTATGGCTTGTGTTCTTGAAGTAATATTATAAGAAGATAACAAAATAAAAAACCTTCTGTACTGGAATGTGCAGAAGGTTTTTTTGATTTTATTTCCAATCGGTAAGAAGTGTTCTCTTGTCGAGTACATGTTTTGCCTTACCTGTAGAACGTTCGATATTGCCTGGTTCTTTGATGTGGATGTTTGGTTTGATACCCACCATGCTGACGATGCGGTCGTAGAGCGGTTTGATGAACGGCATCTGCTTAGCAGGATTTGGTGAGAAGTATTCAGCACGCAATTCTACATCGAGATCGAATGTGTCTTCGTTGTTCTTGCGATCTACAGTAATGAAATACTGTGGAGTAAACACAGGGAACTCTGTTAGTGCAGTTTCTATCTGTGATGGGAATACATTTACACCACGGATGATGAGCATGTCGTCGCTTCGACCCAGAATCTTTCCAAGGCGTACAGTCGTACGTCCACATTCACATGGTTCGTAGATGAGGTGTGTGAGGTCGCGTGTGCGATAGCGGAGAATAGGCATTGCTTCTTTGCAGAGTGATGTAAATACCAACTCACCTTCTTCGCCTGGTGCTACAGGTTCCAGTGTTTCCGGGTTGATAATTTCCGGGTAGAACATATCCTCTGCAACGTGTGTGCCGTTCTGGAACTGACATTCACCACCTACACCAGGACCACACATTTCTGTAAGTCCGTAGATGTCGATTGCTTTGATATGTAATTTCTTTTCCAACTCACGACGAATACCCCAAGTCCAAGGTTCTGCTCCGAAGAAACCAACGCGCAATTTCAGATCCTCAGCTTTCACATCGTGACTGTTTTCAATAACTTCAGCCAAGTGCAGGGCATAGGATGGAGTACAGCAGAGAGCTGTTGTGCCAAAGTCCTTCATCAGCATAATCTGTTTTTCAGAGTTGCCGGCAGAAATTGGCAACTGAACTGCTCCGCGAGCAAGAGCTCCGTCGTGAGCACCTAATCCTCCTGTGAAAAGTCCGTAGCCGTAAGCAACCTGTACAATGTCGCCAGGACCTACATCACCTACAGCCAAAACACGAGCTACACATTCTGCCCACATCTTCAGGTCGTTCTCTGTATATGTGCCCACAACAGGTTTTCCTGTGGTACCGGAAGAGGCATGAATACGTCGAATCTCACTCTGTGGAACTGCTTGCAGACCAAACGGATATTCGTCGCGCAAGTCGTGCTTTGTAGTGAATGGTAACTTGTGAATATCGTCAATGCTACGAATGTCTTCGGGTTTTACACCCATGTGATCCATCTTTTTCTTGTAGAATGGAACATTCTCATAACATCTTTTTACTGTCTTAATAAGACGTTCAGACTGTAGTTTGCGCATGGATTCTCTGTCCATGCACTCCATCTGGGGATTGTGAATCATATTAGTTACTATATAATTTATGGTATTTATTTCTTGCTTGCCTCAACACCCATATCGAATGCTTTGAGGTTTGCCTCAACGATAGCTTCACCTTTGCGGGCAAAGATAACGGAGATCGCTTTGCGAAGTTGTTCTACTGTAAGAATCTCGATAAATGGTGCAGCCATACCTAAAAGTACCATGTTGGCACCACGAGCATTTCCTGCATCCTTTGCAACACTTTCGATGTCAAGCTGAACAACGGAAGGCATGCTTGCAAGTTCTGCCATAAGTGCGGTTTCATCGGGATAATCAGGTATATTTACAAATGGTTTGTTGCTGGTTACGATAGTACCAGATTTTGCCAAATAGGGTAGGTAACGAAGCGATTCCATCGGTTCCATCGATATTACCACATCTGCTCCACCAAGTGAAATGAGGTCGGAATAGATTGGGTCGGTAGAGAGACGTAGGTTTGACTGTACATCACCACCACGCTGACTCATTCCGTGTACTTCTGCCTGCTTGAGGTTAATGCCAGCTTCTGTTGCTGCTTCACCTATGATTGTTGCGATAGAGAGGATTCCTTGTCCGCCTACACCGCAGAGTATGATGTCTTTTTTCATTTGTTTGCCTCCTTTGCTTTCTTTGCCTCACGAGCGTGGCGTGCTGCTGTTTGGATGCACTCACGACGTGGGATGATTACGCTAACTCCGTTGTATTCAATCTCTTCTTTCAAAATGCGAGTAATCTCTGGCATGTTCTTTGGCAGTGGAACTACTACGCGGACGTGTTCTGGCTCAACACCTAAACCAAGACAAATAGCCTCGAATTTGTTGGTTCCTGCAGAATCCTGACCTCCAGTCATACCTGTTGTGAGGTTGTCAGAGATAACTACTGTGATATTTGACTTGTCGTTTACTGCATCGAGCAAACCAGTCATGCCGCTATGTGTGAATGTAGAGTCTCCGATGATAGCTACAGCAGGGAAGAGTCCTGCATCAGCTGCACCCTTTGCCATTGTGATGCTGGCACCCATATCTACACAAGAAGAAAGACTCTTGAATGGAGGCAAGGCACCGAGTGTGTAGCAACCGATATCTCCAAATACACGATAGTCAGGGTATTCAGCTAATACTGCGTTGAGAGCTGCATATACATCGCGGTGACCGCAACCCTGACAAAGTTGTGGTGGACGACCTGCGAGATTCTTTGCTGGAGCATATACAGCTCCACTCTGCTGACCGAGTGCCTTTGCTACACAATCAGGAGTGAGTTCGCCTGTGCGAGGCAGGTCGCCTGTAAGACGCCCCTTTACCTGATATCCGGCTCCAAGCAGACCTTTCAGACCTTCCTCAACTACTGGCTGACCATCTTCTACTACGAGGATGGCATCATTTTCTGCAGCCAAAGTCTTAATCTTGTCTTCTGGCAGTGGATACTGGCTTACCTTCAGAATATTTGCATTGTCGCCAATAGCTTCCTTTACATAGTTGTAACCGATACCGCAAGCCACGATGCCTAAACGGTTTTTGCCACCACGCTCAACCTTGTTGTAACGTGAATTTTCACTTGCCTTTATGAATTCTGGCTGTTTGTTCAGAAGTTCAACATATTTTTTGCGTGCAATACCTGGAAGGAGTACCCACTGGTCAGTGGACGGACTGAGCTTGTTCTCTGCCTTCTGTTCTCCTATTTCTACGGCTGCACGACTGTGAGCCAAACGTGTAACAATGCGAAGTACTACCGGCACCTTGAGCGCTTCAGAGAAATCAAAAGCGCTGCTAACCATATCGTAAGCTTCCTGCTGGTTGCTTGGTTCGAATACTGGTACCAATGCAAATTTGCCATAAAAACGGCTGTCCTGCTCGTTCTGACTACTATGCATAGATGGGTCGTCAGCAGCCAATACGATAAGGCCGCCATTAACACCTGTAATGGCACTGTTTACAAAAGCATCAGCACAAACATTCATGCCCACATGTTTCATACAAACTAACGCACGTTTTCCTGCGTACGACATGCCGAGTGCTGCTTCCATAGCAGTCTTTTCGTTCGTACACCAACGACTATGAATACCACGCTCGCGAGCTGTGGCATCAGTCTGAATAAACTCCGTGATTTCTGTTGACGGAGTACCTGGATAAGCATATACTCCGCTCAATCCAGCATGAATGGCGCCCAAGGCAATGGCTTCGTCGCCTAAGAGTAATTTCTTCATCTTTATATCGATATTTCAACTAATTTCGCGAAAACACAAAATCGCCGCGAATTTACGAAAATCTTCCAAAACGTGCACTAAACAAGTCAATAATTATTAAAATTCTCTTGTTTCAGTGACTTTTTTCCAGTTGTTTTGTGCATTATGTGACATTTTTGGTTTTTTTATTATTAATGTTTGAAAGGAAAGTTGTACATTTGCACGCAAAATAAAAAAGGTATAAAGATGAAAAATCAATTACGTAGTTCCGTTTGCACTGAAGGACGTCGAATGGCAGGTGCTAGAGCGTTGTGGGTTGCAAACGGTATGAAACGTGAACAGTTCGGTAAACCAATCATCGCTATTGTAAACTCGTTCACACAGTTCGTACCAGGACATACACATCTGCATGAAGCAGGTCAGATAGTTAAGGCAGAAATTGAAAGACTCGGTTGCTATGCAGCTGAGTTTAATACTATTGCTATTGACGATGGTATTGCAATGGGACACGATGGTATGTTGTACAGCCTTCCTTCTCGTGATATCATTGCTGACTCTGTTGAGTATATGTGTAATGCTCACAAGGCAGATGCAATGGTTTGTATCTCAAACTGCGATAAGATTACTCCTGGTATGTTGATGGCTGCTATGCGTCTTAACATACCTGCTGTATTTGTAAGTGGCGGACCAATGGAGGCAGGAGTTTATAAAGGCGAGAATCTCGACTTGATTGCAGCAATGGTCAAGGGTGCCGACCCAACAGTTAGTGACGCAGAACTTGCAGAGGTAGAAGACAGAGCGTGCCCTGGATGCGGATGCTGTTCAGGTATGTTTACAGCCAACTCAATGAATAACCTGACAGAGGCTATCGGACTTAGTCTTCCTGGAAATGGTACTATTTTGGCTACACATGTTAACCGTGTAGAACTCATGAAGGCAGCAGCTCGTCAGATTGTGAAGAATGCGTTTGCTTACTACGAAGATGGCGATGAAAGCGTGTTGCCACGAAGCATCGCAACTCGTCAGTCATTCCTCAATGCAATGACTCTTGATATAGCAATGGGAGCTTCTACAAATACTGTTCTTCATCTTTTGGCTGTTGCTCAAGAGGCTGGGGTAGATTTCACTATGAAAGATATAGATGCCCTCTCTCGTAAAACTCCATTCCTCGTAAAACTGGCTCCAAATAGTCAGAAGTATAGTGTGCAGGAGTTTGGTCGTGCAGGCGGTGTATTGGGTTTGCTTGGCGAATTGAACAAAGGCGGACTCATCGATACAAGCCTGAAACGCGTGAATGGTGCAACTATCGCTGAGGACATTGAGAAATACAGCGTTCTGAAAACTAATGTTGACCCAGAGGCAAAACGTATCTATTCAAGTGCTCCTGCTGGTAAGTTCTGTAACAAACTTGGTGCACAGAATACTAACTACGAAACTCTTGATACAGACCGTGAGAATGGTTGTATCCGTGATATAGAACATGCATACACTAAGGATGGCGGTATGGCTATTCTATTCGGAAATATCGCTCAGGACGGTTGTGTAGTAAAGACTGCCGGAGTAGATGAAAGCATATGGAAGTTTGCAGGCCCTGCTGTAGTTTTCGATAGTCAGGAAGATGCTTGCGAAGGAATCCTGGGAGGAAAAGTAAAGAAGGGTGATGTAGTTGTTATTACTCACGAAGGACCAAAGGGTGGTCCTGGTATGCAGGAAATGCTTTATCCTACATCATATATAAAGAGTATGCATATGGGTAAGGAATGTGCGTTGATTACCGACGGACGTTTTTCTGGAGGAACTTCAGGACTTTCTATCGGACATATCTCTCCGGAGGCAGCCAATGGCGGTAACATCGGAAAGATTGTTGATGGAGATATTATTGAAATTGACATTCCTAATAGAAGCATAAATGTGCGTTTGTCGGACGAAGAACTTGCAGCGCGTCCACAACAACCGCTGAAACGCAAACGTGTAGTATCGAAGGCTTTGAGAGCATATGCACAGAGTGTTTCGAGTGCAGATAAGGGTGGTGTAAGAATTATTGACTGATATGGAAAAAATAACTGGTGCAGAGGCTATGATGCGCGCCCTTGAAAATGAGGGTGTAGATATATTGTTTGGCTATCCGGGTGGATCTATAATGCCAACTTATGATGCATTGTACGACCATAAGAAAACACTGAATCATATTTTAGTTCGTCACGAACAAGGTGCTGTGCATGCTGCACAGGGCTATGCTCGTGTAAGTGGAAAAGTAGGATGTGCAATCGTTACGAGTGGTCCCGGTGCTACAAATACAATTACAGGTATTGCAGATGCGATGATTGACTCCACTCCTCTGGTTGTCATTGCTGGACAGGTAGGAGTTGCAATGCTTGGAACAGATGCTTTTCAGGAGGTCGATGTAGTAGGTGTTACGTCGCCAATCAGCAAGTGGAGCTACCAGATTCGTCGTGCTGAAGATATAGCATGGGCTGTGGCTCGCGCTTTCTACATAGCAAAGAGCGGACGCCCAGGTCCTGTAGTTCTTGACTTCGCAAAGAATGCTCAGACAGGTATGGTGGAATATGAACCAGCGAAGGCTGATTTCATACGTTCGTACGATCCAGATCCTGATTTAAATGAGGAGGAAATCCGTGAAGCAGCTAAGATGATAAACGAAAGCGTAAAACCTTTCGTGCTCGTCGGACAAGGTGTGGAATTGGGCAATGCCCGTGAAGAACTGAAGGCATTCCTGGAAAAAGCAGATATGCCTTGTGGAACTACGTTCCTCGGACTTAGTGCTATCGAGAGTGACCATCGACTAAACAAAGGAATCCTTGGTATGCATGGAAATCTTGGCCCAAATGTGATGACCAACAAATGCGACCTGCTCATTGCTGTAGGTATGCGTTTCGACGATCGTGTTACGGGTAATCTTGCTACTTATGCAAAACAAGCAAAGATAATACATTTCGATATAGACCGTTCTGAGTTTAACAAGAACGTAAAGGTAAATCTCTCTGTTCATGGTGACTGTAAGAAGTCTCTTGCAGCAGTAACCAAATTGCTTGACAAGGCTACTCATACATCTTGGATTGATGGATTTAAGCCATACGAAGAAAAAGAATACCAGAAGGTAATAGATAAGGCTCTTCATCCTACAGAAGGTCCATTGCTGATGGGTGAGGTAATTCGCAAAGTGAGCGAGGCTACTAATAATGCTGGCATCATGGTTACTGATGTGGGTCAGAACCAACTTTTCGCTTGTCGCTACTTTAAGTTTACGAAGGCTCGTTCTGTAGTTACATCAGGCGGACTTGGCACGATGGGATTCGGTATTCCTGCTGCCATTGGTGCTACCTTCGGAGCTCCTGACCGCACAGTTTGCCTCTTTGTAGGTGATGGTGGTTTGCAGATGACTATCCAGGAGTTTGGTACAATCATGGAACAGGGCGCTCCTGTAAAGATGATTCTTCTCAATAACAACTACCTTGGAAATGTGCGTCAGTGGCAAGAGATGTTTTTCTCTCATCGCTATTCGTTCACTCCTATGCTTAATCCTAACTACGAACTTATAGCTAAGGGCTATGGCATACCAGCAAAGACAGTTGTGGAGCGCAGTGAATTGGATGCCGCCATTAAGGAGATGCTTGCCACTCCAGGTCCATACCTCCTGCAGTGTGCCATCATGGAGGAAGACAATGTGATGCCAATGGTACCTCCTGGCGCAAATATTGACGAAATGATTTTGGAATATAAATCTAAATAGAACTCATCATTAATAATATAATGTAAAAATGGCTTTTGGTGGTCAGTGTGGTGAATGCACAGAATGCGGCAAATGCGAAAGGCTGCTAAATGGTCAGACAAACGATGATTCTATAAAGAAGGAAGAAAAGAAAATGGAACAAGACAACAGCGTAAGGCTCTACACATTTATTATATATAGTGAGAACGTACCTGGCCTTTTGAGTCAGATTACTGCCGTTTACACTCGGCGACAGGTAAATATCGAGTCGCTCAATGTATGTGCGTCGAGCACTCCTGGTGCACATAAGTACACCATTACTGCTTACTGCACTCGTACAATGGCAGAGATGCTTACGAAGCAAATAGAAAAGAAAATTGATGTCTTGCAGGCAAATGTATTCACTGATGACGACATCTTCATCAACGAGACATGTCTGCTGAAAATCAGTACTCCTATCATGCTTGAGAATAAAGATGTATGTCGTATGGTGCGTTTGCATCAGGCTCATATTGTTGAGGTAAACTCCATTTACGCAACAATTGAGAAGACCGGCATTACATCAGATATTCTTTCACTCTACGACTCATTGAAGACACTCGGTTGTGTACTGCAGTTTGTACGTTCTGGACGAATCTGTATCACAAAGGACTACACAGAACATCTGGATGAATACCTTGCAGATAGAGAGAAGAAACGTAATGCGAAATAACGATATAAAATCCAATAATAATCCTTTTTAAAAACAAAACAAATGGCAAAAATGAATTTTGGCGGTGTTATCGAAGAAGTGATAACACGCGAAGAGTTTCCACTTGAGAAAGCTCGTGAAGTATTGAAGAATGAGACAATCGCAGTAATCGGTTATGGTGTACAGGGACCTGGTCAGGCTTGTAACCTCCGTGACAATGGTTTCAACGTAATTGTTGGTCAGCGTCAGGGTAAGACATTCGAGAAAGCTAAAGCTGACGGATGGGTACCAGGTGAAACTCTTTTCTCAATCGAAGAAGCAGCTGATAAGGGTACAATCGTAATGTGTCTTCTTTCTGATGCAGCTGTGATGTCTGTATGGCCAACACTTCAGAAATATCTTACTCCAGGTAAGGCTCTCTATTTCTCTCACGGCTTTGCTATCACTTGGAACGATCGTACAGGTTGTGTTCCTTCAAAGGACATCGACGTTATCATGGTAGCTCCAAAGGGTTCTGGTACATCTCTCCGTACTATGTTCCTCGAGGGTCGTGGTCTTAACTCTTCTTATGCAGTATATAACGACGCAACTGGTCGTGCTCTTGAGCGTACACTTGCTCTGGGTATCGGTATCGGTTCTGGTTATATGTTCGAAACTACATTCCAGCGTGAGGCTACTTCAGACCTTACTGGTGAGCGTGGTTCACTCATGGGTGCTATTCAGGGACTTCTCCTTGCTCAGTACGAAGTACTCCGTGAGAATGGTCACACTCCATCTGAGGCATTCAACGAGACAGTTGAAGAGCTCACTCAGTCACTCATGCCTCTCTTCGCTCAGAAGGGTATGGACTGGATGTATGCAAACTGTTCTACTACAGCTCAGCGTGGCGCTCTTGACTGGTATCCACGTTTCCACGATGCTATCAAGCCTGTTGTCCAGAAACTTTATGAATCTGTGAAGTGTGGTAATGAGGCTCAGATTTCTATCGATGCAAACTCTAAGCCTGACTACCGCGTAGGTCTTGAAAAAGAACTTGCAGCTCTCCACGATTCAGAAATGTGGCGTACAGCTGAGGTAGTTCGTCAGCTTCGTCCTGAAAACAACTAATCAGTTATAATTCGGTTCCAGAAAGTTCATGCTTGCGTAACTTTCTGGAACTTATTGTTTAACCATTAAATAAATTTAAAAGTATTATGAAAAAGTATCTGGCAGAATTAGTTGGTACATTCGTACTTACTCTTCTTGGTTGCGGCGCTGCCGTATCTCTTGGATGTGCAGAATCAAACACAGCTGCTGTAGTTGGTACAGCTATAGCTTTCGGTCTTTCTGTTGTAGCTATGGCTTACACTATCGGTGGTATTTCAGGTTGTCACATCAACCCAGCTATCACACTTGGCTGCCTTATCTCAAAGCGTATCAGCGCTAAGGATGCATGTGGTTACTGGATTTCTCAGTTCATCGGTGGTATCCTTGCTGGTGCTCTCCTCGTTTACATGTATGGTGCTGAGTCTGGTCTTGGTGCTAACGGCATTGCAGGTTGTGGAAATGATGTATGCAAAGCAATCATCATTGAAGCAGTGCTCACTGCTCTCTTCGTTCTCGTAGTTCTTGGTTCTACAGACGCAAAGAAGGGTGCTGGCAACTTTGCAGGTCTTGCAATCGGTCTTTCACTTATCCTCATCCACCTCGTAGGCATTCACTTCACAGGTACTTCTGTTAACCCAGCACGTTCTCTTGGTCCAGCCCTTTTTGCTTGTGGTGATGCTCTTGCAAACGTATGGGTATTCATCGTTGGTCCATTCGTAGGTGCTGTTATCGCAGCATGCTGCTGGAAGATTGTTGGCGAAGAATAAGATTACACAATAAGCATAATAAAAGGCTTGACTTCAGTGTCAAGCCTTTTTTTTTATTTTGTACTCTCGCTATGTTGAAATTCTTTAGGACTTACTCCTGCGAACGATTTGAAATTCCTGTAGAACGAAGCTGTACTTGTGAAGCCTGATTTCTCTGCTATCTCGTTTAGTGATAGATTCGATTGTTTGATTAGCAATGTCTTTGCGTACTCTATTCTAAGTTTGTTTATATAATCATTGAATGAGATACCCATTTCCTTGTTTATGGCATTGTAAACATAGTTGCGGTTCGACTGTACATAACGAACTACGTCCTGAAGTTTCAGATTTGGTTGCAGATATATTTTCTCTTCCTCCATTAACTTCTCTATGCGTAGCCTAAGTTCCGATGCTTTGGCTGTTTCTTCGATGAAATCATCAATTTGTTTGTTGTCGTTTGCTATGTCTTCAATCGAGAAGTTGTACGTTATACAAACATAGCCGATAGAAAACAGTAAAACAGAAAAAATGATTGATGGAATAGAAATGAGTAGCAAAGAGTCTGCAAAACGGTAGCGACCTATTATATTTACTACGAACGAAGCCAGAGAGGTAATTACAAATAATACTAGCAGATAATGCATTGATGCTGGTACTATTTTGTTTTCTATGTCTGAATAGGTGTTTTTTACGTATTTGTTGAATTTGTTTATTTTCTCGTATCCTAAATATAAGGCAGGGATTATCTGTAAAGCAAACACAACCTTGCAAGCACTATGTATGCGTGCTTGTGCTTTTGCAAGAGTACTTAGATTCTCATATTGGTTGTGGTACAAATAGTGATCGATAAAAAGTTTAATGTCGCTCTCCGACATTATTATATATATTGTTCCTACCGCTATGCAGCCAAGTATTGTAGGCAGTAGGATGACCAGTTGATGAACTAAAGATGTCTCTTTTTGGGTCAGTTTGCAAATGTAAAGATACCAAAGTGGATAAACAGCCAGATTGCATGTAGCATATAACCAGTCGGTAAAAGGAATTAAATCCGTATTGTGACTGAAGAAAACTCCATGACCGAAGTATAGAGTAGTTGCAGCAATGAAAAATACGAATAAAGCCTTACGATATTTTGATTGCCTGTTTTTCAATGCCTCAATGCCTGTTAAAATTGCATAAAACAGGCATACAAAGAAAGGTGTTGAGATAGCATATAAAGTATCCATTGCGTTGTTTGTTCTCGATGGAATCGTATTATATTCCTTGTGATTATATATTTTTTATCAGCCTTTCTGCAAAAGTATGAATTTTTTGTAAATGTATTTAACTAAATTCGTAAAAGTCTTTGTTCTTGCCGGGTTTAAGTGTAAGTTTCTGCAAATATAATAATTTTTTACATTTTTGATAATGCTTTTCTGCAAATCTGACGACCTTTTCTGTGATTTTAAATCATTTGTGTCATTCTCATGAGCTACTTTTGCGATGTAAAAAATATTTGTTTAATATTATTAACTTTTAACCTCTAATATTTATAACATTATGAAAAAACTGAATTTCTGGCTTCTTGCAAGTCTTTTTGTAGGTTCACTTGCATTTGTTGCTTGTGGCGATGACAAAGATAATACCCCAGCTCCCCCAACTCCCCCCGCTGGTCCAACCAGTATAGTAGGTAAATGGGTAGGCGATTTTCCCGCTCAGCCTGATAATCCTAACAATCTGATGTGGCGTTATGCTCACAAGTTGATTTACAACTTCAACTCCGACAACACATTCATGATTACTGAGAGCGCTTGTTGGTACACTACTGATTCGTATGAAGCAGAATACGACAAGCCATCTATTTCTATCGACCCTGCACGTCCTGCTGGTGCATACCTTGGAGAGCGTATAACTCATCGTCTTACTGGTTCTTATACCCTTGAAGCAAACAGCAAGATTACCATCAAAGTTACTCAGGAAGCTTGGGGTAGCGATGATAATTTCAAGATGACAACTCTCACCGAACCTTATTCAGATACCTATGAATACAGCATCAGCGGCAATAAGCTGAAGGTAGGCGACGGTTCTGAAATTGCATGTTCTCCTCACAACCTGATAGCTTATGGAGAAATGACATGGCAAGGTGCCGGCGACGTTCAAATTCCTGTGCCTTCCACTCCTGATACAGACCCCACTGCTCTTACCAAGGCTGACCTCGTCGGCACATGGAATGTATATCTCAACGGTGCGCCTGTTACCTTTACATTTACAGACAGCAAGCTTCAGATTGACGGTACTGATGTGGAAAACGGTGGCGCCTATACTTTTGAGAACGAACGAGTGGCTTATCGCTATGAAGGTGAGGACGTAAGTTTCGACGTAGAAATGATTCACGATAAGACCGTGATTCTTGCCATTTCTATCATTCCTGCCGACAAGTCTTACTCTGGCGAAGAAGAGCGTCAGACCTCGTTCGGATACAGAGCTGGTGCTACAATCCCCGTTACTGCTGCCGACATTCAGGGCAAGTGGTATTGGCAGTCTGAACACGGTTTTGTCGGAGCTCGTGCCGTTCTCATTCTAGATGGTGACAATTTCGACCTGATTATCACTCCATGGGGACAACGTAATACGGGTACATTTACATATGAGAACGGTTATATCCACTTCAATACCCAGAACTTCTACACAAGTCGTTACGACAACGAAGATCACATGAATGGTGAAAATCCAGAGGCAACTGTCTGGAAAGTTGTTGGCGAAGAAGGAACATGGGGAGGCGGAGATGTGCCAGACCCAATCGATGCTTTCATTCCTAATGGTACAGTGGCTTACAGCACACTTGCAAATCTCCAAGTTGAATACACAAAGAAATAACCCAACCTTTAATACTTTAATATTAACTTTTAAATTCAAAACATTATGAAAAAACTGAATTTCTGGCTTCTTGCAAGCTTGTTCGTAGGTGCACTTGCTTTCACAGCTTGTAGCAGTAGTAATGATGACGATGGTGGTAATCCTGGCGGTGGTGGCGGCGGTTTTAATCCACCTACTCCTGTTCAGCCATCTTCTATGACAATGGCAAAACTCTCCGGATTTGTCACTAGTGAATATGGCTATCCTCTTAGTGGTGTTAAAGTTACATCTGGTAATGAAGTAGCTTACACAAATGCCAATGGTGCTTTCTCACTCAATTCTATTAATTTAGTAAGTGGTCGTGCTATTGTACGTTTCTCTTCAGCTAGTTATGCTGATGTGGTTCGTTCTGTTGAATTCAAAGAGGGTGAAGTATGGGAAGTACAGATGAAGTATGTTAACACACGAAGTATTACTCCAACTGTCGATAATAACATTGTTGTAGATTATTCAAATAATGTTAAGGTTGACATTCCTGCTAACTCACTTGTTGATGGTCAGGGTAATGTAGTAACAGAACCTGTGACTATTCGTTCTACTTATCTGAATCCGGAAGATGAAGATTTTGCATCTCAGATGCCAGGTGGTGACCTCGCTGCAGTACGTACAAACGGATCAGATGCACAACTTATCAGCTATGGTATGATAAGCATTGATGCTACTGCAAATGGTAAAGAACTTCAGTTGAAAGAAGGTTCTGAAGCAACAGTTACATTCCCTGCTGCTCCAGCAGGAATGGAGGCGTACAATCAAATACCACTTTGGAGTTTCGACGAAGAAAAAGGTCTTTGGATAGAAGAAGGTATGGCAACCAAGCAGGGTGATGGTACTTATGTAGGAACTATCAAGCACTTCTCTTGGCACAACCTCGACTACCCAGAGTCACGTGCTACAGTTGCTGTTGAAGTAGTTGACGAAGCTGGCAAGGCTATTCCATTCCAGAAAGTTATCGTAGGTCAGACATATGGCGTTACAGACGTTAATGGTAAATTCTCTACTTTTGTTCCTACAAATACTGACTTCGTAGTTACAGTTAAGTCAGCTGACTATGCAAACTACTCTCCTGAAGTAAAATCTGAGAATATAAATATTTCTCAGGCAGGTTTCGAGCGCAAGATAAAGCTTACTTTGCCAACTGTTTCTAACCTCAGTGGTGCTATCACAAATAAAGGTAAGGGTGTTCTTGCAAGTGTAAGCCTTTCTTATGGCGGTGAAGAAACTAAGCCTGTAATGACTGATATTGAAGGTAAATACTATATGAAACTTCCATTTGGCTACAAGGGTGCTGCAACTATCAATATCACTACTTCTGATGGAACAGTATATCGCAGAAATATTGTTCTTGACGGAACTGATAGGGCTGAAAACTTCGATGTTGACCCAGTTTCTACAGAAACAGGTACTGTTACTTTCACAGGTACAAATATCGACCTTATTGTACCTATGACAATAAATGATATTCCTGCATTTGCTTTCGGTGGTGTTGTTGTCATGGGTGATGAATGGATGTGTATGGAAGACCACTCATCTTCTTCGACTACTCATGTAAACTTTGGTAAGGATTACTTCTCATGGGGTATGTCCACAGAAAATCAATGGTCTAATATTTATTCAGATGGTGCTACAGTTAGTATGGAAATTGAAGGTCAGAAAGCTAAGATTACAGTAAGTGGTAAAGCAAGCTATAGCCGTCAAGGTGGAGGCGTCGGTGAACAGGGTTCTGGTACTCTTTCTGGTACATTCAAGTATTCTATCCTTGCTAATATTGTTGAAGGTGCATCTAATGTTCCATCATGGGTTCCACAAGTTTCTGGTTCTAACCCAGTATATTCTTACTCAATTACAAATAGTTCTAAGTTGGGTGACGGTTGGATATTCTTCTATAACAGCAATGAGACACTCGATCAGTACATGGCTCTCGTAAATGCAGCTAAGGCTAACTTCGGTGATCCGTATTATGTAGACGACGACCCAGACAGTGATTGGTCAAAGAGCTATGTATTCATCAAGGGTACTCAGGCATTGCAGCTTCTCTACACTAGTTCAACACCATGGGAAGGCTGGAAACCAAACCCAGAATCTATCCTTGGTGGTCACCACGGATGGAGCGAAGTACCTATCACAGTTCGTGCTTACTCTAACGTAACAGTACCATTCGACGATGTTGTCGTTGGCCACAGGAGATAATCAGAAGATTTGAAAAATATAAGGGGAAAATCCCTGAAAAGGGTAGCCCTGAAAGCCTTATGCTTTCGGGGCTTTTTTATATAGTTGCAATCCAGAGAAAAAAATATTCTCATTATTCTAATTTCTTTAAAAAAAATCTCCTAACTTCGCAGGGTAAAACGAAAAAATATGACTCCACAGGAAGAGATACTCCAGTTACGACGCGAACTTGAACAGCACAACTATAATTATTATGTGTTGAACAAGCCGACTATCAGCGACTACGACTTTGACCAGATGATGCACAAACTGCAGGATCTTGAGCTCTTCTATCCGCAGTATGCTGACCCCAATTCTCCTACTCAACGTGTGGGCAGCGACCTCAACCAGTCGTTTCGTAGTGTGCCACACAAGTATCCTATGCTCTCCCTTGCCAATACATATAATGAGGCGGATATACGCGACTTTTATGAACGAGTGCGCAGTGGACTCGAGGGTGAGGACTTCGAAATTTGTGCTGAGATGAAATACGATGGATTGAGTATATCCCTTACTTATGTCGATGGACAACTCACCCAGGCCGTTACTCGTGGCGACGGAGTTCGCGGCGACGACGTCACAGCCAATGTGCGTATGATTCGTTCTATTCCTCTTCGACTGAAGGAAGGTAGTGGTTACCCCCATGAATTTGAGATACGAGGTGAAATCCTTATGCCCTGGACATCGTTCGAGACACTCAATGCTCAACGTGCAAAGGCTGGTGAAGACCTCTTCGCCAATCCTCGTAATGCAGCCAGTGGAACCCTCAAGTCGCAGAAGAGTCGTGTTGTGGCAGAACGCGGACTTGATGCTTACCTCTATTATCTGTTGGGCGATGAGATTCCCTCTGATGGTGGACACTATGAAAACCTCCAAATGGCAGCAGGGTGGGGATTCAAGATAAGTCAGGGCATGAAAAAATGCAAAACTGTTCAGGAAGTGCTCGATTTCATCGACTATTGGGACACAGAACGTAAGAATCTTCCTGTGGCTACCGATGGCATCGTGCTTAAGGTGAATTCCCTTCGTCAGCAGCGCCATTTAGGTTATACAGCCAAATCCCCCCGTTGGGCTATAGCATATAAGTTTAAAGCAGAACGCGAATGTACTCGTCTCAATGAAGTAACCTATCAGGTTGGACGTACAGGAGCTATCACCCCAGTTGCGAATATGGACCCTGTTCAGTTGGCTGGAACCGTCGTGAAACGTGCTTCGCTTCATAATGCAGACATAATTCAGCAACTCGACCTCCACATCGGAGATATGGTTTATGTGGAAAAAGGTGGTGAAATCATTCCGAAGGTAGTGGGAGTTGACAAATCACAACGCACAGCCAACATGCAGCCAGTTCGTTTTATCACTCATTGTCCTGAATGTGGTACACCTCTCATCCGTATTGAAGGTGAGGCAGCTCATTACTGTCCTAACGACTCTACTTGTCCACCACAGATAAAAGGCCGCATCGAACACTTCATCTCGCGCAAGGCAATGAATATCGACTCACTTGGTCCTGAGACAGTCGATGACTATTGGCAGCGCGGACTTATCCACGATATAGCCGACCTCTACACACTTACTGTTGCTGATATATGTGGCAACAACCGTGGTAGAATAAAGTCAGCACAGAAAGTGGTTGATAGCATAAAGGCTTCCCTTCAGGTGCCTTTCGAACGAGTAGTCTTTGCCCTCGGCATCCGTTTTGTGGGTGAAACAACAGCAAAACTCCTTGCTCGTTCTTTCAAAACAATGGAAGCACTTGAGAAGGCAACTCTCGAACAGTTGCTCGCTGTCGATGGAGTGGGGCAGGTGATAGCAGAAAGCATCATACATTATTTCCACGATGAACGCTGTCTTGCCATCCTCGAACGTCTTCGTCAGGCAGGACTGCAGATGTCCCTCTCTGAAGAGACCCTTGCCGGACAGACAGACATACTCAGCGGACAGTCAATTGTCATATCTGGAGTTTTCGCACAGCATTCTCGCGATGAGTACAAAGCTATCATCGAACAGAACGGCGGCAAGAATGTTGGTTCCATCTCAAAAAACACCTCGTTTGTTCTGGCTGGTGAGAATATGGGACCTGCAAAACTTGAGAAAGCCCAGAAACTTGGAGTGCGTATTGTAAATGAAGAGGAATTTCTGAAGATGATTTCTCCAATTCAATGAAAAGTCTTACCTTTGCAGTCGAAATTAAAAAGCATAAATGGCACACAATAAATTCAAAGGACTTGGCGTAGCACTTGTCACCCCATTTACCTCAACTGGCGAGGTTGACTACACTTCTTTGCGCCGGCTCCTTGATTATCAGCTTTCCAATGGTACAGACTTCCTCTGTGTGTTGGGCACAACAGCAGAAACACCAACACTGACGGAAGAAGAGAAACAGAACATCATCAATCTATGTCGCGACAAGGTGCAGGGACGCATTCCTATCCTCTTGGGTATGGGAGGCAACAATACTGCCGCTATCGTTAACCAGTTGGCAAAAGCCGACCTGCGAGGCATTGATGGTATCCTTAGCGTTTGTCCTTACTACAACAAACCGTCTCAGGAAGGCCTCTATCAGCATTTCCGTACTATCGCAACTCATAGTCCTGTGCCTGTAGTATTATATAATGTGCCTGGTCGTACAGGAGTCAATATGACTGCTGAAACTACTCTTCGTCTTGCTCGCGACTGTGAAAACATCGTAGCAGTAAAGGAAGCAAGTGGAAACTTCGGACAAATTGATGACATCATCAAGAATAAACCAAAAGACTTCGACGTCATCTCTGGCGACGATGGAATCACTTTCCCGCTTATCACACTTGGTGCAGCAGGAGTCATCTCCGTCATCGGCAATGCTCTTCCAAAAGAATTCAGTCGTATGGTTCGTCTTGCCCTTGCTGGCGACTACTCTAACGCACTGACTATCCATCATAAGTTTGCAGAACTCTTCAAACTTCTCTTTGTTGATGGCAATCCAGCCGGAGTAAAAGCAATGCTCAGTAGCATGGGACTGCTCGAAAATGAACTCCGTCTGCCACTCGTGCCTTCACGCATCTCTACTATGGAACGCATCAGCGCTATCGTGAAGGAACTGAACATCAAGTGCTAAGCCCCCTCTAACTCCCCCAATTTAGGGGGAGGATTATAAAAATACTCCATGTTAATAATAGCAGATAGCGGTTCTACAAAGACATCTTGGTGCCTATTGGCTGATGACGGCAGTCAACAGCTATTTTCTACCCAAGGTATCAATCCGTTTCAACAGACAGAATCAGAAATTTGTGACGTACTTCAGAGTGAACTGCTTCCTCAACTCCCTCCACAGGGATTTGTTGACAGTACTCTTGAGATATATTTCTATGGTGCAGGATGTACTCCCGAAGCCTCTCCCAAAGTAGCTTCAGCCTTACGTACTGTCATCAGTGCTGACGCTCAAGTGGAAGTGCAGAGCGACATGCTGGGTGCTGCCCGCGGACTCTGTGGTCGTAAGCCTGGCATCGTTGCTATCCTTGGCACAGGTTCCAACTCCTGCTATTACGATGGTGAACACATTGTGAAAAACGTATCACCACTTGGATTCATCCTTGGTGATGAGGGTAGTGGAGCCTATATCGGAAAACGACTTGTGGGCGATGTACTGAAACAACAGTTGCCAGCCGACATATGTGCGCTTTTCTTTCAGGAGACAGAACTCACAGCTCCTGCTATCATTCAGCGCACCTATCGCGAATCCTTTCCAAACCGTTTCCTTGCCAGTTTGTCGCCATTCTGTGCCCGTCATCGCGACAATGATGCCGTTAGAGCCTTGCTTATCGATTGCTTCCGTCAGTTTTTCCTGCGCAACATTTCTGCCTACGAAGGTTCTACAGTCCATTTCGTAGGATCTGTAGGTTATTACTACCAACAGGAAATTCAGGCAGCAGCATCTACGCTCGGATACACCATCGGAAACGTACTCAAAGAACCGCTTCAAGGTCTTATTGCCTATCATTCTTAAAAAAAAATAAGTATAAAATTTGGCAAATAGATTGAAAAAATGTTACTTTGCACGTCAAATGCAAGGTAAAAAAGACCCCTTTGCTTTAGTATTTACGTAAATAGCCAATAGAATTTGCAGAAAATTCTATATAACACTTATTTTTTTATTATGAGTAGAGCAGACAATCATTTAGTAATTATGGCGGGTGGCGTAGGTAGCCGCTTCTGGCCTATGAGTACCCCTGAGTGTCCCAAGCAGTTTATCGACGTATTCGGTACAGGTCGCACCTTTATTCAGATGACAGTCGATCGCTTCAAAGGGGTAGTGCCACCCGAGAATATCTGGGTGGTTACAAGCGAGAAATATGCGGATATCGTCAAGACTCAACTTCCTGACATTCCTGTTTCTAATGTCCTGCTCGAACCATGCCGTCGCAATACGGCTCCTTGCATCGCCTATGTCAGTTGGCGCATCAAAGCAAAAAATCCTAAAGCAAACATCGTTGTGGCTCCAAGCGACCACCTCGTAACTGACGTAGTTGAATTCCAACGCGTCATCAACTCTGCCCTTCAGTTCGTGTCAGAGACCGACAGTATTGTCACTCTTGGTATGAAACCAACACGTCCTGAGACTGGTTATGGCTACATCGAAGCAACTCAACAGGAACCTTCCCTGCGCAATAGAGAGATATTCCGTGTCGAGTCGTTTAAAGAAAAGCCAGACCTTGCTACAGCAAGGGAATATATCAAAAATAAAGCATTCTATTGGAATTCTGGCATCTTCGTGTGGAACGTGCGTACTATCATCAATGCTCTCCGTGTTTATCTGCCAGACGTAAACGATATCTTCGAAAACCTTCTTTCTGTCTATGGCACAGCCAAGGAACAGGAAATCATCAATAAAGAATTCCCAAAATGCGAAAACATCTCCATTGACTATGCAGTACTGGAGAAGGCAGACGAAATCTTCGTCTTCCCAGCAGACTTCGGTTGGAGCGATGTAGGCACATGGGGTTCTCTTCATACCCTTGCTGAGGCAGATGCCAAAGGTAATAATGTCATTGGTCAGGATGTGCGACTCTACGAAACCAAGAACTGCGTCATCCATACTACACAGGAACGTCGTGTGGTTGTTCAGGGACTCGACGGCTATATCGTAGCAGAAAAAGACAATACTCTGCTCATCTGTAAATTAGCAGAAGAACAGCGAATCAAAGAATTCTCTGCAGAATAAAGTCCCCTCTAACTCCCCCCCTGTTAAGGGGAGAATCAAGATACAAAATAATCCCCTTAAGCGATACGCCTAAGGGGATTTTTATTTTGTTTTCCAAAGTCCTCTCTAAACAGGGAGGATTTAGGAGGTCTTTTCTTATTCAGCTACAGGAACAATAGAAACTGTAGAGCGGTTCTGACGACCCTTCTTGAAAACTACTGTACCATCTACGAGAGCGTACAGAGTGTCGTCCTTACCGATACCTACGTTCTTACCTGGGTTGTGCTTAGTGCCACGCTGACGAACGATGATGTTACCAGCCTTAGCAAACTGACCACCGAAAAGCTTAAGTCCAAGTCGTTTTGAGTGTGATTCACGGCCGTTCTTAGAACTACCCACACCTTTTTTATGTGCCATATTGAAAAGTCTTTTTAGAAATTAATGAATAAATAACTTTAGTCTCTCTCCCTCTTTATGCAACAACCTGCTTGATGAGGATTTCAGTGAACTGCTCGCGATGACCGTTCAGCTTGCGATAACCCTTGCGGCGGCGCTTGTGGAACACTAATACTTTGTCACCCTTAACGAGTGGACAAGTAACCTCTGCAACAACTTTTGCACCCTTAACAGTTGGGGCTCCTACTGAGATCTTTCCGTTGTCAACGAGGAGGACTTTCTCAAATTCAACAGTCTGTCCAGCTTCTACATCCTTAATGTGGTGTACGAACAGCTTTTTGCCTTCTTCAGCCTTGAACTGTTGACCCTGAATTTCTACGATTACGTACATTTTATTAATATTTTTAGGGTTGGACCGTGAGGCGAAGTCACACTTCTGACTTACTTATCCGAGCCTCTGCGGCATAAATCGGCTGCGAAGGTACGAACTATTCTCGACATAGCCAAATATTCTATTGCTTTTTTCTTACATTATATAATTAGAGTACAGCAGCAAAAAAATGAAAACAGTCAACAAAAATCTGTTATAAGAAAAATCCGTCAACTTTTTTTTCAGGGTAACACAAGTTACCGAGAAAATCTCGGCAACTGCTTCTGACGGCAAAAACTATATGACTCAGTTCTACAATCTCGATGCTGTTATCAGCGTAGGCTATCGCGTCAACTCTATCCGTGCCACGCAGTTCCGCCAATGGGCTACAAGCGTATTGCGTGAGTATGCCATTCGTGGCTATGTGCTCGACAAGAAGCGTATGGAAAATGGTACATTCCTTGATGAGGACTATTTCGAGCATCTATTGGCAGAGATCAGGGAGATACGACTCTCTGAGCGAGATTGATAAGATCTTGGCTGCAGGTGGTAATGAGGTACTTCAGAGTCCTGGCAAGGTGACAGCGGAAGAAGCCAAAGAACATGCTGAGACAGAATTTGAGAAGTATCGTATTCTGCAAGACCGCCTCTTCCAGAGCGACTTTGACAGATTCTTGGGCGAACTACCCTTTATCGACGAAACTGACACAAAATGATCATCATCGAGTGGAAACGGAAGAAGCCTGCCACGATACTGAAGAAGTATCCGGATGGGATACTGGCGGATGTGACGAGTGGGGCGAAGGATGGGCTGGTGAAGATGGGTGATACTCGTCATTATTATGATATTGCTGTCGTAGGTTATGGTGAGAAAGCCTATAGCGGATGGCAAGGAGAACTGGAGGGTAGGAAATTTGTTACACCAGAAGAACTGAAAGCCCATCCATATACGAAGATAGTTACACGTAAGGAGATCAGGACTCGCAAGGGAGTACAGATAAAAGAGGTTGAGCAAGTGCAGTGGGTAAGTGCTCACCATTGGGGAAACTGGACGCACTATCATGAGGCATTTGATTATGCACGGCAGTTGCTTGATGACTGGATGTTAGAACATCATGAGAAGGACTGCTATCCTCCAACTGTGATTCATATCACTGATGGCGATTTTAACCATGCATCGAAAGAAGAGGTGATGCAGAAAGCAAATGAATTGAAGTCGATGTTTACCAATGATGGTAATGTCATCCTCTTCAATATTCACTTTACGGCTAATCTTAATGCAAACTCTGTGGCTTGTCCTATTTTCAAAGGATGAGTTAGGTGGTAATCCTTATGCAGAGGCTTTGTTTGAGATGTCGAGTCTGCTGCCTGAGCGGTATAATCCGGTATAGCCCGTTGCCTAAATGATGATAGGCCTGGGCGACATGTTGCTATGGGTATGAATGCAGATGCTACTACGCTGATTAAACTAATGGATATTGGTACACCCACAAATATCAGTCAGAACCAATGAGAGCATTATCCATAGCAAAGATAGGTGAAGGTCTTGTCAACGAGGATGCTGCTAAGGCCCCTGCACCTCTCGCAGCGCATCATCTCTGAGGAGCCAGGCTTCACCAAGATCTCCATCAACGTTAAGATCAACAAAGAGCTCATCTCTCTGCTCCTCTCCTTTGGCCCCGATGTCGAAGTCATCGCCCCCGCCTCCCTCCGCAAGATGCTCGCCAAGGACATCTACGCCATGTACGTGAAATACCGACGAGTAATGTCACGCTGGGGACAGGAACCAATGTGACATTTTATGAACTATGCAAAAAACCTGCATAGATAGCCCTTAATTTTGCACTTAGAAAGATTAGATATAAATTTTATAGTTGATTTTCTTGCAATTTCAAAAAATAAGCACTATATTTGCACCATATTGATATAACTAAAAAACGAACATCGTAGAAATGAAGATTATACCTATTACAATATTTGTGTTACTGCTGTTGTCGTGTGGAGAACAGAAAAAGCAGCAACAAGAAGAGGAATGGAGTAGTGCGGAGGTGGAAAATTCCCGCAACATGGATTTGGCTTTGGATACAGTACTGTCACCGTCAGCGTCCAAAGAAGAAGCAAAACCTACTTCATCTTCAACATCTCTGAGAACTTCGTCAAAGTGTGGCTACGAAGAGGAATATAACAATATGCGTGGTTTCGACCCTGCATCTGAGGATGATATGGATGATAATGGCATGAGCCGTTATATGGAGAACAATGATGAAGAAGGTTGGGATTAACTAAAACATAAGAAATATGGCATACAAACCTTGGGAAGTTCAAGAAAATCTCTGGAAAGAGAAGTGCGAGTGGGGCAACAGTCAGAATAAGGCTTTACTTGTCAGTCGTATGTCTCAACGTTCTGGTAAGTCAATTATTGAAACTCTTCGCGAATTAGAATTGGCTGAACAGGCTGGAATGTTACGTACAAAAGCTGATGGTTCAGTTGAAATAAAATAGTCAGATTTTTATACTAGAGAGGGGCGGGTTTTATTATATAGATCCGCCCCTCTGTTGTGCAATAGGATTTAATCACCGTCTTCTTTGAAGAATGAGCCTACTGGGCAGGGCGCACATGCGTCTATGCAGGCGTTATAACGCACACGACTCCTGCGCTCACGAGCAAACATGGCCTTGGTGCCTTCCTCGTCCTGCTCAAACTCCAGGTGGTCTTCGATGGCGAAGGAGTGGGCCATCGTTTCCACATCAAGGTTGTCTGTGCCAATCAGCGTGAAGGTCCAGTTCTGTTTCTTCAGCTTCTCAATCAGATTACGGACCATCTTCAGCGTCCACTCATCGCTGGCGTTCTCCTCACCATCAGTGATAATGGTTACCAGTACGTTGTCGCCTTCTTCTATCTGGGCATTGACCTTCGACACTCCCTTGCCAATAGCATCGTAGAGCGGAGTGCCTGCGCAGGGGTTATATGCTTTCCATGAGAGGTCCTTCGTCTGGCTGGCAGGCGTGTTGTCATAGTGCACCTTCGTATGCTCGCTATCGAAGGTGATGAGGGTTACCTTCTGTTCGGTATCAGGGAACTTCTCCTGCATCTTGCGTACTGTCTCTAGGGTTTCGTTCATTCCTACAAAGGCCTGCTTGCGGATGATCTCCATAGAACCACTCTCGTCCACGATAATCAGGTTGTGAACTCTCTTGGCTTTCATTTCATTCTGCTTTTCCATAATTGTCATTTTTTTAATTGTTAATACTGTTGTCTGAGACATGTCTTTATCACTTAGAAGAAGATTTATCGAAAAAATTAAGTAGATCTGAAGATTTTTTTGTAAATTCGCACCCAAATAATATAATATGTACTACAGTAACCTATCCGACAAGGAGATTATCAATGGCTTCCGAAAGGGAGATTCAGACATTATCCGAGAATATTTCTACGGGTATTGTGAGGTGGGCTATAACCTGTTCGACCAGCGCTATCAGTTGCGTGAGAAACAGAATCTTGACTTTATGTCGCTGGCTCATCAGTATGCCATTTATCTGATGGAGCATGACTGGAAACCATTGGAGGATCATTCGCCAGAGGTCAGCTTGAAGACGTGGCTCATCAATGGGTTCCGTTATGTGGTTCTTGATGCGCTGAAATGGTACAGGAAGGAATATGGCAGTATTACGTTTGAGGATTATCTGCGATCTTTCGATGTGACCAGCGACCTGCGTCTGCAGTTTAATCGTATGGTGGAGGACGTGTGCGACCATGTGCCCATGAGCAGGGTTGACAGACAAATCATTATGATGATGTTGCTTCGTGGTTTCAAGGGTAAGGAGGTGGCTGCACAGATGGGTATCACGCCCGCTGCCATCTCGCAGAAATACAAGAAGTTGAAGGATGGTATCATCGTGCCTTATTTCCGTGAGAATTTCGACATGGATCTGGATATGCCTGAGGTGTTAGACGAGCGTGCTATTGTCTTCGAGGAGACGCCTATGGGCGCATCGATGCCTTCTCCTATGCCTCCGTGTATGTTGGACAGAATGGAAGTTTCATCAGAGGAGCCTATGGAGGAGAAACGTCATACGCCAGCGTTTGTCACAAGACTGGCTCCGAACGAGATATTCGTGTTTGGCAGCAACCTGAAGGGTATGCATGCTGGAGGGGCTGCGTATGTGGCATTACGCAAGTTCGGGGCTGTCATGGGGCAGGGGGTAGGTCTGCAAGGTCAGAGCTATGCTATTCCGACGATGCAGGGTGGAGTAGAAACCATCCGGCCTTATGTGGATGAGTTCATCAAGTTTGCTAAGACGCATCAGAATCATGTATTCCTAGTTACGCGTATCGGATGTGGCATCGCAGGATTTACGGATGATGATATAGCACCATTGTTCTCTCAGGCTCGCGATATGAATAATGTAATACTGCCAAAAGGTTGGGATTAACTAAAGATATAAATAATTCAATAGGTTAGCATAAAAGGTTTATGATTGTTTATCCGCTGCATTGTTCTTAAGACTCGCTGCGCTCATATAAGCGGCAAAGCCGAGCGTGAGAGAATCGTGCGGCGGTTTATTTTGTGGAAATTTGGAATTTTCAAAGAAATATACTATCTTTGCAGCGAAATAATTAATTTGTTCGGGCATCTACAACAATCCCACTGTAAATCACAAAGTGTCTGACACCTTGTAAGTATTAAATCCATAACAACAAGATGAATACAAACGAAACAAAACGGAAGTACGAGAAGCCTTCGATGAAGGTGTACGAACTGAAGCGCCACTCGATGATTCTCTGCGGAAGCCCGTTAGATAATCCGAGTGACTATCCCGACGGCGGCGACCCGCTCGGATTCTAACCAACCCAGTGTCTAACCAATTAAAAAGAAACGACAATGAAGACAACGAAGTTTTTATCATTGGCTGCACTGGCTCTGATATTTGCCGCTTGCAGCAACGAGAACGACGAACTGACCCAGCAGCCCGCTGAGCAGCCCGCCGACAACATGATCACCATCACCGCGAAACTCGCCCCGAAGAGCGGTGGCGCACAGACCCGCACTATAAGCGATCAGACGACCTACATCAAGGCTGACTGGACCGTGAACGAGCAGTTGAAAATCATCAGTGTGGACGGAAGCACGGCCACTGCCAATATTGACGCTGTGGATGGTAACGGCGCGGCTACCGTCTCGTTCAGTATTGCATCATCTGCCAAAGACAAGGACTGCACCATCATCTATCCCGCATCTGCCGACTATACCGAAACGGCCGGTGTCTATACAGCCAACCCTATTACCGCACAGGACGGTACGCTGAATGCCGGTCTTGACGTGCGTATCGGAGAAGGTCATATTACGAATGACGCAACCCCAACGCTCGAAGTGACCACACAGCCCGCCGCGCAGTTCGCCATCTTCAAGCTGACGATGAAGAACATCGATGCTAAGGAAGATATTTCGGCCACGAGCGTTGCCATCATCGACCAGACAGGCGCGACACTGACCACCGTCACACCCGCCTCGGGCTGTGACAAGGTAATGTACGTCGCCCTGCCCATCACGGCCACCACGCTGAAGTTCTCGGTCACGGGAAGTGACAGCAAGAAGGACTTCAACATGGCATCAGGTCTCA
>JAEEGK010004718.1_pt1 | contig 33264 bp, 24 predicted proteins | sample 8958771 | NCBI WGS metagenome assembly JAEEGK01 (sample SAMN16246547, study PRJNA631951) | gut metagenome | biome: gut microbiome; feature: rumen; material: SC-attached | host: Bos | place: Iran: Karaj | collected 2018-10 | reverse complement strand
CCCATAACGGAAAGACCATCCTGGTAGAGCACAGCGTAGTGACGCCCCGTCCCTACGACCGCATGTTCCAGATTCAGGGCACCAAGGGCTTCGCCAACAAGTATCCGAACGAGGGCCTGGCCCTGGGTGGCAAGGATCTGACGGGTATCGATTCCGAGGATCTGGATGCCGAGGATTACATGAGCGACGCCGAGCGTGACAAGCTGATGGAAGTGTATAAGCACCCCATCCTGAAGCAGTACGAGGCCAAGGCCCGCGAAGTAGGCGGCCACGGCGGCATGGACTTCATCATGGATTCCCGCCTGATCTACTGCCTGAAGAACGGTCTCCCGCTGGACCAGGATGTGTATGACGCCGCCGAATGGAGCTGCCTGGTGGAACTCACCGAAGTCTCCATCAACCACGGCAACATGCCGGTCGTCATCCCCGACTTCACCCGCGGTGAATGGAACAAGATCGACGGTCTCAAACTCTACTACGCCGCCGAGTAATCTTCTCGCTTAATATTTACTGCCTTCCGGCCATCTGTACACGTTATGGGTGGCCGGAATTTTTTTGTTGCTACCGTAATCAGGAAAACACTAATCAAATCCAGCCAATTTATTATCTTTGTCAGGATATAAATCGACTTAAATTATGAGCAGAAGCAGTCAGATCATAAGGACCAGCGTCGTGGGGATTGCGGCGAATGTGCTGCTGGCGGCGTTCAAGGCCGCCGTGGGCGTGATTTCCAGCAGTATCGCTATCGTGATGGATGCGGTGAACAACCTGTCCGACGCGCTGTCGAGTGTCATCACCATCATCGGCACGAAACTGTCGCAGCGGCCGGCCGACAGGGAGCATCCCTTCGGTTATGGGCGCGTGGAGTACTTCAGCGCCATCATCATTGCCGTCATCGTGGTGTCGGCGGGTGTGACTTCGCTCATCGAGTCGGTGCGCAAGATTTTCGAGCCGACGGAACCCAACTATACCAAGACCACCCTCATCGTCATCATCGTGGCGATCCTAGCCAAACTGCTGCTGGGCTGGTACGTCAAGAGCCAGGGCAAGAAGCTGAAGAGCGACGCGCTGGTGGCTTCCGGCTCCGATGCGCTGTTCGACGCCGTCATTACGCTGTCCACGTTGCTGTCGGCCGGCGTCATGCTGCTGTGGAATGTGTCTCTGGACGGGTATGTGGGTACGATCATATCGGCCCTCATCATCAAGGCGGGCATTGAGATGCTGGCTTCGCCGGTAGGGGAGCTGCTGGGCTCGCGCGTTTCGCAGGAGCTTGTGGCCGATATCAAGAAGGAGGTCATGGCCTACGACGAGGTGCACGGCATGTACGACCTCATCCTGCACAATTACGGGCCGGACGTGATGATCGGGACGCTGCACATCAGCGTGGAGGATACGCTCTGCGCGCAGGAAATCCACGGCCTGTCCCGGAGAATCTCCCAGGAAATGTACACCAAACACGGCATCGTCATGACCGTGGGCATCTATGCCGTCGCGACGGGCGAAAACAAGCGCTCGGAGCTGCAGGCAAAAGTAATGGGCACCCTGTCCAGGCACAAGGAACTGGTGCAGTTGCACGGCTTCTATTATGCCGAAAAGGAAAACACCGTGAGCGTGGACGTAGTTCCGGACCTCACGGTGAAAGATGACGTAGCGCTGGCCGAAAAGCTCACCGAAGAACTGCAGCAGGTGATTCCGGACAAGTGCATCCTCATCACCGTGGACCACAACTACAGCGAGTAGCTAAGCGTAGGCGTGCAGGGCGAACGAATAGACGGGCAAGGCTAAAATCATCATAAATGGGGATTGCAGGGCCTGGATTATGGCCGTACCTTTGCGGCTCGAAAACTATTCGACGTCCCGATGCAAACGTTAAAGGCAGATATTCGTAGTCGTATTCTTACAGTCTCCAAGGAGCTCTTCACCAAGAACGGGTTCCGCGGAACGACTACGCGCGACATTGCCAGCGCGGCGGGCATCGGCCTCAGTAATCTCTATCACTATTTCAGCTCCAAAGACGAACTCTTCGTCTATCTTCTGAAGCCCACGACCGAAGAAATGGAACGGCTGCTGGACGAGCACCACGGCATCAAGGGCAATGACATTGAAAGGATGCAGGATGAGAACTACACGGAAGAATCCCTAAAAGAGTATATGGGACTCATCGGAAAGCACAGGGATGCCCTGAAAATGCTTCTTTTCCACGCAGGAGGCTCTTCCCTGGAGAACTACAAGGAATATTACGTGAACAAGGCCACGAAACAGGTGATTACCTGGTTCCAGGCGATGAAGGAAAAGTATCCCGAAATCAACATCGACGTTTCGGACTTCTTCATCCACCTGAACAATGTCTGGATGTTCACTTTAATTGAGGAAATATTAATGCATGACCTACCGGAGGATGAAACCCGGACGGTCCTGACGGATTACATCAAATTCGAGGTAATCGGATGGAAAAAGATGATGAAGATTTGACGGTCGCCGACGAGGCGGCCGTTTTTTTATTGGAACAAATTGAAACAATGTTCACTTTTAAGATAGTATGGAAAACAAACAATCGGTTTTGAAGCCTTTATTGGCTTACGCAGGGAAGAGAAAGGTACTGACTTACCTGTCCCTGGTGCTCGCCGGCATCAGCCAGCTCATGGCACTGGTACCTTTCATTTACATCTGGGTCATCCTGCGGGATGTGATCCAGGGAGACTACAGCCAGATCGTGCATTATGGCTGGATGGCCGTCATCTATGCCATCGCCAGCATCGTCGTTTACCTGAGCGGTCTCATGTGTTCGCACGTCGCCGCCTTCCGCATAGCCGCCAACATGCGTAAAACGCTGATGGCGCACATCATGACGCTGCCCATCGGCTTCATGGACAGGCTGGGAAGCGGCAAGATCCGCAAGTGGGTGCAGGAATCCACCCAGTCCACGGAAACCTACCTGGCCCACCAGCTGCCCGACAAAGCCGGTATGTACGCCACCATGCTGGGCCTTGCGGTGCTCATGTTCCTCTTCGACTGGAGGATGGGCCTGCTGTGCCTGGGAACCGTAGCGCTGGCCCTGCTGGTCATGGTCTCCCTGATGACCGGGCCGATGCTGAAAAAGAAGATGGCCGAGTACAACCAGGCGCTGGACACCATGTCCAACGAGGCCGTGGAGTACGTCCGCGGCATTCCGGTGGTGAAGACTTTCGGCCAGTCCGTCTTCTCCTTCCGGCGCTTCAAGGAAGCCATCGAGCAGTACCAGAAGTGGGTGATCGCCTATACGCTGGAACTGAGAATCCCGATGACCCTCTACACGACGCTTATTAACGCATCGTTCGCCATCCTCATCGCCTTCACCCTCTTCGTAACGAAAGGCGGAACGGTGGACAGCACCTACCTGATGAATCTCCTGTATTACATCATCATCACGCCGTCTATCTCCATGGCGCTGACCCGTATCATGTACGCCAGCGAAAACGAGATGATCGTGGCCGAAGCCCTGGAAAAGACCGGCCGCATCCTGGCGCTGAAACCGCTGGAAGACCCGTCCGTAGCGGTGCTTCCCGAAGATAATGCCATCGGGCTGAAAGATGTCAGCTTCAAGTATCCCGGTGCTACCCGCTATGCCGTGAGCAGCATTACCCTGGACATCAACCCCGGACAGAAAATCGCCCTCGTAGGCCCTTCCGGAGGCGGTAAGACCACGCTTGCCAGCCTCATCGCCCGTTTCTTCGATGTCTCGGAAGGGAGTATCACCCTGGGGGGTATCGATATCCGCCACATGCGCAAGACGGACCTGATGAAGCGGATCTCCTTCGTCTTCCAGGACAGCAAACTGCTGAAGACCTCTATTCTGGAGAACGTCCGCCTGGGTCGCCCGGAGGCTACGCTCGAAGAAGTGATGGAAGCCCTGCACAAGGCCCAGTGCGACGACATCCTCGCCAAGCTGCCGCAGGGTGTGGATACGGTCATCGGCACGCGGGGAACCTATCTCTCCGGCGGCGAGCAGCAGCGCATCGCCATCGCCCGCGTCATCCTCAAGGACACGCCCATCGTCATTCTGGACGAAGCGACCGCCTTTGCCGACCCGGACAACGAGAACCGCGTACAGAAGGCCTTCTCCGAGATGGCCGCCGGCGGAAAGACGCTCATCATGATTGCGCACCGCCTTTCCTCCGTCAAGGACGCCGACCGCATCTACGTGCTGGAAGACGGCTGGATCCAGGAAAGCGGCAGCCACTCCGAACTGCTGGAAAAAGGCGGAAAGTATGCCGCCATGTGGAACCAATATGTAGAATCTGTTAAATGGAATATCAAATGAGCATCCTAGAAACACTCCGTCACAAATATGCCCTTACGCAGCAGGGGGCCAAGGATCTGGTGAAATCCTGCCTGGCCAGCGCCGCCATGGATATCCTCCTGATGCTGCCCGTGGGCCTGCTGTTCTTCCTGGTAGGGGACCTGCTGGACGGCCGTGCGCCGGTCGCCGTGAGCTACATCTGGAAAGTGGTCCTGTGCCTGGCCGCCATCGCTGCCATGGAATACATTAAATACGACTTACAGTTCACCACCGTCTATAAGGAAAGCGGCCGCCGCCGTATCTCCCTGGCCGAGAAACTGCGCCGCATCCCGCTGTCCTTCTTCGGCAAAAAGGACCTGGCCGACCTGACCAGCACCATCATGGCCGATGCCGCCGTCATCGAAACCGGCACGTCCCACTGGGTGCCGGAGCTCATCGGCTCCATGATTTCCACGGTGCTCATCTGCATTCCTCTGTTCTTCTTCAACTGGAAGATGGCCCTGGCCGCCATGTGGGTCGTGCCCATCGCCATCGGCATCGTCCTGTTCTCGGAAAAGGTGCAGAACGGATTCAACCGCCGCACCACGCAGGCTAATGTAGCCCTGGCCGATTCCATCCAGGAAGGCCTGGAGGTGTTCCAGGACATCCGTGCGAACGATGCCGAAAAGAAATACCTGGATACCCTCTATCCCCGCATCGACATGACAGAGAAACGGCACATCCAGGCCGAACTGGGCGTGGCTGCCTTCGTGGTGACCGGACAAATGATATTGAAACTGGGAATTGCCAGCGTCGCGCTGACGGGGGCGTCCCTTCTCGCGGCGGGAAGCCTTGACCTCCTTACTTTCTTCATGTTCCTACTGGTAGCTTCCCGCCTTTATGATCCTATGTCCGGTGCCCTCATCAACCTGGGTGCCGTTCTGGCCATGAACGTCCAGTGCGAGCGCATGGACGTGATCCTGAGCCACGACGAGCAGCGGGGCAGGGAAGAGCTGTCCAACAAGGGCTACGACATCGACTTCAAGGACGTCCGCTTTGCCTACGACACTTCGGAAACCGTCCTGGACGGTGTTTCGTTTACGGCTAAACAGGGCGAAGTGACGGCCATCATCGGCCCGTCCGGCAGCGGCAAGACCACGGTCTCCCGTCTGGCCTCCCGCTTCTGGGATGTGGCTTCCGGCACCATCACCGTGGGCGGAATGGATATCTCAAAAGTGGATCCTGAAACGCTGATGGGCCTGTATTCCATCGTCTTCCAGGATGTAACGCTGTTCAACAACAGCATTTTGGAAAACATCCGCATCGGCCGCAAGGACGCCACCGACGAGGAAGTGCTCGCCGCCGCGCGCATGGCCCACGTGGATGTCTTTGCCGAGAAAATGCCGAAGGGCTGGGATACGCTCATCGGCGAGAACGGCAGCGAACTGTCGGGAGGGGAGCGCCAGCGCATCTCCATCGCCCGCGCTTTCCTGAAAAACGCCCCCATCATCCTGCTGGACGAGGCCACGGCTTCCCTGGACGTGGAGAACGAGACCTTCATCCAGGAATCCCTTTCCCATCTGGTGGCCGGAAAGACGGTGATCATCATCGCCCACCGCATGCGCACCATCGCCGGGGCCGACAAGATCGTCGTCCTCAGCGGCGGAAAGGTGGAAGAGTGCGGAACGCCCAAGGAACTGACCGCCACCGGCGGTTTCTACAAACGCATGAAGGACCTGCAGACAGGCGCTCTGGAATGGAGTATCTAATCTAAAATCAAAATATCAATGAAAGCAAACAAGATCAATGAATGGTTCGGAAGGTTCGGAGCCTTCCTCATCAAATGGCGCTGGGCCGTGCTCGCGCTGTTTGTGGTAGTTCTTCTCATTTCCTTCAAGGGAATGTCCAAGATGGTCCAGCAGACCTCCTTCGACGATTACTTCATCGAAGGGGACCCGATGCTGGTGAAAACCGAAGAATTCAAGGCCCACTTCGGTAACGACTACTTCGTGGGCGTCCTCACCGACTGCGAGGACCACTTCACCAAGGAGAACCTCACGCTGCTGCGGGAACTGGGCAACGAGCTCATGGATTCTCTCTCCTACGCGGACAAAATCACGTCCCTGACCGACCTGGAATTCATGCTGGGCACTGAGGACGGCATGGAGATCGTCCAGATCGTCCCGGACGAAATTCCCGAAAACGGATCGGCCGAGATGGCAAAGGTCCGCGAGCTGGCCTACAGCAAGCCGCAGGTGGCGAAGAAGCTGGTATCGGCCGATGGTACCAAGGCCTGGACGCTGGTGAAGCTGCGCGCCTTCCCCTCCGAGGAGGAGTGGAAGCAGACGGGCAACGTCTCCCCGGACATCATCACGGGCGAGGAAGTCTCCCGCATCATCGGCAAGGAGAAATATGCCTCCCTTCACCCGCTGGCGACCGGCATGCCCTACGTCACGCAGCAGAAGTCCGTCTATATCGGCGAGGAAATGGGCCGATTGGTGATGATCGCCGCCATCATCTGCATCCTGGTGATGCTCCTGATGACCCGTTCGCTGCGGGGTATCGTGTGCCCGCTGCTGGCTGTCCTGGGCGGCGTTGCGATGACCTTCGGCACGGCCGGCTATACGCAGATGTATGTGGACAGCACCGTGCTGATGATCCCCGTCATCCTGGCCTTCGCCGTGTCCATCGCCTATAACATCCATATCTTCTCCTACTTCGCCCAGCGGCTGCGCGCACATGGAAAGCGCAAGGACGCCGTTGTGGAAACGGTCAGCGAAATCGGCTGGTCCGTCGTATTCTGCGGCCTTACGACCGTCATTTCCCTGATGTCCTTCATGATCATCCCCATCCGCCCGATGAAGTGTGTCGGCCTGACGAGCTCCCTGACGGTGCTCTTCGTCCTGCTGGTGACCCTGTTCACTACGCCGGTGCTGCTGTCCTTCGGCAAGGACAAGAAGGCGAAGGCCGGTGTGGACGGTGAGGGCGGCACCCGCATGAGCCACGCCATGGAAAAACTGAACGACTTTACGTTCAAGTACTCCAAGGCCATCATCGCCGTCTTTACGGTGGTATGCATTGCGCTGGGCATCGGCCTTTGGAAGATCGAGCCGGCCTTCGACATCGAAAAGACCATGGGTTCCGACGTTCCTTACGTGAAGGATGTGATGACGGTGGGCCGCAGCGAGCTGGGCGCCCTGTATTCCTACGACCTGGTGATGGAATTCCAGAACGAGGATGAAGCCAAGCAGCCCGAGAACCTGCGGAAAATCGAGCAGTTGGAGGAGGTTATCAAGACCTATCCTTTAACCAAGCGTACCAACTCCATCCTGGATATCCTGAAGGATCTGAACCAGACCCTGAGCGGCGGAGACCCTGCCTGCTACCGCATCCCCGACACCGAGGAGGAAGTGGCCCAGATGCTCATCCTGTACGAGAACGCCGGCGGTTCCGAGACCGAGTACTGGATGGACTACGACTACAAGCGCCTGCGCATCATGGTAGAAATCTCCGACTTCAACTCGGCCGAAGTGGAGCGCGAACTGGCCGACATCAACAAGAAGACGGCCGAGATGTTCCCGGACGTCACCGTGACCGCCGTGGGTAACATCCCGCAGTACACGGCCATGATGCAGTACCTGGTGCGCGGCCAGATGCAGTCCTTCCTGATTTCCGTGCTGATTATCGCCATCATCCTGATGATCGCCTTCCAGAGTGTGCGTGTGGGCCTGATCGGCCTGATCCCGAACCTGATGCCGGCCATCTTCGTGGGTGGCTTCATGGGCTGGATGGGCATTCCGCTGGACATGATGACGGCCACCCTGATCCCGATGATGCTGGGTATGGCGGTGGACGACACCATCCACTTCTTCAACCACTCCAAGCTGGAGTATGACCGTACTCCCGACTACTCCGTGGCCATCCGCCGCACCTTCCGCGTGGTGGGCGTCGCCATCGTGACCACATCCATCATCACCTCGGCCGTATTCGGCTGCTTCTCCACCTCGGCCTGCGCCATGTGCATCAACTTCGGCGTGCTGGCCGTGATCGGCATCCTGTCGGCCCTGCTGGCAGACCTGTTCATCACCCCGCTGCTGGTGAAAAAGTTCCAAGTTTTCGGTAAACAGAAATAGTTATGAAAAAGATGATTGTTCTGGCGGGCATGCTCCTTACTGCCGCCACCCTGAACGCCCAGAGCGGGCGTGATATCGTACAGCGTGTGAAAGACCGTCCCGACGGGGACAGCCGCTATGCCGAGATGCAGCTGACGCTGGTCAAGAAAAACGGCAATACGCGTGAACGCAAGATGGTTTCCTGGGCCATGGACGAAGGCAAGGATACCAAGAAGATCATGTTCTTCACCTATCCGGGTGATGTGAAAGGCACCGGCTTCCTGACCTGGGACTACGACCAGGCCGGCAAGGAGGACGACAAGTGGCTGTATCTGCCGGCCATGAAGAAGACGCGCCGCATCAGCGGTTCCTCTTCCAAGACGGACTACTTCATGGGCACGGACTTCACCTACGACGACATGGGCGGCCGCAGCGTGGACGACGACACCCATACGTTGCTTCGCGAGGAAAACCGCGACGGCCACAAGTGCTGGGTCGTGGAATCCAAGCCGAAGGACAGCCGTGAGATCTACAGCCGCAAGCTGTCCTGGATCCGCCAGGACTGCGATACGGCCGTCTATGTGGAGTTCTACGACAAGCTGGACAAACTGCACAGGGTGATGACCGTCGAGGACGTGCAGAAGGTGGACGGCTTCTGGACGGTGCTCAAGATGGAAATGACCAATGTACAGAGCGGCCACAGCACGCGCATCGTGGTTTCCAACCCCAAGTATAACGTGGGTGTGGACAAGAGCCTGTTTACTGTTGCCAAACTGGAAAAAGGACTATGAAAAACATCGTTAGGTTTGTTTTGTTGGGATGGGGGGCCGCGCTCATGGCGGCTTCCCCCGTCCATGCCCAGGACGGCCTGGAATGGGGCGTAAAGGGGTTCGTGGACACGTACCACGCCCTGCGCACCTCCGGCGACGCCGACTGGATGTCTTCCCGCACGCGGGTGAGGGGAGAGTTCCGCCTGGAGAAGGACGGCGGCGGGGCTTTCGTATCGGCCAATCTCGTTTACAATGCGCTGCTCAAGGATAAGTCCGGCTTCCAGCTGCGCGAGGCCTACGCCTTCTGGGGCAACGACCGCTGGGACGTCCGTGCCGGCAAGCAGATTATCTCCTGGGGTGTAGCCGATGGCCTGCGCGTGACCGACCTCATCTCGCCGATGGACTATTCCGAGTTCCTGGCCCAGGATTACGACGACATCCGCGTGCCCGTAGGGGCCCTGCGCCTGCGTTTTATCCAGGATGCCTGGAACCTGGAGGCCGTAGCGGTGCCTGTGCCGGAGTTCTTTGTGCTGCCGACAGATGCGGCCAATCCCTGGTCCGTGGGGGCGCTGCCGCCGGAGGTAAGGCCTTCGCCGGTGGTGAAGAACATGGAGTACGGCGCGCGCCTGAGCTGCTTCCTGGGCGGCGTCGATTTCTCCCTGATGGCCCTGCGCACCTGGAGCAAGATGCCCGAGCTGCAGGGGGACCATATCGGCTATCACCGGATGACGGTGCTGGGCGGCGACGTCTCCCTCCCGCTGGGCAGCTTCGTGCTGCGCGGAGAGGCGGCCGATTACATCTTCGGCGGTAAGCACCAGGGGAACGCGCTCATCGGCCTTGACTGGTATCCCGGGGCCGATTGGAACGTGTCGGCCCAGTACAATCAGACCTTCGGGGAGGGGGAGCGCAGCAACCTGGCGACCCTCCGCGTCTCGAAGGCGCTGCTGAACAATGCGCTCACGCTTTCCACCTTCGCCTATGCCGATGTGCGCGACGGCGGCGTCTTCAACCGGCTGAGCGCCGATTGGGCGGCGACGGACCAGCTGCACGCCATTCTCGGCTACGATTATTTTTATGCAGACGGCGGAATGTTCGTTATCTATAAGAATAACAGCGAGATTTGGGTTAAGCTGAAGTATTGTTTTTGAATATTTTACGCCATTTTGAATAACACCTCTGTAGATACGCACAGGGGTGTTATTTTGTTTGTTGAAAAATAATTTAAAAAGTAAGTAAAATATTTAAATATTCTACTTACCTTAGCGACCCCTAAAAACAGGGGGAAAGTGTATTCTCGACTATTTATACACAAATTTCTATAACCAACTATGTTAAAAAAAACTGTTTACTTTCTGGCTGCTGCTTGCCTGACCTTCTTTGCAAGCAGTTGCAACAAGAGCAGAACGGAAATCGCCGACGTGATCGTGCTTAGCCGCACGGAAGTCGCTTTTTCTCAGGCAGGTGGCAACGCCATCATCGGCGTTGGATGCCCTTCTACCTGGACAGCAGAATGCAATGAGGACTGGGTGAGCGTCACCCCTTCCGCGAATGCTGTCGCTATCAGTGTTCCCTCGAACGCTTCTTCTCAGAAAAGGACAGCCCAGGTTCAGATCAGCTCTGACAAAGCCGAGGCAAAGGTCCTGACGATTATCCAGTCGGCCGACATGGGCGTGACCATCATCAACGCTCCGGAAACGATCGAGCTTGACTCGGAGGTGGACAGCGTGTACTTCTCTGTGGACGCCACCTGCAAGTGGACCGTCGAGTCCGGGGCCGAGTGGCTTTCCGCCGTCAAGGACGAGAAGACGGGCGTAGTCAAAGTCAAGAGCGTTCCCAACGAGGGCACCGAAGACAGGACTGCTTCCGTGAAAGTGAACAAGGCCAACGGAGAATCTGCCAGCATCACCGTGAACCAGATCTGCCGCGCCAACAACCCCTACTTCAACTTCATCGGCACCTACGGCCTCTACGCCGAGGACTGGTACTACGGTGGCTCGGCCATCGGTGCCCCCGGTGTGGGTACGACCTGCACCATCGAGGCCAAGGAGTATGGCAAGAGCTTTACCGTCAAGGACCTCTTCCACGAAGGAACCGTGAACGAGGCCTCCTATGACAAGAAAGAAGGAACCCTTTCCATCCACACCGGCCGTGCCTGCTACGAGATCGACTCCACGGACGGCTCATTCACCCTCTTCTATCTGGCAGAGCCTGACTTCTCCGGCAAATCTTTCGAAACCAACAACGTAGTCTGCCAGCTGGGCAAGGGCTATGACGAGGATAATGACCCCCAGCACACCAAGGAAATCAAGATCCTGGACATCATCAGAGGTGTCGAGGGCCGTTCCTTCGGCCTGGTGGGTTACTTCTCCACCAACCAGAGCTATGGATACTTCTCCGACCTCTACTACGCCAGCGGCGCCATGTATTTTGTAGATAGAACCGAGTAATAATGAAAAGAACTGTTTTACTTTCAGCAATAAGCCTCCTTGTGGCAGCTACGTCCTGCGTGAAGGAGGAGGTGATCAAGGAGAACCCCGTTCCCGGAGAGGGACAGGGCGCCGTCGTGGCACCTGCCTTGAGCATCGAGTCGGAGAACACCCTTTTCACGGCCTCCGACGAGCAGAACGCCACCCTGGCCTTCAAGAGCCTGGGCGGTGAAGCCCTCATCTATGTGAACACCAACGTCTCCGACTGGGAAGTCAAGGCCGAAGGTGATGAAATCGCAACCCTCAAGGCCGACAAAGTAGCCGGTACCCTGGCCATCAGCGCCAAGAAAAACACCGCTACCAAACAGCTGGCCGCTACCTATACTATCAAGGCCGGTGACCTCACCGCCACAATCAGCGCCACGCAGAACGCTTACGGCACCCCGGAAATCGTTGCCAGCGAGAACAATTTCCACTTCGCCGCCGTGGGTAAGACCAGCGCATCCTTCACGGTAGAAAGCTCCATCGACAACTGGAACTTCGAAACCGAAGGCATCGAATGGCTGCTGGTCAAGAAGGAAGGCAACACCATTATCCTGGAAGCCTACGACAACGCCAACACCGAGGACCGCGAGGCAACCTTCGTGCTGTATGCCGGCGAGGGCTCCGAGAAAGTGACCGAGACCATCGCCGTGGCCCAGGACCGCAAGGTAAATGCCGCGACGAGCGCCCTCGTAGTGCCGATGGAACCCTTCCCGAGCGATACCGCCCATGTCCAGGTGGCTTCCAACTACGACTGGAACTACGAGGTCGTGGAAGGCGAGTCCGACTGGTTTGAGATCAAGCGCGCCGAGGACCAGCTGAAAAACGGCTACAACTACGGCGAACTCACCTTTGTCGGTAAGGACAACAGAAACTCCGAGACCCGCAAATCCATTGTGAGAATCACCACCGGCGACGGTGAGCAGAATGTCAAGACCATCGATATCGTGGTCTCCCAGGCCGGTATCGATATCAAGGCCTTCATGATGGCCATCACCATCAAACCCAACGCCTACGGCAATGTGAACTACGAAGCCGTCCTTCCTATCAAGGGCGCTACGGATGTCAAGGTGGACTGGGGCGACGGTACCGTAGAGGAGCTGGGCGACGTAGCCGCAGATCCCAAGCATACCTACACTGACCAGAACCGCTATGTGGTTTCCATCTGGGGTAACGTTCCCCGCCTGAGCTATGGCGATTACTATGGTACGAACTACACCGACATGGTGGAGAAGATCTACAACTGGGGTGAGCTCGGCTTCGTCGAACTCGACGGCGGCTTCAAGAACTGCAAGTCCCTGGTTGCCGTTCCCACGGACGACCGCGGCGCTTTCGCCAAGGTCACAGATATGTGCGAAATGTTCTCCCAGTCCGGCCTGCAGACCATTCCCGAAGGCTTCCTCAAATATGCAGAGAAGCTGCTTTGGGTGGACAACATGTTCTATTCCTGCGGCGAAATCAAAGAGGTGCCTGCCGACTTCTTCTACAACTGCCCTGAGCTGAACAGTGTCTGCGACGCTTTCGGCGCTACCGGCATCACCCACGTGGACAAGGATTTCTTCTCCAAGAACCCCGTGCTGGACGACGCCTCCCAGGTGTTCTCCCAGACCCCTCTGGAGGAAGTTCCCGCCGGTCTGTTCGACCACAACCCGGAGATTACGACCTTCAACGCCGTCTTCTCTAACTGCAAACAGCTGACCAAGATTCCTGCCGGCCTCTTTGCCCATCAGACCAAGGTGGAGACTTTCCGTATGGCCTTCAACAGCACGGCCATCGAGGAAATCCCTGAGAACCTCTTCGGCGAAAATTACGAGTGCACCACCTTCCTGAGCACCTTCGCCCACACCAACATCACCTCCATTCCGGAGCACCTGTTCAAGGGCTTCTCCAACGTAGAATCCTTCATGTCCTGCTTCAACGGTTGCGAAAAGCTGACCACCATCCCCGCCGACCTGTTCACGGAGTCCGGTGCTTTGGTTAAATTCTCCAAGGCCTCCAATAAGAGCAGCGCCCTGAACATGGTATTCCAGAACTGCACTTCGCTGAAGGAAATTCCCGCCGGCCTCTTTGACGGATTTACGCTGGTTACCGGACTGAGCTCCATCTTCGATGGCTGCTCCTCGCTGGAAATCATTCCCGCCAACCTGTTCAAGGACTTTACGAACGTGACGACCTTCGCTACGATGTTCAGAGGCTGCGCATCCCTTAAATCGCTGCCCTCCGGCCTTTTCAACGGTCTGGACAAGGTAACCTCCCTCTCCGGCCTCTTCCAGGAATGCACCAGCCTTGAGAGCATCCCCGCCAATCTGCTCGCCGGCTGCCCCAAGGTGACCAACATCTCCAAGATGTTCTATGGTTGCACCGGCCTGAAGACCGTGGATCCCGACGCTTTTATTGACGGCGCCAATGTCACCAACATCCAGAGCCTCTTCGAAGGTTGCACCGCCCTGGAAACCGTTCCGGGTAACGTGTTCACAGGTCTTGTCAAGGCAACGACCACCACGCGAATCTTCTACAATTCCGGTCTTAAGACAGTCCCCAGCGGCCTGCTCAAACCGCTTACTGCAACCGCTTCCTTCGACCAGGTCTTCGCCGAGTGCAAGGCCCTGGAGACCGTAGAAGCCGATGTGTTCCCCGGAGGCGCCAAGGCCAAGACCCTGACCAAGATCTTCTTCAACGATACTGCCCTGAAGAACGTCGGCCTGATGTTCGGCGAAGCCAATACGGCCGCCAGCGGCACCATCGCCAACCTCTTCGACGGCTGCACCGCCCTGGAAACTGTTCCCGCCGGCATCTTCGATAACCTGAAGGCCGTTACTACCGTAACCTCCGCCTTCCAGAATTCCGGTATCAAGACGCTGCCCGACGGCCTGTTCGCCAAGATGGAGAAGGCTTCGTCCTTCAGCACCTGCTTCAAGAACTGCGACGAAATGGTGGAAGCCCCGCACAACCTCTTCGGTTCTTCCGCTACGGCTTCTACCTTAACCAGCATGTTCGAGAACTGCGACAAGCTTACCACCATCCCTGCCGACCTGATGGGTACGCCTACCAAGGGCAACCTCAATGTGAGCAATATGTTCAAGGACTGCAAGGCCCTGGAGGCTGTTCCCGCAGGACTCTTCAAGGGTTGCAAGGCCAAGACCTACACCATGCTCTTCGCCGGCTGCTCCAGCCTGAAGACGGTCGGCAGCGAGGCCATCGACTGCTATGGCCAGAACGCAACCGTCTCCAACATGTTCCTGGATTGCACCGCCCTGGAGACCGTTCCCGCCGACTTCATGATCAATGTCGAGGCTGTGACCAACCTCTACTGCATGTTCAAGAACTCCGGCATCAAGAGCCTTCCTGTCAACCTGTTCGACAAGTATGTCAAACTGAACGACATCAGAAGCTTGTTCGAGAATTGCACGAACCTCACCGGTGAATCTCCTTACACCATCGTCAACGGTGTGAAGTACCACCTGTACGAACGTACCACCACGGCCAGTGAAGTGAACGGCCTGGCCGCCATCACCAAGTACGCCCTGGCCTTCAAGGGCTGCAACGGGCTCAGCGACTACAGCCAGATTGACGGTACCTGGAAATAATAATGAACACAGCCATGAAAATCAAGTCCACCATACTTTGTGCCCTCGCCCTTGTCGGCGCAGCGGCCTGCACCAAAGTGCATGTAACGGAAGCCCCGGAATATGTGGCTCCGCTGTACATTCAGGCATCTGACAGCAAGGTCGTCTTCGACGTTACCGGCGGCCAGGCCATGATCACGCTTGCCAGCAACGGAACCGTCACCCCCGGTGATGTTCCTGCCGGCTTCGAACTCACGGCAGAGGAAGACGCCACCTACATCATCAAGGCCGGTGTCAACTCCGGTTCCCAGGCTATCTCCGAAGAACTGGTCTTCACGGCCGTCAGAGGTGAGGAATCCGCCGTTGCCAAGGTCGCTCTCGTACAGAGAGCCGGCGAGGCCGTGAACCTCAGCGCCGACGGACTCGCCAACTGCTACATCGCCCACACCAACGGTACTTACCGTTTCAACGCCCAGGTCAAGGGTAACGGCAAGGGCGACGGCGGTTCCGACTACATCAAGAACTACGGTGTGAACATCGAAGGCGGCACCCGCGCCACGCTGGTATGGGAAGCCCGCCACGACGGTGACCGTTCCCTGACCTACGAGGTCATCGACGGCGCTCCCGTCTATCACAACGGTTACATCACCTTCTCCACCGGCCGTTCGGAGGGTAACGCCTGCATCGCCATCGAGGACATCCACGGCGAGATTCTCTGGAGCTGGCACATCTGGGTCACCGACACGCCTGTCACCGCCCACGACCACATCCTGCCGGATGCCGAGGGCAACAATAAGGTCGTCGCCCAGATCATGGACCGCAATCTGGGTGCTATGAACAACACACCCATGGACCTCGGAAACCGTGGCCTTTTCTACCAGTGGGGCCGTAAGGACGGTTTCCTGCCTTCCCGCACCCCTTACCGCACCAACGGTTATCCCGACATCAACGAGCCCGAGGACAACGAGATCAACGGCGAAATCGGTGACGGAACCCGTCCCTGGGATGTCTTCGCCACCAATACGGCTCCCAAGGTGAGCACCAACCCCGGCAACATCCCTTACAGCGTCAAGTACCCGAACAAGCATATCGAGCAGTTCAGCACCAACTCCCTGTACACCTGGTATGTCTCCAGCGTGGGCGCCGACATCTCCGTCACCAAGGTCAAGCTCTGGGACGACAACAAGACCATCTTCGACCCCTGCCCGGCCGGCTACAGAGTGCCCAGCGGTAAGATGTACGCCAACTTTGCCAACGTCGATCCGACCAACCCCCGCGACATCACCGGCGGCAAACCCGACGAGTACACCGAGGATTACCACTGGCTCTGGGACAAGTTCGAGAACTGCGGACGCGTCTGGAAGGCCAACGGGGACTTCTATCCGGTCGTAGGTACTTTCGTCCCGATGCGCGGTGAGGACTACGTGTACAACCACTACACCGGTGAGCTGGGCATGTACTGGACCACTGCTCCCAACGAGTACAAGGAAGGAGAAAGCGCCTACTACGAGTACGAATGGGTGAGAATGAACGAGGCTGCTGCCTTCTCTGGCTATGGTGCCATGGTCTATGCCTGCCAGATTCGTTGCGTCAAAGAATAATCCAACTTTTATAAATGTATCTAAAACAATCTGTTATCATCCCGCTGGCCGCTTTATGCGTGCTGGCGGGGTGTTCTCGCAAAGCGGAGTCGGAGTCTCCGGAAGGGAAGAATCAGAGAGCGGTGATCATCGGCCTGGCCGATTACGCTCTTCCCGGACAAATACTCTTTAAAGTAAGCCCGGCCTATTCCGCCACCAAGGCGGCGGCAGGCGTGGACATGGAAGAACACCTTCTGGTCCCGGAACTGGGCAATATCAAGTTTGAGCGCCTCTTCCCGGCCTGCGGACGTTTCGAGAAACGTACCCATGAAGCCGGCCTGGACCGCTGGTTCGTCGCAGACTTCGCGAAGGACGTGCCGGTAGCCAAAGTGGCCGAGTACCTGAGCAGCAGCGAAAACGTGGAAGCTGTCGAGTATGCCCAGAAGCTGGAAGTTGCCTCCACGGCCGCGTTCCCGTTCAACGAGAGCCTCCGCAGCCAGGAGTATCAGTGGCACTACAACAACACGGGCCGCGTCTTCACCAGCTCTACCGTAGCCGGGGCCGATGCCAACGTCTATGAGGCCTGGCAACTCTGCACCGGTAATCCGGACGTGATCGTGGCCGTGATCGACCAGGGCGTCAAATTCGACCATGAGGACCTCGCGGAAAACATGTGGGTGAACCCCGGTGAGATTCCCGGCAACGGGATCGATGACGATAACAACGGTTACGTGGACGACGTGTTCGGCTACAACTTCATCGACAACAACGGTACCATCACCTTCAGCGAGGAGGACAGCCACGGCACACATGTCGCCGGCACCATCTCGGCCGTGAACAACAACGGCATCGGCGTCAACGGTATCGCCGGCGGCTCCGGCAACGGGGACGGCGTGCGCATCATGACGCTCCAGACCCTCGGCACGGCTGCCAACGGCACCTCCGGCGGCGGTCTCGGCGCATCGGCCCGCGCCATGAAATATGCGGCCGACAACGGCGCCGTCATCTCCCAGAACAGCTGGGGCTACTCCAGCGGCGCCCTCTCCAACGGTGACTGGAACAAGGGTAACTACTCGGCCATGAAAGACGCCATCGAATACTTTATCAAGTATGCCGGCGTCGATGAGGCAGGGGAGCAGGTCGGCCCCATGAAGGGCGGCATCGTCATCTTCGCGGCGGGCAACGACGCTTCCGAACTGATCGAATATCCTGCGGCCGATCCCCAGGTAGTGAGCGTAGCAGCCATTTCCTACAAGGGAACGCCTTCCTATTATACCAACTTCGGCAAATGGGTGAGCATGTGCGCTCCCGGCGGTGACGAGGTGATGGACGCCAACTACGGCGGCGTGTACAGCACCATCGTCGGCAAGGACGGCGTGTCCTCCTACGGCGGCATGCAGGGCACTTCGATGGCCTGCCCGCACGTGAGCGGCGCCTGCGCCCTCGCCGTGAGCTACTACTACGGTGCCGACAAGCGCATGGGTCTTACGGCCGATATGCTGCGCGGCGCCCTGCTGGGCAGTTGCAACCCGATCGATCCCTATTGCAACGCCACCTATGCCGGCAGAATGGGCGTAGGATCCCTGGATACCTACAAGCTGCTGCTGGCCGTCAACAAGATGGAAGGCATTCCTGCGGTGAGCATCGCCGTCGGTGAAACCAAGACCGTCGATCTCCAGGAGTACTTCCTCTCCGTGAATGCGATCGCCTATAGCTGCACGGACAATTCCGTGGTGGAGGCCTCCGTCTCCAAGGGCGTCCTGACCCTCAAGGGCAAGAAGTCCGGCAACGCCGTCGTGAGCGTATCCGACGGATCGGCTATCGTCAAAACCATCGAAGTGAACGTGAAATGAAGAAGATAGTATCCTTTGCAGCCCTGCTGCTCTCGCTTGTGTTCGCTTCTTCCTGCGCAAAAGAAAGCAGCACCGAGGCCAGCGGCAAGAAGCTGGCTGCCCCCGAAATCAAGATAGCCGCCCTGGGACCGACTTCCTTCTCCGTCAAGTGGAGCCGTGTCGAGGGTGCCGCCAACTACGAATATGCATTCGCCGACGCCAAGGCCACCATCGATACGACGGCCCTGACGCTGAACGACCTTACGGAAAACACGGAGTACACGCTGGTGCTCAAAGCCCTTCCTCGCGAAGGAACGGCCGACATCGCCTCCGAGCCCTCCTATATCAATGTAACGACCGCCCAGGTGGCTCCGCTGCCGTCTCCGGCCATCACCCTCGGCTGCGCCTACGCCTCCAAGACGGTGATCAACTGGAGCAGCGTGAACGGTGCCAGCGGTTATAGCTACACGCTGGGCGGCCAGAAAGGCACCACGACGGGCACCCGCCTGGAATTCGGCAACCTCAAGGCCAACCAGAAGTACAGCTTCACGGTGAAGGCCCTGACCGGGGATGCCACTCTTGCGAACGACTCCGCCGAGTCCAGCATCGAGTTCACCACCGAAGGCGAGGACATCCCGGCCCTGATCATCTCTCCCTCCGGAACAGGCGCCGACTATGCCACCTTCGAGGTGTTCGCCATGCCCGAGGTGACCTACTATCAGGACATGATCCCGACCACGAGCCTGATCAACTACACCGAGGAAGAGATCATCCAGGTGTACAGCCAGGCCATCATCAAGTACGCCCAGTCCCAGAGCGTCAGCTTCCCGCTGGCCATGGCATCGGCCCTGAAGGCCGGCAGCCAGTCCTTCAAGGTGGGCGGCCTGGTCTCCGAGCTCAGCTACAACATCATCGCTTTCGGCATGGACGTGAAGGGCAACGTGACCACGGGTCTCTATACCAAGCCCGTCAAGACCGCCGACACCGGTTACAGCGAGGGCCCCAACTTCGGCAGCTGCGCCTGGTTCACCCAGGAGGTCTATCTGGACAAGCAGTACGCCGCCACCCTCGGCCTGGACCTGACCAACTCCTTCTTCACCCGCTGGAAGGGCGACAATGTGGCTTCCGTCCGTTACAGGGCCTTCCCGACCGAGACCTTCCTCAAGGCTTTCCCGACCCTGGACGAGGCCGCCATCAAGGAGATCCTCTCTACGCCCGGTTACTACACCGAGGTAGGTGAGGGCCTCATGTCGATGATCAATGACAAGGACGGCCTCATGAAGGTGACCCAGTGCAACGCCGCCACTTCCTATACCGTAGCCGTGCTTGCCAAGAATGCTTCCGGTGAAGAGGCCCTGCTGGTGAATTCCATCGGCACCAAGAGCATCGCCGAAGAGCGTACCTGGTTCCTGACCAAACTGGGCGTGAACGAGAACTACAGCCCCACTTCCGAGAAGATCATCGCCAGCTTCATGGGCGTGAACATCGTCGGCGTGCGCTATGGTCTGTTCAAGACGGAGAATATCACGGAAATCCCGAGCTCCCTCTATGGCAAACTCGTGGCTGAATTCGGTCACGATATTACCGAAGAGCAGCTGGAACACGTCAATGACGGCGGCCTGGGCTTCATCTGCAACGCCGATCCGAACACCAGCTACACCCTGATCGCTACGGCAACCAATACGGCAGGGGACCAGCTCACGAAGTATTCCGTGGCTTCCACGACCGCCGCTACGACGACGGCTGCGCCTGCCAAACGCGCCATCGCACCCTGCGTCGGCAATGAGATCCACTATGGAATCTTCGATATGATTCCCGGCATGGAGGAAGACAGGACGGTAACGGAAAAGATGCCGTTCTCGGAAGAAGAACTCTGGAGAGAAATCCACAATCAGAAACTGTTGGAAAAAAGATGAAAAATAGAATAGCAATGGCCCTGGCGGCGCTGGTGCTTGCATGCACTCAGCTGTTCGCACAGGGTACCCTGACCGTAAGCGGTGTGGTAACAGACCGCAGCGGCCTGCCGGTCATCGGAGCGGGAGTATTTGTGAAGGGTACCACTTTGGGTGCCAGTACTTCGCTGGACGGTGACTTCGTCCTGGACAATGTGCCGACAAATGCCGTGCTCAGCGTGTCCAGCATCGGTTACCAAACCATTGACGTGCCGGTGAACGGCCGCACGAAAATCGATATCGTCCTGGACGAAGAGTCCCTGGAACTGGACGACGCCATGGTGGTCGCCTACGGTACGGCCAAGAAGGAATCCTTTACCGGTTCCGCAGCCGTAGTGAAAGGCGACGACCTGCGCAAGAGAGCCGTCGGCAACGTGACCAAGAGCCTGGAAGGCAGCGTGGCCGGTGTGACCGTCACTTCCGGTGGCGGACAGCCGGGCGAGGATGCCGCAATCACCGTGCGTGGTATCGGCTCCATCAGCGCCAACTATACGCCCCTGTATGTGGTGGACGGCATCCCTTACGACGGCTCCCTGAGCAGCATCAACCCTGCCGATATCGAGAGCATGACCGTCCTGAAGGATGCATCGGCCGGTGCCCTGTACGGCGCCCGCGGCGCTAACGGCGTCATCATCATCACTACGCGCAAGGGTTCCGAGGACCGCACGAACATTTCCTATAAGGGTACGTTCGGCGTCGCTTCCCGCGCCCTGCAGCCTTACTCCCTGCTGGGTACGAAGGAGTTCATCCAGACGGTGTACGAGGCCCTGCGCAACGGCGCCCAGTACGGCACCGGAATGGACCTCGAGAGCGCCAGCGCCTACGCCGCCGCCAACCTCGGCACGCAGATCGGCGGTCTCAAGAACCCCGAATACTACAACCCTTATAAGAATTACACCTGGGACACCCTCATCGACCCGAATACCGGCCTGGTGAAGGCCGATGCCGTGGCCAGCTGGGACGAGAACTGGATGCAGGAGATCTCCAACAACAATGCTCCCCGCACCGAGCATGTGTTCTCCGTCTCCGGCGGCAGCGCCAAGAGCGACTACCTGGTCACCCTGGGTTACTACAATGAGAAGGGTGTGCTGCAGAACACGGACTTCGAGCGTTACACCGGCCGTGTGAACGTGAATACGCAGGCTACCAGCTGGCTCAAGACCGGCTTCAGCGCCAACCTGGCCCACACCGCCGCCGACTACCAGAACTTCTCCGGTTCCTCCACTTCCAACGTGTGGTACACCGCCCAGTTTATGGGCCCGGTCTATCCCGTTTACCTGAAGGACATGGACGGTAACGATATACTGGATTCCAACGGCGAGCGTCAGTACGAGTACGGCGACGAGGACGACAACGGCTATGCCAACCGTCCTACGGCCCAGGGCTTCAACTCGAAGGCCGAGCTGTTCAACAACAAGGCCTACTACTACCGCAACGCGGCATCGGCCCGTACCTATCTTACGCTGGGTACCACCGACAAGGATGCCCTCCTCTACGGCCTCAAGTTCAGCGCCAACTTCGGCGTGGACTTCAACGACTACCAGCGTACCGTCGTCAACGACAAGTACCACGGCAATGCCGCCGCCCAGGGTGGCCGTCTCTCCAAGACCAACACCCGCGTCCTGAGCTACACCTTCAACCAGATTCTCAACTACGACCGCGTCTTCGCTTCCGACCATGATGTCAAGCTGATGCTCGGTCATGAGTACTACCGTTACCACTACGACTACGCTTCCGGCGAGAAGACCGGTATCACGGACGGCTTCGACGAGCTGGACCCTGCGGTAACCACCACCGGCAACAGCGCCTACTCCCACAACTACGCCATTAACAGTTTCTTCTCCCGCCTGAACTACGGTTACAAAAACCGCTACTACTTTGACGCCAGTCTCCGTACCGACGAGTCGTCCCGTTTCCACAAGTCCCACCGCCGGGGTTATTTCTGGAGCGTGGGCGCTTCCTGGCGCGTGAGCGAGGAAGCCTTCATGAAGGATACCAAGGAGTGGCTGAGCAACCTCACTGCCAAGGTTTCCTACGGTCTGCAGGGTAACGACAACCTGGGCACCTATTACGCCTGGCAGGGTCTGTACGACTACACCTGGCCCAACGGTAGCGAAGCCGGCGCCTTCGCCAGCAAACTGGAAAACCAGGCTGTGACCTGGGAAAAGAACGCCAACCTCAATACCGGTTTCGACGCCAGCCTGTTCAAGGGCCGCTTCTCCGTGGCCATGGAATACTACAACCGCAAGACCATGGACATGCTCCTGAACAACCCGCTTGCCATCTCCACCGGTTTCACTGGCTATGACGACAATGTGGGCAGCATGCGCAACCAGGGCTTTGAAACGTCCCTGAGAGGTACCATCGTGGACAGCGAGAACTTCCGCTGGGATGCCAGCTTCTCGGCTTCCCTGAACCGCAACAAGGTGCTGGAACTGACTTCTTCCCAGGACCAGATCACCAACGGCAACCGCGTCATCGAGACGGGCTATCCCATCCACACCTTCAAGCTCTCCAAGAGCGCCGGCGTGGATCCCGCTACCGGTAAGCAGCTCTACTACTGCTATTACAAGAGGGGAGTGGACGCCGATGGCAACACCGTCAACGTCAAGTGCGACGAGTACGTGACCGACAACGTCTCCCTGGCTTCCCTGAGTAAGTACTACATGGGCAGCCGCGAACCGCTGCTGTCCGGCAGCTTCGGCATGAACTTCACCCTGTTCAAGAACTGGGACCTGTCCTTCCTGACCACCTACTCCGTGGGCGGCAAGGTCTATGACAGCCTCTATTCCGGTACCATGGAGGTCCAGTACGCCGGCAGCAACTGGCACAAGGACATCCTGCGCCGCTGGCAGCAGCCCGGTGACATCACCGACATTCCCATGGTAGAGATCGGCGGCTCCTATGCCGCTACCGACCGCTATCTGATCGACGCTTCCTTCTTCGCTATCAAGAACGTCACCGTCGGCTACACCTTCCCGACCCGTCTCACCCAGAAAGCCGCCATCAAGAGCTGCCGCCTGTACTTCACCGCCGACAACGTGGCCCTGTTCAGCCACCTGGGCGGTATGGATCCCCAGCAGAACTTCACCGGTGGCACGTCCTACAGCTACACCCCCGCAAGGGCCCTCGTATGTGGCATTGAACTTAACTTCTAGAAATGAAAAAGTATATATATGAATTGCTGCTCCTTTTAGCAGCGGCAGGCTGTAGTAAAGACGCCCTGGAGTTCTCTCCTACCGATTCCGGCTCCGGAGACAAGATGCTTCAGGCCGCCAAAACGGCCATCACCTCCATCAACGGCATGTACCGTTCCATGTGGACGGCCGGCTGGAGCACCGGCGGCAACACGCACCAGTGCTTTGGTATAGCCGCCTACAACATGGCTCAGGATGCCATGGCCGATGACTTCATCATGCAGGGCCAGGGCAACGGCTGGTTCTGGTACGATCACATCTACAATGTGAAGTCCTTCTATACCTCGGACTCCTGGCGTTCCTACGACGTGTGGAGAGCCTACTACAAGTGGATCGCAGACTCCAACTACGTGATCGACGCCGGCGAGACCATGAGCGGGGAGAAGGAGGATGTCGCCTTTGTCGTGGGTCAGGCTTTCGCCATCCGCGGCATGAGCTACCTGTACCTGGCCGAGTGGTTCGCCCGCCCGCCGTACAACCCCATCACGAACGAATACCGCTGGAGCGATCCCGGCGTGCCGATCTACACGACCGGAACCGGCATCAAGACCGGCGGCAAGCCCCGTGCCAGCCTCAAGGAAGTGTACAAACAGGTCAATGACGACCTGGATTCGGCCATCGTCCTCCTGGACAAGGGCCTGAAGAGCACGCTGAACAAGAATAACAAGAGCCAGATCTCCCTTTACACTGCCCTCGGCCTGAAGAGCCGCGCCTGCCTCGTGACCGGCGACTGGGAAGGCGCCTACGCTGCCGCCAAGCGCGTGATCGAGGAGGGTGGCTACACCATCGGCAATGAATCCATGCTGATGAGCGGCATGAACTCCATCTCGGCCGCCAACGTCATGTGGGGCGCCGGCATCGAGAACGCCGAGCAGTCCGGTGCCTACGCCGGCTTCTTCACGCACATGGACTGCGTGGACGGCGCGTATGGCCAGTCGGCCCCGAAGCTCATCAACTCCAGCCTGTACAACCACATCGGCGCCGACGATATCCGTCGCGGCTGGTGGGATCCCACCGACAAGGAGAGCCCTTACGTGACCAGGAAGTTCAAGTTCTCCAACGTGGCTTCCTGGCTGGGTGACTACATCTACATGCGTGTAGAGGAAATGTATTTCACCGCCGCCGAGGCTGCCCTCCGCCTGGGTGAGACGCAGGAGGCCCGCGACCTCATGAACGAGGTCATGGCCCCGAGAAACCCCTCCTACAACGCCAACTACTATTCCGGGACCTTCCTCGGCTCTACCACCACCACCTGGACCGGCTCCCTGCTGGAGAACATCCTGGTACAGCGCCGCGTGGAGCTCTGGGGCGAGTACGGCCGCCTGTTCGACGTCCGCCGTCTGGGCCAGGGCATCGACCGCAAGACCTCCGACGGTTTCTCCAGCGACTGCATCACCGCGATGACGCGCGCCGGCATCAACCTGACGAACCCCGCCACCTACGACTGGGTGCTCACCATCCCCAAGGCCGAGCTGGACGCCAACCCGAACATTAACTCTGAAGATCAGAACCCGTAATGAGAAAGTTTTCGTATTTCATCATAGCGCTCTTTGCGCTTGCCTCCTGTGACAAGGGCGTGGGTACGCTCTATCAGGAAAAGAGCGATGACGGCAAGGAAATCCACTTCCTGCAGAAGGCCGTCACCAAGGAGTTTACCAAGGGCCTTACCGAGGGAACCATCCTGGTGGACATCGCCCGTCCCGGTAAGACGGGAACCTACGCCGTGTGGCTGAACCTGATCGGCGACGACAAGGCGCATTTCACCGTGCCCACCAAGGTGGAGATCAAGGACGGCGAGTACAGCACGCCCGTCGAGATCAAGGTCGATCTGTCTTCCCTGATGGTCGGTTCCGACTTCAAGTCCACCCTCTACATCTATGACCGTGAGGCACAGCTGGGACCGGACGCCACCTGGGACACCCAGTTCGCCGACAAGATGGACATCAAGGTGTCCTTCGCCCTGGAGTGGGAAGAGTTCACCCGCATCAATGACAAAGGGGAGGAGGTACGCCAGACGGCTACCTTCCACTACAATGCCTTCTACAGCGGCACTGACGGCGGTCTCACCGTGGACAAGGCCGTGGGCGTGAACATCTTCCGTGTGAACGACTGGGCCAGCGGCGTAAGCTTCCGCTTCATCCTGAACGACGACAACACCTGCGTAGTACCTGCCCAGAGCATCGGCTTCTACAACAGCAACTACAACGAGTACGTCCAGGTCTCCGATATGGCCGTGTATATGGGCAACAAGAACGCCTATTCCACCTATCCCTGCACCTACGACGGTAAAGGCAAGTTCACCTTCAACCTCATCTACTTCGTGACCGGCGGTTACTTCGCCAAGGGCGAGGAAACCCTGACCTTCGACGGTGAGGAGGACACGACCGCTTCCGTGAAGATCGTCTTCGAAGGCATCGCCACCACCGATACCGGTTTCGCCGCTCCCAAGTTCACCTTCGTTCCCAACGAGTACACCAAGCAGTACAAGGTGGCCTTCATCAATGGCAACATCACCGAGGACAAGGCTACGCTGAAGACGGTCCGCGGCGCCCTCATCTCCGACATGGAAGTGGGCGTGATCAAGCCCCAGACTTTCTTTGCCGAGAATACCGACCTGTGGAACATCCCTCAGGGCAGCTACACCGCCGTGGTCCTGGCCTACAACATGGACGGCGAGCCCGAGAAGGAGCTGACCACGCTCCGCTTCACCAGCGACCCCACCGGCGAGCTGGCCCCGAAGGTGACGCGCTTCAACTGGTACTGCCCGGTGGACAACCCGCTCTACGACCCCTACGGCACGCTGCTGTGGGAACTCCGCTGCGAGAATGCCGCCAAGGTCAAGTACCTCTGCGTACGGGCCGATGTCCTGGACCTGCTCCTGGACTACTATCACCAGACCCTGGCCGAGTACGTGGATGAGCATGGCAGCCAGATCAACGATACCTACACCGAGGAGATCAACTCCGTGGACGGCCTCAATACCGGCTTCAACAACATGGCCTCCGGCTGTGGCTTCACCCTCTGCGTGATGGCCTACAATACCTACGGAGACACCGTCCTGGTGAAGAAGACCGCCTACACGCTGGGTCACAAGAGTACTGAGTTCGACACGAACGTCACGCTGGACGACTTCATCGGCGCCTTCCGCGGAACCGCCACGGTGGCCAACTCCGAGGCCAATTCCAAGGATACCGAGGAATACCGTGTGGACATCTACCGCCAGGGAGCCAACTCCCTTACCATCAAGGGCCTGTCCAACACCCGTGACTTCAATCCCGAGGTAACCGGCTTCTATGATGCCGACCATCACTGCATCATCATCGAACCGCAGGCCCTGGGCACCTACAAGGGCAATACGGTCAAGCTGGGCTTCACGGACGACCTGTCCATCTACTGGGGCGGCACTACGAACATGGCCTTCGGCTTCATCGACGGCAAGCTCTACCTCCTCTGTGGTCCTGAATCGGCCAACAACGTCACCGGCTACAACTTCCTGCTCTTCGACGGCGAAGGACAGTACATGAAGAAGCAGGTGGCCTATAAAACCTATTCCGGTCTTACGCTGAATAAGATCAAATAGCTTCCCTCATCGCACCCGGGTCTTGCAAAATCCGGAGAAAGGCAGTAACTTTCCGTCATCAATTGTTAGTAGTGATGACGCAAACCATAGAACAATACCGAGAGGATCTCAAAAAGCATCTGCTGGAGGTCTGTACGGGAAATGGATACTTGAAAGGTACGCTGCTGAACTCTCCCGATATTGACGAGACCTGGGTTCGTTATGCACCCTCCTTCTTCGGAGATGCCGTCAGGGAGTTCAACAAATACCCGGAATACTGCCTGGGCTGTGCCGGCTACCTTGGCATGGCGGTGGCCTTCCGCTGGGACAAGGACTGGGCCAAGTATGCCGATGCTCCCTACGCCGCCTACCAGGGGGACAGGGGATTCGACAACATGGACGACCATATCACCGACGACATCCTCAGGGACCGCAAGCATGCGGTGCCGGCCATGCAGTCCGTGGCTGCATCGGCCTACCATTTCCTGCTCAGGGAAGGCCCGGAACCGGGCACGGCGGAGGCTTACCGTATGTTTCTCGCAACCATTGAGACCATGTTCAGCATCGGCGCGGCCATCGAGCTGTGCAAGCTGGGCTATAAGTTTGAAAAAGTAAATCTAGTATAGTTATGACACTTGAAGAACAGATTCAGGAATCCATCAAGGAGGCCATGAAGGCCAAGGATACCGTAGCACTGAACGCTACCCGCGCCATAAAAGGGGAGATTCTCCTGTTTAAAACCAGCGAAGGCGGTTCCCACGAAGTGAGCGACGGGGACGTCCTCAAGATGATCCAGAAGCTGGTGAAGCAGCGCAAGGAAGCGGCCGAACAGTTCGTCGCCGCCGGCCGTCAGGAACTGGCCGACAACGAGCTGGCCGAGGCTGCCGTCATGGAGAAATACCTGCCGAAACAGCTCTCCGCCGAGGAGGTAAAGGCCAAGATCCAGGAGATCATCGGCCAGGTGGGTGCCACGTCCATCAAGGACATGGGTAAGGTGATGGGCGTTGCCAACAAAGCCCTCGCCGGTCTCTCCGATGGCCGCACGATTTCCACAATTGTGAAGGAATTGCTGGGGAAACATTTTTGTTATTACCTATAACATTTATGTTACAATATGCCCTGTAACTATCTGCATTGAGGAAATTCAGTTATATCGAGCGATACGGCCTCCGTTTACAACGATTAGCGTTGGACGGAGGTTTTACCTGCCCGAACAGGGACGGAAAAGTGGGTTTGGGAGGTTGCACCTTCTGTGACAACGCCGCCTTTCACCCGTCTTACACCGCCGGAAAGACCCTCACCGAACAGATAGAAGCGGGCATTTCCTTCCACACCGCCAGAGGCCGAAAGGCCGACGGATACCTGGCCTACTTCCAGGCTTTCTCCAATACCTATGCGCCGCTGACAGAATTGCGGAAGAAGTATGAGGAGGCCCTGAAGCACCCGCTGGTGAAGGGCCTGGTCATCGGCACCCGGCCGGACTGTGTGGATCCTTTATTATTGGATTACCTGGCAGCCCTCCGTTCGCAGGGTTCCATCGTAGAAGTGGAATACGGCATCGAGTCCGTGTATGACTCGACGCTCCGGCGCGTGAACAGGGGACACGACTTCGCCTGCACGCGGGAAGCCGTCTCGCAGACGGCGGAGCGGGGGATTCCCACGGGAGGGCACATTATCATCGGCCTGCCCGGGGAAACGCGGGAGATGATCCTGCACACGGCCGATATCCTGAGCGAGCTCCCCATTTCATCGCTCAAGATCCATCAGTTGCAGATCCTGAAAGGGACAGCGATGGAAAAAGAGTTCCAGGCCCATCCGGAGGACTTCCTTCGGCCCGGCCCGGACGAATATGTGGCCCTTTTGGCCGATTTTATAGGGCGTTTGCGGCCGGACATTGCCATCGGCCGTATCGTCAGCAGCGTTCCTCCCCGTTTCACGGATGCGCCCTGGGGCCTCTTGAAGCAGGAAGAACTGATGAAAAGATTGAAAAAACTAATTTAATACAGAACTTGACATGCATTTCAGCGGAATTATCGTAGGAGCAGCCGTGTTTTTCTCTATCGGCATCTGCCATCCCGCCGTTATCAAAATGGAATACCATTGGGGCAAACAAAGCTGGTGGATCTGGCTCGTGGTAGGGCTGGTGACCGCAACGGCGTCCCTGTTCGTCCCTAACGAAACCCTCTCCACCATCCTGGGAGGCTTTGCCTTTTCCTGCTTCTGGGGCATCGGAGAGATGTTCTCCCAGGAAAAACGCGTCTTAAAAGGCTGGTTCCCGGAAAACCCCAAGCGCCACGACTACTACGAGGCGCTCAGGAAGAAGAAGAACCTATTATAGAAGCATGGCTTCGCAGCCTTCCAGCAAATCTTGAAATGTGGTCTCGAAGTCTCCTGTGTACCAGAGGTCTGCGACATCTCGGCCCACACCGGTATAGGACATCATCAGGTGGATCTTTCCGTCGGGATCTTCCGGAATGATGCGGCGGATCCAGCGGAGGTTGGAGGCGTCCATGCAGATGATGCGGTCGAAGCGGGCGTAATCGGCCCGGGTGACCTGGCGGGCGGTCTTGCCAGCGTCGAAGGGCACGCCGTGCTGCGTGAGGCAGCGCTTCGCCGGGGGATAGATGGGGTTGCCGATTTCTTCCGTAGATACGGCGGCCGACTCGATATAGTATTGATTTTCAAGGCCGCGGGCCTTTACCAGCGCTTTCAGGATAAACTCTGCCATGGGGCTTCTGCAGATATTGCCGTGGCAGACGAACAGTACTTTCATTTGCTTTCCAATTTGAACGCAAAAGTACCAATAATCCGGGAATAATCATATCTTTGCAACATGGAAACCCGCAAACATCTGGCAGCCGAAAAGAAGCGCTGCAACTCCCATAACTGTGCGCAGGCGGTCGTCTGCACGTACTGCGATCTTGTAGGACTTCATGAGCAGACCGCCCTGGATATCGCCGGATCCTTCGGTACCGGCATGGGCAACATGGAAGGCACCTGCGGCGCCCTGGTGGGGGCCGGCATGGTCCTGGGCCTGGCTACGAAGGACCGGAACGTGTCCCGCGCCCGCATGAAGGAGATCATGACGAAATTCCAGGAGCGCAACGGCGCCATCCGGTGCAAGGAGCTCAAAGGCATAGGCACGAGGAAAGTCCTCCGCGACTGTCCCGACTGTGTGGCCGATGCTTCCGAATTTCTGGAAGAATACCTATAACAACTGAAGGGCGATGGCGGCGCAGGCTTCTGCGTCGGCCAGGGCATGGTGATGCTGCGTGAGGTCGTAACCGCATGCGGCGGCCACGGTCTGCAGCTGATGGTTGGGGAGAGCGGCCCCGAAGTGCTTCCTGGATGCCCACAGGGTGTCATGGAACACGTAATCCGGATAATCCATCTGATAGACCCGGAACACGGCCTTGAGGCAGCCTTCATCGAAACGTGCATTGTGTGCGACAATCGGCAGACCTTCTATCCTGGACCTGATCTGTTCCCACACCTGCGGGAATACAGGGGCGTCTTCGGTATCCTCCGGGCACAGGCCGTGCACCTTCTGGCAGAACCATTTGTAATATTCCGGTTCCGGATGGATCAGGGAATAAAATTTATCCACAATTTCCCCGTCACGCACAATCACAATGCCCACCGAACACACGCTCGAAGGGCATTCATTGGCCGTTTCAAAGTCCAAAGCACAAAAATCTCTCATGCCGCAAAGTTAGCAATAATTCGCATCTCTCCCTACCTTCTTGCTGTATGTACAGAAACCCGGCCTCACAATGCATTATACCTGCACATACACTTTGGGATATAGTGTATGGAATATGGGACAGATGGTTGTTTTAATTGTGGCCCCGACCGGGCATCTCTATCCCTGGCGCAGGTTCTGGCTATGGACGGAGCAGGTACCCATGACGAACGGCGCAAGGACCCACATTGGTTGGTGCAGGTTCTAAAATGTTATCGAAACCTGCGCCGCGTTTCGGTCATATATGCATTCTGATGGCGCCGGCTGACTGTTCCTGATTTTGGTTGACTGTCCGCGTGTCTTATCGCGTCTAGAAGTTGACTCGGGTTTAACTGTTATTACTGGTTTTTGTTGACTTTCGGGCGTTATCCCTAAGTTTGGTTTACTTTCCGAGTCTTATCGCTGTCAGGGGTTGACTGGAGGCCGTAGGCCGGAAGGAGACCCCTGACAGCATGGCAAAGGTAAACTATTTCCAGCGATTTCCAAAGCCTCTTGGTTTGCTCTGATGGCCGCATCCCGATAACTGTGCCAACGCTTCTTGATTTCGCCCTCACAGCAAGCCGCCTGAGCCGGCGTCATCATGTTGATGCTCATATGCGGCCGGCGGGTATTGTAGAAGTCTATTTTGATGACAAGGTCATTGTACAGATCTTCAATGCTGTGGTACACAAGTCCTTTGAGCAACTCGTTCTTGACTGTACTGTTAATACGTTCTGCCTGGGGGTTATCCTTCGGATTGCCACTCTCCGTCATGCTTATCTTGACACCATGCGCCTTCAGTAGTTCGGTATATTGGGCACTCGCGTACTGACAACCTCGGTCAGAATGGTGTATTAGGTCTATCTTTTCCATGTGTTCAAGGCGCTTCAATGCCATCTTAAGTGCTTCTACAGGGTGGCAGGTCTCCAGCGTGTCACCCAGACTCCAACCAATAATCTCTTCCGTGTAAGCGTCCAGGATGATGGACAGATACGCGAACATGTATCTGTGTTCGCTGACCCAGATGGGGATGTAGGTGATATCTCCAACCCATAACTGGTTTGGCCTGGTGGGGATAAGCTCCTTTACCAGGTTGGGATACAATGGCAGATTATGATTGGAGTCTGTGGTTCTAGTACTTATCCGTTTACGTTTACGGACTTTGAGGTTATATGCATCGATGATATCTTCGAACTTATCCCTGCCAATATGATAGATCAGTCCTTGCTCCTGCTCATATAGATGCCATAACTTCATCCCGCCTATTCCAGGGTCTATAGCCCGGACCTCCATTATAAACTTCAAAGCATTGGAGATCAGTAGGCTCTTGAATAAAGACTTGGCCTCGTCAAACTTGTAGAATGCCTGCTTCGTCACACCAAGCAGCTCGCAGAGGGAGGCAACCGGATAGCTCCGGTTGTCCCTCGCGTGCAGGCTCTTTACCGCTTGGCGCCAACTTTTTTTCTGATGGGGATGTTAAACTGCTTTTCAGCTACGTTTATCATCTCATCGTACAAATCAGCGCGAAGCTCCGCTTTGCGTAACTGGACCTGTAAACGGCCAAGTTCTTCCTTCAAGGCCTTGATTTCCTCTTGGGAGGCCTTCTCCTGCCGTTTGACAGCGGCAGACTCTTCGTGTTTTGGAGTACTGGCTTTCTGCATCTGATAACGGTATTCCGGGTTCTCACCTACAAAGTTACGAATCCATCGCAAAATTGTTGATCTGGATACCGGAACCAGGTGCGTAATGCGTAAACTGCCCATCCCTTCATCGAAGTACAGACGCATCACTTCGTCATAATACTTCTCTTGGTTCTCTTTTGTCTTTCCCATTTCTTTTCTTCAATGGGAGTCAACTTTTTCTAGCGAAAGACAGGCTCCCAAGGTAAAATGAAGCCTGCGCCAACTAAAGCACACTTTCACTCTTCTACCCCCGTTTGCGTGCTTTAGCCCCCTTCTATGACGTGCCTAAAGCACAATATCGGCCATACAAAGCCGTTTCCGCGCTTAAGCCTCATTCTGGGAGGCAACGGCAGGGATTTTCCGGGACCTCTCAAGGATCCCGGAAAATCCCTGTCCGTAGCAGCCCCTCTTCGTATTGAGGGGCTGCGGTGCCTTGTTACCATACACACAATGGCCGGCGCGCCGCGTATTGCGCGCCGGCTCCCGTGTAACCGAGACCTGTGCCCCGTCAATTCGATAGATAGTCAAATAGATAACAAATTAACAATCAATAAGATATCTCCACGG
>JAEEGK010004717.1_pt1 | contig 33268 bp, 26 predicted proteins | sample 8958771 | NCBI WGS metagenome assembly JAEEGK01 (sample SAMN16246547, study PRJNA631951) | gut metagenome | biome: gut microbiome; feature: rumen; material: SC-attached | host: Bos | place: Iran: Karaj | collected 2018-10 | reverse complement strand
GGTAAGCCACCGGAGTTTTTACAAGTCCCTACTGTATTTTTTTTCCCTAAAAACACGCTTTTTTATACGGGAAAAGTTGACTATCTCAACTAAAACGGTTGACGATCTTTACCGATGCCGTTGACTCTTTTCCTAAGAATGTTGGCCATGCGGGGTATTGTTTATTGTTTCTATTGGCTCGCGACCACTACCCTCGGGGGCAAAAGAGTCGCCAACCAGCCTGCCGAAATCGGGCCGTCGCCCCCTCCACTTCCATCGTAATCATATACATCCGACGCTCCGAGTAGTTGTGGTGGCCGTCGCGCCGTTTCATCGAGTTTTTCTCTCCCCGGCATATTTCCTTTTCTTTGCTATCTGCTCTTCGTTCATCTGTCAGTTGGGATTACCAATCCGCAAAGTAACATAAATCTTTTCGAGAACAGCGTCTACCGGACAGATTTTTACTGTAGGATACAGCCGTCGAGGTGGCTTTTCTTACACCAAAGCCGCAAGCCGTCCTCCCGCACAGCCTTCTACAGCCGCCACTACGCGCTCAGGCGCAGTGGAGTTGCTTTCGGCGCGCACCAATTGCTCAATAGAAAGATTAATGACCAACGGGCAAGGGGCAACGGGCAATCAACAACAATCATTGGCCTATCGCCAATTGCCTATAGTCAACGACCGATGGGAACGGTCAAACGGCCAATAAAAAAGCCCCTTCCGGCACTCGCGTGGAGAAACCGAAAGGGACGATATAAAGAGAGAGAGAAGCCTGTTTTATTTGAACAGCTCGTCGAGATAGGTGTAGAAGGCGGGGCTCTCACCAATGATGGAGCGTGCTATGCGCCCCTGCGGGTCGATAATGATCTTGGTGGGATAGCCGGTGATGCCGAACTGCTGGGTGATGTCGCCCTCACCCTTCTTGTTGTATACGTGCAGCCAGGGCAGCTGATGGTCGGCAACGGCCTTCTTCCATTTCTCAGGAGTGTCGTTGCAGTCCACACCGAGGATTTCCATCTTGTCCTTGTACTTCTCGTAGTACTTCTTCATCTCGGGGAATCCCTTGATGCACCATCCGCACCACGAGCCCCAGAAGTCGAGCACAACGTATTTGCCGCGCAGGGAGGACAGCGAGAGAGGCTGTCCGTTGATATCCTCAAGGGTGAAGTCGGCGACCTGCAATCCCTCTGCCTGCAGTTTGGCAGCCCTCTCGCGGCGCTGCATCTGCGTCTTGATCATGTCGTAGAGCGGCTGATAAAGAGGTTTCATGCGCCCGTCGCGTACGGACAGAGCGAGCGATGCCAGATAGTCGTCCCACTGGCGCGGGTCAACGCTCTCGAGGAAAGCTGCCGTTGCCTCGTAGTCGGGATGCTGCTTGGCGAACGCCATGATGGCCTCGGCGCGCTGAGCACGCGCGTTCTCGCCCTTGAATGGCTTGACCGCAGCGTCCATCTCGGCATACTGCTTGTAGAACTTGCTGCCGCCGATGGTGTAGTCGGTCATCGTGCCGTTGAGTTCCAGGGTCTCGCCCGGTACTCCAGCCAGGCGGATGGAACTGCGGCGGCCGGCAGGCTGCGCACTACGGATATAGAGGGTTACGGGCTGGCTGAGGGGAATCGCACAGTTGATCTTCCCGTTTTTCAACGCGATGGTGTCGGTTTTTCCCGAGCGGGCATTCTCCATCATGGTGACAATCATCTTATCACCAATGCCCTCGAGTTTTCCTTTGATACGCAGCACACCGTTGTCGGCTGCCTGGACGCCAGTGCACAGGACGCTGACGAAAAGAATGAATAATAGTTTACGCATGTCTAGTCTTGTTTTCGTTTTTAGGGTCTGCCAAAATCAGCCTGCTCGCCTTTCAGCACTTTGATGAGGCGCGGCATGACGGCTGTGAGATTGCCCGAGAGCGTCATATTGCCGGCACGTGTCTGTGCCTTGCGGGCGCCGCTCTGCAGGTCGTCGTAGCGTTTCTGCAGCATCTGTGCCGCACGGTTGCGCACGGCCATGTCGGTGCAGTCTTTCATAAGAGGATTCATCCATTTGCAAAGCTCAATGTCGGAGACGTCGAGCGACGGGTTGTTGAAAAACTCCTCGCAGTTGCTGACGTATGCCGTCCAGTCTTTCTGCCGCTCAGCCAGCCGGATGAGCACGTTCAGACGGGACTCGTCGCGGCCTTCGATACCACACTCCTGCATGGCTGCCACCCACTGGTTGAACTTCGGCTCGTCGAGCCACACCTTGCCGTCCTTCTCGATGATGAGGTCGCGGCCGTAGTAGCTCCACATGTTGCGAAGTTTCATCGCCACGGGCATGTCGCCGGCAGCCTCTTTGAGGGCTTCGGGATGCTTGGTGGCATAGATGGCGGCGGGATGCAGCGGGTTGGTGAGGTGGCGCATGAACACGTCGCGCAGCCGGGCATCGGCGGCGAAGGTCTCGGCCTTGCCCTTGAGCAGTTCCTCGGCAACGAGGTTGCACTGGTCGCGCTTGAAGGAACTGCCCAGCGTACTCAGATACTCATAGAGGAACTCCTCGCCACGCTCGCCGGCAGCCCAGCGGGCATCCATCTCAGCCGAGCCCTTGTCGACGCTGTTGTCCTGGACCCGCTTGAGGAAGGTGTCGGCGTCGCTGCCGCCAAGGAAGCGGCCGAGCTCTTGTCCGGCACTATTGAGGATGAGGAACGTGGGATAGGCCGACACCTGCCATTTCTTGGCCAGTTCGGGACCTTCGCCCTTCTCCATGTCAATCTGGAAGTTCACGTATCCGGCATTCATGAATTTGCCTACCTTCTCCTGCGTGAACACGTCGCGAGCCATCATCTTACAGGGGCCGCACCACGAGGTGAAGCAGTCGACGAAGATGAGTTTCTTCGTGTCCATAGCTTTCTGGACAGCCTGGCTGAACTTAGTACCCTGCTGCTCGAAGACAATGCCCTGGCCTGCCGTCTGCGCCTGGGCGCAGAGGCAGAGCAGCAGGGCTGCCATTATGAAAAAAAAGTGTTTCTTCATTGTTTGTTTCCGTTTCAAAGATGGGTCAGATTACATCTCCATAGCGTACTTCCAGCACATCTCCTTAATCTTGCCCGGCACATTATAGACCTTCGGCTCGCCGATGATGGCGCCGCTGGCAGGATTGACCTGATACTGGTAGAGTTTGCCCTGCTTGGTGCTCTCGTTCCAAGTGGCAATGTGCATCAGCTGGTTGGCGCTGGGCAGGATACGCTGGTGAAGCATCATATAGTAGTACTTCTGCAGGCGCACGCAGGTGACCTCCTCGCCGTTAGGAGCCGTCCAGAGCGTAGAGGCTGTGGTAGACTGGTTGTAGGCCAGGTTGTAGACCTTGTTGCCAGAGCTGTAGAGGATGTACTGTCCGAGGTAAGCTGCCGCCATCGACGTAGCCGAGCTGATGCCCGGAGAGTTGGTGATGTTGTGCAGTCCCAAACCAATGTTGGGCAGGTTGATGTTCGACCTCATGCCGAAGTTAGCCTCAGCCAGATAGTACTCGCTGCCCTTCTTCATGATGAGATAGTCGTAATAGTTGGTGTTGTTACCCCAGTCGCCCATTATCAGTTCCATGCCTACATCATTGACATCGAAGGCAGCAACAGTAGGATCCTGCGGACCGAACGACATGAAGCTCACTCCACCACGCGGAACCACGAGGAAGCGCTGGTTGGTCTGGTCGTAAACCACGGCATCGAACGAGGCAGCCCTCACGGCGCTGGCCCAAGGAGCCAGTTTTCCGTAATTACCACTCATGGAAACACCGAAGAAGTTGCTGCGGCCTCCCATGAAGGAAGTGACATACACCTTGTTGTCGTTGATGATGGTCTCGCCCATAGCAGAAGAGCCAGCCGGTCCGTAATATGTGACATCGTAGCGCGAGGGCACCTCGTAGAAGAGGTTCTCGAAGGCGGTGTTCTTCTCGAACGTGGTATGGCTCACACCGGCATACTCCTTATCGGTGAAGAGCATGATGATGTCGCCCTGCGCCAGATTGGCACACGTGTGCAGCATCGTCACCGGAGCACCGTTCATGTGGGTGTTGTTGGAAGCCTTATACAAATCCCAGAACTCGCGTTCCTTGATGATGTTGCGCTTGGTCCACTCGTTGACAACGAGTCCCACGTCGGTTTGTCCGGGAGCGTCGGCACACTCGTAGAGCACAATCCAGCCGGCGCTGATAGACTCCTCGATGGTCACGCTGGTACCCATGTAGTACTCCACTCCGTCGTTGCGGTTCTTAACGGTCAGTTGCAAATGATAGCTGCCGCCGCCACGGGTAATCTGAGCATCCAGCTTACGTGATGTTGATAGCGTGTCGATGGTATAGTCGACACCGGCACCCGAGGCCGTCGTGTAGAGAGTCCAGAGATAGTCGAGCGGAGCCTCGTCGCCAACCACCTGCTTTCCCTGGTAGGTCACCATGGGATCGATGGTGAGCGTGTCGAATCGGGAAATCACATATCTGTCGAGAATACGCTCTCCCGGGCTCTCAATCTCCACCTCCTCGAGGTCAATATAGTCGTAATTGCCCTTATCATCGTAGCAGGCACTAAGTGCCAATGCCAGGGCAGCTGTAGCAATCCATGTTATTTTCTTCATATGATATCCTCCTTCTTTTAGAATGTAACAACCGTGCCCGTCTCATCGGTCAATGGCGTGGAATGAGTGGCATTGTACTCGTCAAGGGCCTGGCGCAACTTGTTGGCCAGATACAGGGCGTAATTGTACGACACGGTGTTGTTGGCCTCATCGTAGGGCTGAGAGGCACGATAGTTGATGTGGAAGTCCATCATGCCCAGCACCTGAATCATAAACTGATACTTCACCCGGCTGTACTCGCCAAAGATTCCCTGATAAGCCATCAACGGATAGGTGGCGGCATCCCACTCGGCAGGCTTGGCCAGATAATTCTTCAGCACGACCTTCAGCTGGCTGCGCTCACCGGCACCTGTCTGGAACTCTGTGTTCTCTTTCATGCGGAAATAGATGCGGCCGTCGCTGGTGCTGAACGACGAGGGGTTGCGCAACTTCGATGTGTCGAAGAAGATCGTGTCCTGAATCTGCACCTCTCCGGCAGGGATGGTGTAGGTGCGCAGGAAATAGCTGCCCTCAGCCTGTGCAATGTCACCGTCGAAGGGCTCCAGCTCGAAGGTGCGGTCGCGGTCGACCGGCATTCCAGCCACACGGGCATGGAAGGTCAGGAAGCCCATATCGACAGAATAAGAATAATTGTAAATAACGCTGTCTACCGCGATGCCCGCTGTTCCCAACCAGATATTCAGCGAGGTGTTCTCGGTGTCGTAGAACGAGACTTCCTCCTTGCTGCACGAACTGAGGAACAAGCAACAGGGGACAAGCAACAGCAGAATCCGCAGATGCAAAGACTCTGTCGAACGTTGTATGATATGCTTTATTGTCATCATAATTGTCATTTTTCAATTGTCATCAGTTAATCGATTACCTGTTCTCCTGACGCTGTGCTGCGGTGGTCTCGCTCTGCGGCAACGGGAACGTGTAGCCTTTCAGCGCAATAACGTCGGCGTCGGAGCCAATGATGCTGCTGCGGTTGAGGCGCTTATAGAGGAAGAAGAGCTGTCCCTCGCCAATCAGTTCGCGACGATACTCACGGATAAGCTCTGCATAGAAGTCATCAGGATTGTTCTCGAGGCTGCCCACGTTACGTGCGGCACGCAGGGCATTCAGACCATCCAGTCCGCTGCCCGAGCTGCGGTAGTCACATTCTGCCTGGATGAGGTACATCTCGGCAACACGGATGAGCGGCAGCTTGTTGGTGTAGTACGAGCCACCACCCGACGGGGTGTACTTCTGCAGGTAACGATAGTCAATCTGGTCGGCATTGGTACTGTTCTTGAACAAGTACAGATAGCGGTAGTCGGCCGTCTGGTTGTCGTAATACTCCAGGAGCGAAGCTTGGTCGAGCGAGAAGTTGGAGGCACTGTACTCCAGGTTGAAGTAAGTGTCGGCCAAGGTCTGCAGGTTCACGTTGTTCAGACCGAACAGCTGCTCTGTGGCCAGCGAGTTGTCGTTGCTCTGCTGCAGCAAGCCGTCGTCGGCCCATGGGAATGCCTCAGAGGTGATGACCACATTGGCGGCTGCGCGGGCCTTGTCGTACTCCTTGGTCCACATGTACACGCGGGCCTGGAGGCCTTTTACGGCGTAATAGTTCAAGTGCATCTGACGGTTCATCAGGTAACCGTTGTCAATCAGCTCGGTAATCTCCTCGCCAGTCAGGATCGGGTCAACTTTCAGCAGGTCCTCGGCGGCGAGCAGGTCCTCGATAATCTTCTGAGCCACATCCTTCACGGAGAGCTGCGGTGAAACTTTGTAGCTCATCTCGCTCACAAACGGGATAGACGGCATAGACGAGTTCACCTCGAAGCTGACGCCAAAGCAGCGCAGAAGGTCGAAGTGGAGGAATGCGCGGAGGGCAAGAGCCTCGCCCTTGATGATGTTGTAGTTGTTGGATTTGAACACATTCTTGTCGGCATCGATGTGCGACAGGATATTGTTCACGTTGGCAATCGTGTTATACATGTTCTGCCAGAGGGAAGTGATCAGGCCCGTAGGCACACTGCCCGAATAGTCGTAGGCAGGCATGTCGCCATAGCTCGACGAGGGATAGTTGGTCCACTCATGAGCCAGCACGGCCATTGCGCCGAAAGTCATCTCCTTGGCGTATGTGCTGCCCGCTACCATCGACGAGTAGGCACCTGCCAAAGCCTCCTTGTAGCCTCGCTCATCGCTGAACAGCTCGTCAGACTCTACCTGTGAGTTGGGCTGAACCGAAAGCCAGTCGTTACAGGAAGCAAGCAAAGGCAAAAGAGCTAATAAGCAAAAAGGTAACAAGCCTTTTTTCATTTTCCTCACCTTATATAGAATTGTTGTATTCATAATTCTCAATTCAATTTTCAATTATCAATTCATTAGAATGTTGCCGACAGAGAGAACGCAAATGTGTGGGCATACGGATAGTCGAGACCACGCTCGGCCTTAATGGTGCTGGCGTGGAACACATCGTTCATGTAGAACTGCAGGCGCAGGCGCTCCATCTTCAGCTTTCTGAGCCAGTTGCAATGCTTGAAGTCGTAATAAGCCGACAGCGACGCGAAGTCGAGCACATGCTCGCGCTCAACAAAACGAGTAGTGGCATAGGTAGTAGACGGATAGTTGCTGATGTGCTTGTATTTGGCCACATCGCCTACTTTCTGCCAAGTCTCCGTGAACACACGGCGGTCCACGTTGTTAGCCACGTTCACATTCTCCACACGGCTGACCAGCGTCTGGTTGTAGTAGTCAGCTCCCGTACGGTAAGTAAACGTACAGCTCAGTCCGAATCCCTTATACTCACCGTTGAAACCGAAGTTACCGCGATATTTGGGGTTGCTGTCACCGGCGATGATATAGTCGTCAGTGGTATAGTTGTAGGTCTTGGTCACGCCATCCTTCTTCAGGAACAGCTCCGTACCTGTTGCGGGGTCGATGCCCAGCGACTGCACAGCCCAGATGGCCGACATCGACTGTCCTTCCTCGTAGCGGATGATAGGCAGCGTGGAAGCCTCAGCATCCTGCGTGTCGTTGAAGGCCTTCAGCGCGTCGTTAATCTTACGTACCTTATTCTTGTTGTGGCTGACGCTGGCAAATACCGAGAAGAAGTTGTCCTTCTCCTGCCATACACGGTAGTTCAGGCTGAGGTCGAAACCACGGTTCTGCACCTCACCCAGGTTCTCCTGATAAGATGAGAAACCGGTAGACGTAGGAACGGTCATAGCTAGCAGCGCATTCTTTGTGATGCTGTTATAGATATCCAGACGCACGTTCAGACGGCGGAACATCTGCAGGTCGAAACCGTAGTTCAGGTCGGCTGTCTGCTGCCATTTCAGGTCGGGGTTGGCCAGTGCCATGAGGTAGGCACCCGTGATGTTATCGTATACAATATCGTCGTAATACTTATAGGTTGCCAGCGCCTGATACGGGCTGAAGTTCTGGCTACCGGTAAGTCCGTAGCTTCCGCGGATCTTGAGCAGGGTGATGACTTTCTGGTTCTTCATGAATGCCTCGTTGTGCACGTTCCATCCCAGTCCTGCCGACCAGAAGGTTCCCCAGCGGTTGTTAGAGCCGAACACCGACGAACCGTTGTAGCGCAAAGAGAAGTCTGCCAGATAGCGGTCGTCGTACGAGTAGTTCAGGGCTCCGGTAATACCCAGCGAGCGGGTCTTCGCCTCGCTTCCCGACGGACGTCCGTTGTCGGCATACTGCTTGGCAAAGGCAATGTGGTCAACATGGCTGTTGGTAAATCCCCAAGCCGTCATTCCGTGGGTGTCGGAGGTAGTGGAGTTCAAGCTCCATGCGGCGTTGGCCAGCAGCATGTGCTTGTCCCATTGCTTCGAGAAGTTTGCGGTAAGGTCGGTAGAGATGGTGCTCGACTCACCGTCGGTGATAGAGTACTCTCCACGCTTGAAGAAATTGTCGCCAGTCCAGTCGGAGAAGCGTGAGTGGTCACCAGGATAGAAGTCCTCGCGCTTGTTGGTCTGATAGGTATATCCCAGACGACCGGTAAAGCGCAAATAGTCTAACGGACGCCACTCGATATAGAAGTTCTCGGTATACTCGGTATACTTTGAGAAGTTCTTGGTACCGATCTCCGCATTGTAGAGCGGGTTGTAGTAGATGAGCGGCGTTGCGCCATAGCCGGCGGCTGTGTATGAGCCGAGGATTTTGCGCATGTTGCCATTCTCGTCGGTAGGCGAGAAATACGGGTTGGCCGACGAATAGCTGGAGAACGATCCGTAGGGAGAGTCATCAGCTTTATTCGTGGTAATAGAGAGTGAGTTGCGGAACAACAGGTCCTTGTAGCGGTACTGCAGTTTCACGTTGCCCGAGAAGGTGCGGCGGTCACTACCCTTCATAACACCGGCGATGCCGTTGTAGGCTGCGGTGGCAGAGTAGCGCATGCGGTCGTCACCACCCTCGAAATAGAGTGTGTGCTTGTGGCCGACACCCGTGCGCAGCGGCTTGGCGAGCCAGTAGGTGTCCACACCGCGTGAGACCTCTTTCTGCACCTCGTTATACTGCTCGCGGAGCATCTGCTGATAATAGGGAGAAGAGCCGTTATAACGTCCTGAGGCCAGCTCCACAGCCAGTTTCTCCTCTGCGTTACAGAGGTCGTAAGTGGTCAGGTCGGGGGTCTCAAGGTTCAAGTCACCGGTATAGGTCACTCTTAGTCGGCCGCTCTCGGGCTCAATGGTCTCCACAACGACAACGCCGTTGGCAGCCTTCGAACCGTAGATAGCCTTGGCGGCAGCGTCCTTCAGGATGGTAACCGACTTCACGCGGTTCATATCCAGGTCGAACACTTGCTGGCGCGACGACTCGAAGCCGTCGATGATGAACAAAGGCTCATTGGGGTTTCCGGTATACTCACCCTGCAGGCCAGCAAAGCTCGAGTTACCGTGAATGGTAATCTCGTTGAAGGCGTTAGGGTTGCTTCCGTTCAGGGTATTGTCGGCAATGACGAATGCCGGGTCGAGGGTAGCCAGGCTCTTCAGCAAGTTTGCGTTGCCTACCTGCTTCAGCTCCTCGTTCGAGTAAGTCTGTGCCGAACCCGTAAAGCTGGCTGAACGGTAGTTGAACAGACCCGTTACCACCACCTCGCCCAGTTGCTGCGAGTCGTCCTCCATAGTCACGTCGAGGGGCTTGCCGTTAAAGGCCATTGTCTTCTCGGTCATGCCCAGCATCGAATAAGTGACGCGCTTCACCTGCTTGTTGCCGGGAATCAGAATCGTGTAGTTTCCGTTCTCATCGGTAACGCCTAGCACGGTGGGGTCGTCGGTCTTGATGGTCACGCCGGGCAGCGGCTCACCCTTGTTGTCGGTGACTCGTCCGCGGATCATGCGGTTGCCCTGCTGTGAGGAGGCGTCCATACGTACGGCTGGCACGCTCTCACTATTGACGATGTAAACAAACTTGTCCTTCACCGAGTATTTGAGCGGCAGACCTGTGAGCAGGTCTTTCATCACCGCGTCAATATCGGCAGACTTGATACGCTTGGTCACCCGGTACTTGTTCAGGTCGTCGTTGGAGAACATGAACTTGTAGTCGGAGTTTTTCTCAATCGTACGCAGCACCTTAGGCAATGGCTCGTTGTTCACGTCCACTACAATTGCCTTTCCCTGCGCATTGGCTTCCTGTCCCGCTGCGAGACATAACAGCGCGATAAGCAACTGTAGAAGCCAGTGTTTTCTTCCGGTTTTTTGCATGTTTGTTGGTGTTATAAAGTAAAAAAAATATTTTTAGGTTCAGTTAGCTCACTTTGATTATTTCACAGGCACTCAAGCCATGTGGAAATGTAGGTTTTCATTCCTCGATACTGTCTTGCCGCTATGAGAAGCCGGATCTCTTGCAGCAGAATTCCGCTCTGCCAGCAGCTTAGTTGACGTAAATCGTACGGTCTTTCAGGCTGAAATATCCCTTATGCAGCATGTTCAGCTGCTCTATCACCTGTTCAATGCCGCTGCTGCGGTTGCAGAAGAAGTGAATCTTGTAGTCGCGGGGCTTCGGATTGCGGAACACCACGCTCACGTTGTACCAGCTCCCTATCTGCCGCATGATGGTCTCGAGGCTCTCGTCATCGTAGAAGAAATAGCCGTCTTTCCAATAGGTATATATATCCGTATCGACCTCTTTTACCGACAGCTGATGGTCGGCGATTGACAGTTGCTGGCCCGGTTTGAGCACAACGTCGCGCATCTCAGCGCCTGCCTCGCCTTCAAGCGGCCGCTCAGCACAACGCACTTCCACGCTTCCCCTCACCAGCGTAATCTGTGCCGGCTGGTTCTGGAAACTCCTGATATTAAACTCCGTGCCCAGCACACGCGTAAAGCTGGACGGTGACTTTACAATAAACGGATGGGCTGCATCGTGGGCAATCTTGAAATAGGCCTCGCCCTCGAGTTCCACAAAGCGCTGGTCGCCCACGAAACGCGTAGGATAAACCAAGCGGCTGCCGGCATTCACCCACACCTCGGAACCGTCGCTGAGCACCACCTTGAGCATCTTGCCCTGAGGAATGGAAGTAGTGAGCGACTCCACTATCTTGTCGTCCAGCTGCTGACAGACTATCATCGTCTCTTTGTCGGCACCTTCTTTCATCTCTATGCCAGGGACACTCTTCTTGCCAAGCACAACCTGCTCTCCGTCGCTGGTAGAGATAACGATGTCGCGCGGCGCATTGCTGGCCTCGTAGACCAACTGTCCGTCGACCGCAGGCTCCTCTCCTTTATTGTTCTTCCACACCAGGACAAACAACAGCAACAGGGCAGCAGCCATAGCCACCACCTTGAGCAAGCGGGAAGAGAGAAGTGCATAGTTGCCGCTTTTCCTCGTCTCGCAACGAGTCTCATCATGGTTTCCGGATAAGTTGCCGTCTCCCATTTCTGTTGCGTCAGACAAGGGGATGCGCTCCCACTCACCCTCGGCGTCGGGAACGGCTGCATGCTTGCGCTCCAGGGCTTTCTTGACTGTCCACAGCTCACGAGCTTCCTCTACGACAGCCTCATCATCCACCAGCCGGGCAATCTCTTGCTCGGTAAGCTCGTCCGACCGCTCCACCAACTGCAGAGCCTTGTCGAAAGTCTCGTTGTTCATAGGTTCGTTCTCGTTCATATTACTCTCCTTTTGCTTATATGACGAGAAAAGACACAAGTCGGGCACTACTTTTTTGAAAAAAGTTTCAAAGTGAAGAGAAAAACACAACTAAGGGTAACAAAAAGATAGTAGATTGCTGGAAAAGGAATTCAAGGAGATACAAGAGAAGGAGTTGCAGGGAGTTACAGGGAGTTACAGGGAGTTACAAGACGTTAGTTCCAATGGCGACAGAGTCGCTTCCTAATATAGAGAATAGTGAAAGAGTTACAGGACAATAGTCTTTAGGGCGTGAGTCCCAAAACTCCCATTCACCCCATGATTCCCATTCATCCCATCATCGAACTTTTAAAAGACTGTATTAATCTGAAAGCAACCTTAAACCTTAAACCTTAAACTTTAAACCTTAAACCTTAAACTTTAAACCTTAAACTTTAAACCTTCAACCCTTTTACCTGCAGCTTGCTGCTTTATCCGTTCCCTCTCAGCAAGCTGAGCGCCTTCATGATCAGTTTCTTCACATAGCTGGTGCTGATTTGCAGCTCATCCGCCACTTCCTGGTAGCGTTTGCGCTCGAAATAGCACATTTCCAGCACACGGCGGGGCAGCGGGGGCAGCTCGTCTATGCGCCTCATCACCATCTCGATGCGCTCTTCCTCTTCGTCAGCGTCCTCCTCTTCCTCCGGGGTCATGGCCAGATAAAAGGCTATGTATTTCTTCTTCACCGCCTCGTGGCGCAGGTGGTCGATACACTTATTCCGGATGCTACGGTACATAAACGAGCGCCATTCCGATGCATCCTCGCTACGGCGGTTTCTCCAGAGCAGCTCCACACACTCGCCAACTATGTCACGACTCAACTCATCATCCTCGAGCAAGTGATACGCCGTGAAATAGAAAAGCGAATAATTCTCCTTGAAGAATTGTTCAAAAAAACTTGTGTCCGCTCTCTCATTTATCATTTCTGAGCACAAAGATAAGGCATAAACTGCAAAAATCCAAACATTAGCCTCTTTTTTTGTTGACAAGCAGATAGAGGCAGGCATGGCTAGTCCGCCTTTCATGTCCATTTGGCCAATCTGTTCGTGTCTAGTCCGTTAAAACATATATCTATTCCGTTCGTCCCATCTGCCATTATTCGTCAGCGTCAGTCACAGCGTCTTTTGCCTCGCCGTTCTCGACAAATTCCTTGGGCAGTAGTCCGAACTCCTTCTTGAAACATTTGGTGAAATACTTGGGTGTGTTGAAGCCCACAGTCATAGCCAGCTCGCTGATGCGGATGTCGGGTTGCTGGCAGAGGATGCGGCAAGCCTCCTTCAGCCGGATGCTGTTGATGAAGCCCGTGACGTTCTGCCCCGTCAGGGCGCGCAGCTTGTTGTAGAGTGTTGACGAGGAGACACACATGGCTGCGGCAAACTGCTCGCGGTCGAAGTCGCTGTCGTCGAGATGCTGGCGAATAATGTCAACGCAACGCTGGATGAACACCTCGTCGGGCGAGGAGTAGTGCTGCTCCTGCACCTGGAAGTCGGTCTGGCTGACAAACTTCCGGCGGATACGCTCGCGGTTCTGGATGATGTTGTCGATGCGCAGCTTCAGGCTGGCAAGCTTGAAGGGCTTGGTGATGTAGGCGTCGGCACCTGTCTCGTAGCCCGCCAGCTGGTCCTCCTCGGTGGTTTTGGCGGTGAGCACCACCACGGGCAGCTGTCCGAAGTCGGGCGAGTTCTTGATCTCGCGGGTCAGCTCGATGCCGTCCATAACGGGCATCATCACGTCGGTAATGACGATGTCCAGGTCGCGTCGGTGGATGATGTTGAGCGCCTGTTGTCCGTTGCGGGCCGTATACACATTATATTGTGCGGCAAACAGGTTGCGCATGAGCTCAAGCAGCTCGCTATTATCCTCGACGATAAGCATCGAATACTCGTGCTGTCCGTCGCCGCTGGCATTCTCTCCGATGGTGGCGTCTGCCGTTTCCAGGTCCTCGACAATGGGCGCGCCGTCGAGCCGGTTGTCGGCCGTATAGTCAATCTCGCTCTCTGCGAAGCTCTCGCGGCTGACAGGCAGGGTGACGGTGAACGTGGTACCCACGCCCTGCTCGCTCTGGCAGTCGATGTGGCCGTGATGGAGCAGCACCAGGTCGTGGGCCAGCGAGAGCCCGATGCCCGTTCCCATCGTGTTCATGCGGCGGTAGTCGCCATCGAGAAAGCGGGTGTAGAGGTGCTTCATCTTATCCTTCGAGATGCCGATGCCCTCGTCGCTGACGGTCAGGCGTGCCTTGCCGTCGGCGGCAGTAAGGTCCACGCTGACGTTTCCGCCCTCGCGGTTGTACTTCACGGCATTCGAGAGCAGGTTGTAGATAATCTTGTCGAGCTTGTCTTTGTCGAACCAAGCGTCGACGGGCTCCGACGGACAGCTGACGAAGAGTTTTCCACCGCGCGCCTCGACCATCGGACGGATATTCTCGCACTCGGTTGTGACGAACGACGACAGGTCGCCACGGGCCACGAGCAGACGCAGTTGTCCGGCCTGCGACTTGCGCACCTCCAATATCTGCCGGAGCAGACGCGTCAGGCGCTGGATATTGTTCTGTATGAGTCCGTAGTTGTCGGCGAACTGCGGCGCTTTCCCGCGCATGTCGTCCACCGATGCGGAGATAACGGTCAGCGGCGTGAGCAGCTCGTGGGTGATATTCGTGAAGAGCACGCCCATCGCCAGTCGGTTCTTGGTCTTCAGATAGTTCTTGTACCAGCGTACCAGCCCGTAGACGGCCAAGGCAGCCAGCAACACGTAAATGAGCCACGCCCACCACGTGAGGTACCAGGGTGGCAGAATCTTAATCTGAATGGTGTATGGCAGCTCCGTCCATTGTCCGTAGCTGTCGGCAGCTTTCAGGTGCAGGTGGTAGGTGCCGGCGGGCAGGTTCTGGAAGGTGACGCTATGCTGCTGCATTCCGGCAAAGCGCCAGTCGTCGTCATAGCCCTCCAGCCGGTACTTATATCTGATCTGCTCCTGATGGCTGTACGCCAGCAACGCAAACTCGATAGTGAACTTATCCACCGAGGCAGGGATAACAATCTTCCGGGCTACCGACGGCGTGGTGTCCAGGATTCTGCGTTGCAAGGCTGAGTCGAGTGACTCGTACGGGTGGTTGTCGATGAGCAGGTCGGTCACCACCAGTTGTGCGGGCTTCGTGCTCATGAGCGGCAGTTTCTCATCGGGTATGAACGAGAAGAATCCTTTCTGACTGCCAAAGAACAGCTCGTTGCGGTAGCGGAACGAGGCGTTGGCAGAGAAGCGCAGGTTGAACAGCCCGTCCTCGACGCCGTAGCTGGTCACCACGGGTGTATCGTCGCTGCTGAACGACAGTCGTACGAGCGCGTGGTCGGTAGTCAGCCACAGGCCTCCCAGCGCGTCCTCCTCTATCGAGTAGACGCTGCCGCCCATAATATGATAGCGTTTGTTCACCGGCAGGAAACTGTCCGAGTCCTCGTCATAGCGGAACAGTCCGCCGCTACTCGAGATGGCCCACAGGCGCCCCCGGCTGTCCTCATAGCAGGCGGTGGCATCGTCGATGGGGAACTTGCCGTTGCCTGAATAATAATGATGGTAGCTGAGGGAAGAGGGCCGACGGGCATCACCACTGACGCGGATGATGCCGCGGTTCTCGGTGGCTATCCATAGACAACCCTTCGAGTCTTCAAAAAATGAACGAGCGTCGCAGTTGGAGAAGTCGTCGTTGCCCTCGTTCATCGTGAGGCGCTTACCTTGCATGGGCGTGCTGGCCACACTTACATGAGATGTCTGACCTATCCACACCATTCCGTTGCGTTGCCGGCAGACGGCATTCACGCTCGTAGGACTCAGATAAGAAGTGTTGCGGCCGTTGTATAGCGCAACATCACAACCTTCACGCCAAATCAACAGACCGTGACTACTGGCCATCCATAATTGGTCGCCCACCTGGGTAATGTCCCTAATAGCTTGCAGATAAACTTCGTCGCCACCCTTCAAACTACTAAATCCGGGAATGCGACTGCCATAGGCTGCCTCACCTGTCACCCGGTTGTAAAGAGCCAGACCGTAGGGACGCAGCGACAACCAGAAATGCTGTCCGTCGGCGGTGAACACCGTCCGGATGCAATCTACGGGCAGTTGTTGTCCGCTGACTGGTAACATGTAGTTGTTGAATGTCGAGGGCACAGTGTTCAAATGAGCCACTCCATTGTTCTGGGTGAGCACCCACAGATTTCCGCAGCCATCGGTCTGTATATCATTGCAAAAACGGAACAGTCCGCCGTAGTTCTCCACATAGCCGTTGCCGATGTCTATCCTCGTGATACCCTCCAGGCAGCAGCCCCATACGGCGTGGCTTACCGAATCCTCCACCAGCCGGTAGTAAGTGCGGAAGTCCTGACGATGCTCGTTGAAGTGCTGAATGTCGGGTTCCTTCTCGTCGGCAGGACGGTTCAGACGGTCGATGCCGCACTCCCACGAGCCTATCCACAGGCGGTCGCGGCTGTCCACCATCATCGAGTAAGGCGTATTGCGCGTGTTCAGCACCGGATATTTCACCATTCTGCCCGTCTTGCGGTCCAGGCGCATCAGCCCGTTCTCCCACACTCCCACAAAGAAATTCCCTTTCGAGTCCTCGGCAAACGACATCACGGCGCTGGGAGTGGTATAGCTGACAAACCGGTCCTCCTGCTTCTGGTAGTACGAGGCGCTGCCGTTGGTCCCCACCCATATCGTTCCGTCGCGCGAGGTAAACAAGGTGTTGACAATACGCTGCTGCTCTCCGTCAAGATGATAGGTGACAAACTTGCCCGTACGACGGTCCAGGCGCACCACTCCGTCGTGGGTGCCTATCCACAGGTTTCCGTCGTGGTCCTCGGTGAGCGTACGAACAAAGTTGTTGGGAAGAATACCGGGCGAGTAGGCGTCGCTGCGGTAGTTGCGGAAGCGGTAGCCGTCGTAGCGCAGCAGGCCCTGCTCCGTGCCTATCCACATCATGCCCTGGCTGTCGAAGAACAGGCAACGGGCAGCCTCAGCCCCCACCAACGGAGTCTGCGACATGTGTCTCAGCGGTAATGTCTGGGTACTTGCCAACAGGCAAGAGCCCCAAAACATGACTATCAGCAAAAGTCTTCTCATTCCCTCTTTAGGTTAGCCACACTGGTAAAATACGAAACTCGAGCGCACTAAAAAGGAAACATATTCCTCTGTCATGCACGAATGTTACTCATCTTAGTTCTCATCTGCAAAGATAATAATTTTTCGTCAAAACAGGAAGATATAAAAGAAGAATTTTTCGAATAATAGGAAAAACAGCCAAAATATGAGAAGTATCCACAATCTGATCCCATTGGAGGAGAATAAAGGAGAACTGCTTAGGGGCTTGGGGGCCTGGTAGAGGAAGTGTGAGTGTTCGCTGGCCGAAGCATTACAATTACAGTTATTACAGTTATTAAAATGAGTTCTCTATTTTTGCTGTTTTCTCTGTAACTAATTAATATATAGACAGTTATATATTATTTTAAAGTATGACTGTAATGAAGAACAGCTAACTGTAATAACTGTAATTGTAATTGGAACTCATAATTATTAACGTAAAAAATTGATTATCAATGAAATACGATATTTCAAAATCGACTGCCCCTAAGATGCCGAACCTCGGTAGGGGCGCAGAAATCATCAAATTATTGCTCTCGCAGGTGTCAAAAGACATGCATGAGCCGCTTGTTCCGATGTTTTTCCCCTCGTTGGCTGCACACGTCAGCGGCACAGAATTTCTTTATCCCGACAACACTTACAAAGAATTGTGCGGAATGATGGCCCAACTGTGCGGCGATTCGGGGTGCAACAAGAGTCAACTGACAACTATTGTCAACGCCATCTGCCGTGATTTCCGACAGCACGACGCACAGGAGGAGCAGAAGCTCGTGAGCTGGGCAAATGAGTACAAGTGCAAAACCAAGGAGGGCAAACGCCCGGAACGTCCTGAGGCTGGGCTCTTCTTCCCCTTCCACGACCAAACGGCGGCCGGCTTTCGCGGCGGAAACGCTCTCTACGGCGCCTGGGAAGCCTTCAAGGTTGGCGCGGGAGGCATGAGAACGGAATCGTAATTTAAGTGTTAAACCTTAAACTGCCTCCTTCTCTCCTCTTCGGGGGAGCCGGAGGAGGCTCTTCAACACAAAAAAAGAGGGCACCGCCCTCTTTTTGTTTATCTGATTTGCAGATATTTTTGGGTTTGCAGCGACAAGTGCCACTGGGGATGCTTCTGGATGTAGTCAACGCATTGGAGGACTACCTGGCGGTTACGCACCTCGTCGCCGGTGTCGCAGGGTTGCAGGCACAGATAAGGGTTGCCGCCGATGTGGCTGTACAGCTTCGGGTCGTGGATGCCGTCGAAGACGACCTTCATCTCGTCGACCTTGTCGGCAACGAGCCTGACCTTCTTGTCAACAAAGCAGTTCTTCGGCGAGATGGTCACCCAGTCGATGTTCTTGGCGACAGCACGCGTGCCGTTGGTCTCCATCGCCACGAAGAAACCCTCCTGATGGAGTTTGTCCACCAGCTGCTCGTCGACCTGCAGCGACGGCTCTCCGCCTGTGAGCACCACGAAGGCGCAGTTTTTCCATTGTCTGACTTCGTTGAGGATGTCGGTGGCGGTCATGAGCGAATGACTGGAGTAGTCGGTGTCGCAGAAGGGGCAGTTGAGGTTGCAGCCGCTGAAGCGGATGAAGACGGCTGCGCGCCCTGTGTGGCGTCCCTCGCCCTGCAGGGAATAAAATATTTCGTTGATACGGTATTGCTTTTCCATATTCTTTTTGCTCTACATTGTCGGTTGGTCAGAGAAGATAGCGGGCGTCGATGGGGAACTGGTCGTCGAAAGCCTGGGCGGTGTTGCCGTTCGACTCCTCGACGATGGCCTTGTAACACTCGGGGAACTGGCCGACCACCCACGCGGCGATGTTCTCTGCCGTGGGATTAAAGGGCAGCAGCTCGTTGAAGTTGCCGTGGTCGAGATAACCGTGTACTTTCTCCTTGATACGCTTGAAGTCGACGACCATACCCTCGGCATTCACCTCGCGCGAAGCCAGGAAGACGGTGATCGTCCAGTTGTGGCCGTGCAGTCGGCTGCACTTGCTGGGGTAGGGCAATTCAAGCTGGTGACATCCTGCCACCTCCATTTTCTTTGAGATACAGTATACCATCTTTGTTTCTGTCATGAACTGCAAGAACAGATTCCTGCACAGCCTGATTCTTTGAAACAACGTAGAGATGATTCAAGGAAAAAAGCTGCTATCGAAAGGATAGTTAGGGAAAAAATTCTTATCATTTTTTCAGTAATTCATTATTTTCGGGTGCAAAGGTATAAAATATTCACGAAAACGAGCAACAAAAAGGGAGAAATAATCTCTCCAGCGCATGAAAAAACAGGCGAAAACGAGAAAGAAGGAGGGCGGGTTTGCATTTTTTTTGTTTTTTTTCTTACTTTTGCGTGCAAGTTTTAGCATCTTCGCGTGTTATGTACATAAAAGATATCATAGGAATGAAATATTTGATTTCCCTCGCAGGCGTGTTGATGGCGTCGTTGTTGCTGCTGGCGGCATGCTCGGTAGAGGATAATGACCAGCAGGGCGTGAACGTGCCCTCGTATGCCAGTAGTGCTGAGTCGGTGACGGATGTGTTCGAGGCCAACTGGTCGGCCGACCAGCAGGTGGTCGATACGGCTACGGTGAGCATGAGACGGTGGCTGTGGCAGGCGGAGGTGGTGATCAGCCGGCTGCCGCACGCGTGGCTCTTGGAGAACAGCGCGCTGACAGGTATGGCGCGGAAAGCCGCCGTCAGCACGACGAACGAGGCGTTCACGACCGCCACGAGCCTGGAGGGCTACGGACAGAACAACGGCAACTATTACTCGCTGCCGCCCCAGAACTACTGGTTCAAGGCGCGCATGAACAACGTGGACTACGAGGTGGAGGTCGAGCTGAAGGACATGAACCTCGTTGTGACTACCGGCGAGAGCGGTGGCCAGACCAGCCGGGTGAGCGTGGTGCTGAACGTGAGGAGCATCACCTGCCGGAACGGTAACGACAAGAAGGTGAAGGTGTTCAGTCCGGAGAAACCCCTCACGCTTAACTCAACGAAGAAAAAGTGAAGAGAACGTGAGCTCGGAGAAAAGCCTATTGCACGACATACTGAGCGGGAACAGGGCGGCACAACGCGAGTTATACGACCGCTACGCAGGATATGCTATGGCCACATGCCTAAGGTATATCGCTGATAGGGACGCCGTGAAGGACGTGATGCAAGACGCTTTTGTGAAGGTGTTCACCTCGCTGTCGCAATTCGACTACCGCGGCGAGGGGTCGCTGAAGGCCTGGGTGACGCGCATCGCCGCCAACGAGTCGCTGAACTATGTGCGGAGGAACGAGCGGCTGGCGTTTACCGACAACGTGCCCGACGTGCCCGACGACGAGGAGCCCGATATCGGCGAAGTGCCGATGCAGGTACTGCTGAGAATGATAGGCGACCTGCCAGCGGGCTACCGAGCGGTGTTCAACCTCTTCGTGTTCGAGGGAATGAGTCACAAGGATATAGCCCGCGCACTTGGAATCAAGGAGAGCTCGTCGGCCTCGCAATACCTCAGGGCAAAAAGACAATTAGCAAAAGAGATTAACGAATATAAAAACAAACAACGATGAACAAGGAAGAGTGGATCAAGCAACTGCAAGACAGGATGGCAGACTATCAGGAGCCTGCCCCCGAAGGTCTGTGGGAGGAGATAAAGTCGGCTCTTCCTCAGGACGGGAAACGGAAAGCGCGCGTGCTTCCCTTGCGCCGCTGGGCTGCCGCCGCCGCTGTGGCTGCCGTGCTCTTGGGCGGGGCAGGATACTATTTCGGAAACGACAACAGCCGGATGGCCAGCGAGGAGCCCTATGCGGAGGAAACGGAGTCGCCGGCCTCAAATAGCGAGCCGGCAGTCGCAAGTTCCACGATGTCCGCCTCGGCTGACGAGTCACAGCTGACGGGTGGCGGACCGCTGCTGGCAAAGGCTGGACCATTGGGCGTAGCGAGAAGCGTGAGAACGGCAGACGACCTGCACGTCGCAGCAGCTGACGAGCCTCTTGCCGGAGAGCTGGACATGGCTGCGCAGACAAAGGCGGAAGCGGCTGAGACGGAAAAGGCTGCTACAGACGACGCGGTCAGCGAGAAAACTACAACGGAGAAGAGGCAGACCACGATGTCGGACATGGAGAGACGCGTAGCGGAAAGGAGCCAGGCTTCAGCCAATCCTCAGCAGCATCCGTATTCCCTTTCATCATCATCAAGCGCACGCAGGAACGCAGAGCGGCGCACGGGAACTGACGGCCGCTGGAGCGCCGGACTGCTGGCGTCGAACGTCCTGCAAAGGGGTATGCCTACAGAGAACAATACACAACCCGTGATAAGTGCGGCAAAGTCGTACAACATGGATTATAGTAGCACGAACGAACAGAGAGAGAAGGGGAGGCGGAGAGTTAGCCTGCCGGGGTATGAGGAGCATACCGAGCACCACATGCCGATAGCCTACGGCGTCAGCGTCAGATACAAGCTGAGCGACCGCTGGGCCTTGGAGAGCGGACTGGTGTACAGCAGGCTGACTTCCGACTTTACCCGCCGCATGAAGAACAACGAGCTGAGCGACCATCAGACGCTTTACTATGTGGGGCTTCCCGTGGCCGTGGACTATCTGCTGTGGGGCAACAAGACGGTGTCGGCGTATGTGCAGGCGGGCGGACAGGTGGACAAGAACGTGAAAGCCTCGCTCGAGTCGGAAGGCACGAAGCTGGATATGGAGAAAGACCGCCTGCAATGGTCGGCCGGCAGCGCCCTCGGCGTGCAGCTGAACGTGACCCCGGCGCTGGGTGTCTATGTGGAGCCTGGACTGCGCTATTATTTCGACAACGGAAGTAATGTAGAGAATATATTTAAGGACAAAAAACTGAATTTTCAATTACAGGTTGGTGTGCGTTTGGACATAAAATAAGCCCGTAGGCTCATTTTTTCAGAATAAAGTCTTGTATTATAAAATTATTTTGCTATCTTTGCGAGGACAAAAACCTATGCAAATTTGTGAACTAATTCTAATAATACATGAAAATCGGTTTATTTATCCCTTGTTATGTCGACGCAGTCTACCCGGAAGTAGGAGTCGCAACATATAAGCTGCTGAAAAGTCTCGGGCTTGATGTTGAGTATCCGCTGAATCAGACGTGTTGCGGCCAGCCAATGGCGAACGCCGGCTTTGAGAAGATGGCTATTCCATTGGCAGAGAAGTTTGAGGACAAATTCAAAGACTTCGATTATGTCGTTGCTCCCAGTGTGAGCTGTACGGCATTTGTGAAAATCAACTATCCGCGTTTGCTGGAAGGCAAGCACGAGTGTACAACCTCGAAAAAGATTATGGATGTGGTCGAGTTCCTTCACGACGTTGTGAAGGTGAAGAAACTGCCCGGAAAGTTTGCCCACAAGGTGAGCCTTCACAATTCGTGCCACGGTGTGCGTGAGTTGGGCCTGAGCTCTCCCAGCGAGGAAAACGTGACGAAGTTCAACAAGATTCGCGACCTGCTTGAGCTGAAAGAGGGCATCGAGGTGGTTGAGCCCGAGCGTAACGACGAGTGCTGCGGCTTCGGCGGAATGTTCTCAGTAGAGGAGAAGGCCGTTAGTGCCCAGATGGGTCTCGACAAGGTGAAGCGCCATATGGCCACAGGAGCTGAGTATGTGACCGGTCCCGACTGCTCATGTCTGATGCACATGAACGGTGTGGCCATGAAGCAGAATCTGCCTATCAAGTTCAAGCATGCCGTAGAGATTCTGGCAGAAGGAATCTGAGCATGACTGAAGATGGCAATCCGCAAAGGGCAAAGAAGCATTAAGCATTATGAATTAAGCATTTAGAAAGTTATGAGTACACCACATAGTAACGCAGCAAAAGAGTTCTTGAAGAACCAAAAATATGCTACTTGGCACGATGCCACATTCTGGTCGGTGCGTACCAAGAGAGACAACATGGCCTTGGGGCTGGGCGAGTGGGAGCAACTGCGCGAGAAAGCGTCGCAGATTAAGCGCCATACCATCACCCATCTGGATGAGTATCTCGACCAGTTTGCCACCAATGCCGAGAAAAACGGATGTATCGTTCATTGGGCGAAGGATGCCGATGAGTTTAATGAGATCGTCTATGGAATCCTGAAAGACCACAATGTAAAGAAGATCGTGAAGTCGAAGTCGATGCTCACCGAGGAGTGCGAGATGAATCCTTACTTGGAGGCGCATGGAATAGAGGTGGTAGAGACCGACCTGGGCGAGCGCATCATCCAGCTGAAAGGACAGAAACCCAGCCATATTGTGATGCCAGCCATCCACCTGAATCACGACGACGTAGGTGAGCTGTTCGAGGAGAAACTGGGAACGGAGAAGGGCAACCACGACCCCACGTATCTTACCTATCAGGCACGTCTGAGCCTTCGTAACGAGTTCCTCACAGCCGACGCAGGTATGACTGGAGGAAACTTCGGTATTGCCGAGACAGGCGACATCGTGGTCTGCACCAACGAGGGTAATGCCGACATGTCGACCTCATGTCCTAAACTGCACATTGCCGCCATCGGACTGGAGAAGATTATTCCTAACTACGACTCGCTGGCCGTCTTCCAGCGCATGCTCTGCCGCGCCGGTACGGGTCAGCCAACCACCACGTTCACCTCTCATTTCCGCAAGGCACGCCCGACAGCCGAGCCTATGCACATCGTATTGGTCGACAACGGCCGTAGCGAGTGGGTTGCCAATCCCGAGCATTGGGAGGCGCTGAAGTGTATCCGTTGCGGCTCATGCATGAACACCTGTCCTGTATACCGCCGTTCGGGTGGATATAGTTACAGCTACTTCATTCCTGGTCCTATCGGCATCAATCTGGGAATGTTGCGCGACAAGCAGAAACACAGCGGAAACGTGAGCGCATGTACGCTCTGCCTGAGCTGCCAGACGGTTTGTCCGGTGAAGGTAGACCTGGGCGACCAGGTGTACAAGTGGCGCCAGCAGCTGGATGAGTTCGGCACAGCCAATCCCGAGAAGAAGATGATGTGTAAGGGCATGAAGGTCCTGTATGGCAGCAGCGGCATCTACAATACCGCCATGAAGTTCGCTCCTTTGGCCAACATCGTGCCCAGCGGGCTGCTGAACTGCGGCCTGAACCCGTGGGCTGAGGGCCATAAGATGTTCAAGTTCCCGAAGAGCTCATTCCAGGAGTTGTGGCGCAAGGGAAAAGTGAAGTAATAGGCATTAACTGATCATTGACAATTACAGGCACGTTTTCAATACAAGACGATTGAAAGACGCTGAAAGCTAAGGATTGTCATGAAGCATTAAGAATTAAGCAATTAAGTAGTATGAGTAAAAAAGAAGATATTCTGTCAAAGTATAGAAGTAACGTACGACAGAAATTTGACATGCCCGACCTGACCGACATCAAGGGCATCACTTATCCCGACCCGCTGGCTCAGTTCATCTCGATGACCGAGACCGTAGGAGGAAAGGTGGTTGAAGTAAAGGATGGCGAAGACATTAATGAAGTGATTCGCAGACTCTATCCCGATGCCAAGGAGATTGCCAGCAACCTGCCGGAGATTACCATCGCTACCCGTAATCCCGATACCATTGGGTCGCCACAGGCGCTCAACGGCACCGACGTGGGTGTGATCCGCGGTATGTTCGGCGTGGCCGAGAATGCCTGCGTGTGGATTCCGCAGCAGATGGTGGAGAAGGCCGTATGCTTCATCTCCGAGAACTTGGTTATCTTGCTGAAGAAGAGCGAGATAGTGAATAACATGCACGAGGCCTACAAGCGCATCGAGTTCAACGACTACGGCTACGGAACGTTCATCAGCGGACCGTCGAAGACGGCCGACATCGCTCAGGTGCTGGTCATGGGAGCCCAGGCTGCACGTAGTGCAACAGTATTGCTTGTCTGATAGATATTCAAATATTTAAAACACGGAAAATGGAGTTATTTGGGCTTCATTTTCCGTTTTTTTTGTTAAAGTTTCTTTGAAAACACATTTTTTTTGTATTTTTGCAGCCTTGTAAAATACAAAAGAATAAGATATGACAAAGTCTGCTAAATTGTTCTGGAGCTTTTTCATGGTGATAGGCTTACTATCGTCATGCATCAAGGACGAGCCCCAGAATACAGAATGCGACATTGAGGCGGCAAGCATACATCTGGATACACCTGAGAATATTTTCTATAGCATTTCCGACACGCTGGTGAAGGTGCCGTCGACCGAGAACAACATCGTTTTTACGGTGCGTCGTAAGGCTGACGTGAGCAGCCTGGCACCCAGATTTGTGCTGACCCCAGGTGCTACGATAGTACCCGAGAACGGTTCGGTACAGGATTTCTCGAATGGTCCTGTGACGTATGTGGTCACCTCTGAGGACAAGGCTTGGAAACGCGAGTATAAGGTGGCGTTTACCCCGATGACCCGTATGATGAAAGATACGCTCGAGATCGACTTCGAGGATACGGAGATGGAGACCAAGACCGGCACTTACTACATCTGGAAGAGCCGCAACGAGGATGGTACGCTGGGCAGCGACTGGTCGACGGGTAATCCGGGATTCTATCTGAGCAACAGCAAGGCAGCCCCCGATGATTATCCAACCACCATGCTCGAGAATGGCTACAGCGGCAAGGCTGTGAAACTCGTAACCCGTGACACCGGTACTTTCGGACATTGGTTTAAGATGCCTATTGCCGCCGGTAACCTGTTCCTGGGTAAGTTTATCGTCGAGTCGGCATTGGTGAGCGCCCTTCGTGCTACGCAGTTTGGCATACCTTTCGATAAGCGTCCGAGCAAGATAGAGGGCTATTACACGTATCAGCCAGGCAGCCAGTTCATCGATAAGGATGCCCATGTGATAGAGAAGACCGACTGTGCTGACATCTATTCGGTGATGTATGTGAATCATGATGAGCAGGGAAATCCCGTCTACCTGTTTGGCGATGACGTGTTTACCAACCCAAACATTGTGGCTATTGCCCGCGTGAAGGACCTGAATCCTACCGATAACTGGACGCATTTCGAGGCCGAATATGTTTATCAGAAGGACATCGACCTTGACTTGCTCGAAAACTATGGTTACTCGTTCACAATCGTGTTCACGTCGAGTATCACAGGCGCCTCGTTCGAAGGTGCCGTAGGCAGTACCTTGTGTGTAGATGAAGTGCGGGTGTCTTTCTCAAAAGAAGAGTAATACGATGAAACGACTGATTATACTTTGTATGGCTGTTGTGACAGCCTTCCCGCTCTGGGCCGCTACAGGCTTGAGTGACATGAAATGGAATGTGCTCCTTGGATATAATATCGGCGGTACAGCTCCGCTCAGCATGCCTGCCCAAGTGCGGAAACTGAACAGCTTCACTCCTGTTGCAAACCCGAAAGTGGGAGTGGGCGCCTGCATTCCCTTGCAAGGCAATTGGGGAATTACCACCGGAGTGTATTTTGAGAACAAGGGACTGAAGGCCGGCATCACGGCAAAGGGCTACCACATGGCACTCGTGATGGACGAGTCGGAGATTGAGGGCGACTTCACCGGTCGCGTAGACATCAACGTGAAAGAGTGGATGTTCACGGTTCCTGTTATGGCTGCTTATCATGTATCTCCGAAACTGACGCTGAAGGCCGGCCCGTATGTGTCGCTGCTTACTGCCAGAGGCTTCGATGGTGATGCCTTTAGCGGCTACCTGCGTCAGGACAATCCCACAGGACCTAAGGTGGAGATGGCAGACAAAAACGGGAAACACGGAGTCTTTGAGTTTGACGAGAATATGCGCAAACTGCAATGCGGCGTGGGTGTGGGTGCCGACTGGGCAGTTGCCAGCCGTCTGGGCTTATGCTTCGACTTTACGTGGGGTTTGTCGCCCGTGTTCAAAAAAGATTTCACCACCATCAAGGAGACTCTTTATCCTCTCTATGGAACAATAGGTTTAACATATCAGATAAACAAATAAACGGACTATGAAGAAATTATTTACATTATGCCTTGTCGTGATGACAATGTTACCGGCTTTCGCCAAGGACTACACCGACCAGCTGGAAGTGATCGTCAATGGCCAGTCGGCAGTTCAGGAGGCTACCATCTCTGTGACGAAACAGGATGATGGGAGATATACCCTGAGCCTGAATAACTTCATGCTTCAAGCTGATGAGGGGCCGATGGGAATCGGAAATATCGTCCTGACAGATATCGAGGGCGTTGAGGCAGACGGAAAGACCACGATTAAGATTAACAAGGATATTGTTATTCAGGAAGGTAGCGGTCCTTCTGTCCCCTTCTGGATGGGACCTATGCTGGGCCCGGTGCCCATCAACACGGTTGCCGAGTTGCGTGGTGATAAGCTCTATGTGGTAATCGACATCGACATGATGTCATCGTTGCAGCAGATTATCAAAGTGGTGTTCGGCAACGGAGGCTATCAATTGCCTAACTCTGGTTTCGAGTCGTTCCACGATGATGGCAGTAAAGGCGTAGAACCGGTGGCTTGGCATTCGTTCAAGTCGGCAACGGGCAAGCAGGCTGGTATGGCATCCATTCTTGGAAATGGTGTTAATAAATCGGATGATACACGCCCGGGAAGTAAAGGTAAGAGTTCTGCTGTGGTAAACTCTGGTGCCTTCTCCCTTTTTAATGTTGTCGCAAATGGAACGATGACAACTGGACGCCTGAATGCTGGCTCTACGACTGCTGCAGACAAGAGTAACCATGCTTTCTTGGACATGAGCAAAACGGACGTGGATGCCAACGGAGATCCTTTCTATACAGTATTGAATGCTCGTCCCGACAGTATTGCGGTTTGGGTGAAGTTCACACAAGGAAAGGCCAATAGCGATCATCCTTATGCAACGATCTCAGCCATTATTACCGACGGTACTTATTATCAGGATCCGGAAGACAAGACCTATACAAATAAGGTGGCAGAAGCCCGTAATATAAAGATTGAGACAGTGGGTGGAAACTGGCAAAGACTGTCTATGCCATTTGTGTATTTTAGAAACATGGCCGAGCCTAAAGCCATATTGGTAACTGCTTCCACCAATGCTGATCCCGGAGAGGGTAGTGACGGCGACAAACTGTATCTTGACGACATTTCGCTGATTTACAACCATGCTCTTTACTCGCTCACGATTAAGGGACAGAAGGTGGAGTTGCAGGAAGGAGTAACAGAATATACTTTGGACGTAGATGGTGACATCTCGGAAGACGATATCGTGGCTACATCGAATGGTATGGGATCTACGATTGAGAAGAAAATCGAGAAAGAAGACTCAAAGACGGTGGTTACAGTTGTGGCGCTGTCTAATGACTTGAAGTCCAGTACTACCGCCAAGGTGACCATCAACAACTCTACGGGCATTCAACGCCCGATGGTTCCCGTTGCCGGTGGTGAGGAACTGTACGATGTGGACGGCAAGCGTGTCAAGGAGACAAAGGCCGGACGTATTTATATCAAGAAAGATGCCAACGGTTACACCAGGAAGGTGATTCGCCAGTAACCTGTCAGTTGCTGTTCGCAGTAGACAAATTCATGTCACACACGGTGCTGAGATGCGCTCGCCGTGTGTGACATTTTTTTATTTGTGAGAATCATTTCCTGATTCGAGTTTTTTTGTTATCTTTGTAATCGTAATACCAATCTATCCGTCTATGAGAAAGAACTGTGCAAAGCTCGTCTTGTTTGCTGCATTCGTATTGATGCACATACAACATGTATATGGACAATTCAATTGGCCCTATAAAATCAGTCAAGGTGTTATTGTGACCGAGGTTCCGCAGAGAGAGGCGGGGCAAGAGCATGCCTTGGGCTTGACTGTTCCGAAGATGGATGTTGTGCGCGTCGCATTTGTTGGATTAGGAATGCGTGGTCCGGGAGCCGTATCAAGATGGACTCATATTCCCGGAATACAGATTATGGCATTATGCGACTTTGAGCGCGAGCGTGCTGAGAATTGTCAGAAATATCTTCGAAAAGCCTCTATGCCTCCTGCTGATATCTACAGCGGAGAATATGGGTACAAGGAACTTTGCAAGCGGAAGGATATTGATGTCGTCTATATTGCTACCGATTGGCTGCATCACTTCCTGGTTGCGAAAGAGGCGCTGGAAAACGGCAAACATGTGGCCATCGAGGTTCCGTCGGCGATGAATATGTCCGAAATATGGCAATTGATTAATCTCTCCGAGCAGAAACGCCTTCATGTGATGATGCTCGAGAACTGCTGCTACGATTTCTTTGAGCTCAACTCATTGAATATGGCTCAGAAAGGACTCTTTGGTGAGGTAATCTACGTACAGGGTGCTTACCGGCATGAGTTGTCGCCCTATTGGGATGAGTATTGGAAAAAGAATGAGGATGACAAGTTGGGCTGGCGGCTGGACTACAATCAAAAATTCCGTGGTGATGTTTATCCTACACATGGTCTGGGACCGATAGCACAAGTGCTGGATATACACCGGGGCGACCGGATGCGCACTTTGGTGGCTATGGATACCAAGTCGTTCAATGGAAAAAAACTTGTTGAGAAGCGTACGGGCGAGGAGTGTAAAGAGTTTAGGAATGGTGACCACACCACAACCCTCATTCGCACGGAGAACGGAAAAGTGATAGAGGTGCATCATAATGTGATGACTCCCCAGCCATATAATCGAATGTATCAGCTCACGGGGACAAATGGTTTTGCCAATAAGTATCCCGTACAAGGCTATGCGTTCAGCACGAATGACATGAAGAAAGCTGGTGTTCCCGTAGCCGACAACCTGAGCGGACATGAGTACCTGAGTGAGAAGGACAAGCAGCAGCTGGTTGAGAAATATGAGAGTCCTTTAGTGAAAATCTATGGTCAGGAGGCCAAAGAAGTAGGAGGACACGGAGGTATGGACTTCATCATGGACGCCCGTCTGGTCTATTGCCTGCGCAACGGGTTGCCGCTCGATATGGATGTGTACGACCTGGCTGAGTGGTGCTGCCTTGCTGAATTAGGAAGTTTGTCGATGGACCACGGTAACCTGCCCGTTGAGATTCCCGACTTTACGCGCGGACATTGGAACGACACGAAAGGATACAGGCATGCTTTCGCCAGTCAGAAAGATGAGGAGGAAACGAAAGCAGCAGCTGTTGCGTTTACCAACAGCCTGAAAGAGCGGGGCGCGAAGTATTGGGCTCAAGTAGAAAAGAAAGAGGCGAAGCAAAGAAAAAAGATAAAGAAATAAAGCCTGTGTCTTAGGTGAAATACAAGTGATTTCCAATCAGCCATCAATTGGTCTGCAATTAGCCGATGAATTAAAGTCGAATTGGTTAATCAATTTGAGTGGAATTGGGCATTAGTTAGAACTTAATTGGCCATTAATTAGGGTTTAATTGGTCATCTGCTGAGATGTAATTAGTCGCTCATCCAATCATCATCAGTCCTTCTGGATTTGCAGAGACGCACTCTACGTTTCTGGAAGCGCACTCTGTGTTCGCAGAGCAATGCTTTAGAATGCTTAAACATCGTTCTGTGACGGTACTCTTAATGTTCAGACACGCTTTTGCCCTTTTATAGTTCCCATTGATAGATATCATAGCACAAGCCTCTTGCTCCGAAGCCCTCTTTTTGGAATACAAGCGTCTCGTTGAGTCCGCTGCCATCGGCATTCTCTGTGGAGCGCCCGAAGTCGAAATACGGATGATCCAGAAAGTCGTGGTGCATAATCTGCTCGTAAATAAGGTCGATAGCCCCCAGCTTCTTACCCTCCGGGGTGGCCGAACTATACTGGGCATGAACAACTTGGGAGGTTAAATAGAGCACCACACCACCCAGCACCTCATCATCGTGGACGGCTTGGTAAAGTACGATGTTCTCAGGGAATCGACTGTGGAGAAGTTCTATCTCCTGTAATGTGTGCACGGGCTTGATGCCGTATTTTCCACCCAGATTATCTGACAGGATTTGCCAAAACGTAGCATAGCTTTCAGACCGCTCAACATGAAGTCCTGCCTGTCTTGCTCTTGCCACACCGCGACGTCGCACACGTTCCCATCTTAATCCTGCATTTAGGAAAATGTTGGTGGAATAGTCGCGCGCAATGATGCGGGCCTTACACTCGTGATAGAGGGCATACAAGTCTTCCTCTGCCGACATGCGGTGATAAATCCAAGGAATACACTTGTAGACCACACGATGAAGTCCCAAACCTCGCAGATAGTCGTTTAACTGTCTGAAGAGCATTATTGTTTGCACCACCGTCAGCTGGGGACTCATCAGCAGCCCTCCATAGGTCAGCCCTTTGTGAGTATAGCAGGTATCGCCTTCGATGTGGGCCGGCAGAATGGCCAGCAGCCTGCCTGAAAAATAGAACATCAGCGAATGGTCTTGAAAGCGATGACTGTGATAGTCCATATAGTGGCGGTCGAAGAGGAATGTACCGTTCTTCGACGCCGCTATGAATGCATTCCATTCGTCAGCTTTCTGGGGTGAATACCTGACTATTTCGAACATCCCACGTAATCCAAGAATTCGCTGTAATCATAGATATAGTCATCTTCCTCGTAGAGTTCAGAGGCCAGTACGAGACAGACGGCACCCGAGGAGAAATCATCAAGCGTTCGCCAGATGCCAGTCTCAATTATGAGTCCTTGCCAAGGATGGTTGAGCAAGACGGTCTCCTGCTCTGTTCCGTTGTCGAGTGTGACGTGAAAAGAACCACTTAAGGCGATGACTAATTGCTTTAACCGCTTGTGAGCGTGGCCGCCACGGCTCTCTCCACCGGGCACATCATACACCCAGTATGCCCGTTTGATGTCGAACGGCACATCTTTCATCTGCTCAGCCACCGTCAAGTTGCCGCGCGGATCGCATATCTTTGGCAGGTTGATAATCTTTCCTATCATCTTATTCCTTTATTATACAAATGGTCCGAATCCTTCTTGATGACAAAAGTTCACGGAATGAGTCTATTTGAATCCTTTGCGTAACGTTCCTTATTATTTCATGGCTTGTTTCATCATCTGCCACTCAGGGGTTACGGCCAGACGGCGCAGGCTGTTGTCGATGCGCTCCATCATGGCTTCAGGTCCAAGACTGTTCTCATGGGCTATCTCGGCAAGCGACAACTGTTCGTGGCCCAATATGCCGAAATAGTGGAGCAAGGCTTCCTCGTCTTCCGGTTCCAACAGACACACCAGATGCTCCAGATAATGCTCCATCTGATGGGATACTCCTTCAGGCTGGTAGTGCAATCGTACGAGGAATGACTGTAGTTCTTTCGTCAGCTCGTCCATCAGCGGTTGGCGTACATGTTCTCGTAATACTTCTGATAATCACCGCTTGTGACGTTGTCAAGCCACTCTTGGTTGTCGAGATACCAGCGGACGGTTTTCTCGATGCCTTCCTCAAACTGTAACGACGGTTCCCATCCTAACTCACGTTGTAGTTTGCTGGAGTCGATGGCGTAGCGCAGGTCGTGGCCTGCACGGTCGGTAACAAATGTTATCAGACTCATGTCCTCGCCTTCCTCGCGTCCGAGAAGTCGGTCGACCGTATTGATGAGCACCTTGATGATGTCGATGTTCTTCCACTCGTTGAAGCCGCCGATATTGTAAGTCTCAGCCACTTTTCCCTGATGGAAAATGAGGTCGATGGCACGCGCGTGGTCCTCAACGAACAGCCAGTCGCGTACGTTCTCTCCTTTGCCATAGACGGGGAGAGGCTTGCGATGGCGGATGTTGTTGATGAAAAGCGGAATCAGTTTCTCGGGGAACTGGTACGGTCCGTAGTTGTTTGAGCAGTTGGTCACCACCACCGGCATACCGTAGGTGTCGTGGTAAGCACGTACGAAGTGGTCGCTCGCTGCCTTGGCTGCAGAATAGGGAGAATGAGGATTGTATTTGGTGGTCTCAACGAAGAACTTGTCACCGTAGGCCAGGTGATGCTCTGCGCTGGAGGCTGTCGTAGTGAATGGCGGCTCGATGCCCTCAGGGTGAGTCAGCTCCAACGCACCGTACACCTCATCGGTAGAAATGTGGTAGAAGCGCTTGCCTTCATACCGTTCGGGCAGGCTCTCCCAATAGAGTTTGGCAGCCTGCAGCAGCGAGAGCGTTCCCATCACGTTGGTCTTGGCAAACGTAAACGGGTCTTTGATAGAGCGGTCTACATGGCTTTCGGCAGCCAGATGGATGATGCCGTCCACTTTCTTTTCCTGCATCAGCTGGTAGAAGGCGTCAAAGTCGCAGATGTCCATCTTCACAAACTCGTAGTTGGGCGCATCCTCAATGTCCTTCAGATTCGCCAGATTACCCGCATATGTCAACTTGTCAAGATTGATAATGTGGTATTCCGGATACTTTTTCACAAACAGGCGCACCACATGGCTGCCTATAAAGCCGGCACCGCCGGTAATTACGATGGTCTTCATATCTATTGCTTCTTGTTTACTTTTTTTCAAACTTTTTCTTGTATACCCATTCAAGTCCGTGAACAATCAGACTGACAAGAATCGATTGGAATATCAGGAACCCCCATTGAATCTCTTTTCCTGTC